>Ga0065724_100245_pt1 | contig 325231 bp, 295 predicted proteins | sample TheenrcSG05JP960_FD_59111 | JGI IMG/M metagenome (GOLD analysis project Ga0065724, IMG submission 59111) | Thermophilic enriched microbial communities from mini bioreactor at UC Davis - Sample SG0.5JP960 | ecosystem: Engineered > Solid waste > Grass > Composting > Bioreactor | place: USA... | reverse complement strand
GGGCAGCGCAAACTCAGCGCTCGCCCAGGCAGTTCCAGGCGTCTTATTATCTTACGTACCAGGTGCCTATCTTCACCGGCGACTGGGCGCGTCCAAAATCGTCTACGATCGACATATAGATATTCATGTTCCTGCCGGCTATCTGGCGTGTGAAGAAAACGTACCACGTGATCGTCATCTGTGTCCCGCTGCTGGAAACTTTGATTCGAGGGGGATCTATGCTTACGTATCCATTGCGTATGCGGTCGGGAGCCCCAGGAGCTACGCCACCAAGCCATGTGGAGTTGTCCGCGCTCTTGAGCCACAGCTTGTTAGAGTTGGCTTCATACTTGGCCATGAGCCCTTTATATCCCGAAGGGCTGGAGTTGATATAGAACGTGACACGCCGAATGTTGCTTGCCCCGTCTGGGTCATACCAGGTAGTCTTGAAGGCTACCCAGGACCTGCTGCTCGTGCCTGAGTTCCTGGGCGATGTAGTGCCGACATAGGGCGACCTGTCGACGATCCATGTTCCCTCGCGCTGCCATGACTTTGCACGTGCAAAGTCATCTCGTACCATCAGGTAGGTATTGTACTGGCTGCCGCTGAGTGCGGTCCCGTAGCTGATTGCCCACTTGATGGTAAGGGTGTTGCCGCTGCGGGAGACAGTCGTCAGGTTGGGGAACAGCGTTGCAAGGCCGTTCGACACAGATGAGGAGGAGCCGGGAGATACTCCACCAAGCCATGCAGAGGAGTTGTCGTCCTTCAGGTACAGCCTGTTGCCGTTAGCATCGTATCTGAGCTGTACCGCGCGCGTATCGCTCGTGCTCGTGCCTATGAGCAGCCTGGCATCGGCTATGTTGCTGGCCCCATCGGGATCGCTGTAGCTGGCGGTGTAGTAAACCGTGTTGCCGGGGCTGGAGATACCGCTCCCAGGGGTGACATTTCCTACTGCTGGAGGGGCATCTACCGTATACGTACCGAACTTTAGCCATGGAAGGGCACTATCTGGGGTGTAATTGTCGGCCGCAACGCTGTAGATGCTGTATTGCCTGCCGCTGAAGCTCTGGTCGAAGTTGAGGCCCCAGGTGATGTATAGTGTGTTGCCGCTTCTCGAGACGGCACTGCTTGCCCCCAGAAGCGTTGCTCGACCATTGCTCTGGGATTGGCTGCTGCCAGGCGTGACGGGCCCAGCCCAGTAGGTGTTGTCCCCGCTACGGATGTACATTGCGTTCTGGGCGGTGTCGTATCTTACCCAGACGCTGCCGCTACCCGCAAGCTGGGTATTGATGAGTAGCTGTGCGGTACGTATGTTGCTGGCACCGTCGGGGTCGCTGTAAGTGGCACGGATCTGTACCGTCCTGCCCGGGGATACGACCGCTCCTGAGTCAGCCACTGCATCCGCGGTAGCTTGACTGTTGAGCACCCAGCTACCCTCCTTTTGCCACCCACTGGAGGCTCCGTACTTATCTTTTGCCTGCAGGTAGACAACATTTGTGGAGCCGCTAGCCGAAGTTGGCCTTGAGACCGCCCACGTGATGACCATCTGGTTGCCTGAGGTGCTGACTGTGGTCTTACTGGGATCCACCGAGCCATAAGAACTCTGCAGCGTATAGCTGGAGCCTACAGATGCCGTCGACAGGGTCGAGGAGCCATCCGATGACAGCAGGTAGATCTTTCCAGTGGCAGTGTCATAGGCTGCCAGAAGGTCGTTGGATGGATTGTCGGGGTCGCTGACGCGGATCATGGCGCGCGATATGGTGCCAGCCCCACCCGGGTCAGAGTAGGTAGCCTGTATCGTCTGATACTGGTTTGGACCGGATCTGAGGCTGGAAGGCGACACAGACACGCTCGCAGGCGGCTGGTTCACATATATGGTGTCGCTGCCCATGCCGCCTATCCAGTCACTGTACGAAGGGTAAGACGTGCTGGAGCTGGATATGAGCCCCTTGGCGGTCACCCGGATGTTGGCCTGGCCTTCAAAATCTTCCGGAGCAGTGACGGTCCAGGTAACAGTTTGCGAGGTACCGCTGTAGGTTACCTGGGGCAAGCCCTGGGTAGCATCATCGGTGGTAAATCCACTGGGGAGCAGGATCGTCGCAACGCTGTTGCTCACCTGTGCCCAGCCAGTGAGCGGTGTTATGGCTGGGTAGGTTATTGTGGCGGTTACCTTGAACGTGTTACCCCCTTGCACAGTCCGTGGAGCTGAGACGCTTACCTGCCATGGGGTGATAAGGGCTGCCCACCTCTTGAACTTGGTCCAGAGGTCGTCTACGAAGAACTCCTGGTTGAAGTGCACGTCCGGGCCATAGTATGGGGCTGTGTACCAGGGATCATGCACTATGAACTCATCGGTCGAGTCGTCGTAGCCTTTGACCACTCTGAAGTGGCCGGTGATGTGCCGACTGTCATACCAGGTGAGGACCACGACTGGGTAGCCTGCTACTATCAGCCTCTTGAGGTCACGGTAGCGGTTGGGGTAGTCAGGATCGCTGGTGCCATAGTAAGACCAGAAGTATTGTATGGCGGCGTATCCCAACCGGCGCTGCTTGTAACCCTGCAGATTGGGATCCAGCACCGCTTTGCTGATGTAGCTGAAGCGAGCAGCCCTGACCAGGTCATCAGAGTAGGCGCCGCTCCAGCTTCCCCAGTTCTTGGCAGGCATGGCAGCAGCGATGTCGTCCTGGCTGATATCAGGTCCGTACAGGTCAAAGATCATCTCGAGGGATGCTGGGCCACAATAGTAGTTGTTCTCCTGGTAGTAATGTGGGACATCCAGGTTATACCTTGTGGGGAGGGTACCGCTCCCTGTGTCGGCCTCGGTGCTCTGAGGGGAGAGCGTAGCCCTGCGCTTGGCCTTCTGTACTTCCAATTCAGAGTACTTGCCGGGCCTGGCATCATAGGTCGCTCCAGCCCCCTGTGCCTGCAGAGTTACGGATGTACCCTGCCTGGATGGCCTGTCGACATCCAGAGCTCTGCCGTCAGGAGACTGCCAGTAGAGTCGGTTGTCCCTGCCAGCTACCAGCTTCAGTGAAGCTGCGGAGGTGCCCAGCATCGCCGCAGCGCGCGATCTGCTGGTCTGCGGGAAGCCCGCGGGAGCGTAATTGGTGGTGTACCACTGCCACTTGCCACCGTCGGGCGAGACACCTATTAGACCCACTACGTCTCCACCGCGAACTATAGGGACCACATAGTAGGCGGGCGTACGTCCATCGGGGTTGTAAACCAGCTGCGGGGTGCCGACGGATCGCCCCCCCGACCCTGTCAGAGATCTTTGATATCAGGCGCTGAGCGGTGGCGGCAGCCTGAGACTGTGAGTCGCCCGCCGCACTGGCTGATGAGCGCACCCCGAATACCAGGAGCACAGCCAGCAGCAGTGCCGGCAACCACAGCAGGTGCACGCGCTTGAGGTGGCTGTGGTGATAAACACCTCTAAGCACTCTCCTGCACGACAAGCATTTATCCCTCATCATAAGCAGACTCCCTCCATTCCAGACAGCAATAGCTTTCAGGCATGTGTAGGCCCAAAAGTCGTAAAAAATACGTAAATGTCACACTTTACAGGGTAATGTAGCGTTCATGCACAGGCAATAGGACAAAAGTCATGTATGGCTATGGGAAGCTGGTTTGCTTTTAGGAACGGGCTATGACTATAATGAGCGCATGCATCTCTGCGAGCTTGGACCTGTCTTCATCCAGGCTGCTGACTCTGCCGCGTAGGTTCGGGCGCCTGGCCTGCGCGGCGGTGGGCAAAGGCGCACATTCGAAAGACGCCAGCACTCGTCTCGGCGTACTTCGTGGTGCTTCCAGACGTCCCCGTATCTGTAATACCTGCTAATGGCCTCCGCATGACTTCGGCCCCGCAGGCAAGAGAGTGCCGCAACGGCTGGGCGCTATAAGGCTCCCCTTATCAGAAGTTGTATGGAGGTATCTTCCTGCATGGCTGTATCTGGTAATACTGTGGTTGGTAGCATATGGCGTAATCGGGATTTCCTGCTGCTTTGGATCGGCCAGAGCGTATCGATGCTGGGCTCACGTGTCTCGCAGTTCGCCTTCCCCCTCCTTGTGCTCGCGGTCACGGGCTCGCCGGCACGAGCTGGTCTGGTGAGCGCTCTGGGCACTCTGCCGTACCTGCTGGTCACTCTGCCAGCAGGCGCCCTGGTGGATCGGTGGGACAGGCGCAGGATCATGCTCCTGTGTGATCTTGGAAGAGCAGTAGCTCTGGGCAGCATACCACTGGCATTTACCATTGGAAGCCTGAGCTGGCAGCACCTGGCAGTGGTAGCCATGATCGACGGTGCGCTCTCAACGTTCTTCAGCCTGGCACACAGCTCGGCGCTGCCCCATGTGGTGGATCGCAGGCAGCTCTCGCAGGCGCTCTCGGCTGCCTCGACGACCGATCAAGCCTCCCAGATGGTAGGACCCCTCATTGGAGGCCTGCTGTACACCCTCGGGAGGGGATTACCCTTCCTGGTAGATGCAGTCTCCTACGTCGTATCCGGAGCCATGCTGATGGGTGTGCGCAGGCACCTGCAGGGACACGCACACGCCCCTTCGGGGAAGAAGATCTGGCATGACGTGCGCGATGGCATCCGCTGGCTGTGGAAGGAGCCGATGCTGCGCTTCCTGCTGGGAGTGGTAGGCACGATCGACCTCTGCAGCTACGGCTACACCCTGATCATGGTGGTGCTCGCACAGGAGCTGGGGGCTACACCCTTCCAAATGGGGGTGTTGTTCGCCACTGGAGGTGTGGGAGGAATATTGGGTGCGCTCGTGACCCCCTGGTTACACGCCAGGTTGCGCTTCGGCACCATGCTGCTGGGAGTGATCTGGGTATGGGTGCTTACATGGCCTCCCTACGCCTTCGCTCCTAACCTGTGGGTGCTGGGGGTGGTGAACATAGTAGGCTGGGTGTTGGTTCCCCTGTTGTACGTCACGGAGGGCAGCTACAGGATGACCGTCGTGCCCGATGCTTTTCGTGGACGGGTGAACTCTGTGTGGCGGATGCTGACTATCGGTCTGCAGCCGGTATCAGTGGCGATAACAGGATGGATGCTGGGAGCCCTGGGCCCAACATGGACCATCCTGCTGTCTACAATCCCTCAGGCAGTGGCCGCGATAGCGGCCCTGCTCTATAAGCCGCTGAGAGAGTCCCCGAAGCTGGCTGAGATCGCCCGTGATACAGCTACTTCAGGCTCTTGATATAGGCGATGATCGCCTTGATCTGATCATCGCTCAGCCTGCCCTGGTAGGACGGCATTATGGGGTTATAGCCCTTGACGACCTGCGACTGTGGCTCGAGGATGGACTGGCGTATGTAAGCGTCGTCGGCCTTCACCTTCTGCCCGTTCGTCAGCTCCACAGTCTTCCCATAGAGACCCTTCCAGGTGGGGCCAGTAAGCGGCCTGCCATTAGTGGTATGGCATGAAAGGCATCCAGCACTGCGCGCCAGCTTCTCTCCTTCGGCAATGAGCGCCGCGCTGGAGGCGGGAGTGGGACTTGCCTGCCCGCTGGACGCCACCGGCGTGGGAGATGATACAGACGCGGTAGGAACAGGTGTGGGGCTTGCCTGCCCAGCAGACGCCTGCGGAGTGGGAGAGGGGGAGGGCGCTAATGTAGCCACGCCACCGCCACCACCACAGGCGGCCAGCAGCAGCGAGAGCACCCCCACAGATATGATTCTGGCTACTTTAGCTGAGCATGCGTTCCAGGTCACGAGTTATCACCTCCGTATTAGTACCATAGCTGTAGACCATGATCAGGCGCCCATCTGGGTCTATCAGGTAGATGCTCGAGCTGTGATTGACGGTGTAGTTAGCGCCCTCGTCCTTGTTGAGCTGGTAGTAGAGACCGTAGTCGCTCTTGATGGCATCAAGCACCTTGTGGTCCCCAGAGAGCCCTATGAACGAGGGGTCAAAAGCCCTCACATACCTGCGCAGCACAGCAGGGGTATCACGGTCGGGATCGACGCTGACAAACACAAAGCTCACGTCTTTTGCCTTGCTGCCCAGCTGCTGCTTGATCTGACGAAACTGTGCCAGGGTAGTAGGACACAGGTCCGGACAGTGGGTATACCCAAAGAACAGGAGGACATACTTCCCCCGCAGATCGTGCAGAGAGAGCTCTCCACCATTGCTCGATGGCAGAGTAAAGTCCTTCAGAGGTGCAGGAGGATCTATCCTGGTCCCCTCGCCATTGGGGCCAATAGTGCCAGCACGGATATCAGCCAGCTGGCTGCCAGTCGGGCCTGTGCTGCCCTGCATCCTCTGTGCAACCAGCAACGCTATCAGCCCTGCCCACATGAGGGCCACTATCGCGATGCCTACCCACATTATCCTGGGAACACGCAAGAGCATACTCCTTTACTAGCCTGCTACGAACTCGGTGGGAAGCCTGTGCGTTACCTGAGGGGACTCCCTTGTAACTATACCACTTACAAACATGCCTGGCCTGCTCGAAGATAGCTACTGCCTGCGCACCTCGGCACGCACCATGACTTCCCCTGCACGTTCAAAGCGCAGACGCAATACCACTTCATCTCCAGGAGAGAGCTGCTGCCTTAACCCTTCGAGCATGATGTGATACCCTCCGGGTGAGAGCTCCACCTTGCCATGGGCTGGAATCGGCAGACGATCAACCATGGTCATAGATGCTACACCTCCCTTGACCTCGGTGCGGTGGATCATCGCGCTGGAAGCGATGTCCGTAGAGACCCCAGTCAGGGCATCCTCCGCCCCACCGTTGTTGGTGATCGTCATGTAGGCCGAGCCCGTACCGCCCGGCACAACTCGTACCCAGGCCCTACTTACAGATATATCTTCGGAAGCAGGAGTGAGGGGCGGGCCGCCCTGTGCCATCGTGGTGCAGCCCGCCAGCAGGAGGAGTAGGGGCATCAGACAGGTGCCAAGGACAGCAAAGCGCTTGATGTGCTTCGCAAGCCAGTGTTTGCTCTCGTAGGGGTGCATTTCCTGCATGGGTGATACTCCTTATGTGGGGGAGTCCAAGGCCCCGTCTGCACCTGACCCAGTGTAACACCAGGGTGGGAATAAGTCCCTGACCAAAGGGTCAGTCTTGGCCTGACCTTTTGGTCAGGTTTTGATCGCCGGCAGGCATAATATACGAGGAATACACGTTCTGGAGGGGACATGGAGCTTCTGCTGGCTGTACTGGCTGTCATTGTGGGCATGGTCCTCCTGGAGGCAGGCGCCGATAAGCTGACAGATGCTGTGCAGGCCCTGGCTGCAAGGTTGCGCACTTCGGAAGCCGTGGTAGGGCTGCTCACTGTCGGAGGCGAGTGGGAGGAGCTGGTGGTCGTGGTGGTCGCAGCCCTGACGGGTCATATAGAGATAGGCATCGGCAACATCATCGGCTCCTGTATAGCTAACCTTGCAGGGTCGCTGCCGTTGGGAATGTTATGGTCCAGGAAGCTGATTCCCGACAGAGCTGCAAAAATCTACTCGGTAGTAATGTTGATCGCAACGGCGCTGGCTACTGGAGTCCTCTGGAAGGGGATGAACACGGGAGAAGGATGGCTGCTGGTTGCAGCCTTTGTGGTGTACTGGAGCTCCCTGCTGATTGTCATCGCCCGCGGCTTGCTGCCTGCCCCGGTAGCCGAGGAGGACCCAGAGAAAGGCAGCGCCCTTGTTATGCTGGCGATTATCCTGGCCTCGCTCCTGGTACTGGCTCTGGGCGCAGAACTGGTAGTAAGGGGATCTGCGGAGATCGCACGAAGACTGGGCGTCTCTGAATACGCCATAGGCGCCACCATCGTCGCCATAGGCACGACGCTCCCGGACAAAGCTATCAGCCTGGTGGGAGGCATGAAGGGTAGCTCGGGAGTGGTGCTGGCTAATGCCACTGGCTCCAACATATTCGTCCTGACGTTGCTGCTTGGATTGTCAGCCATCCTGGGCGGAGCGGGTGGCTCATCGATCGGCATAGACATGTGGTTGCTGCTCGGGGTTTCGATAGCGGTGACGGTCATGATACTGCGAGAGCGTCTGGGACGTGTGGAAGGTGCCCTGCTGCTGCTGTTCTACGCGGCCTATATCGCTTACGCACTGTGGAGGGGGGCATAGACCTTGGCATAATATGTGCAGTAACTATTCAAAATAGTTGCACGATCAACTGCAAAGATGTAAATTATAGTCAATACTTGTTGCTGCATTGCAGCACACGCATAGAAGAGGCTTGGAGAAAGTCGTGGAAGGCTACACATACGAGATCGGTGAAGGAATGCTGTATGCCTGTCCCTTCTGCTGGGGCAGCGGACTCATAGATAACATCACCTGCCCGGAGTGCGAGGGTAAAGGACGCCTGCAGGGGCAACCCGTCGGATGGACAACCTGCCCCAACTGCCAGGGCCAGGGGACAAGCATAGTTGGCCTGTTGCAGATGGAATGCCCCGACTGTGGTGGTACTGGAGTAGTGCCGCTGTAGATTGGCCTGAACATCGACCTGCCACATCCACCGACGCACGTTCTCAGGAGCCAGGGGAGCGACTGACCAACTACACCCCTGGCACGAGCTGCAGGCACTTCAGCACAGCGCCGAGAAATCTTCCGGGCTGAAGAAGATGCCATCCATGTGCGATTCCCCAGGAGACTCCCGCAGGACCATAAGAGCACAGGAGCCCAAATCTACCTGCCCCGAGATATGGTGCACAGGGAGTGGATCGACCCACCCTGCACTAGCCTTGCTGAACACTGGGCACCCAGAGGACCCCTCCGAGCATCCGGAGATAGTAACCCGCCCCCCCAGATGGCAACCTGAACCAGCAGCTGCTACGATCATCTTGTAGTAAGGAGGCAAGGATATGTGGCCCTCAGACGGACGCAAGCAGATGATGCGCAAAGCGGACGCGTTAATCGAGGAGGCCAGGCAAAAGCTGGGGAATGGCCCGGAGTTCATAGGCTGGGCACTTGATCTACAGCTGCGATTGCGCCAGGCAGCTGGCAAGGCCTACGCTGAGACCGTACTGTCGGATGCTCACGAGGAGACTAATCATCTACCCAGCAACCGGGAGATGTAAGCCCCGACTCACCGAGGCCATCGTCCCCGGAGCAAAGCGGCATGCTAACCAACACCCTGTTGGGCACATCACGGTCAACAGCTGTTCTGGAAGAATGGTGCATGCCGCGGATAGCGCGTTGGCCTCCCAGGCCAAAGCACCCGAATCAGCGTATCAGCATAGCATCCAACCGCAGGAATCCAGCCTGGCAAGCCCACCCCACCACCGATAGCCAGGTGATGCAGCTCTCCACCCATCAACCAGGCGCCGCATCAACCACACCAGACAAACACCCCTTTCATCGCGGTTCACCCCCACGCGCCTGGAGACGATTTCCCCTGGATCCTCTGATATTGCCGAGCCAGGAACTTGTACTCTGTGGCGCGCCAGGAGGGACTCGAACCCCCGACCCGCTGCTTAGAAGGCAGCTGCTCTGTCCAACTGAGCTACTGGCGCTCGACGATTCAATTATAGCATAGGGCATCCACCCCTTATCAAATCCCCAGTTGCAATCAGGGCAGAGCACCTTACGGTGGCTCTACCCGGTGTATGCTGCTAGGTAAGCTGATGTCTGGGATAGTCAGCTAGCGGTTCTGGTATTCCTCGTACCTTCCGAGCACCCATACCACGTCGGACAGTCTGTTGAGGTAGCGCAGCACCTGCTGGTTGCTTATCTCCTCTGAGTGGAACAACCGCGCAATGATCCTCTCTGCTCGCCTTATGACGGTCCTGGCCACATCAAGTGCGGCCCCGGCCATGGTATCCCCAGGCGTAATAAAGGCCCTGGGAAGCTCCACCTGCGATTTCAGCTCCTCCAGCAGTTTGTCCAGCTTCTCGACATGCTCTGCAGTTATCTTATACCTGCTCTTCTCATAGTCCTCGTCCGGAGTGGCCAGCTCGGCCATCATGACGTACAGGTCCTGCTGGATCTCATAGATAGCTGTCTTCACCCTCTGATGATTGCTCATGGCACGGGCGAGGCCAAGAAATGAATTAGCCTCGTCCAGGGTCCCGTAGGACTCGGGCCTGTCATGATACTTAGGCACCCTCTGGCTACCCCAAAGGTTTGTGAAGCCATCGTCACCTCTGCGTGTACTAACTACCGGCACTTCTTCCTCCTCTACATGAACATTCTCACTGATTGTAATCTCTAGGTTATCTTCTTGGAACCAAAATTGCGACAAACAAAGTCGCAATCTTCATGTTTAGATAGCATAGAAAGAAAGGTGGCACTGAGATGAACGGGCACCATAACAGAGAGCAGGACCAACACAAACTTTCAAGGCGCAAGGTACTCCAGCTGGGCAGCAAGTTAGCCATACTGACGATCGGGGGACCAATTCTGGCTTCCTGCGGAGGGGGCGGGGGTGGAGGCACTCCAACCGCAGGCATGACGTCTCCATCGCCCTCGCCGGCTTCCCCCTCGCCCGCAGCACCGGGGGTAACTCCGGAGGCCACTCCTGCAGCCTCCATGGCTCCTTCGGCAAGCCCCACACCAGCCTCGACCGCCGCCACTGGCGCTACCGGCTGGCAGGTGAGGTTCAAGGAACAGGCCACGATAACCGCCTGGGGCTTCAACACTGATAACACAACCGCCAGGGTAAGGGTGAACCTGTTCAAGCAAACTTACCCCAACATCCAGCTCAGGCTGGTGCCGGAGATCACGGATCAGAAGATACTGACGGCCGTCGCGAGCGGGCAGGTCCCGGACCTCTTCTGGATAGGACGTAACAGCGTAATCAGCTGGGCGGCAAGAGGGGCTCTTGAGCCGTTGAACGACCTCATCGAGAACGACGACAGGTTCAACATGGATAACTTCTACGAGTCGGCAGTCAAGGAGGTCACCTGGGACGATCAGATATGGGCCATCCCTCAGTTCATGGATGTGAGAGCTCTGTGGATCAACCATAAGCCCCTGCAGGAGGTGGGGATAAAGCCTGATGACGTTGACCCCAAGAACTGGAACCAGCTGCAGCAGTACGGCGTGAAGCTCACAAAGAAGCAGGGGAACAGGCTTACCAGGTGGGGCTTCGACCACAAGGTGCAGGATGGCTACATGTGGATGTGGTCCTGGGCGAACAACAGCAACCTGCTGAGTGAGGACGGCAGGACCGCCACGTTCGCCACACCGGAAAACGTCGAGGCACTGCGATACGCTGCCGAAACCATACAGAAGCAGGGAGGCTGGAAGGCATTTGACGCCTTCAGGCAGACGTGGCAATGGGATGCTCAGCATCCGGTTATCCAGAATCAGGTGGCCCTGACGCTCTACGAAAGCTGGCTGCTAGGGATGATCGCCGAATTTGCTCCTGATCACCCCTTCAACGTCATTCCCTTCACCGACAAGAGCGGCAAGATAGTGACAGCTGTAGGTGGATTGGCCTGGGCTATTCCCAAGGGAGCAAAGAATAAGGAGGCCGCGTGGGAGTTCATCTCATTTATGTCCGATGCCCAGGTGTGGCTACGAGGGGCAAAGGCCCAGGCCAACGAGGAGAAAGGCAAGTACGTACCATCCCTGACAGCCAACAAAGAGGCGGACAAGCTCCTGCGGGAGCAAGTTTACTCCCCAATCAATGACGCTATAGACTCGGCAGTGGCGTTGTTCCCAAGGCTATTGAACAACAGCCAGGCGCCGCCACCTTCACCGGTCAACGCCGAGATAAACGACATACTGAACAACGATGCTGTACTCCCGGCCCTCAGGGGTGAGAAATCGCCCGAGGATGCCCTGAAAGCAGCGCAGGAGAAGGCACAGGCGGCCATAGACAAGTTCTTCAAGTAGCTCGCCCGTAGCCTTTTCACCATAAGCGGGAGCAATGGCCATGAGAAGCGTACAGGCTCAGAGAAGATACAAGAAAGAGGAGGCCATCACGGCCCTCCTCTTCATATCCCCATGGATCATTGGGTTCCTGGTTTTCACAGCAGGCCCCATGCTGGCGTCGATCTACTTCAGTCTCACGGAATATAACGTGCTCCAGCCGCCGGAGTGGGTAGGTCTTGCAAACTACAAGGAGATCCTCACCAACGACCCGCTGTTCTGGAAGTCCCTCTACAACACCGTATACTATACAGCTCTGTATGTCCCTCTCCACCTGGCGGTAGCNCTGGGGCTGGCGCTGCTGCTGAACCTCAATGTCCGTGGCGTACCGTTTTGGCGAACGTTCTTCTACCTGCCCTCGATCACTCCGGTGGTCGCTGTGGCCATCCTGTGGAGGTGGATCCTCAATCCTAACAGTGGCATACTCAATCGCTTTCTGGCCTCCGTAGGGCTGCCAGCTCCCGGATGGACTACTGATCCCAACTGGATGAAGCCTGCGCTCGTGCTCATGAGCCTCTGGGGGGCCGGAGGTGCCATGCTGATCTATTTGGCCGGGCTAAAGAACATCCCGAGAGAGCTGTACGAGGCCGCCCAGATCGATGGAGCCGGGAGATGGGCCAGGTTCCTACACATAACCCTGCCTATGATCTCCGGAGTTATGTTCTTCAACCTGGTGATAAGCATCATCGCGTCCTTGCAGACGTTTGCACAGCCCGTGCTGCTGTTCAACACCTCGGAGGGTGGTGGAAGCACCACGAACGATGCTGTACTGCTGTACATCGTCTATCTCTTCCGCCAGGCGTTTAGATACTTCCACATGGGATATGCTTCTGCCCTGGCGTGGATAATATTCGTGATAATCGTCATCTTCACGATCATACAGTTCAGGCTGTCCCAGCGCTGGGTCTACTACGAAGGGGGTGAGCAAAAATGACCACGAAACCCCAGGCAGCTAGAGTCAGGATAGCAGCCAGTCCAAGAAAGCTCTCATTGTCGCACATCGCGGAGAGATTTCTCATATACCTGCTCCTGTCAGTCCTGTCCTTTGTGTTTCTGGTACCTTTCTTCTGGCTGGTATCCACCTCGCTAAAACCCCGAGCTCAGATCTTTGCCTCTAACTGGATACCTGACCCCATAGTTTGGGGCAACTACGCGGAAGTGCTCAGGAACACAGATTTCGTTCTATGGACCCGTAACAGCCTCATAGTGACCTTCCTGGCGGTGGTAAGCGTGGCGTTTTCAAGCGCACTGGTCGCTTACCCCTTTGCCAAGATGAGCTTCCCCCTCAAAGGTCCACTGTTTGCGCTTATACTGGCGACGATGATGCTGCCGGGCGCAGTGACGATGGTGCCGACCTTCCTCATATGGAAGAAGCTGAACGCCGTGAACACCTTCTATCCCCTGTGGGCCGGCAACCTGTTTGGATCTGCCTTCTACATCTTCATGTTGAGGCAGTTCTTCCTGACCATACCCAACGACCTGAAGGAAGCCGCCATCGTTGATGGCGCATCTCACCTCAGGATCTTCTGGAGCGTGATGCTGCCCCTGGTGAAGCCGGCCATGCTGGCAGTGATACTGTTCGAGTTCGTGGCTAAGTGGAACGACTACATGACTCCACTTATATACCTGAACGACCCAAGGAAATATACGCTACCCCTGGGAGTAGCTACCTTCATGAACAGCGCGGGGTTCGAGACAAGATGGGACCTCTGGATGGCCAGCTCCGTGCTCATGACCATCCCGATAATAATACTCTTCTTCCTGGGACAGAGGTTCTTTATAGAGGGAATCGCCACCACAGGCCTCAAAGGCTAGAGGCCCCGGGCCAAGCCTACAGAGTGACTGTGGACCTGAGCGTGTCCTGCCCCCTGACCCACACCAGCGTGACCTGAGAGCCTTTCCTGAGGTTCTCTATGGCCTTCTCCAGGTCCTCGGCGTTTCTTATGGGTCTGGCGTTGACCTCGGTAATAATATCCCCAGGTCTCAGTCCAGCACGCTCGGCAGCAGATCCTGCAGCGACCCTACCCACATAGGCGCCAAATATGGGCACTACACCATGCTCAAGGGCTATACGGCTGGAATCGGCAACGCTGACCCCAAGGCTGGCCTTGCCCTCAACAGCGCTTTGGAGCACCCTGTCCAGTCTCTTGCGGTCGAAACCTATGATAATCTCGTTGCCTACCCTGATGACCGGAACACCCTGCTGGCCACTTATCCTGATCATCTCGTAGGCCGCATTCCTGTCCACGCTCACATCCTTCTCTACGAAGGGTATGTTCTTCTGTCTGAGGTAATCCTTAGCCTGCCTGCAGAAACCACAGGTAGGAGTCGTATATATGACCACTTCAGGTAAAGCCACGGTTACACCTCCCTCTTAGCCAACAAAGAGGCAAATTCTACCAGCGATGAGACTCTTTCGCCGGTCCAACCCTGGTGTTCGCCCTTACGGTCAAGCAGTACAGCTCGTATGCCACAATCCATAGCCCCGGCAACATTCTCAGGAGTATCATCTATAAAGCATGCCTGACTGGGCTCATACCCCAGCCTGGCCAGTGGTACGTTGTAGGCCCTTGGATCCGGCTTTTGGTACCCAACAGACCAGCTGGCGAACACCTCCTGAAAATATCTCCCAAGACCAGCGTAGTTGATAGCGTCACACATCGATGGTCCACCATTTGTAACAACCACGAGAGTATAATCTCTTCCCAAAGCCTCCAAAGCCGGGATAACATCCGGGTAAACGCTTACCCAGCGCGCCCAGTTGCCTCTCTCAGCCACTTCGTCGACCAGCGAACTATCATGATCGATTCCCAGATCCTCCAGAAACATCGCTGCGTACTTCTGACGATCTGCCCTCTCTGCCTCGGAAGTACTGCCAGGCACCCTGGTGGGGCTCATCCACCACTGATGTGCACGCCGTATGGCAGCTCTGATCTGCTCTCTGGTGAGATCGTAGCCCATATCAGCCATCACACGCTGGAACACATCTACAGGGGAAGTTATCTCTATTAGAGTGCCAAGTGCATCGAAGAGAACAACTCTTAGATCTTCGGCATGACTCATGGCACAACACCCACGTGGACAGTAACCGTACCCAGAGCCAGGGGGTAGTACCTTACTTTCACCAGTCCGGCCTCACGCATCACGCGCGCCACTTCCTCCGGCGATGGAAAGACGGACAGGGACTCAGGAAGATATCCGTAAGCACTCCGCGATCTAGCCAGAGCACCCCCTACCACGGGCACCAGGTGATAGAAATAGATCCTGTAGATGTCGCGGAATATGGGCAGCGTGGGCCTGGACAACTCCAGATGTACTACTCTGCCTCCCGGACGCACCACTCTGCGCATCTCGGAGAACATGCCCTTCAGGTCAGTGACGTTCCTGCCAGCGAATCCCACGGTAGCGGCATCGAACTCCCCGTCGGCAAAGGGCAGCGCCAGTGCATCAGCCCATTCGAATTGAATAACTCCATCCAGGCCAAGCCTCTTGATCTTTTCATGCGCCAGGCGGAGCATGCCCTCGCTGAAGTCTATGCCCACTACCCGTCCGGTTGGGCCCACAGCTTTGGCCAAGGTTATGGCAAAATCCCCGGTACCCGTGGCCACATCAAGGGCGGAATCCCCCCGGTTTGAGCCCCGAGAGGCGCACTGCCGTCCGCCTCCATAACCTATGTAGCCCCAAGCTTATGATGCTGTTCAATCTATCGTAGACGGGCGCTATGGAGGTGAACATCTCGCGCACGTACTGGGCTTTTTTGCTCTGGTGGAGGCAGGTATCTGGTCTTCATTTTACTGTCACGCTCTTAGCAAGGTTTCTGGGTTTATCGGGATCTGTACCCCTCTTTATAGACAGGCAATAGGCCAGAAGCTGGGCTGGTACAGCATTAACTATAGGCGATGCATCGCCCACGTCCGCGACAGGAATCCAGTAATCGAAAACGTCCGAGCATTTGGGTGAGATGCCTATGATAAAGCCTCCTCTGGCCTTTAGTTCCTGTGCACCTGAAAGTATAGCAGCTTGGGTCTCGTCCGAGGGAGCAAACACTATACAGGGAGTGCCCTGTTCGATGAGCGCTATGACCCCGTGTTTGAGCTCCCCACCGGCAAATCCCTCGGCATGGATGTAAGTTACTTCCTTGATCTTGAGTGCGGCCTCCAGTGCTGAGGAGTAGCTGAGCCCCCTGCCTATCAGGAAGATATGCTCTCTATCATAAATGCGCTCCGCAAGCGCCTCTACCTTGTCCCTGATGCCGTCTCTGAGAAGCTCCTCGACGCCATCGGCTGCACGCAACACCAGCTCTTTGCCCTCATCAAGACGCCCATCCAGGGCATAGGCTGTCATCAGGAGCACCGCGAGCTTGGCTGTGTAGCTCTTAGTAGCGAGTACGCACTTCTCCGGCCCGGCCCCGAGCAACACCGAGAAATCCGCCATGCGATAGAGCGTTGACCCCAGCACGTTCACCAGCGCTGCAACCCGCACACCCTTTTCCTTCTTAGCCTTGATCAGCGGCTCGATAACATCTATAGTCTCACCACTCTGAGAGAGAGCTATCACCAGGCTCTGAGGAGTCAGGAAGTGCTCCAGATACCCAAACTCGCTGCCTACAGCGAAGTTCACATGAAACCTTGCAATGCGCGAGAATAGGTACTGACCCGTGAGCGCGGCGTTGGCAGCCGTGCCGCACCCTATAAAGAACGTACCATAGGAAGCCCTCATCATCTCCGCCAGGGTGCTCGCGTTCTCCCCCTGTGTCATGGCGATCGACCTGAGGATAGAAGGCTGCTCATGGATCTCCTTTATAAGGTAATGGGGATATTCGCCGAGCTCTGCCTGCTCCAGGCTCCACTCCAGCTGAGATACTTCAAGCGATGCTGGCTCCCCAGTCTGTATATCTCTGGCGCTTACCCCTTCCCGAGTTATCAGGAGCATCTGACCATCGGCTATGAAGGCCACCTTCCTGGTATGAGGCAGCAGAGCCGAGGCATCGGAGGATATATAGTACCCATCTTCTCCGTAGCCCAGTACCAGCGGAGAACCGTTTTTGGCAGCCACCATTACCCCTGAAGAGCTGTCGAGAGCCATGACAGCGTTCATGCCCTCAAGCTGCATGAAAACCCTGCGGAGGGCATCTGCAAATCCGGCGGGATCACTACCGAGTCCCTTCGTCTCCTCCTCCAGCAGATGAGCCACGACCTCGGTATCGGTCTCGGACCTAAGTTTGTGTCCCTGGCTCAGCAGCTTATTCCGGAGCTCAGAGAAGTTCTCTATTATGCCGTTGTGGATAACAGCTATACGACCAGTACAATCCAGGTGGGGGTGAGCATTGTAGTCAGTTACGCCACCGTGAGTGGCCCAGCGGGTGTGGCCAAAACCCAGGAAGCTGTCGGGCATATTCACCTGCGCATCGCCTATCTTTCCAACCTGCTTGGTCAGGTTTATGCCCTCGTCGGTTACTACGGCCACTCCCCAGGAGTCGTAACCCCTGTACTCCAGACGCTTTAGCCCGTCTAGTACCAGACCAGCAACATCCCTGTCCTTACCAACATAACCAAATATACCGCACACAAAGGACCTCCTTACGAACACAAAGATGTACTAACACCCCTCAGGGCATGAGATAAGTTATGTTCTATACGGTCCTCGTGAGCGAACGGAGCAGCACGGTCGGGGATTTGTCCAAGCGGTCACCCGCAAGATTTGTCCCCTTCCTAACGACCACTGCGGGCCGGAAGGCCACCCGCCGAAGATTTCGATAAGCCTTCCCCTCGTCACCTCTTAGCAAGAGGTCTGGCGCTTCCTCGATAAGATCCTTCGCTCTCGAGTCCGGTAACATTCTAGAGTTACAGCACCAACAAAGCAAATAAAGCGTAAACAAAATTATCTCGACCTGTCTCCGACTATCACCTCATATATGGACTGTAGCTCCTCCTCAGAGTAGAAATGTATTACTAGCTTGCCCCCCTTGCGTGATCGGGAAAGGGATACCTTCGTTCCCAGAGCCTGCCTGAAACGTTCCTCCAGATAGGTCACCTCTGGATCTATAGCCTGGGAGGATCTCTGCCCGGAGTTGTCCCTGAGGCGCTTGACCAGTTGCTCGGTCTGCCTGACGCTCAGGCCACGCTCGACCACCAGCCTGGCGGTGTTTATCTGGCTCTGAGGATCGCGAAGCCCTAACAAGGCTCGGGCGTGCCCCTCGGAGATCTGCCCCTGGATCAACATCTCCTTGACCTCGGGCGCAAGCTCCAGCAGCCTGAGGGCATTGGCTACAGCAGGCCTGCTCTTGCCTACTCGCTCCGCGATCTCATCTGTGGAGAAGCCAAACTTCCTCTGCAGCTCTCTATACGCCTTGGCCTCGTCGATAGGGTTGAGATCTTCCCGCTGAAGATTCTCGATGAGGGCAAGGAGCAGCATATTGTCGCTCGCCCTGGCCTCCCGGATCACCACAGGCACCTGCTGTACGCCCGCCATCTTGGCTGCATGAAGGCGCCTGTGGCCGGCGATCAGCTGGTAATGATCTCCCTGCCGTTGCACCAGCAGGGGCTGCAATATACCGTTTTGTTTTATGGACTCCACCAGAGACTGCAGCCTCTCCTCATCCATGGAGCCCCTGGGCTGGTAGGGATTAGCTATGATCTGATCTATATGGACCAAATTATCGAAAGTACTGCTGGTTTGCGGTATGAGAGCATCAAGCCCTCTTCCTAGTCCACCCTTAGGTCTGGACATCTTGCCCCCTAACGCAACCTGTAATTAGGAGCTTCCCTGGTGATAACCACATCGTGAGGATGGCTCTCTCGGAGGCCGGCGTTGGTAATGCGCATGAACTTAGTGTTCTCCTTCATCTCACGGATGTTCCTCGCACCGCAGTAGCCCATAGCCGAGCGCAGACCACCCACCAGCTGATAGACCAGATTAGAGAGGGGTCCCTTATAGGGCACTCTAGCTTCTATCCCCTCAGGTACCAGCTTGGATACGTTGCCTATATCGGCCTGTCCGTAGCGGTCCCTGCTATACCCTCTCTGCTTCATGGCAGCAATGGACCCCATACCACGGTACTCCTTATACCTTTCACCCTGGTATATGAGCACCTCTCCTGGGCTTTCGTCGACACCAGCCAGGAGGCTACCGAGCATGACTGTGTCCGCTCCGGCAGCTATAGCCTTGGCGATATCGCCAGAGTACTGTATGCCTCCATCAGCTATGATAGTCGCACCATAGGGAGCCACTGCGCGGGCACAGTTATAGATGGCCGTCAGCTGAGGCACGCCCGCACCCGCAACTATCCTCGTGGTACAGATCGCACCTGGACCTATACCGACTTTGACGCCATCGGCTCCAGCTCTTACGAGATCTTCAGCACCCTCTGGAGTGCCCACGTTACCGGCTATAACGTCCACATCCCAGCGAGCCTTAATCTCTCTGACTATATCTATCACGGCCTTGGTATGGCCATGAGCGGTGTCCACAACTATGACATCAACCCCGGCAGCTATAAGCGCCTCCGCCCTCTCCAGTCCCGCAGGCCCCACTCCTACGGCAGCCCCTACTCTCAGTCTGCCCTTCTCATCCTTAGTAGCCATCGGGAACTGAATCTTCTTCTGGATATCCTTGACCGTTATAAGACCTTTCAAGCGGCCCTCATCGTCCACCACTGGCAACTTCTCTATCTTATATCGGTGCAGTATCTCCCTGGCTTCCTCTAGGGTGGTGCCTACCGGGGCCGTTATGAGGTTCTCAGAGGTCATAGCGGAGCTTATCGGCTTGGTCAGGTCGGTCTCGAACCTGATGTCTCTGTTGGTAAGTATACCTACAAGCTTGCCCTCTTCATCTACCACAGGCACACCGCTGATGTGATACTTCTCCATAATAGCTACCGCGTCGGATAGCTGAGCATACGGCGGCAAGGTAACAGGCTCGACAATCATCCCAGCTTCAGAACGCTTTACCTTGTCGACCTCCGCTACCTGTTCCTCTATGGACAGGTTCCTGTGGATTATGCCTATCCCACCCTCACGTGCCAGAGCTATGGCCATCCTAGCCTCTGTAACAGTATCCATAGCTGCAGAGACTATAGGGATGTTGAGGCTTATGCGAGGAGTCAGGCAGGTTGAAGTAGAAACCTCAGATGGCAACACCTCGCTATAAGCAGGAACCAGCAAAACATCATCAAAAGTGTAGCCTTCAAGAGCAAACTTGTCGTCCAGCACCGCCTCACCTCCAGGATATTATGTAATTGTAAGCTTGCGTGAAGGCCAATGTAAAGTAGATACATGCCGCCAGCAGAATGCTTTTTCGAATATTCTTATTCCTGTAATTCTTGTAAGGGCCAGGAAGCCGACTCTATAGCAATTCTTTTACATAGGGTTGGGGGGTGCTAAGCTCATCTATTATGCTTACTAAGGGTTATATATCAGTTATCTGGAGGGTGAGTTGTCCTTCAAGAAGTCAGCCCTGCTGCTTTGGCCCATATCCGCCCTGGCCTGGGCAAGTATCGCCTACTATATCTTCAGCATCAACATAGGCGCCGAAAGCGATATCTTTGCCGTTACAAGGCTGCTCTACTACGGGTTGTTGGTGATAGCCCCTGTCACAGCAGCAATACCGATATGCCGCCTCACAGATAGCCGCATATTCTGGTTCGAGAGCCTGATATATTGGGCAGGGCTGCTCTACATGTTCACCTTCGTTCCCCCTGATAGATATGGCCTGCCTGGCTATCTCCTATTCATGGTAATGCTCTTCGGCGCATGCTATACGATCTTCATGCCAATAGGCTATGCGATCGGCTTCCGCCTCTTCACACTGCGAGCGCACAAGAGAGACGTGAACCGGGCACGCAGGGAAGCCTACCTGCTGGCATTGTTTCTTGCGCTAAGCGCAGCAATGAACGTGGCAGGATTATTCAACCTGATAAACGCAGTCCTGCTTTTGCTTATACTTATACTGATAGAACTATTCGCACTAGCCCACAAATCGGGCTCTGAAGCATAACAATAGGCAGGATTTATGTCACGCATAGCAATAGTAGGATTAGATCTAGTAGGCACATCCCTGGGCCTGGCACTAAAAGACTGGCTGGCCAAGCAGAAAACAGATAGCAGCACCATTCCCCTGCAGATCGCCGGCTTCGACTACGATCCTGATAGACAGAAGAGAGCCGAAAAGCTTGGCGCCATAGACAAAAGCTTCTGGGGACTTCCCAGCGCCATCGAGGACGCAGCAGTCATAATAGTCACGGGCCCTCTGGAGGAGGCTTCAAGAACTATCGCGGAGATCATACCGCTCATCAATTGGAGCACGGTGATAACCACCACCAACCCACGCATAGCAGATACGCTCCAGATCTTCAACACCTACGTCCACAAAGAGGAGCAGATAAGCTTTGTTGCTGGCCATCCGATGATATCCCTGGCAAGGGAGGGTTCTCCAAGCAAAGAGCTATTCAGGGGGATGATGTACGGCGTGTTCCCTCACTCCGGCGCCAAGGCGCAGGATATAGACCTCATAGTAGGTATCGTGCATGCTATAGGCGCTAAGGCTTATTTTGCAGATCCCACAGAGTACGACTCACAGTTTGCTGCCACTAGTCTTTTACCCGCCATGCTAATGGCCATACTGGCAAGGACCGTCAGGAGCGACTCAGGATGGAAGGACATCAGCCGGTTCTCGCAGACTGATCTAGAGCAGATAGCAAAGTTCCTCGGACCGTTCCCCGAAGGGCTGGCCACAGATGCCCAGAATCATGCCAAGGACCTCAAGCGATGGTTGGAGCGCTATCATGAGCAGCTAGGTGCCCTGATAGACTCCCTGGACAGGGATAACCAGGACACACAGTCAGAAATAAGACAGCTGCTGGAGCAAGCCAACCAGGTACGGCAGGAATGGGGCGAGAAACCAGGCAGAGAAGCCACCGAGACCACCGGCCTGCAAGATTTTATAAAGAGGATGTTTGTGGGCAGACGCAACAGATAACCTAAGGCACCAGCTGCCAGTCCGGAGGTAGTTCGTAACGGAACAACATCCTGGTAGGTTTGCCGTTGCGACGTACTCGTCCCCTATCTTTCCTCTCTATGTCTGCATACGAGTTCTGCACCTGGATTATCCTCTTGGCTATCAGGTTGAATATGACCAACCCAGCCTTGACGGGCATCAGGCTAACTTCACGCGTGATGTTGTCTATAATCCTGAACGGAGGAGTGCCCTCAGGAGCTGTGCTGGAGAGGACGTTCCTGATAGCCTCTGGATTCTCCTTGGTGTTGTGCTCATCAAACACCGCCAGCCCATGCAGAACATATCGCTTCAGGTCAGGATCGTAGGACTCAGAATAATCAAGCAGTTCCTGCAGGCTGCGCGGGTTCTGCGAGCATGCAGCTGTAAAAACCTTCATGGCATGACAAGGAGCCACGAAGCTTACGGTACCAACAGGGTCTATGATGTTAAATCTCATGACATTCATACTCTCAACATAGCACACACCCCATCCAGTTAGCAAAGAAAGGGCTCTCCAGTAAACAGGGGTTTATACCAGTGTCCCCAGCAGCAAAGAAGTTTCAATAGTGCCGTAGACAGAGAATACCCACCTCTTGTATCATCTGTGCAGTTTCGCACTCACTCATCCCTGGTCGTGCCCACAATACAAAAACTTGAAGAGGAGGATGCATGAATAGCAAGCCCCGTCTGTTTTTGCGTCTTTGTCTAATCCTGGTTCTGTTGGCATCAGTAACAATCTGCATGCAGAGCTCCCCAGTCAAGGCAGACCAGCCCGAAGTTAGACTGATAGTAAATGAGGTGATGAGCAACCCCACAACTGACTGGAATCATGATGGCGTCGTCAACAGAGGAGACCAATGGGTGGAACTCTACAGAGATGGTGGCAGTTATGTAGACCTTGACGGATGGATCATCGATGATGGCCCTGGCGGGTCATTACCCTACCGCTTCGACTCCTTCAGCACAGAGTGGAGATATATAGTCGTATTCTCGAGTCAGACTCTTATAGATTTCGGCCAAGCTGGAGATGTTGTTCGGATCTATAAGCCCGACGGCTCACTGTCCGACGAATTAGAAGTGCCCGAAATGCAGGACGATAGCTCGGCATCCCGTTATCCTGATGGCTCAGATAGCATAAGAGTGGACCTTGTCCCTACGCCCCTCTATCCCAATGGCAGCAGAGGCGTAATAACACGCCCTACTCCCACCCCTGATCCCACCCCAATACCCGAGTCGATGACCATAGATAGCGCCAGAAGGTCCACCGCAGGCAAGTTAGTGCAGATCAGGGGCACGGTAACAGCCCCTCCTAACTCTGTCGGCAACAAGAGGATGTATGTCCAGGATTATACAGGTGGAGTCCTGGTGCTTACAGCCTCGAGTATCACGGGCATAGCTACAGGGCAGGAAGTCATAGTTACTGGGACTATGGGTACTTACTATGGTGAAATAGCCCTGAGACCCGTAGATGGTGGTATAAAGCTTACTGGCCAGAGCTACGAAGTTTCACCCATGGACATAAGGGCCAGGGATATAGGCCCCAGGTTTGAAGGCAGGCTGGTAAGGCTCTCTGGCGAGGTCTCGGCCTCCAGCAAACCGGACATAATGCTCGTCGATGGCAGTGCGTCCATACCCGCCAGAGTACATATATCGAGCACAAGCACAGTGTCCTGGCTGTCCCCTCAAAAAGGTGACCAACTACAGGTCACAGGTATTTTGTCCTCCGTAAATGGGCGCTACAGGTTGGTCCCAAGGTTCAACTCCGACATCTCAATCACCAGGAAGGCAGAACCGCCAGAAAGCAAGCCAATCAACTACCTGCGAACCAATATCGCGTTCGCCAGGACGCTATCCACAGATATTCCAGTAGAGATAACCGGTATTGTCACAGCACCCCCTGACTTACTTGGCAAAGGCACTATGTATGTGCAAGATACCAGCGCAGGGATACTGGTCACTGGCAACCTTACCAGGCTGCAGCCAGGTCAACAGGTTACGATCAGAGGAAGAACATCCACATACTACTCGCAGCATCGAATCGAGGCAGACAAGATAGAACCGTCTCAAACTTACACGCAAGTCATGCCTAGAGATATATCTCCAGTCGATATAGGACCATCTACCGAAGGACTCCTGGTTAGACTGTCAGGCGCGGTATCAGGGTCTAGCTGGCCGTCAATCTACCTGAATGGTGGGGCAACCAGGATATATTTCGCAGATGGTACCAAGATCAAAAATCCCAAGGCAGAGGCGGGCGACTACCTCACAGTCGTTGGTATAGTGAGCCGATGGAACGATAACTACAGAGTAATGCCGAGATTTGCATCCGACATCATGCTCAGCAAAACCATCCAGAACACTCAGTGGCTGGACACCACGCTGGGCGCTCTGCGTTCCTTGCCAATGGGCACAAGAGTGAGGTTTACGGCCCAGGTCACAGCGCCTCCAGGATCGCTTGGAGAAGAGAGAATGTACGTTGGATCCAGTGGACTTGGCATAGCTCTACACCTCACAAACGACAAGTATCCTAAGCTTATCGAGGGAGATGTTGTGCAGGTCCAGGGCGTACTGGACACCTACCATAAAGAGAGGATAGTCAGGCTCGAGAGCGGCAGTGATATAACGCGTTTATCTGCAGGAGCTCCCGTACAGCCTGTCAGGGTCTCAACCAGCAAGATAGGGCGTGATCTCGAAGGAGCTTTGGTCACGATCGCTGCCCCTATCACCGCACGCTCATGGCCCAGCCTCTATATGAACGACGGCTCTGGAGAGGTGGTGGTCAAAATAGACGAAGGAACCGGCATACCCAGATTCGAAGGGGGCAAACATGACTTCGCACAGGTCACCGGAATAGTATCCCGCTGGGATGATACCTGGAGATTGCTACCCAGGAAAGCCAGCGACATACAGATCGTCACTATCCCCCAGGGAATGCCCGCTACAGGGCAGGGTAGGCAGTCGTAGCTGACCCAAACACACAGGCAGGTGGGTAGATAATTCCCACCTGCCTGTGAACCAATTGGGGTTCTACCTGGTTCTTGCGTTCACGTTGAAGTAATCGGCAAGCACGTTCTTTACTACCGGTGCAGCGATCACGGATCCCTCACCCGCGTTCTCGGCAAGGGCTACAACCGTGATCGAGGGTTTATCAGCAGGAGCATAGGCAGCAAACCAGGCAAACGGCAGCTTCTCGTCCTGCTGGCCGGTACCGGTCTTGCCAGCCACAGGGATCGGGAAGTCCTTGAACACATAGTAAGCTGTACCAACCTGCGAAGAGGTCACATCCTTCAGGGCTCTATGGATTACATCCATCGTTTCCTGGCTGACCGGGGCACGCCCGAGAACAGTAGGCTTGTACTTCTTGATTATTTTGCCGCTGCCGTCACCAGCAACTATCCTGTCTATGAGAAGCGGTTTATAGATAGTTCCACCGTTCGCGATGGTGGAATAAACCATAGCTGTCTGTAAAGGCGACACGTTGAGTGCACCTTGCCCGATAGATAGGTTGACGTTATCGCCAGGACCCCAACCTGGGTAGGGCACACCTGGCCCCGGCACCTGCCCCGAAGCATTCACCACACCGTCAACATCTGGTGATCTACCTAACCACCACTTCTTGGCAAACTCAGAAAGGTAATCAAACCTCTTCTTGTATAGCGCCAAGCCAATCTCATAGAAGACTATATCGCAGCTCTGCACAAGGCCACTTTCCAGACTTATCCAGCCGTGTCCTCCTGGCTTCCAGTCTCTCCTGGGTGGGTTCTCCCCCAGCTTGTTCCAGTAACCAGGATCATAGAACATGGTTGTAGGTTTGTATATGCCGGCCTCGAGCGCTGCCGCCAAAGATATCGGTTTGAAGGTGGAGGCCATGGGATACGATGACCCAGTGGCTCTGTTGATCAGTGGATAGCCTGAGCTCTTGCGGTTGAGATCTTCCCACTCTTTCTGAGATATACCTACCACAAAGTCGTTGGGGTCATATGAAGGTTCGCTAACCAGGGCGAGGATATCACCATTACTTGGGTTCATAGCTACGATAGCTCCTCGGTATCCCCCCTTGGAGAGCTCCTGCTCAGCCTGTATCTGCAGGTCCAAGTCAATATTCAGGTAGATATCATCTCCAGGGACTGCCCTGACTTCCTTTATAACCTTCACTATCTCACCGTCAGGAGTGACGACTGCGAGCTTGCCACCAGGTTTGCCACGCAAGTAAGGCTCGCCCCAGGCCTCCAGTCCGGCTCTACCTACCACATCGGTAGGAGAGTAGTCCTTGTATTCCGGCTTCTTGAGGTCCTCTGCGGTAATAGATCCAACATAACCTATCACCTGAGCCAATATAGGACCTTGTGGATACTCCCTCCCTACCCTTTCTTGGAAGGCAACGCCGGGAATATCACCAACCTGCTTTTGCAGCTGTGCAGCCTCTTGCTTGGTTAGATCCCTGATCGGCATAAACCAGTCGGGCTGTCCTCCCTGATAACGGGACTTTATGTAATCCTCAGATACACCAAGCGCCTGGCTTAGCCTTTGAAGAAGCACTTTCTCATTCTTTATCTGCCCTGGCACCACCCCTATCTGGGCTATGGTTCCATCTATCGCCAGAGGTCTGCCCTTGCGGTCGTAGATGCTCCCTCTTGGAGCTGGATAAGGAAACATCCTTATAAGGTTATCGCCGCTCAGGTCCTTGAATATCATGTTGGGGCCCCACTGGACCTTCCATACCCCATCTTCCTTGACAAGGGTGAGGAGATTCTGCTCCTTGATATCTCCCACAAGGCGGGTGTGAATAGTCACGTTAAATGGGAACCTGATTATGTTGCCGTTGCCAGCATTTATAGCATCTGAAGTATTGAGAGAGGCATCCACGGATTGGATAGTAGCCATGGCAGCTATCTGCTGATAGCGGGTCACGAAGTATTGGCGATCGTACTGCTTCTGAGATTCGTCCGACAGAAGCTTGTACATGTCACTATAGCTACCCGCCTCCCAGTTAGCAATGTATGCCTTGGCGGTCTCCACCGGAGACTTCGAGGGGGTAGATGTGGCCGTCGGCTTGGGTTGAGAAGTAGGCGTGGCTTCAGGAGTCACCACTGCAGTAGGTGGCACGTTATTGTTAGGAGAGGGGCTTGTAACTGTCGTCGGTCTAGATGTGGGTTGAGCACCGATAGACGTGGGTTGAGCAGCGATATTGGATGTAGGTGTAGCCTGCGGGGAGGCGCCTCTTAGCCCTATGTTGGACAGGATATTATTTCCTGCCCTGGTCGTATAGAGCAAGGAGCCAACGAGGATAACCACCACCAGAGCTATCGCCAGTATCCGTAGCCTCCTGGCCCTCCTCCGACGCCTATAACCCGAATATCTACCGTATCGGTACATTAGACCTCCTCTCCAATTATGTTCTGTTCCCTAAATGATAACAGACCAGGCACAACACTTCAGCTAGACAGTTCGTAAGCACCGAAGTATCATTATCCTGCGGCCTGCTATTATTCAATAAGGAGATATTATGTCAGCCAGAGAGCTTGCAGAGGTCATAAAACAGAATGTTCGAAGAGTCCTTGTGGGCGCCGATAAACCTACTGAGATGCTGCTGGTGGCGCTTGTTGCACAAGGACACGTGTTGATCCAGGATGTGCCTGGAGTCGGGAAGACAACTCTGGCGCGCGCCTTGGCCAAGTCCATCGATACCTCATTCAGTCGTATACAGTTCACCCCTGACTTGCTTCCTTCAGACATCACCGGAGCCTACTATTACAACCAAAGGGAATCCCAATGGTTACTGCGCGAGGGACCAATCTTCGCTGGTATCGTCCTGGCGGATGAGATCAACCGAGCAGCACCCAGAACCCAGTCGGCTCTGCTTGAGGCCATGCAGGAGGGACAGGTCACCATAGAAGGGGAAACCAGAGATTTGCCTTCTCCCTTTCTGGTAATAGCCACCCAGAACCCTATAGAGCTGGAGGGTACATTTCCTCTTCCCGAAGCTCAACTTGACCGCTTCCTTCTCAGGATATCCATGGGCTATCCATCCAGAGAGGACGAGAAAAGGATCTTGCTGACCCATTCCCCACAGAGCATCAGACATATCGAGCCTGTTACATCCACACGACAGATCTTGGACGCCACCGAAGAGGCAACTGCAGTCACGGTCGAGGAATCGATAGCTGAATATATAGTAGACCTAATAAGAGCCACCCGAGAGCATCCGGCAGTGCAACTGGGAGGAAGTCCAAGAGCTGGTACAGCACTCCTCAGGGCTTCACGTGCACTTGCCGCGTTAAGAGGCAGGGATTACGTCCTTCCAGACGACGTAAAGGAGCTAGCAGTACCAGTGCTGGCACACAGACTAGTTCTCACTCAGGAGTCGATGCTTCGTGGGCGAAGCGCAGAGGAAATACTGCAGGAGATAATCGAGCAAATACAGGTGCCCGTAGAGGCGGAAGCATAGGTCGTTATGCAGGAAAGACATCACGTCTACTGGCTGATATGTGGTCTGATCTTGCTCCTTGGAGGAGCTATAGGCCGCAACATAGTAATCACCACACTGGGATTGGTGCTGGTCGGCACTGTAGGCGTCTCCTGGCTATGGTCTCGGTACGCACTCCGAGGAATAAGATTCCACAGGAAGGTCTTGAATCCCAAAATCTTCCCCGGGGAAAGCACCGAGATAGAGATGGAGGTCACTAACCTCAAACCACTCCCCATACCCGAGCTACGTATCCGTGAATACCTAGACAGATCACTGATTCCCTCGGGGACCACCAGCAGGGGGCCCTACGGCTCGAACGTACACATATGGCACCACGTATCGATAGGTCCTCTGGAAAAGGTCAGGTGGCGTTACAAAGTGACGTGTACTCGCAGAGGATATTACAGAGTTGGCCCTATACTGATGAAGACCAGTGATCCCCTCGGATTCTTTGATAGCGAATCGCACGTTCCTGCCACCAGCAGAATACTTGTGTACCCAAGGCTGGTGCCTATCGAGCAGCTAGCACCCCAGTACAGGCTGCCGTTTGAAGGGAGCAAGACCACACCTGGCGTCATAGTAGACCCTAGCAACGTGGTCGGTGCAAGACCCTTCGTGCCCGAAGACACCAGGAGGCAGATCCACTGGAGAGCCACGGCCAGAAGCAGCCAATTGCAATCCAAGATCTGGAGGCCACTGCAGGCGCACAGCATGGTCATATGCCTCAATCTGGAGGGGACGACGGTTCCATGGGTACCTCCGGATATCGATAGTGTGGAGCTGGGCATAAGCGTGGCTGCAACACTCATAAATCAGGCCAGCCAATCCCGCTGGGCATGCGGGCTGATAGTCAACAGCCTTCATCCGGGCACATGGAACCCCGTAAACATCAGACCGTCACGAGACCAGAAAGCTTTCATGAACATGATGGAGATACTTGCCAAAATCCCAGCACATGAGAGCATGAAATTTACAGATGTTCTGGCTCGCGAGCGTCGCCAGTTCCCACAGGAGGCAATAATCGTAGTCATAACCTGCGTGATGACTCCGGGGATTGAAGAGCAGATCCACATCAATCGAGCGCTTGGGAGAGAGGTTATAGTTATAGATCCCAAGCTGGCGGTCACCAACAGCAAGCAGGCTGCAGCCTCTGCAATTACCGAGAACGTGAGGCAGGATTAGAGTATGCTCAGTCAGATCATAGCCCCCAAAAACTGGGTAATAGTTCTGTTGACAGGATCGGAATCTTGCTTGCTTTACCTCGCGATGCTGGTCTTCTCATCTGAGCCTCGCTTTGTTCCACCTATGATATGGATGTGGCTCCTGGGTGTGATCGCCTACTTTATACCTAGTACTTTTTCAGGGTCGTAGCCACGAATTGTATGCAGGCATGACAATTAGTTGCTTCCTGGCAACTATTGTGCTCTCAGTGAAATACCTATGCTACCCCCAGATCGCTTGGAGCGACGCCGACTGGATAAGGGACTACCTGCTTTTCGCTGCTGGGCGAGGGGAATCTGTCTGTTCATAATCCGGGATTCGTATCCCTGGCAAGCATCATCATCTGGTTACGGCAGGTACTAAGGAACGCTCCAGATTCCGAAGATATCGAGTACTATCTGCGCATTGCCGTCATACCCATCTCAATTCTCACTGTTATAGGGATAGGAAGACTAGGCAATAACCCCAGCGTTACATCGCTGATAGTACTATCCCTGGCAGGATGTTATACCTTGGGCATAGCATCCTTAGCCGTAAGCAACTCCTTCCGCCAGGAAGGCGAAGAGCTTATCGGCAAAGGGATCGTAGGAAGATGGCTAATCTCCTCCCTATTCCCAATAGCCATCCTGGCACTTCTAGGCATAGGCTTATCCCTGCTGCTGTACTCACCACAGACATCGCTGATAGACATCCTGTTGAAGATTGTCTCTACTATCTTGGGATGGATATTGCTCATCATTAGCCTGATAGTTCAATTGATCCTGGTACCAGTAATCTACCTCATAGCCAAGATCTTTGAGCCAGCGTTGAACAGGCTGAATCTGAACCCTCTACCCGAAAGACCCCCCAGGAACGCTCAGGAAGACCTCGAACGTCTCATCAGGCAACGCGGTGAGGGATTACCCCAGCACACGCTCGAGATCGCGCTGATAGTGGGTGTACTGCTGATAGTCCTGTTCCTGTTGATCAGGCACAGGCCATCCCGAGATAAACTTACCAAGGCAAGCGTACAAAGAGAGCACGCTTACGGAGACCTGGAATTGGGGAAGACCCTGCGTGACCTGCTGGCAAGGTTGGCCAGGCGGGGTAAAAAGATGGCCACAGATCCTCTTATGTTCCTCCTCAGAGACTCCAGATGGCGTTACACTGCCGAGGTAAGAAGAACATACCGGGAAGTACTAGGGCTCTACCGGGAAATAGGCAAACCCAGGCTGCCCTACGAAACCCCATTGGAACATAGCACTCATCAAGGGCTATCCTCGCTTGTAGAGCTAGCTGACCTCTACGATCTGGCCAGGTACAGCCGAAAGCCATTGACCGCACAGGATGCTGCAAGAGCTAGAGAACTTGCAGAGGAGATAAGAAGTAAGCTAAGGGTTGAAACCAACTCATCTTCTAGCCACAGATGAGCTGCTGATGCAGGACGTGAAACGCGACTACAGCCAACGCCACGTGAACGTTCAAGGACTTTATCTTGCCATACATAGGGATGTACACAGCGTTGTCACAGACCGATAGAGTCCTGGTCGTAACTCCGTGGTACTCATGCCCTACAACCAGGCATACTCTGTCCGGATACTTCAAGGAATAATAAGGGACTGCTCCCTCAGCCACCTCGATAGCACAGGCCATGTATCCCATCCCTTTGAGCTCAACTAGAGCCTCATCAGCATGCTCCACATACCGCCATGGGATACGCCTGTGTGCTCCCCTGCCAACACCCGCGATGGTTGAATCAGGAGGAGTCGGCGTCTTACCAGTTAGTATTATCTCCGAGGCCTCGCACCCATCAGCTATGCGAAAAGCAGCGCCCACGTTAACCGGGTCTTCCAGATCCTGTAGCAGGAAAACCAGGTCTACCTCTGGGCGCTGCACGCCTCTCAGGAAATCTTTCAATGCCTTCGCCTTCAGCTGGCGTAACCTGGGCTTGTCGCTCATAACTTATCCAGACTCCACAACACAAGAAAGTTGCTGGGCTAATCACTAGCGATAGGCTCCAGCAACTTTCTTGCTAACAGATATACTGACTCGGCTTTTATAGACTATTGCTCCTGGGACTCTGCCTCCGCAACTGTAGGACGCTCCTCAGCTGGAATCGTCACGGGTGTACCACCACCCCTACCAGCCTGACGCCTCTCCAGCCTGCGCATGAAGCGGTCTACCTGACCAGCAGTATCCACGATCCTTTGCTCGCCGGTGAAGAATGGATGGCACTTAGAGCAAAGGTCAACCCTTATATTGGGCTTGGTGGACCTGGTCTTCCAGGTATTTCCACAAGAGCAGTGAACTGTTGCTTCTACGTACTGAGGATGAATGTTTGGCTTCATAACTACACACCTATTGCTTCTTGATAAACTACTGAGCCAGAGGTACTACACTGACCTTCTTCTGAGTCTTGGAGTAGGGGGTGAACTTTACGGTCCCCTCTACCAGGGAGAAGATCGTATAGTCCTTACCAAGGCCCACGTTATCACCCGGCCTGATCTTGGTACCCCTCTGGCGAACTATGATCATGCCAGGCTTGACATACTCACCATCGAACTTCTTGACGCCCAGGTACTTAGGATTGCTATCTCGACCGTTTCTAGAGCTTCCAACACCCTTCTTATGAGCCATCTGTGCCTCACCTCACTTTCTAGGCAACTATTTCGTCTATCTTTACTCTGGTGTAGTTCTGCTTGTGGCCTGCCCGCCTGCGATAACGCTTCTTAGCCTTGAACTTGAAAATCCTGATCTTAGGTCCCCTCTCCTGATCCAGGACGGTAGCCTTTACGAGAGCCCCATCTACTGTAGGGGTCCCAACTTTGACGTTCTCGCCATCGGCAACCAGAAGCACGTCATCGAACTGAACGGCCTGGCCAGCCTCTGCAGGCAACTTCTCCACACTAAGCTGATCACCAACAGCTACCTTATACTGCTTGCCGCCGGTGCGAATTACAGCGTACAATTACTGTCCCTCCGTCGAGATGGTAAGAAGCTTTCAAATGAGCAAACAACAAAAAGCAGGGCAAAATGCCTTGCCCTGGCAACTGCTAATTATAACAACTATCTCTCGCTAGCGTCAAAATCGTCACTTATATCCTTGCGCTTCACCAAAGCCCAAACCATGCTCAAAAGAGCAAATATGCTTATGGCGACTGCTCCCGGCTCTCCGTACTTGCCCCCTATGCGAGCTATGCGTCCCCATGGCAGGTTAGGAAATTTCAGGCGCCCCAAAGTATATAGGGCTTTATAGATCTCATATCTGCTTATCTTGCTCTTGCCTGCTATCCTGTCCACGAAGATTATGGGCAACTCAACCACCCGCATGTGCTGCGTTTCTACCTTGTAGAGCATCTCTATAAGGAAGCTATACCCACTGGAAAGGATGGTATCAGGATCCACCCTTATAAGAGTCTCTCTTCTATAGCACCTGAAACCTGCGGTGCAGTCATGAGCAGAAAGTCCTAGTACCGTCCTGGCCAGCCAGTTAGCGAAGCCGCTTATAAACCTGCGGTGCACCGGCCAACCGGAAGTACCACCTCCTGGCACATAACGAGAACCTATGACCAGATCTGCCGAAGCAGCGAGCTCAAGCATCTTCGGCAAATAGCACGGCTGATGGGAGAAGTCCGCGTCCATGGTTATTATGTATCGGTAACCCCTGTCCAGTGCGAACTTGAAGCCAGCCCGATAGGCGGTACCTAGACCAAGCTTTCTGCTTCTCTGCATGAGATGCACCTGAGGGTGTTCTCTCTGGAGAGCCTTTACGACCTCGGCGGTACCATCAGGGCTGTTATCATCTATTACCAGGATATCGAAATCATCACTTTGAGCCAGGATCTCGTTTATTAGATTACCTATGTTGTCACGCTCGTTGTAACATGGCACTATAACGAGCGCTGGCCTGATACTTTTCAAGTCCTTCGCAACTCCTTGCAAGAGTTAGTAGATCACAGAATACAACAATACCTCTAATAGCATAAAATCAGCCACAGATGGAACCACAAATTCAAGGCTGAAGCAATTTGACCATCTAGGCAACCCTTTGTCAAGGTCTTGCGCACTACTTGTAGGTTATAATGCGGCTCGAACATGAGACTTCATTTGGGAGGTTAGGGAGATGTATGTAATTGTGCTGGCAGGTGGCGGTGGGACTCGACTATGGCCCCACAGCAGATCCAATAACCCCAAGCACCTGCTAAGGCTGGTAAAGTCGGATACTACTATGATCCAGGAAACGGTCAGAAGGGTTTTGCCGCTTACATCCCCGGACAAGATCCTGGTGGTCACTAACCACAAACACGCAGATGAGGTGAGAAAGCAGCTTCCTGAGATCCCTCAGGACAACGTGCTGGAAGAACCAGTCGGGCGTAACTCAGGACCAGCTGTCGGCTACGGAGCGCTACATGTGGCCCATGTTGACCCTGAGGCGGTTATTCTGACCTGCCCAGCAGATCACGTGATACTCAAGGAGGAAGAGTTTCGTTCTGCCGTAAAGGCGGCTGCTCAGGTAGCCCTCGATAACTACCTGGTCACCATGGGCATATCTCCAGGCTATCCGGATACAGGCTACGGTTATATGGAGCTCGGAGAAGAGATGAAGCAAGTCGCTGGCTATAAAGTCCACAGGGTGCTCAGGTTCACTGAGAAGCCCGACCTGCAGACAGCCACCGAATATGTGAACAGCGGCAGGTTCGTATGGAATAGCGGCATGTTCATATGGAAAGCCTCGGTGATCCTCGAAGAGATCTCCAAATACATGCCCAATCTGCACGCGGCACTCCAAAAGATCAAGGATGTAGTAGGAACTCCAGAAGAACGCCATGTAGTTAATGAACTGTGGCCACAGCTGGAGGATCTCAGCATCGACTATGGAGTGCTTGAGAAATCTGACAGAGTGGTTACCATACCTGTAGATATAGGCTGGAGCGACGTAGGTGACTGGGGAGCACTCGCGGAGATCCTCGAAAAGGACGAGAATGGGAACTCCCTAATAGGGGATGTTATGACGTTCGACACCCGAAATTCATTAATATATAGCTCTGGATGTCTGGTAACCACAATCGGACTGGAGGACATGATAGTGGTATCGACTGGAGATGCCGTGCTGGTGTGTCCAAAGAGCAGGGCTGAGGAGGTGCGCAAGATAGTTAACAAGCTGAGGGAGATGGGCAGAGATACCCACCTGTAGGAGTTCTACTATTGGCATAATTGCTGCTCTCGGCGTGTTATAAAGTCGGATGATATTCATCCTTGACATTGCGATTACCTGAGTACTAAGCTTGTGATCCAGTTCGAAAAACATTAAGTTCGAATAACATAGAAGGTAATCCTTAGAGGTTGATAGAGCATGGCAAACAAACTAGTGATAGTTGAGTCGCCTACCAAGGCCAAGACGATCAGCAGATATTTGGGCAGAGGCTACTCGATCAAAGCCTCTATGGGGCACGTCCGCGACCTCCCAAAGAGCAAGCTGGGAGTAGATACCGAGCACGACTTCCAGCCACAGTACCTCATACCCAGAGATAAATCAAAGACAGTTAAAGAGCTCAAGGAGAGCGTGGCCTCGGCACGAGAGGTGTATCTAGCAACTGACCCAGATCGTGAGGGGGAGGCTATCGCCTGGCATCTGATACAGGCCACGGGTATGGACACCAGCAAAGCCCGAAGAGTCGTATTTCACGAGATAACACCAGATGCAGTACGCAACGCCATGGCTAATCCTCGCGAGATCGACATGAGGCTCGTAGACGCTCAGCAAGCTCGAAGAGTCCTTGACCGACTTGTCGGCTACAATATCAGCCCTCTTCTATGGAAGAAGGTCAAGAGAGGACTATCGGCAGGAAGGGTACAATCAGTGGCCCTGAGACTGGTAGTTGATCGTGAGCGAGAGATCCAGTCCTTTGTGCCAGTAGAATACTGGACCATCTCTGCCGACCTTGCCAAGCAACCAGCGAAGGGCAGGAAGCCGAGTCGGAAGGATCAGTTCAGGGCCTTACTGGTAAGGATCAACGACGAGAAAGTAGAGATCTCCAACGAGGAGCAGGCCAGGGCGATAATTGAGGCTCTGGAAGGTGCCACGTACAAGGTACTTGAAGTCAAGCAGCGGGAGATCCAAAGAAAGCCTGCGCCTCCCTTTATCACCAGCACTATGCAACAGGAGGCATCCAGGAAACTTAATTTCAACGCCCGCCGAACCATGAGCGTGGCCCAGAGCCTATACGAAGGAGTATCACTGGGCGATGAAGGTGATGTCGGTCTAATAACTTATATGAGGACCGACAGCACCAACGTGGCTACTGTGGCTCAGGAAGAAGCCAGGCAGGTCATTGCCCAGTTGTTTGGGGACAAGTATCTCCCTGAAAAGCCGCCGGTATACACCAAAAAAGCCAAGAACGCTCAGGAAGCACACGAGGCCATAAGGCCCACCAGCGTCAAGAGGCATCCTGATGCCATAAAGCAATACCTTACATCTGACCAGTACAAGCTCTACAAGCTTATATGGCAGAGGTTTATAGCCAGCCAGATGGCCAACGCAATAATAGACGGCACCACCGTCGATATAGCGGCAGAACCCAGGAGCGGTGGAGCCCCCTATATCTTCAGAGCTACAGGCTCGGTAATAAAGTTCGATGGCTTTTTGGTAGTGTACCAGGAAGGCAAGGACGACGATCAGGAAGAGGAGCTGGGCAGTAAGGCTCTGCCTCCTATGACAGAGGGAGAGGTGCTGAACCTGATACAACTGTTGCCTGAGCAGCACTTCACACAACCTCCCCCGAGATATACCGAGGCATCGCTGGTGAAGGCTCTGGAGGAACAGGGTATAGGGAGACCTAGCACCTATGCCATCATCCTCTCCACGCTGCAGGAAAGATACTACGTGGTCAAAGATGGCAAAGCATTAGTACCAACGGAGCTGGGTATGCTCGTCAACGACCTACTGGTCGAGCACTTCCCGGACATAGTCGACGTAAACTTTACATCTCAGATGGAAGAGGAGCTAGATGATATAGCCTCTGGAGAGCGCGCATGGGTGCCGGTGATTAAGGAATTTTATGGGCCGTTCGAGCGCAAGGTGCGCATAGCGGAAGAAGAGATGCAGAAGGTTGACATTCAGGACGAACCGGCAGGCGAAAACTGCCCCAACTGCGGCAGACCCATGGTCTTCAAGATGGGCAGATATGGCAAGTTTATAGCCTGCTCTGGTTTCCCTGAGTGCCGTACGACCAAGGCCATAGTCAACCGCACCGGTGTGCAGTGCCCAGCCTGTCGGCAAGGAGAACTGGTTGAGAGGCGTTCCCGCAAAGGCAGGCGATCTATCTTCTATGCATGCGACAGGTATCCAGATTGTGAGTTCACGATAAGCGCCAAACCCATTCCACAGCCCTGCCCAGCCTGCGGTGGCCTCCAGGTCGAAGATGGCAAGAACGGGCAAAAGTGCATCAGGTGCGACGGGCAGGGAAATATACTGCAGAAAAGCGCTTAGAGAAAGTAATTGGAGGCCATAACGGCCTCCAATTACTTTACAAATAACTCCCCAGATCAGGAGAGTAGGCAGCGTACAACTTGCCCAGCTAGCCCCAAAGAGTCCTAATGCAGGGAATTAGGCTGTGTCTGCGGGCACTTCCACCCTCTCGAGCCTTACCCCAGCATTTTCCTGGGATGTAGTCTGCTCGCCCTGTTCCACAGTTTGCTGGCTTCCCCTCACACTGCGAACGGCCTTAGGAAGTAGTGACACGAGCAATAGCCCAGTGGCCATCCCCGAGCCCAACATCAAGAATCTGCGGGATGTGCTGATCCCCTGCTTGCTCAAGTTCAGGGACTGCAGTTTGTGCAATATCTCCTCGTTTCTTTGAGCAACGCTCTTTATAATAGCCTCCTGCCTGGATTGTAGGGCTTCCATAACCACCTGGATCTTATCTTCAGGGATATCGAACGTCTCGTTTCTCCACACAACTTCAGGTATAGGAATGGAGATCTTAGCCATAGCTCACTCCTCTATACTAGATAATGCACTTCCAGCAAGGCATGGTATAAGAATAAACCAATCTCTTCCTTATGACAAATCCTGCTTCCTGCATTGATCTGGTAAATAAGCCCTATGTTTGGCCTAACGCCCATCCTAAGGATTAATCGACCTTAGAACATCTGACTGAAGGTGCCAACAAGTAACAAGTGGGATTATCTCAGTGCCTGTTTTTATTTATGTCGATTAACGCTAGTCTAATTGATAATTACAAACTTAGATATTGACAATTATTATTATTATTACGCATACGTACATCGCAATGTAAATAACTCATTATTTTAGTAGATAAGGAAGAATGAAATGTTAATAACAAAAAAGTATATGGCGATCACTACAACTTTCATTTGCATATTAGCTTTAGCTACTGTAGCTCAAGCAGAGGTTAGCTGGACCTCATATATAACTGGTGCATTGACAGGGTTTGATTCGCGTACGTGGTACGACGGGCACATGGACCATGCGCACACAAAGATTAGATTTGCCGGATGCCGAGATAATAACTATGCCAATGACCCAAACGATAATGTTACAGTCCAACTGACGAAAGAAGGTTTTTTTGTAGATAAAAACATGGGGAGAATTAATTTCTTCTGTTGGAACTCTGCGACAGGAGATTACGGAGAAATGCAAGAGGCTGGTAATTATCACTTTACGGTTGTAGAAATAAACGGTTGTACCAATTGTAGCTTCAATATAAGTACATCTAATCCCGGAGTTTGGGTGTCTTACTAAGCCCTCCACTAGCATGTTGAAAAATCTCGTTAATAAAATACTGCTTGGTACTGAAGCAATAAAATCTCGGTGTAAGGTAGGTAATTGAGCAAAAAGAAAATGAGCATTTCTTTTAGAGGAATTACATTTCGTTATTGGAGATCAGCATCGCCGGTCTTGGACGAGTTCTCCTGGGATGTGCCCATGGGTAGAACGGTGTTGCTAGGGCCTAATGGCGCAGGTAAGACCACACTGTTGTCTATCGGTGCTGATCTATTGCGACCCAAACGTGGCCAGGTGCTTTTAGGGAATCTCAACCCGAGACGGCGTACACAGAGAGGGCAGTATAGAAGAGCTGTCGGCTGGATGCCTCAGCAGATACGCGCAGTTCCAGGGCTGACTGCAAGGGAGCAAGTGGCCTATGCAGGCTGGCTAAAAGGACTGAGCAGGTCAGGCGCTTGGGAATCTGCTGCTCAGGCTCTGGACAGAGTGGGACTAAGGAACCTAATGGATAGAAAGGCTTCTGAACTCTCTGGGGGCAGTTGCGAAGAGTAGGTTTGGCACAAGTCCTGGTACACAGTCCATCAGTAATGCTTCTAGATGAACCTAGCGTGGGACTCGATCCTGCCCAAAGAGCACGTTTTCGAGAGATACTATACGAGTTACCACCAGATGTCCCTGTAGTGGTATCTACTCATCAGGTCGATGATTTATCAGAGTTGTTCAATACGGTCGTGGTGCTAGAATCTGGCAAGCTACGCTTCACGGGCACTGTAGAGGACTTCATGTCACTGGCTACCTCTAATCTTGATGGTCGCAACGCCGAGATCGCATACTCTAAGGTGATCAATGGAGAGTATTGATGCCATTTCGTACCATCTTACGTATTAGTCCAGCGGTTTGGCTCTTTCCTGCCCTAGTAGTCATTTCAATAGCTATTTCGAATACTATAATTACACCACCAGAGCCTTACTCACCCGCATTGACCGGTGCAGGTGAATTCGCGATCGTATTGGTAGCTCCGATCTGCGCTGCAATTGCAGCATGGGAAGGAGGCCGCCTGCGGCGTGCTCGTTGGTGGCGTCTCCCACACGTACGTTCTTTAGCTTATATTGCGCTCTCAGCACTTGTAGCTCCCATTTGTGTAGGATGGATTACCATTGTAATTTCCACAGCATTTAGACTATTGAATGGAGAAATCTTGTTACCCGACCTCCGTATATTATCCGTAGCCTTTGTTGTCATCCTGGCACAGGCCGTATTAGGATTCACGATCGGTATCTGGCTGCCTACCGTAGTAGCTGCCCCACTAACGTTGATAGCATTGTTCTTATGGATGACCTTACCTCCTGGGCTCAATACATTTTGGGTAAGGCACTTAACCGGCGATTTCTCTGGATGCTGTAGCTTGAACACTGATATTGCTCCCAGTGCCATAGCGGGCTCAATTCTCCTGGCACTAAGCTTTCTAGTGGCATCTCTAATCCTTTTGACCCAGAGGATAGGGCTTATTCGCATATCCGCCTCCCTGCTAATAGCTATTGCGGGTTTCACATTGGGAGCATCACTGGTAAGAGGATTGGGTCCAGAACCTCTAGTTCCTCGGAATCCCAAATTACTGGTTTGTTCAAACCAATGGCCCAAAGTATGCGTGTGGCCAGAGCACAAGTCCAGACTTAATGAGGTATCTGAAATCGCAAGAAGAGCTGCTACTGCCTGGAAGTCAACCGGAATAAATGTGCCAAATACCTTCTCTGAGTACAGTTCACTTCAACGAAATGAAAATAGCTTTGGCTTCAGCATCCTGGCGAATAGAGTCATCATCACTAACTCAATGGCCTATAGCATGCTACCTCCGACGCCTAATTGCCCTGAGGATAAGCCCTGGTTAGGAGGCGAAAACCAGGAGTATCTGAATGCTTGGTTAGACGAGGTGGCGGGACTAACTCCCAATCAAATCTCTAGTGTGTTCTCCCCAGATGTACTGCAGACTGTAGCGCGAGTGCGTCACATGTCAATATCTGAGCAAAGGGCATGGTACGAAAGGAATTTCCGTATGGCATAGAGGTGTGCATCCATATCGCATCGCTAGCTTTATAGAGGTGGATGAATGACTTTATGGCTCAAAGTGCGCCGTGCTTGGATATGCATAATAACTGTTTTGGTGACAGTCCTTCTAATTGATCTATCCAAGCACTTATACCTGGCAATACCCAACCTCCTCGGCGGTGATATGCTCAAGATGCCGATGCCTCTAATACTTGGAATAGCTATATGCATAGTTCTGGGTTGGGGGTTAGGGAGCGGAAACCCTCCTCTAGAGGCAGTTGCCAGTCGCCCAACACAGCTACTTGATACAACCTATACTCTAGCTATCACACTATTAAGCCTAATTTTATGCATCATATTGCATTCGATAAGCAAAGCTGACGTCATCCTTGCTGCCGGACGTAACGTGCTAGGCTACGCAGGAATTATGTTGTTAGGACGGAGTTTTCTTGGATCAAATGCAGCTACCGTTCTACCCACAGGGTTCGCGATTATTGTAGCTATGCTCGGACAAGACCAATACGGTAGAATCTATGACTGGGCTTGGCCACTGGCGGGATCCGAATACAAGCTGTCTTGGGTATTGGCTGCGATACTCCTTATTGTTGGAATTACTTGTTATTTGGGCCGAATGACAATCCTGAACAATAGCGCTTGGGGAAACGAAAACTAAAGCTTTGCGCAAATCTAAGCCTAACATATAGCATTTCTAGGAAGGACTTAACTAAAAAGGACAGTGGCCAGGAATGGCTCACCACTTCCATTCCTGGCCCTCGGAGGGATGTCTGCTCCAAACTTCCTGTCCCTACTTTTAATAACGCATAATAGTTCCAAAAGTTTCCATCCAAAATAAAAAGTAATTAATTTTCCCCTTAATTCGGAGCTTGACAGGCTTGAGTGTAAAGCTGTAAGCCGTGAACAGGTGTATGTATAATAGATGCGGTTACTTTCGGAGGGAGCAATAAATAAAGTATGTGGCAGGCTCAAACTTTCATGTCTCAGGATGAAGAAACCGCCCTAGCTGAGATGCTCACATGGCTCAATGAAAACGAAGAGATCATAGTTGAGTATCAGGCTATACAAGTTCACCAACCTGACGGTACCCATGTTTGTGTAGTCGCGTACCGAGCTCGTCGTCTAGAGCCGCAGGCTTTTATTACTTAGATGCTTCTAAGTCACGAACACATAAAAAGTAGCTTCGAATCGCTCTACCCCTTTGAACTGGATGATTTTCAGAAGGAGGCTATAGACGCCTACCTTAAGGAAGGCTCCGTGCTCGTGGCTGCCCCCACAGGTACAGGCAAAACCGTAATAGCCGAGTTCGGAGTGCATGATGCGTGGCTAAGGGGTCATCGCGTCATGTACACCACACCCATCAAGGCCCTCAGCAACCAGAAGTACAGAGATTTCAGAGCCAGATACGGCGACGATGTAGGACTGCTCACCGGAGACGTCATAGAGAATAGCCATGGGCGCATACTGGTAATGACAACTGAGGTCCTGCGTAACATGCTGCTACAGACTCCCTGGGAGCTGGAAGACGTAGCATGTGTGGTCTTCGACGAGGTGCACTATCTATCTGACCCAGAGCGAGGTACGACCTGGGAAGAGGCCATAATCCTATGCCCAGAGCACATACAACTGATATGCCTGTCAGCCACGGTATCTAACGCTCAGGAAATAGCCGACTGGATAAGCAGGGTACATCGGCCCACAAAGTTGATAGCTCACTACGAGAGGGCCGTACCACTTTCCTATTACTACTTCATAGATAACACTATCCTGCCGGCCTTTGATAAGAACGGCAAGCTCAACAAGAAGCTCCTTAACCTTGGCGGAGAAGCAAGGCAGAGGTTCAGAAGGCGTGTGAACTTGTCCGTCCAGGAAAGCTTGGAGAGCGAGAGAACGGAACCCAAGCCTCCGGATATCGTCCGTGTCCTGAGAGACAAAGACATGCTGCCCGCTATATATTTCCTTTTCAGCCGCAAGGATTGCGAGATCGCAGCCGAGCTATGCAGGTCTATGCGCCTGCAACTAGTAACCAGCAAAGAGCAGAGAGACGAGATAAAAAGGGTTATAGACTTGTTCTCTCAGAGGATGCTGCCAGAAGATCGCAATCTTGCGCAAGTGAAGACAGTGCTGGACCTAGCCAGACAAGGGATAGGCTTCCATCATGCGGGGTTGCTCCCCATCCTCAAACAGCTCGTGGAGGAGCTTTTCTCCAGAGGACTCATGAAGGTCGTATTCGCCACCGATACTCTGGCCCTGGGAATAAACATGCCAGCCAGATCAGTGGTTATAGGACAGATGAGCAAGTTCGATGGGCAGGGAGTGCGCCCCCTCATACCCAACGAGTTTCAGCAGATGGCAGGTAGAGCTGGGAGGAGAGGCATAGACAAAATAGGGCATGTAATTGTCCCCTATAGCTCATGGGTAAGCTTCAGGGAAGCCATGGAAATAGCTACCGGAGAGCTTCACCCAGTACAGAGCGCTTTCGTCCTTCGCTATAACACTGTTCTCAACCTCTGGGATCCCCCCAAGGGCGACAGAGTGCTGTATGTTCTTCAGCAGAGCCTAATGCAGTTTCAAACCAACAGGCAGATCCGCGAGATCTCGGAAGAAATCAAGCAATGGCAGGTTCAAATAGACTCCATAGACAGGGGCTGCCTCATAGGTTATTCCGATGGCGAGGAGCTGCTTAGTGAGTATCAGGAACTCAACCACACACGTACAGCCATCGCTAAAAGACTGGAGGAGCTAAGGAGAGAGAAAAGAGCCCTGCAGGAAAGGCTCAAAGAGCTTCCCTGGAAAAAGCCTTCCAGGGAAGCCCTGAGGAAACTCTTTCGATCTCTTGTGCCTGGGACCATGGTTCACCTATCCCAGAAGGGATGGTGTGTATACGCCGGCCGGGGTGCAGATGGCACCATACATCTCATATGCGATGGCAAGGTGCACAAGCTCGCTGCCTACAACGAGATAGACTATCTACCTAACCCCGAAGATCGCATAGACCTCCCGATAGAGGTCTCAGAAGAGGTTTGTTCGGGCAGAATAGTCGAGCTGGATGAACTGGTATGGCGTAAGCTACAGGCCAATATCGAGCAACTGGAACTACCAGATCTCGAAGCACTAATACGCAGACACCGAGAACAGATAGCTCTATCCATCTCTGACCAGATGGAGGCATTGAAATTTGACGAGGAGCAAACCCAGACTGAGCTCAACGACCTGCTGGAGCGTATACGCAACCATCCATGCGACGCCTGCCAAGTCCGTAAGCAGCACCAAAGGAACATAAGGGAGTCCGCGCTCCTGATGCAGAGGAGAGCAGAGGCCGAACTGGAGCTGGAGGAGCGATCTCGCGAGAGCGAGCGCCAGATTAGAAGAGTGCTCAAAGGCATAGTATCGGTGCTTCACCAATTTGGATATCTGGAAGATGGCTACCAAACCGAGAAAACAGATCTGCTTGCTAATCTGTTCGACACTAACGGATTAATCATCTGCGAGATGATATACAGGGGTTATCTTGACAACCTGTCACCTCCAGATATAGCAGAAGTGTTATCATGGTTTGCTTATGACCGAGATCGTCAGTTCAGCAACATGCATATACTCCCCAAGCACCTTATCAACCTCAGGAGGCAGTTAGATGATCTGGAGACCAGGATACTGCGTGCTGAATCCAGAGCAGGAGTCCAGATCTCGCAAGGCTATAACCCATACTTCTTCGGTATGATGCGAGCGTGGTGCAACGGCGCCAGCCTGTCACAGATCCTGGACAAGGTGGATATAGGCGAAGGCGATCTGGTCATGACCTTCAACAAAACCCTGGATCTCATCAGGCAGGTCAGAGATATGCTCGTGCAGGCAGACCCCGGATCACCCTTGCTTCCAAAACTTGACCAGGCGACCGCACTTGCACGCAGAGGCATTATAGAGCAGAGCTACAGACTAGGCTTCAGCCTGGATGACGATACTAAAGAGATCGCAGAGTCTCCATTACCAGAGAGCACTATAGAGTAAATAGCCCCGAGAATCGAGTCCTTGAACAAGAGAACCCCAAACTATATCATGACTATCCCTCCAGAAATGGCTGTCCGGTGGCAAAGCAACCAGGCCCCCACACGGGATTCCTAACAAGGAGCCTATAATGTGTAATATTTCTCCTCCAAGTGGCGATATACATATGGAAAAGGCACTCGGAGGCTACCAATCACCATGACACCAAACGCACAATCGTTTGAGGTACAAGAGAGGGAAAGGCTGGTACGGATCTACAGGAGTCTTACTGGAGATCCAGATACCGCTGAAGATCTGGCACAAGAAGCCATTATCGAGGCCTGGCGCAACAAGCACAAGCTTCATGACCCGTCCGGCAGGTGGAGGTGGCTGTCCAATATAGCTCGTAAGGTTTACCTGCGATGGTCAAGAGATAGGGCCAGAGACTACAGGCGCATGGAGATTGTTGGCCAAGACTTGTCCAACAGGCTAGAGCTCATGGAGGATCCGGAGCTGTCGATCGAGCTTGAACGTGAGGAGCTAGCAACAATACTTGACGAAGCCTTACGACGTCTTCCGGCAGAGACCAGAACCATCCTCCTGCAGCATGTAGTTGAAGGAATGCCGCAGGCCGACATAGCTCGAAAGCTTGGGATTTCCGAAGGAGCAGTAGCTGTCAGAATACACAGAGGCAAACTGCTTCTTAGAAGGATACTCCTCTCCCGACCCGATTACGTAGGGGTCTACAACATAGGTGCCTCGCCAAGCTCATGGCAACCCACAGATATATGGTGCCCCTTCTGCGGGTTAGACAAGCTACAGGGCAAGCTGGACCCGGCAACTGACACGTTTATGATGAAGTGTCCTACATGTACCCCGTCACCCGACGATCAGCTCATCAACGGGAGTAATATAGGTATAGCAAGATCCTATACCACACTAAATGGCGCGCTCAACAAACTCATGAAGGAGGCTTGCGAATATTACGGGCAGGGTTTACGCACCCGTAGGACGCAATGCCTAAGCTGCGGCACAACAATACCTTTGTGGATCGAGCTAGCTCCAGATAGCGAATGTCCAATAAAAACCTCCATGCACTTCATCACCACTATATGCCAGCATTGCCAGGAGGAGAGCAGGTCGTTGCTCGCCGGCCATGCTCTCAGTTTGCCCCAGGGCAGGGCGTTCTGGAAGGCCAACAAGAGGATACGTATGTTGCCTGAGCAGAACGTGGAACGAGAGGGAAGAAAAGCTGCGGTCACAGCCTTCGAGAGCGTTTCCAGATCCGCAAAATATGAGGTTGTATATGCGCTTGACAACTACGACATCCTACTCATCAATAATCGATAGCGAACGGTCTGCACTGGCAATAGACGTAAGAAATCTGACCAAGAAGTACAAGAACGGCAAAGTAGCCAACGACCATCTCTCACTACAGGTGGACAGAGGCACCATATTCGGCCTGCTTGGGCCCAATGGAGCCGGCAAGACCACGCTGGTCCTGCAGATACTAGGATTGCTGGCCCCAACTTCCGGTAGTATATATGTGGAAGGCATAGACGTTATAAGCAATCCTGAAAAGGTCAAGCCCCTGGCTGGATACATGCCCCAAACCCGTATAGCCATGCGTAATTTGGAGGTAGATAGGGCTCTATACATCACAGGGAGGCTGCGTGGGCAATCTCACGAGCAAGCGCGCAAGCAGTCAGAGGGCTTGCTGGAGATGCTAGACCTAACCGAACATCGCAAGCAGTTTCTTGACAGGTTATCCGGTGGACTACTAAGAGTGGCAGCTATGGGTATGGCACTAATGGGAGATCCCCATTTGGTAGTACTAGATGAGCCCACCAACGAGCTGGATCCCGTCAGGAGGAGAATGGTATGGGATGTTATCCTTGGCCTCCAAGACTATTACAAGCACCCGGTCACTTGTCTTTTGGTCACCCACAACGTACTGGAGGCCGAAAGGATCGTTGAGAGAGTAGCCATAATAGACAAAGGCAAAGTAGCAGCCATAGGCACCCCTGGAGAGCTTAAGTCTCAGTTGGGTGATGAAGTTAGGCTAGAGGTGGTTATCAAGCCCGATGTCCTCACAGAAGAGATTGCCCTTAAGGTCGAAGAGACCCTGCATGATTTCGGAAGAGTCATCCCATTTCGTCAAGGTCAGTACGCGGTATTCGTCCCACGCGTGGGGGTAGGCAGTGCCACTGACAAAATACTTGGTGCGCTTGATGTCCTCGTGGATGACTTCAGGCTTTCCCCGCCCTCCCTCGAAGACGTGTACATCCACGTTACCGGCAGCAAGATAGAGCTGGAGGATGAACAATGAGAAGATTTTGGCTGGAGGTACGTTACCTCTTCACTATTCAAATACTTGAGGAAAGGGGATGGCTGGCAGGTACTATATTCTTCACTACTGTGTTCCCCTTGTTGTTAGTATTTGGTCTCGGGCTCATAGGCAGTGGACAAACTAAGGAGGGACTAACCTATATAATAACGGGCTCCACCATCTCTTCGCTTACTTTCGTAGGCATCACCATGGTAGGACAATCCCTGGGCTGGATGAAGGACCGAGGCGACTTCTTGTACTACGCATCATTACCTATCTCCAAGTCCAGCCTCATAGTAGCTGTCATGGCTAGCAAGCTGGTACTACAACTGCCAGGGATCATCGCAGCTCTGGTAGGTGGCACCCTGATGTACGACTTACACTTCAAACCTAATCCAGTAGTAATAATCATACTCCCGCTAACCGCGCTTGCTCTCTCAGGGCTAGGAGCTGCAATAGGATTGCTCAGTCCGAGCTATCAATTGGTTAACATTTTCAGCCAGGTGGCTGGCATTACAGTGATGTTCGCAGCCCCTGTGATGATTCCCTGGGAGAGCCTACCTAGAGTTCTCCAATGGTTTGGTTGGCTGCTACCCCCCTCATATGCTGCCGATGCATTGCGAAGGGCCGTGTTAGGCATAAATGACACAAGGCTCATGATGGATCTCCTGGTCCTGACAACATGCGCCCTCGTATCCATCATAGGTGTAACAAGGGGACTGAGGTGGCGTTTAAGATGATGTCTATGTATAACCTGCAAGAACTGCTGCGGATTTTTGCGCGAATTTGCACGAAATCTTGACGAAAACTATTGCTATCCCGAGAGAAGTTTGTTAAAGTAAATCACAAACAGAAACGCTGTGAAAGGGAATAGTAGGGGTAACGAAGACGCTCAGAGAGCCGAGGGCTGGTGTGACTCGGACGCTTCTTATCCCGAACGCGGCCCTGGAGCGGTCGGCCTGAAATCTTAGTAGGGTCGAACGGGTTACGCCCGTTAGCGCGCATGAGTGGTCGTCACCCGAAGGTGGCGGCAACAAGGGTGGTACCGCGAGGCAGCCCTCGTCCCTTGAGCTGGGATCGAGGGCTGTTGTGGTTTAAGGATCTCACAATGCTTGTTAGAGATTTTCCTGTAAAAACACAGAAGCTCTATCTAAACATCAAAGTCCTTAGCATTGGCCTTCTAGCAGCGATTGAGGGAGGTTGATGGTCAGGGGTTAGTCGGAAAAGTTGCCAACCACCTGACGAAGCCTCCCAGACCAGGAGGCTTCGAGCTTTATAAAACAAAATTTGTTTTTCAAAAAATCTTTGAGAAGAGGGTCTGGATATGGGGAAAAGAGAAGAGTTGCAAGCTACATGTAAGCGTCCATATGGAATGCCCGATGCTGAGGGACTATATGACCCTTCCTTTGAGAAAGATGCCTGTGGTGTAGCGTTTGTAGTTGACATCAAAGGAAGGAAATCCTCCGATGTCGTCCAGAAAGCACTACTTGCCCTCCAGAATCTTTTGCATAGAGGAGCAGTAGGTGCCGAGAAGAATACTGGAGATGGCTCAGGCATTCTGATCCAGATCCCTCACAATTTCCTTAAGGCTGAGTGCTTGAAGCTTGGCTTCGAGCTACCTGAGCCCGGCGAATACGCCGTTGGCATGGTTTTCCTGCCCAAGGTAGAGGAACAGGCAAAGTCCTGCCAGGAATTGTTTGAGCAGGAGATAATGCGCGCCGGGCAAAAGGTGCTTGGGTGGCGCGACGTCCCGCAGGACAACAGCATGATAGGCGATATAGCCCGCAGCGGCGAGCCTCTGATGCGCCAGGTGTTCATAGGTAAAGGGGAGGCCATAGAGGACGAGGAGCACTTTGAGCGCGTGCTCTACCTCATACGCCGCCGAGTGGAGAAGGCGGTAGACAACTCGAACATACCCTCCAAAGACATGTTCTATGTACCAAGCCTCTCATGTAGGACTTTGGTTTATAAGGGCATGCTGTCGGCGGATCAGCTACCAGCCTACTTCGCCGATCTAAGAAGCCCCTTACTGGAAAGCGCTATCGCTCTGGTTCACCAACGATTCAGCACCAACACCTTTCCCACATGGTCTCTGGCGCATCCATTCAGGATGTTAGCTCACAATGGTGAGATCAACACGCTCCGCGGCAACATTAACTGGATGCATGCCCGAGAAGGGCAGATGGAATCTGAGCTGTTTGGCGATGATCTAAGGGACATCCTGCCCGTAATCCAGGAGGGAGGAAGTGACTCAGCAACCCTGGACAACGTCCTCGAGTTGCTGGTAAGAGCTGGGCGCTCTCTACCCCATGCTATGATGATGCTCATCCCCGAGGCATGGTCAGGCCACGAGGGTATGAGTGAGATCAAGAAGAATTTCTATGACTACCACGCCTCCCTTATGGAGCCCTGGGACGGACCTGCCGCGGTGGCCTTTACAGATGGCCGCCTGGTGGGTGCCGTCCTAGACCGCAACGGCCTGAGACCAGCCAGATATTACGTTACAAAGGATGATCAGGTAATACTGGCCTCTGAAGTGGGTGTTCTGGACGTAGCGCCAGAAGATGTGGTCTATAAGGGCAGGATTGAGCCGGGCAAGATGCTTCTAATAGATACCGTCGAGGGGCGCATAGTCGATGATGCCGAACTCAAGGCTCGTATAGCTAGTGAGAAGCCCTATGGCAGGTGGCTATCGGAGAACCGAGTCAAGATAGATGATTTGCCCACACCTCCTCACGTGCCCGAGCCAGATCACAATACTGTACTCCAGCGTCAGCAGATATTTGGCTACACGCATGAGGAGAACAGGATCATAATCATCCCCATGGCAAAGAACGGTGAAGAGCCCATCGGTTCTATGGGCACAGATACCCCTATAGCCGTGCTCTCCGAACGACCACAGCTGCTATTCAACTACTTCAAGCAGCTGTTCGCTCAAGTTACCAATCCTCCTCTGGACGCTATAAGAGAAGAGCTGGTCACATCGGTGGACACCCTGCTGGGCCCTGAAAAGAACCTGCTTAAGCCTGAGCCCGATAGCTGTCGACAGATAGAGATACCTTCACCCATCATAGACAATGAACAGCTCGCAGCGATAATAAACTTCGAAGCTCCCGGGTTCAAGACAAAGGTCCTGCCAATGCTCTTCTCAGCTCGAGATGGAGTAAAGGGACTGGAGAGAGCGCTCGATAAGCTCTTTGAAGAAGCTGACAAGGCCATAGATGAAGGCTACACGATATTGGTGCTCTCCGACAGGGGCGTAAATAAAGATCTAGCGCCGATACCCAGCCTTCTGGCCACGGCAGGACTACACCATCACTTGGTACGCAACGGCAAGCGTACCAAGGTGGGACTGATAGTAGAGACTGGAGAGGCCAGGGAGGTACATCATTACTGCTTGCTCATAGGCTATGGAGCTGGCTGTATCAACCCATACCTAGCATTTGAGACCATAGATGACCTGATAAGAGATGGGCACATTACTGGCATAGACCACGCTACGGCCGTCAAGAAATACATCAAAGCGGTCAACAAGGGCGTGCTTAAAGTTATGTCCAAGATGGGTATCTCCACCCTGCAGAGCTACAGAGGCGCCCAGATATTCGAGGCCATAGGACTGAATCAGGAAGTAGTCCAGAAATATTTCACTGGCACCCCTTCCAGGATAGGGGGTGTTGGTCTCGATGTCATAGCTGAAGAGGCCCTGGCGCGCCATAGAAGGGCTTTTCCAGAAAGGCCGATTCCAGGTCAGCCAGATCTGGAATGGGGTGGAGAGTACCAGTGGCGTCGAGACGGTGAGTACCACATGTACAATCCGGAGACTATAGCCAAGTTACAATATGCTACTCGCTCGGGCCAGTACAACATATTCAAAGAATACTCTCGCCTAATAGACGACCAGAGCAGGAAGCTAGCTACTCTGCGTGGCTTGTTCGAGCTCAAGTTCTCGGACAAACCTGTGCCCCTAGATGAAGTGGAGCCCGTAGAGTCCATAGTCAAAAGATTCGCCACCGGAGCCATGTCCTTTGGATCGATCAGCCAGGAAGCTCACGAAACCTTAGCCATAGCTATGAACAGGATTGGAGGTAAGAGCAATACGGGCGAAGGTGGCGAGGACCCAGCCAGGTATATCCCGGATCCTAACGGCGATTCGCGCCGCAGCGCCATTAAGCAGGTAGCATCAGGCAGGTTCGGAGTCACAAGCGAATACCTGGTAAATGCCGATGAGATACAGATCAAGATGGCCCAGGGAGCAAAGCCTGGTGAAGGAGGACAACTTCCCGGGAACAAGGTCTATCCCTGGATAGCCAAGGTCAGGCACTCGACTCCTGGCGTGGGGCTGATATCTCCTCCGCCTCACCACGACATATATTCCATCGAAGACCTGGCACAGCTTATATATGACCTCAAGAACTCTAATCCAAGGGCCAGAATAAGCGTCAAGCTGGTGGCGGAGGTTGGAGTCGGGACCGTGGCAGCTGGTGTGGCAAAGGCTCATGCCGATGTCGTGCTCATCAGCGGCCATGACGGAGGGACAGGAGCCTCACCCATATCCAGCCTCAAGCATGCAGGTATCCCATGGGAACTGGGTCTCGCTGAAACACAGCAGGTCCTGGTCAAGAACAACCTCAGGAGCAGGATCGTCGTACAGGTCGATGGGCACCTCAAGACTGGTAGGGATGTGGTGATCGCGGCCCTGTTGGGAGCTGAAGAGTTCGGTTTTGCAACAGCTCCGTTGGTGGTACTCGGATGCATTATGATGAGAGTCTGCCACCTGAATACATGTCCTGTAGGCATAGCCACACAAGATCCAGTACTACGAAAGAGGTTTGCCGGTAAGCCCGAGTACGTGCAGAACTTCTTCTACTTCATCGCCCAAGAAGTCAGAGAGCTCATGGCTCAGTTGGGCTTCCGAACAATGGATGAGATGATAGGCAGAATAGACAAGCTCGACATACGTCCTGCCGTCAATCACTGGAAGGCTAAGGGAGTCGACCTATCATCTATCCTGTATCAGCCGGAAGAATACAAGTACTACGCGATAAGATGTACCGAGTCACAGTATCACGGACTGGAAACAGCGCTTGATAATCAGCTTATAGAGCTGTGTAAGGACTCTCTCGAGAACGGCACACCTATCCGGATAGAGATGCCGATAAGAAACGTCAACAGGACCGTGGGCACTATGCTAGGGAGCGAGCTCACACGCAGGCACGGAGGTAAAGGGCTCCCGGACGATACTGTCCATATAAAGTTCAGAGGCTCTGCCGGACAAAGCTTTGGAGCCTTCCTGCCAAAGGGCATAACTTTGGAGCTGGAAGGAGATGCTAACGATCACGTTGGCAAGGGACTGTCGGGAGGCAAGATCATAGCTTATCCTCCAAGCGAGTCCAGGTTTGTTCCTGAAGAGAATATCCTGATAGGTAACGTGGCCCTGTATGGTGCTACATCTGGCGAGGCCTACTTCCGGGGGAAGGCTGGAGAGAGGTTTGCAGTCCGCAACAGCGGCGCCCATGCGGTAGTTGAGGGAGTTGGTGACCATGGCTGTGAGTACATGACCGGTGGCAGGGTAGTAGTACTCGGAAAGACAGGGCGTAACTTCGCAGCCGGTATGAGCGGAGGTATAGCATACGTCCTGAATGAAGACGGTAACTTCGAAAGAAGATGCAACCTGGAGATGGTCGAGTTAGAAGGACTGGAAGAGGATGATATCGAGACCATTCACAGGATGATACAGAAGCACTATGAGTACACGAACAGCTCGGTAGCAGCGAAAATCCTCGATAACTGGGACTACTACCTGCCCATGTTTGTGAAGGTTATGCCCAAGGACTACAAGCGAGTGCTACAAGAGCAGAAGCAGCAACCTCAGGAAGTTGTGGAGGTAAGCCATGGTTCGTAACAAACTTACAGCTTTCATAGAGATAGCTAGGCACGCTCCGCCTCGTAGGCCTGTCGAGGAGCGTGTAAAGGACTGGAAGGAGGTTTATGTCGACCTCCCTGAGGACGTCGTGCAAGTACAGGCTGCACGTTGCATGGACTGCGGCGTGCCGTTCTGTCATCGAGGTTGCCCGCTCGGGAACTTGATACCTGAGTGGAATGACCTTGTGTACAGGAATCACTGGAAGGAAGCTATAGAGAGACTGCATGCTACCAATCCTTTCCCCGAGTTCACTGGCAAGCTGTGCCCAGCCCCATGTGAGGATTCCTGTGTGCTGTCTATCAATTCAGACCCCGTAACTATCAAGCAGGTGGAATGGAAGATCATAGACCACGCCTGGAGGGAGGGATGGATCAAACCCAATCCACCTGCTATTAGGACAGGGAAGAAGGTCGCGATCGTAGGATCGGGCCCAGCAGGTTTGGCGGCCGCCCAGAGACTGAATCAGGCTGGGCATTGGGTAACAGTCTTCGAACGCGATGACAGGATAGGTGGACTTATAAGATACGGTATTCCAGAGTTCAAGATGGACACCTCTATCCTGAACCGCAGGCTCAACCTGCTTGAACAGGAGGGGATAGTCTTCAAGCCAAACGTCAACGTGGGTGTAGATATCACAGCTGACGAGCTCCTAAGAGAATTTGATGCAGTAATCCTCGCGATAGGCGCAACCAAGCCCAAGGACATACGTGTTCCCGGCAGGGATCTAAAGGGCATTCACTTTGCGATGGAATACCTCACTATGCAAAATCGCAGGTGTGAAGGTGACTACATACCCGATTCTGAGTTCATCAGCGCGGAAGGTAAGGACGTCATTATTATCGGAGGAGGAGATACCGGAGCTGACTGCCTAGGAACCGCTCACAGGCAGAGAGCCAAGTCCGTAACACAGTTCCAGCTATGGGCTCCGCCACCTAAAGAGAGAGCTCCTAACAACCCCTGGCCAGAGCTGCCGTATGTCTTCACAATCTCGGCGGCACATGAAGAAGGTGGCACCAGAGAGTTCTGTGTATCCACCAAGGAGTTTATAGGTGATGAAAATGGTCACGTAAGGGCCATACGCGCTGCTCGCATAGAAGTGGAATACGACGAGCATGGCAGACGTCGAGCAAAGGAGATACCAGGATCCGAGTTTGAGATGCCAGCTGACCTGGTCCTACTAGCGATGGGGTATGCAGGACCAGAAACTGACGGCATCGTCTCGCAACTGGGACTTGAGCTAACAGAGAGGGGTAACATAGCTACGGACGCTCAGAAGATGACAAAGATACCTGGAGTGTTCGCTGCAGGTGATGCCCGCATAGGACAGTCTCTCATCGTATGGGCACTGCAGGAGGGTAGAGACGTAGCAAAATATGTCGACCTCTACCTGATGGAGAACCAGAGGGACTCAGGGCAGGAAAAGAACTGCGCTGCATAGAACAAAATCTAGCGAAGATGTAAACGGGAGTGATGCCAGCGTCGCTCCCGTTTGCATTTGGCATAGTTCTCAATTTCTTAGTATGCTATAGTTCTAGAAACAAAATATATAATTTGGCCGAATCCCTTGAAGGGAACGGGGGAACCAAAAGTAATTGGGGTGAAGTCCGTCTGGACAGGGTAGCCTTTCGACCCTAACCCGTCAGCTAACCCCGTAGGCGTACGAAAGGAGGCAATCACAGGACCATACCGCTTGGCCCGGAGCAAGCCTCCGGGCTTTTCTTATGTCTCATTATTTTCCTGTTTAACTGGAGGTGGGTATGAGCAAGCATGCTCTTGGAGCGATTATTCCCGCTGCAGGGCTTGGTGAGAGGTTGCAGTGCGTCGGCAGTCCTAAGCCTCTGGTAAAGATCGGAGGTCTGACCCTGCTTGAAAGAACCATCCGCACGCTGAGATTGGGAGGGGTAGATGGAAAGATCGTGGTCGTAGTAGGCCATCGGGGTGATGAAGTCTCAAAGTTCGCCGCTTCCAGAAAGCTGGATGTGGTTATAGTTACAAATCCGGATTACCAAAGGGGTAACGGTACATCCGTGATGGCAGGGCTTGATCATATGCCCGAGCGATTCGTAGTGGCAATGGTGGACCACCTACATCCACCCCAGTCTGTGAAGACATTACTGGAATGCGAGGGTGATTTCGTCGCCGCTGTAGATACGAAGCCAAGTTTTGCCGATGTCGAAGAGGCTACCAAAGTGCGACTGGAAGGCGACAGGATCCTGGACATCGGTAAAAAGATACCTGAGTTCAATGCGATAGACACCGGTCTTTTCCTGTGTCACAGGGATTCGCTCAGGGAATTAGTCCCAGCACAGGATGAGGCCTTGAGCTGGAATACGGTCAAACGTATGTGGCTGGCTTCCGGCAGGCAGATAATTGCCTGTGACCTCCAGGGTTTGCCCTGGATCGACGTCGACACTCCAGAAGATATGGCAAAAGCCATAGATGTGATCATGAGCTGGGCACCCTCGGGGAAGGATGGCTTTGTCTCCAGAAACTTTAACAGGCACATAAGCAGGCGAATAACCCGATTACTGGCCAACACACCTACAACGCCGAACCAGATAAGTATCATGAGCCTGCTGCTGGCTGTAGCTGGTAGCTTGCTTATCGCCAGAAGAGCTTATGTCCCTGGAGGACTACTAGTACAATTGTCGTCGATAATAGATGGTTGTGACGGGGAGATAGCAAGGGTCAGGCTACAACAGTCAAATCAAGGAGCTATATTTGATTCCGTATTGGACAGATGGGCTGACTCTGCAGTAATTACGGGCATGGCCCTAAGCTCTGAATCTAGATCCTCTCTCGTAGCAGGCTCCCTAGCCCTTTCAGGTAGTCTGCTAGTACCTTACTCCCGAGCAAGGATAGAGGCTGAACTAGGACATATACCCTCGAGCATGTTATCTATAGGCATGACAAGAGATGTACGTTTAGCTTTACTGGCAATTGGTAGTATACTAAGAAAGCCAAGAGAGACACTGCTTTCTATAGGACTGCTGTCGAACTTGGAAGTACTGCGCAGGTTGCTACAACTGGCCAGAGCAAGCTAGCCACCTAATCCAGTTGTTTTGCAGGGAATCTATAAACTGCTCGGGGTGAATTCATGGATGAGCTTTCCAGACAGGAAGAGTGGAAGTCAGCAACTTCCAGAAACTTCGACTTGGCAATCATAGGCGGCGGAATTATGGGTACGGGAATAGCCCGTGACGCTGCCATGAGAGGGCTGAAGGTAGCGCTATTCGAGAAAGAGGATTTTGGTCACGGCACAACCGCCGCCGCCACCAGGCTCATACATGGTGGGCTAAGATACCTTGAGATGTACGACTTCAAGTTGGTCAGGGAAGACCTGAGAGAAAGAGAGATTCTCCTGAGGATAGCCCCACACCTTGTCTTCCCACTCTCTTTCATACTCCCTCTATATGATCGGGGCTTCATTTATAGAAACAAGCTTAGAATAGGCATGATCCTTTATGACCTGCTCAGCTACGACAAGAGTCTGCCCAACCACACATTCCTAAGTAGGGCTGAGACAGTTAGGCGACTACCTGGCATAGCTGTTGACAAGCTACAAGGAGCAGCCATGTACTATGATGCAACCGCACCCCTCACAGAGCGGTTGTGCGTTGAAAACGTCATCTCCGCCAAAGAAAACGGTGCTGTAGTACTTAACCATGCCAAGGTAGTTGGCCTACTAAGATCTAACAGTAGTATCAATGGCGTTAGAGTTCTGGATCTTCTCGACGGTCGGGAGTACGAGGTAACATCCAGGCTGGTGATTAATGCTTCCGGGCCTTGGCTAAACCAGGTGGCATCAGACCTCGGACTGGGAGATGATATCATCAGAACAACTAAGGGGGTTCATCTGGTAACTCCAAAGATCAGTGAAGATGCAGCGGTATTGTTTGCCCGGAGCGACCAAAGGCTGTTCTTCGTAGTTCCCTGGCTAAAGTTCTCCTATATAGGTACCACCGATACCGACTATAAAGGTGACATGGATGAAGTCACAGCTACTGAGGAAGATGTAGATTACTTGCTGTCTGAGGTAAAGAGAGCCTTTCCAGGGCAAAGCTTCGACACCATCTACTACACAACCGCCGGAGTAAGGTCACTTGCGAAGATAGAGGGCGTGCCCGAGTCCAAGGTGACAAGAAAACATATAATCCTGGACCACTACAAAAGGGATGGCATCAAGGGCATAATCTCGCTTATAGGTGGCAAGCTAACAGCCTACAGGGGCATATCAAAGGACGTGGTAGATCTCGCCTGCGAGCAGCTTGGTGTGAAAATCCCAAGCAGGACCGCGGCTGTACCTCTGCCCGGGGGATATACTGGTAAATTCTCAGATTATCTCCTCAACCAACTAGCCGGCTCCGCCGACAGATATCCGTTGGATGCTGAGCAGATAGAGCACATGATAAGGCTGTATGGGTCTAGGTACAAAGAGGTGGCAGCTGTGACCATCGAGGACCCAGATCTATCATCAAGACTACATCCTGACTACCCCGACACCAGAGCTGATGTCAAGCACGCAGTTACCAAAGAGTATGCATGTACCTTAGCAGATTACATGCTACGAAGAAGCGACATAGGGTTTTCAGAAGATAGAGGTGAGAAGGCGGCAAGCGCCGTAGGAGCTGAGATGGCCGCCCTGCTGAACTGGACCAAAGATCGCCAGGCCCAGGAAGTAGAAAGCTACCTGGCATTTGTTCGAAATTCTCGCCTCAGTATACCTTCTGGCACTTTCTAGGCTGATACTTGGTAACGACAGGAGGAGTAGATGTCCAAATATGTGCTTGCCCTGGATCAGGGCACAACATCAAGCAGAGCTATAATCTTTGACCAAGAAGGGAACATAGTATCTCTAGCTCAAAGACCCATAGATCAGATCTATCCTCATCCAGGCTGGGTCAATCAGGATGCTGAGCATATATGGGAAGTAACCCTCTCGGTGATGAAGGAAGCAGTCCAGCAATCACAGCTGGACATCTCTCAGATAGCTGCTATCGGTATCACCAATCAGCGAGAGACGACGATTCTCTGGGATAGAGCCACAGGCAAGCCTGTAGGCCCAGCGATCGTCTGGCAGAGCAGGCAAACATCCCATCTAGTGGACGATATATTCAGGCGAGGCAAGGCAGAGAGATACCAGCAGATAACTGGACTTGTGCCAGATGCATACTTTTCTGCCACCAAGATCCTCTGGATGCTGGAGCAAGACCCAGAAGTGCGCAGGAGGGCTGAACAAGGCGATCTGGCTTTTGGCACGGTAGATAGCTGGCTACTATGGAAGCTTTCCGGAGGCAAAGTACATCTCACCGATTATTCCAACGCATCTCGCACCATGCTCTTTGATATAAACGAGCTCGAATGGTCCGATGAGCTGCTGGCAGACTTGAATATCCCCAGGCATATACTCCCAGGTTTATGTGACAATTCCGGGATTATCTGCCATGTTGATAGCAGCATCCTCGGCACTGAGATTCCTGTAGCAGGAGTGGCTGGAGATCAGCAAGCAGCCCTATTTGGGCAGACTTGTTTCTCCCCTGGTGAAGCAAAGAACACATACGGGACAGGCTCCTTCTGTCTCATGAACATAGGGGAAAAGCCCACTCATTCAAAGCATAAATTGCTTACCACTATAGCTTGGGGTATCAATGGCAAAGTCGAATATGCTCTTGAAGGCTCAATATTTGTCACCGGAGCAGCAGTTGGTTGGCTCAGGGACGGCTTGGGAATTATAAAGACCTCAGAAGAGGTAGAGCAGTTGGCCTCCTCTGTGAAAGATAGTGGTGGTGTCTTCTTCGTGCCGGCGATGGTGGGACTGGGGGCACCATATTGGGATCAATACGCTCGTGGTACAATAATTGGTATCACAAGAAGCACTACAGCTGCACATATAGCTCGAGCTACCCTGGAAGCGATAGCCTTCCAGACAAGGGATGTGGTAGAAGCTATGATCGCTGATTCCGGCATAGATCTGCATGAGCTTAGAGTTGACGGGGGTGCTGTAAAGAACAACTTGCTCCTACAGATACAGGCTGATATTCTTGGTGTTCCAGTGGTACGACCGACAATGACAGAGGTAACTGCACTGGGCGCCGCCTATCTGGCAGGATTGGCAACCGATGTATGGGCTGACCAGCAAGATCTGAAGGCACACTGGGAAGGAAGACCGTAGATTTGAGCCTTCCATCAGCGCAGATCAGAGAGAATCTCTCTACTCAACTTGGAAGCGGGCTGTAGAAAGAGCTTGTAGGTGGGAAAAACCTACTGAATAATCAGAGACCTCAGACCTGGAAGGAGATGATCCATTTTGGAGGACTTTATACCCTCCATTCATGACCTGATAATGAGTGGGCAGATACTCCTGTCCCTCCTGTTAGGAGGTGTCATAGGCTTCGAGCGCGAAGCCAGAAACAAACCAGCAGGACTGCGCACCCATATGATGGTGGCAGCCGGCACAACAGCCTTCACGCTCGCTTCAATCTACGGATTCAGCATGGTCAGTGGCCAGATAACCAGAGATCCAGCGCGCGTCGCGGCCCAGATAGTGTCGGGGATAGGATTCCTGGGTGCTGGTACCATATTTAGATCTGGTTCCAGCATCAGAGGATTAACCACAGCATCTACTATCTGGCTGGTTGCATCCATAGGTATGCTCGTAGGGGTAGGAATGTACTGGCTGGCAATCTTCACCACGGTTATATCCACGGTAGTGCTAAGCTTCATGCCAGCACCCATTTATAAACTGGAAAGGCGGCTTAGAGTAGGCGAGCCATCGATTACACCTGACGATGATGAAGAGCTGTAGACTGGACCACCATTGGAGCTGAGGCCAAAACTCTTGCTTGATCGCCAGCCTCCTGCAGCTTGGCTAGGCCAACCTGCACTTCCGCTAGGCCTGCGCCAACGAAACGCTCAACAATAAATTACCCCTGACTAACGCCATACCACTTGACAAAGTCCTTTTATATATATGATAGCCTTACTCCTTAAATAGCGGAGTATGCAATATGTTTAAAGTAATTGCGGCAATAACGCCCCTCATTATTGGTATCCTGCTTGTCCAGACCGCATTTGCTAATAATTACGGAGTAAGCTTCCATAAGTCTGCTACCTGGAACCCACTGGAGATTGCACTGTAAATCCGATTACGACTGTAATCTACAATACTACTATGCTTTTGAAGATCAAAATGATGCTCCACAAGTCTGAACATAACAGGTACAGAAGCGGCACCTGGAAGTACTATTGCTACGAAAGTTTTGAAGAAGGTGGAAGAAACGCTGATATAAGCGTCTGCTACAGCGACACCCATACATGGTATATCTATGGGTACTAAGCAGGACACCAAAGATGAAGCGCTCATGGATCATAGGATTAACATTGGCTTTGATAACATTATTTACCGTAACCGTAGGTGTGCTGGCAATCGGAGGCGTAAGGAGTAATACTTACAAACAAGCCGCCTCTCAGGAGACGACGCTGGATGAGGCTACCAAGCAGGAGCTCTCCCAAAGGGCACTGCGTTTTACTTTGGAACACAAGGTGTTGAGCGTTACCCCGCAAGTGTTGCTGGTGAGGGACCTGGTGCTTGACGACCTGTTGGGGCTAGGGATGTGCCCCTCAGCAGACATCGATCCAGCCAATGACCGCCTGGCAATAGTAGTAGTTAAGGCAGATGTGGACTGGGGAGACGTACAGGGCCAGACTAATAAGTCTCTGGAGGCACGCAGGTTTGGCTACCTACTGTACATACTCGATAGCACAGCTCCTGGTAGTGGTCCCAAGCTGGAGGTTGCATCCAGGTCCGGAGGGAGCTTCCGGCACATCCTACACGATCCCAGCCTCCCAGATGACGTGCCAGCAGGAGCACCTCCCGGCACTCGCCAAGTGGACAAGGCTATCACGCTAGACAAGTGCACACCTATAGGGAAGGAGTACCACACACCTTCGGGCCAGGTGGAACCTCCAGTGAATCCCACGACAGTTGTGGAGAAACAGAATTAGCCTGTTCGTTGATCCTGTTACTATTCAGAACGAGATAGATAATATTGCAGAGGATATCAGCTAGGAGCCCTGCTCCTGTTGGTCCTTTATATCGCAGGGACGGGCTCCTGTTATCCTGAGTAAGTCGGTCGTAGCTATCGCAAAGTTGACCCTGTCCGTGCCGGCAGCTGCGTACACCACTTCGTAGTCCAGAAGATCTCGGTCCATAAGGACAGCAAGCGGCTTTTGAGTATGCCCCACAGGAGGGACCCCTCCGATGGTGTAGCCAGTTAACTCTTTCACCGTCTTAGCGTCGGCCCTCTTAACCTCCTGCCCGACTATCCTTGCCAGCTTGTCTACATCCACCCTGTTCTTTCCTGACACTAACACCAACAGGTATCCATCTCCGGCCAGAAATATGAGCGACTTCACTATCTGCCCGACCTCAACTCCTATAGCATCTGCTGCGGCCTGGGCTGTATGCGTCTTATCTTCGTATTCTATGGGTGTTATTTCTACTCCAGCAGATCTTGCAGCTTCCACAACCCTGGAAACAGCTTGTTTCATCTGTGACTACCTCTGTACTACGCTAGCTATATCGTTATGCCTGATATCACCCCCTAGAGCTAATACCTGCTCCAGGGAATAACCAGCCGAAAGCAGAGGTTCCACAACATCCTCTTTCAACCCTCTGGGCACGTACATACGCAGCATTCTTATATCTTCGCTTTCAGGAACTATCCGTAATCTACCTAGAGCTGCTGGGACTAGCGTCGTCGTGCCTGGCCGCAAACTAATTTTATTATCAGCCCACTCCAATTTCACAGCACCTGATACCAGAGATAAGATCTCGAATCTATCGCCTTGGAAGTCCAGTTCGAATGCGCCAGATCCAGCCATCAGCTCGGCTACAAAGTACCTGCAAGCCACAAGGTAAGACCGTGTTACCCCATCCCAGGCAACGCTTAGTGGCGTATTCTTGTGCTGAGCGGTAGCATGGTAGTCCAGGGTCTCCAGGGACTCCTTTATATGAAGCTCCCTTGGCTTGCCATCGAAGCCTACTCTACCCCAGTCGTATAGTCTATAAGTTATATCGGAGTTCTCCTGAATCTCGGCCAGAAGGATTCCGCCCCCGATAGCATGTACAGTACCAGCAGGGGCAAAGACCACATCTCCCGCCTGTACATCTATGTACTCGAGCAGCTCCTCCAACTTATTGTTTCTGACAGCGTCCTCGACCTCTTCTGGTGAAGTGTCTTTCTTCCAGCCGTGCACTAGTTTGGCACCAGGTTCAGCATGTACTATGTACCAAGACTCGGTCTTGCCTTTAGGATAGCCAGCTTTTGTCCTGGCATACTCATCATCCGGGTGAACCTGTACGGACAGGAACTCATTGGCGTCGATATATTTGAAAAGGAGAGGGAATATGCCGTCGTATGATTCCCAGATGCTTTTACCAAGCAGATTACTGCCGAGCTCGTCAACCAGCTGGTCAACTGTCATCCCTCTATAATCGCCATAAGCCACGACGTTGCCGCCATACGCTTCCCAAGACTCTCCTATAGGGACATCCGGAGGTAGCTTCTTGCCAAGTATGGTTTCGAGCTTCCTCCCTCCCCATATCTTTTCCTTGAGCTCGGGCTCAAAAATAAGTGGATACAACTTAGGCATCTGTAATCCTCTCTCCTGATCTAATTTTCTCCCAATAATTTTAGATCACCAGGCGGCTGCATAACCTTCGCCTCGCAGGTCAGAAGCTCCAAGCAGAGCCCCATTGGAACCAAACTGCACAAGCTGCACTATTCTATCTCCAGCCCATGCACCTATAACATCTATTCTATGCCCCTTTTTCTCCAGCTCTGCAAGAATGTCCTGTCGAACTCTATTCTCTACGCGGATATTGTTTCCCTCCAGAGAAGCCCACCATGGAGCATCATTAGCCTCAGCTATGTTCAGGTCAAAGTCCACCAGGTTTGAAATCACCTGCAGGTTAGTCTGTACCTGATAATCGCCACCAGGCGTTCCCCCTACTATCCAGGGCTTGTCATCCTTCATGAGTATGTAGGCATTGAGAGTATGTACCGGACGCTTTCCAGGCTCTAAGGTGTTGGGATGTCCAGACTGTATAGTAAACCCATTCATCCTGTTGTTAAGTAACACACCAGTATTACCAGCAACCACACCGCTTCCGAACACAAAGAATATGCTCTGTATCCAACTTACGGCATTACCTTCTGAGTCAGCCACCGCTAGATAGGTAGTGTCCGTGTTAGATCTACCCAGGTGACCAAATTCGGGCTGAGGATTGGCACGACTGAGGTTGATTTCCTCTGCCCTGCGCCTACCCCACTCTTTGGATACCAATTCTTCTACTGGGATCTTGCTAAACTCAGGATCTCCTAAATACCTAGCCTTATCAGCAAACGCCAACTTCTTGGCTTCAATAAGCACATGAAGCGTATCTGCCGAAAGGAGCCCCATACTCTTCAAATCGAAATTCTCAACTATATTCAGTTCCTCAAGCAGTATATGGCCCTGAGATACCGGGGGTTGCTCCAAGACTTTTACTCCTCTGTAAGAGGTACTTATAGGTGCAACCACAATGGTATCATGCTCTCTCAAATCATCCTCGGAAAACACACCGCCCTGTTCCCTTATTCCTCTTACCATCTCCTTCGCGATCTCGCCTTGATAAAAGCCATCAACACCTTGATCAGCTATAGCTTCTAAAGTCCTTGCCAACGCAGGCTGACGAAGTATGTTGCCTGGCTTAGGGTCTATAGAGAGAAATTGCTGCCTGGCATAGGGAGACATACTAATGATTGAAGCCAGAGTGGATATACTGCGAGCCAATCTAACACTAATCGGGAAACCGTCCCGAGCATATTCTATGGCTGGCTGCAAAACCCTCTTGAGAGGTAATTTACCCCATCGCCTGGACACCTCACACCAGCCATGCACCGCCCCGGGGATGGTGGCAGCAAGAGGTCCCCTCTCAGGGATCCCTCCTGCAAAGACGCTAATATCGATCTCCCTAGGAGCTCTCCCGCTTCCGTTGAGAGCATACACCTTATTTTCCTTCGCCACATAAGCTACCAGAAAGACATCACCCCCCAGATGACTGGATTGTGGCTCTACTACCGTAAGCACTGCTGCAGCAGCCAAGGCAGCATCAAAAGCATTCCCTCCGTCTTTGAGAGCCCACATAGCTGCATCTGAAGCCAATGGGTTAGAGGTACACACCACTCCTCTAAGCCCCATAGAAATCCTCTCAAAAGAGTGAAATGGCAGATCCGAGATAGGCACCTCTGCCTTTGGACTTCTTTGCTGTAGATCAGACAACTTTCCACCTCCGAGATCAGGTATTTTCACAGCCGACACTAAGGGGGCAACCGCTACTGAGGCTAGAAACCTTCTTCTTGTTACCTTCATGGGCTGCTTCTTCATATCGGCATTCTATAACAAAAACTATATGTAGTACTACCGGTAATAAAATCGTATCATTTTACTGATTAGACTTGACATTAGTTATGAGATTTTGTATATATAAGGGTGAAAGATGAGTCGGGAGTCTACAGAAAGGAGGTGAGCGGATATGCTGAACAGGAACTTCTGGGACCCATTCAGAGAGATGATTAGACTGAGCGAGGCTATGGACAGGCTCTTTGAGGAGAGCTTTGTTAGACCCACTAGCTGGATGCTCGGCAGAGGTGGTGAGACTGGTTACTGGGTGCCGATAGATATCGTTGAGACAGACAACGATTACATAGTCAAGGCTTCTCTGCCTGGGTTCAAGCCCGAGGACATACAGGTCAACATTACGGGCGAGACCCTGACGATCTCTGGTAACTACAAGGCCGAGGAGCCTAAGGACGCAAGGTATGTACTCCGTGAGAGGCGCCTAGGTTCCTTCAGCAGAACGATCACTCTGCCTGTGCCGGTTGAGGCGGACAAGGCTGTGGCTCACTTCGAGCATGGCGAGCTGACTCTGACTCTACCCAAGGTAGAGGAGGTCAGGACAAAGCAGATCAAGATAAGCGTTGGCGAGCAGCCTCAGCTGAGCAGCACAGCGGAGTCCGCTCAGCCACAGGCATAGAACCCCTCCACAATATAAGCTGGTGAGCCATTCCTCATTGGCTCGCCAGCTTTTTCTTTTTCATAGGTCTTTATAGGTCACGACGGGCGAAAATCCAGTTAGCTATCAGCAAAGCCAGTGCGATATAGGCAAACGCATAGACTACCATCATGTTGCTAGGTGGGGTATCAGAGCTTAGAAGAGTCGGACCCATCTGTAAGGAGAACCTGGGTTGTATAACATAAGAAGCCAATCGCCAAAGAGTATCACTTGGGATCACCAGATTGGTTGCCAGCCCAATGTTCTTGAGAGTCGAGCTATCGAGTATCTCGCCTACCTGCTTTACTATCCCACCCATAAGGGATACCCCATACAGCATGAAAACCACTATACCGTTGGTCAGGCTAGAGAAAAGAGTGCTGCCTAGCACGGTAATGGACAGTAACACGATCCCCACAAGCACTACCAGAAGCGAGCCATATATGTACCTGGGAGGTACGTAGTCTCCGATAAGCTTGCCCGTAATCACCACGGCAGCACACATAAGCAAAACGTAGATCGCAAGCATGAACGCATAGCCCAGCCATTTGCCCAGCACTATCTCCCACCGCCTTATAGGCTTAGGGACTATAGAGTGCAGGGTGCCGTTATCTATCTCTGAGGCTATGCTCCCCACAGAGGCAAAGATAGCCATCACTCCACACAGGAAATTAACTGTGTAGAACCCCATGAGCACCAGAGCGTTCGCAAAGAACTCAAAGCTAAATGGTGGAGGATTACCAGAAGCAATCCGCTCATCAAAATTGTTCTTCAGAGATGAAAAACCCCAAACATACAGGGCGACAAACACTATGCTGAGCAATATGACGCCTATGACAAGCTTCTTTCTCAGAGCCTCTTTGAATGTGAACTTAGCTATTAGTAACGACCTCATCTGTCACCTGACACCTGTACTATATCTACGAATATGTCCTCCAGAGACCTCTGCCTGGGCTTGAGTTCATACAGGTTGGCACCGCTTGCCACAAGCATTTCGACGAGTGCAGGCACTTCCTGCTCCGGAACAGAGACTGAGAAGTAACTATTGTTGGAATGATCCATCAACCTGAATCTGTGGGAAATAGCTTCCAGAAGCGATGGCGTGACGTTAGTTGCTCTAACATCGACTATATGCTCGGCATGGAGAAGCTCATCAACCGGTCCTATAGCTGCTACCTTACCTTCCTTTATGATCGCTATCCTGTCACAAACTCTCTCAACCTCGCTTAGCAAGTGAGAGTTCAGGAACACAGTAACACCATTATCGCGCAGGAAGACTATAAGATCTCTTACGTCTCTCCTGCCTATAGGATCCAAAGCACTTGTGGGCTCATCCAGGAAGACAAGCTTGGGATTAGCTATGATGGCCTGAGCTATACCTATCCTTTGCAGCATCCCTTTAGAAAAGGTCCTCAGCCGACTGTCCGCTCTGTGCTCAAGCCCTACCAGCTTCAAAACCTCAGGGATACGCTTCTTTCTCTCGGACTTGGACATGCCATAGAGAGAGCCATGAAAGTCCAGGAACTCGTAGGCCTTGAGCCATTCATGAAACCTGAAATGCTCAGGGAGGAACCCTATCTGCTTACGGGCTCCAAGATCGCCCAGCTTTTTCCCCAGCACGCTCACTTTGCCTGCTGTAGGGGTTATCAGGCCGTTGAGCATCTTGATTGTAGTAGTCTTGCCGGCACCGTTAGGGCCAAGGAAACCAAAGACCTCCCCCTGCTGCACCTCCAGCGATAGAGATTCAATCGCAACTTTATTTCCGTAAACCTTACGCAGGTTTTCAACATATATAGCTGGAGAGGACAAAGCCTTTACACCCCTTGTTATCTTGTAGATTCGTGGGTAAATCTGCCCTGCCAAGGGATAAGTTTTTGGCAGGGCAGATTAGAATTCTAACGATATACCACAGACCTTGCTATAGATATGGCATCTTCGCTACTTATCTTACCACCTATCGCATAGAGCCTGTCATCATGCTTCCACAGCAGCAGGTTATGCTCTCCTGTGCGGTCAGAGACCAAAAGGCCTTCGGACCTACCTATCCTCACGTTCTTGCTATCTCCTCCTGGCGGTACGGGTATCACCAAGGTATGTTGCCAGTCCTTTATGCTCTGGATCTGCTTGACCAGATCAGGCGGCAACCCAGGAGTCATAAGTATGTCCTGTCGGACATAGTCCATGTTTACGCCCTCAGGAATAACTAGCGTCGGGCTTTCCCCTTGCACGAAGACGAACCCAGAGTCATCCTGCCCGTACCTCATAACGACCGCACTGGGAACGTCCAAGGTAAAGGTCTTACCATCAAGCTGCTTGGGCAGAGTAACCCCCTGGATTCCGGCCTCCTTTAGCTCGGCCCTTATCTTCTGTAGATCGATTGTGAAGCTGACACTCTCAGGGCCAGACACGTAGATCTCCTCGGGAGACCCCTGCTTTGGAATGGTAGCTACTGGCCCCTTGTACGCCTTGGAAGCCTCATCAACAGAGCTAACCCTTCTTATATTGTGCTCTTTGAGCTCCTTCTGCAAGTCGGCTTTGTCGTACTTGCCGAATCTTGCAGCCATCTGCTGGTTCCACTTCTGCTGATACTTCTCGGCAGGGATATTAAACGGCAACTCCGAGGGATCTATAGTAATAGCTGTGAACTTCTCAACCCTCATAACGTTAAGCAGCGACTCAGCTGCAGATCTTATAGGTGTAAGCAGTACTAGCACCGGCAACAACACTAATAGAGCCACCAAAGCCAGCACTGGTCTAGGATTTCGTCTACCAAATTCGCTGAATTCCATGTTCTTGCTCCTTTCTACCCTCGAGACAAAACTCCTGTAGGCCTGCTGGGCCGAACAATTAGCCGAGTTATTAGCTAAGAGCTTGCTGGCTGAGAGCTGTCTTCGCTGCGATATGGACTCCAACCTCCGGAAACATGCCTTACATGATCGTACGTGCTCCCACAGCTCCTGACGGTAATTATCGAGCATCGACCTTAAATCGCCTTCACTTGGACATCTCATTTTCCTTCTCCTCTTTCCAGGAGGGTAGCAAACTGTTTCTCGGCACGTACCAGGATAGTACCTACTGAGTTCTTGGATATACCTGTAACCTTAGATATCTCATCGTAGCTAAGCCCATGATGTCGCAGCAGAAGCACTTGCGCATACTGTGGACGCATTCTGGCCAGAATATCTCTAACTTCCACGCTCTCAGCATTGGCTAACACTATGTCAGTTGTATCCGGTGCGACTTCATTAGACCACAACGACTTAATCTTTGATATAAGCCTGGTTCTCCTGTTATTTGACCTTATCCTGTTCAGCCCTTCTCTTGAGGCCACTTTGTATAACCATGCCCTGTAGTTGGAATTAGCAGCTGGAGGCCGCGAGTAGAGCTTCAGGAAGGTCTCCTGAGCCGCATCCTCAGCTTCGTGAGAATCTCTAAGCATACGGTAGAGATATAGATATATTTCTTCCCAGTAAGAAAGGAAGATGCGCTCAAACTCATCAACCTGGATCTCTTTAGCTTCGGCCATATCGATAAGGGCCAAGTTTTACCTCCGTCAAACCCTCTACCACAATATATAACACCAGCCCCGGTAGATCATGTGACAATTATGAACTAAGATACGTGTGTTTCTCGTTTAATGTAAACTTCCTACAGAAGGCTAAAACCTTCCCTGATGGGGAAAACATAGATGGAAGTCACAGAGATTATAGGGCGGCTCAAGAACAACCTCAGTTCCCAACATATAGAGTTTACAGACCAGGATATAGAGAAGATAGTGGAGTACGGATTCCTGCAGAACGTGCTCCTTACAGAGGATATCATGCAGGGGCTGCCTTACGACGTAATACCAGAGTACGTCTGGCATACTTCTCCCCTCGAGGTAGACAGGGTACCTAAGGATAGCGGCGACCGAATGGCACCGGTCAGTACCACTTCTAAACTCTCCAAGAGCGGAGAGCTACTAGATCTGCCTCTGTCAGAACTATCTGAGATGGTCAGGAGCAGGAAGGTATCACCCGTTGAGCTGGTCCAATCCTGCCTGGATAACATAGACAAGTATGACAAGAGGTTGAATGCCTTCCAGCTCGTACTAGGTGATGAAGCCCTGCAGCAAGCGAAGCGAGCGGAGGAAGACATAGCAAGAGGGGAGTACAAAGGGCCAATCCATGGTATTCCCATAGCAGTCAAGGATCTATTTGCGCTCCGAGATCACCCTACTACAGCTGGCTCTCGAATACTTCAGAATTGGGTGCCGGACTATGACTCCGCAGTGGTAGAGCGCATCAAAAGTGCCGGAGGCATAGTAATTGGTAAGACCAGGATGTCGGAGTTTGCATACTCCCCGGGAGCCAATAATACGATATACGGCCATACTCTTAATCCTTGGAACAACGATAAGGACGCTGGGGGATCAAGTAGTGGGTCCGGGGTGGCAGTCGCTACCCGTATGGCGCTGGTAGGATTGGGGTCAGATACAGGAGGGTCCATACGCATACCAGCCGCACATTGCGGGATAGTCGGGCTGAAACCCACCTTCGGCAGAATCAGCCTGTTTGGAGCCGTGCCTCTATCCTGGTCCCTGGATCATGGGGGACCACTAGTTAGATATACCTCTGACCTTCCACTGGTAATGGCGTTGCTTTCAGGCCAGGACAAGAGAGATCCCAGGACTTCACCAGCAAGCGAGTGGCCCTATGGAGACAAGGTTACCAATGAAGATACCAGGAGTCTAAGAGTAGGGGTGATCGGATACACGGGTAGCGACGACCCAATAGGAACCCATGATGTAGTTACCTGCTGGATGAAAGGGGTAAGAGCACTCGAAGAGGCTGGGGCTCGAGTCGAGGAAGTAGATATACCTGACCTGGAGAGGCTCTGGGTACTGAACGGAGCGCTAATAGGCGTAGAGGCCGCTACCTACCACACTCATTGGTTGAGGACCAACAAGGAAGCCTATAGCGAGTTTGCCAGATACAGGCTTATGTCAGCTTTTGCATACGGGCCAAACATATTCATGAGGATACAGCAGGCAAGAGCCCTGCTTCGAAGCAAGCTAAATCACTTGTGGGACAGATTTGATGTGATCACTACGCCAGTAGTAAGACATCCAGCTCCTGATGCTGGAACTCCTTCTCATACCCTTTATACAGGTCCTTTCAATTTCCTCGGCTGGCCAGCGCTATCAATCCCAGTTGGCGTCTCTTCCGAAGGCACCCCCGTGGGCATGCAGCTTGTGTCCGCGCCGTGGAGGGAAGACCTCCTCTTAGTATGCAGTAACGTTGTTGAGGCAGCCTTAGGACCCCTTGCCCTAAGCGGAGATAGGGAAAGCACACAATGAGCATAAGAGATGTAGTTCTTATCATTTTGGGGATAGCACTTGCCATCTTTGTGGTGCTTATGACCTACATAACGATCTTGGGAGTTATGGGACATGGCATAATGGCCTCGCTTATGCATAGGACAGATGGGGTGATGTTCTTCGTGATGGCTGCATTTCCCATATTTGGAGTACTCCTGGTGCTTATACTGGCTATCTGGCTATCTAAAAGAGAAGGCGGGCTCTAGCCCATGCTACATACTAATACACTCAGCTGTTATACTCATCCAAAAGAAGCACCTCCAAAAATAAACTAATCTTTATGCAGAGCTATAAGGTATAATCAAAGGTTGATTATGTCACATAACCCACCAATAATGCGCGCAACAACTATACTTGCAGTGCTTCGAGATGGCCTCCTAGCAATGGCAGGCGATGGACAAGTAACCTTCGGCGATTCCATATTCAAACATAAAGCTAGAAAAGTTCGCACCCTATACGATGGCAAGGTCCTGGCAGGCTTCGCTGGAGCGGTAGCGGATGCCCTCACATTATTTGAGAGGTTCGAGTCCCAGCTTCAGCAATACAGCGGCGATCTACGTAGATCTGCCGTGGAACTTGCCAAACAATGGAGAACCGATAGGTACCTGCGCCCACTGGAGGCAGAGCTTATCGTGGGAGATCCTGGGCAGCTGCTACTTATTACAGGACAAGGGGAGGTCATAGAGCCGGATGAAGGCATCCTGGCTATAGGGTCTGGCAGCGTTTATGCTCTTGCCGCTGCACAGGCACTACTTAGGCACACTAATATGGACGCAGAGCATATAACCCTGGAAGCTATGAAGATAGCTGCCGAGCTCTGCATCTATACTAACGACAACATAACGATCGAAACCATAAGGGCAGAGAATTAAACTACACCAACTGCTTTTAAGGCTTTTGGATCGAGCTTAGCTCGATCGGGAGGTTTTGAAAGAATGCAGGATTTTACACCTAGACAGATAGTAAAGGAACTTGACAAGTACATAGTTGGACAGGATAAAGCTAAGAGAGCTCTAGCCGTAGCTCTTCGCAACCGCTACCGCAGGCAACAGCTTCCACCCGAGATCAGGGATGAAGTCATGCCAAAGAACCTGATGCTGATAGGTCCCACAGGAGTTGGTAAGACCGAGCTGGCGCGAAGACTAAGCAAGCTAGTTGATGCCCCGTTCATCAAGGTAGAGGCTACTAAGTTTACCGAAGTGGGATACGTAGGTCACGATGTAGAGAGCATAGTGCGTGAGCTCGTCGAGACCAGCGTTAACATGGTCCATATGAAGGCCATGGATAGAGTCAAGGAAGAAGCAGAGAAAGCTGCCAACGAGCGACTGATCAACTACCTTGTCAGGCAATCCCCCAAGTACAAGGTTCTGCAGGAAGAGCTGGAGAGCCTCGCAGATTCGGAGCAGGAATCTGCTGCAGCATCTACCAAGAAGGTCGTACTCGAGAGGAAGATGAAACGCCAACGCAAGCGCATGGCTCAGATGCTAGCAGAACGCAGACTTGACGATGAAATAGTCGAAATAGAGGTGGATCCAGATCCTGACCTCTACTCAGTCGTCGATATTTTTGCTGATATAGGGGACTCTGACGAGGCTGAGGATGCCGCTCCATTGTTCAGCCTAGATCAATCTAACCGCAAGCGCAGCCGAAAAGTCTCTGTGGCAGAGGCTCGCAGGATATTGGTGCAAGAAGAAGCACAGAAAATGATCGACTTTGACGCGGTGATAGATGAGGGAGTTCAGAAAGCTGAACAGGATGGCATCGTCTTTATAGACGAAATAGACAAGTTGATCAGCAACGGCTATGACTCCAATGCCGACGTCTCTGGAGAGGGCGTGCAGAGGGACCTGCTACCAATAGTAGAAGGCTCTAACGTAGTCACGAGATACGGGACCGTCAAGACCGATCACATACTTTTCATAGCCGCTGGAGCTTTTCACGACAGCAAGCCTTCGGATCTGATTCCAGAGCTTCAAGGAAGGTTCCCACTGAGAGTAGAGCTGGAGGACCTGGATGCAGAGGACCTCAAAGCCATCTTGGTAGAACCGGACAACTCATTGATAAAGCAGTACCAGGCTCTCTTGGGGACGGAGGGTGTGGAGCTTGAATTCACGCCTGATGGTATAGATGAGATAGCCCGCTTTGCGCATGAGATGAATCTCAAGATGGAGAATATAGGCGCAAGAAGGCTGCAGACTGTCATGGAAAGAGTGCTGGAAGATGTGGCCTTCGATGCTACAGACCTTGAGGACAAGCATGTAAGGATAGATCGAGCCTATGTGAAAGCTCGACTAGAGAACCTTATAGAGAACGAAGATCTTAGCAGATTCATACTGTAGGCTAAGGAGGATGGGGTGAGCATAGCAGTATCCATCATGATAGAGGGCCAGAACGGCCTCAACTGGGCACGCTGGCAAAAGATTGCAGATGCGGTCGAGAATCTGGGGTTTGCAGGATTGTTCAGATCGGATCATTTTACCAATCCTGAGCCTCCAGATCTGGACTCTCTTGAGGCATGGGTTTCACTGACCTATCTTGCTGATCAGACGCAGAGGATACATTTTGGCCCTCTAGTCTCTCCCGTATCCTTCAGAGACCCAATCATGATGGCCAGGCAGGCCATAGCTATTGACGATCTTAGTGGCGGACGCTTTATACTCGGAGTTGGTGCAGGCTGGCAAGAACGAGAGCATAGGATGTTCGGCTACGATTTGGGTGATGTTCCCACACGTACTAGAAGATTTGAAGAAGCACTGCAAGTCATACACCTACTTCTCACAAGCGATTCGCCAGTATCTTTTGATGGCTACTTCTATAAGCTAAGAGAGGCAATTCTCTTGCCCAGACCAAGCAGAGTCGGAGGCCCACCCATACTAGTGGGAGGAAATGGCAAGAAGAAGACACTGCCTCTCGCTGCCAAGTACGCAAGAGTGTGGAATGGTGTATGGCTTTCGCCAGAAGATTTCAAGGACAGGTCCGAAACTCTGGATGAGCTCCTGGCAAGAGAAGGAAGAAGCCCGCAGGATGTTCAACGTACCATGATGACGAACCTGCTGTTTGCTGCCGACGACAAAGAGCTGGATCAAAAGATAGCAGATCTAAAGCGCACAAGATCCGAGCTGAGCAATCTAAGTACTTTGGAGGCAGTGCGGCAGATCCAAAAGCAAAACTGGATAGCGGGCACTCCGGATCTAGTGCTGGAGCAACTGCAGGCTTACGAGGAGGCTGGACTACAGGAGATAATGCTCCAGTGGTGGGATTTCGATCATCCGGAAAGGCTACAACCGTTTGCTGAAACCGTGCTACAACCAATAACCAGATAGATATTGTATAATTAGGAAAAATCTTGGAGGTTGGAGGCTTGCTCAGCTAGGATCGGGCGATCATAGCTTACTTATGTTCTGAGGTATATTCTCCTCTGCGCTTATGTCCGATCCTGGTTGAAATTTAGTCACAATCCAGAAAGCATAAAAAGCTAGATCGCCCTATAGCCACAAGAGATCTCTCTTGTGGCTATTATTTTTGCTTCAAGCAGCCAAGAATATCCCTAACGGAGAGACAGGCTATATGTTGAAGGTCAGTAATATAAGCAAATCCTACGATGGGCACGTAGTGCTACAGGATATATCTTTCGTGGTTAGTTCCGGTGAGCATATAGGCTTGCTAGGAGCTAACGGGTCAGGCAAGTCTACCTTGTTAAGGTTGATTGCAGGTCTGGAGGCTCCTGATACAGGTAGCATTTGGATAGATCCTAATAGCAGAGTTGCCTACTTACCACAATACCCAGAAAGCGACCTGGAACTTACAGTGAAAGAATCTATAAATAAGGCTCTAGGGGGTTTATATGCCGTTGAAGAGCAGATATCCGAGATAGAAAGAAAGCTCTCTTACACCGATCATGCATCTATAGAGGACCTGCTGGATCAATACACCAAACTCAGGGAGATGTTCGATTTACTTGGTGGATACGAACTTGAAGCCAAAGTAGATGCAGTATTGAAAGGATTACGCTTTGATGGAGAGCTTGATACGCCCGTAAGTCAGCTTTCAGGAGGAAACAAGACCAAGCTATCTATAGCCAAGGTAATACTCTCAGATGCAAACCTGCTGCTGCTCGATGAGCCCACTAACTATCTGGATCTTAGCTCATTGTTGTGGTTGGAGGAGTTCCTGTCTAAGAGCTCAAAGTCTTATATCGTAGTGTCCCATGATCGCCGATTCCTGGATAAAACGGTAGAGAGCATCCTCGAATTGGACAAGAGAACCCACAGTATAAGGACATGGCCCGGGAATTACACCGCTTATAATCGACTATCCACTATGGAGAAAGCCAAGGCCTTGGAGAGATATCAGGACTTCAAAGCAGAGACCGAGCGTATACAACAGGACATCCGGAGAACCAAGGAACAGGCAAAGAGCACTGAGAGCAAAACTAACAGCGATACTGCACGTCGCCTAGCCAAGAAGGTGGCTGCTAAAGCAAAGGCTCGAGAAAGAAGACTTGAGAGGTACCTAGAAGAAAACAAAGTGGAGAGGCCCCCAAGAGAATGGAGCTTAGACCTGAGGGATCTTGGGAAAGAGGCTATTGATGACAACAGGACAATCCTGGATATACAAGGACTGACAGTAGAATTCGACGGCAAAAGAGTGATCAACAATCTGTCGCTTCATCTCAGAGGTAGAGATCGCGTCGCGATACTAGGTCCAAACGGATCTGGGAAGAGCACGCTCCTAAAAAGCATCCTAGGTCTAGTCCCCTACAAAGGACGCATAACCATAGGACAAGGAGTAAGAATAGGATACATATCACAGGAACTTCTAGAGGTATCGGGTGATGAGAGGGTTATTGACATCTTTCGGTCACGCGTGAGCATGCACGAGGTGGATGCGCGTAATTACCTGCACAAGTTCCTGTTTCAGGGAGACGAAGCTATTAGACCAGCGAGTCATCTAAGCTATGGGCAGAGGATCAAACTGGCCCTAGCTCTTATAACAGCATCAGCAGCAAACTTCCTGGTACTCGACGAACCTACTAGTCACATAGATATGCCGGCTATTGAATCTCTGGAGGAGTCCCTGTCTTCCTACACAGGCCCGCTATTACTAGTATCTCATGATAGATACTTCCTCAAAGAAGTAGGGGTAAACAGGCTCGAAGTTATATGTAATGGTAAATTAATAACCTACAGCAGTCTTGAGGAATACGAGGAGGTGCTCCATGGCTGAGCGAAACCTTGCAGGCAGGATAGCCATAGTGACGGGAGCTACCCGAAGAATGGGTATAGGGGCGGCCATATGTCGCGAACTTGCCGGGCGTGGAGCTGACATTGCCTTCACCCATTGGAACGACTACGATCGTAACATGCCCTGGGGAGGAGATGAAGATGGCCCTGGGCTGCTGAAGACCGAGTTGGAGTCCTGTGGTGTTAGAGTTCTCAGCATACAGGCAGACTTATCTAATCCTGACTCCCCTAAACAGATACTAGATCTGGTCGAGCAAGAGCTAGGCCCCCCTTCTATCCTAGTCAACAACGCCGCTTACTCCATAAACGACGGTTACGAACAGCTAACCGCAGAGCTTCTTGATGCTCATTACGCGGTCAATATGCGTGCAGCTATTCTCCTCTCTGTAGAGTTTGCAAGACGCTTTACCCTGGGCGAAGGCGGAAGAATCATAAATATGACCTCAGGGCAATCACTCGGTGCGATGCCTAAGGAACTAGCCTATATCGCCACTAAGGGGGCAATAGAAGCCTTTACCAGGTCGCTTGCTCCAGATGTTGCTCCTTTAGGAATCACTGTAAATGCTGTAAACCCAGGGCCAACAGATACCGGATGGATGAGCGAAGAACTCAAGTGTGAGCTGTTACCGAGGTTCCCCATGGGCAGGGTTGGGTTACCTGAGGATGCCGCAAGGCTTGTAGCGTTCCTGGCATCCGACGACGCCAGGTGGATTACCGGGCAAGTAATTCATTCTGAGGGAGGTTTTCTGCGCTAAGCTCATAAGATTTCACACTGGTACATCAATTGCTGACATCAAGCGCAGATTTTCTAACGGAGCAAAAGTGATGAAATGGAAGAACATGCTACTGGCGGCATCCACGCTTGGGGTTGTCGCAGGCACTGCTATAAGGCGTAGAAGAGAGTTGGACCTGAGGGGACAGGTGGTCCTCGTAACAGGAAGCTCAAGAGGGCTTGGATTCCTGATAGCTAAAGCGTTCGCTCATGAGGGCTGCAGAGTAGCGATATGCGCCCGGAACGAGGAGGAGCTCGAACAAGCTAGAGCACAACTGGAGAGCCATGGAGCAGATGTAATAGCTGTCAAATGCGATATTTCGGATCGTGATCAGGTAAGCGCCATGGTCGATACGGTGACCAGGCACTTTGGAAGGATAGATATACTCGTCAACAACGCGGGCATAATGGTAGTTGGGCCAGTACAGACTATGAACACAGAAGATTTCCAGCAGGCCATGGGCGTAATGTACTGGGGCATGTTCTACACTACCATGGCCGTGCTGCCACAGATGATTCAGCGTCGAGCAGGCAGAATAGTCAATATCACATCCGTAGGAGGCAAAGTAAGCGTACCCCGCCTGCTGCCTTATACTGCCGCTAAGTTCGCAGCAGTAGGCTTCTCAGAGGGTCTCAGAGCAGAGATGAAAAAACATGGCATCTACGTGATCACGGTCGTACCTGGACTCATGAGGACTGGTTCACACTTGGGAGCGTACTTCAAGGGTAAACACAAGGCCGAGTTCACTTGGTTCTCACTCGGAGCCTCAATGCCTGTAGTGGCCATGGATGCGGAAGTAGCAGCTCGACAGATCGTAGAGGCTACCAGGAGAGGCACCAGCGAGAAGATACTTTCCTGGCCAGCACATCTGATAGTAAGGATTCATGGACTTATACCAGGCATAACAACAGATATGCTCGGAGTCATCAACAGGCTTATACCAGAAGATCCAAACTCAAAGGAAAAGATCAAAGGCGAAGAGATACTAAAGATGATGGGAAACTCTCCCATTGCCAAGATAATTAGCTCCTTGGCGCAGAACACAGCTCAGGGGAGCAAACGTACGCCATAGCCCTCACTGGCGAAACCTATAATCCATATCGACTGGCCTCTCTGCTCAGCCCGATCAGTAAACTCATCTGCCTGCTCTTGGGGCACAGCGATGAGCAACCCCCCAGATGTCTGGGGATCCATAGCGAGCTTGACGAGGTTCTCGTCCACAATAATACTGTTATCGTAACTTATTTTCTTCCTGCCATCTTGCTCGCCAGTAAGGTAGCTTCTGTTGCGGTTTAGTCCCCCTGGATATATGTCCTGCCTGATATAATCCAACGCACCTGGCAGGACTGGAAGCTTAGACAGCTCTATATTGAGACAGACGTTACTGGCTTCCGACATCTCGAATGCGTGACCAAGCAAACCATAGCCAGTAATATCCGTCATAGCTCTTATACCTAGCTCAACCACTAGCTCAGACGCCACCTTATTTAGCCTCAGCATGCTATCCACCGCAGCTTGTATGTCTACGTCCCTAACCTTACCACTCTTCAGAGCTGTAGTTATCACTCCTGTGCCAAGAGGCTTAGTAAGTACCAGCAAGTCTCCCGGTTTGACAGCTCCTTTGGTAGTTATCTTCTCAGGATGTATCAAACCGGTCACACACAAGCCGTACTTAGGTTCCTGATCCATAACTGTATGCCCACCACCTATCACGGCACCTGCCTCTTCAACCTTGTCCATACCACCTCTAAATATCTGCGCTAGCATATCAAGAGGCAGATTGCCCGGCCATCCAGCTATGTTTAGAGCGAGAATAGGAGTCCCGCCCATAGCATATATGTCGCTGAGGGAGTTGGCGGCAGCTATAGCACCAAACGTATAGGGATCATCGACTATTGGGGGAAAGAAGTCAACAGTCTGTACTAGAGCCTGGCCCTCGTCAAGCCGATAGACAGCAGCATCATCTGCCACGTCCAGGCCCACTAGCAGATTAGAAGTATTGCGACCGGTAAACGGCTGCAGAACCTGCGCCAGGTCACCAGGACCTAACTTGGCCGCTCAACCAGCACATGAAGCTAGAGATGTAAGCCTGATTCTTTCCCTATCATCCATGATCCTAACACCGAACAGGCTGCTGCGAAATAAAAGTTGGATGAGCCTGTAGATACCTCAAGCAATTATATACTGCGATGACTGCGATAGGGATGTAGTGGGCGAATTGTAATCCGAGACTGGATGCTATACTTGAAGGCTTGGGGACTTACTTTTAGGGGTAAAGATAATGGATTTTGAGATACGGGAATTCAGGAAGTCCGATATTCCAGAGATAGCAAGGCTGTTTAAAGCCTCTGATCCGGCATGGCCAGGGGGCTTCTTCTTTGGCCAAACCGTTCCTGAAGACGCGCTCAGGCGAATGAGTCAGGAGGAGAGGATAAACAGCACCTATCTGGCATGGGCAGATGGCAAGGTAGTAGGTTTCATTAACTTATTGGAAGTACCACAGGAGGAAAAATCTGGGTACATAGGACTTCTCAACAGCGACCCCGCCTATCATGGTAGGGGCGTGGGCAGGGAACTTCTTAAGCGTGCCATCCAGCGTTGTGTGGAGCTCGGCTATGAGACTGTAACTTTACACACATGGCCTGGCAATACTCGCGCCGTGCCCTTGTACAAAAAGACTGGTTTCTTCTGGGGGCCAGAACCATCAGGATTTGGAGAGCTAAGGAACTTCCTCCCACTGCTGCTATCGCATCCACTGACCAAGTGGTACTTCGACCAGATCGACTGGTACGACCATATGAAAAGGGACCTCCAGCTGGGCGTAGACGAGGAAAGGCGTAGCAACGGCACGCTTATCTATACCTATCGCTGGGAATCTCCAATTGGAAACCTGACAGCCATATTTGATCAAAAGACCAACAAACTGGTTACCTTAGATACTCCGAGGATCTATCTATCCCTTGAAATTCCCAAAGCCCTTATGACATCCGGAGAGAGCCAGAAGGCTATGCTGGTAGTTGAGAATAGAGCACACGAGGCGCTAAGGATAGCTCTAGCAGCAAGCGGCAAGGGTGGCGTGGAAGCTCAAGGGCTCCACCCGCTAGTTCTTGCGCCTGCTGAAAGGAGTAGCATCCCTATAGATATAAAGACATCTGAAGACAAGCGTGGGGACAGCTCGTTGAAGCTGGAAGTAGCCATTGGTGAGCATAAGGTCGAGCTGGAAGGTTATATCAAAGTAAAGCCCAGGATCGACATACATTTGAACAATGTGCTACTGGAGCCACAGAGGATTAAAAGAGCCCTGCTTTCTGTAGGGAATCTCTCTTCCGAACGTGCAAACTTACAGCTCTCCATAAATACCACAGCAGGCTTGGAAGCCCGATTGCAAGCGGACTCCATTGTACTCGATGCTGGAGAATGGGCTCATATTCCAATTGATCTGCAAGCAAATCACAACGGTTCGTACAAATTGATCGTAAGATATCAGTCAGAAGACGGTGATCGCAGAGAAGAAAGCTTCGAGCTAGTAGCTGTGACGCCTGGTGACATCTACTACCAGGAGAAGGACAACACATTACGTATATATACGGACAGGCTTGAGCTATCTCTAAATCTACAGGGATATGAGCTGTCGGTTTTCGACAGGAGAACAGAAGGCAAGGTAATAGACGTCTCAGTCAACCCCGGACCTCCATATTGGCCCGAAGCATCAATCGAGCACGATTCTGGGAAAGATATATGGTTTGAGGGCAGAAGCTTAATAGTAAGAGCACCTATATCACTCAAAGCAAAGCCTAAGGTAGCCATCGATAGGCTATACAAGTTCTGTCCAGATGGACACCTCAAGATAAGCTATAGAGTTGTAAACAAGCATGAGAACCAGGACGCCGGGCTAACGACCTCTATATCGCCACAACCAGGTAATACTCTTAGGCACCTCTACTTTGAGACCCCTGAGGGAGTTCGCAGTGTAAGGTTGAAAGAGGTATACCTACCCGAATGGCAACCGCATTACCAGATGAATCCTGACTGCAGGTGGGCAGCCATAGAGACGGGCGAGTGGACTATTGGTCTGCTATGGGATGAGAATTATGAGGCTAGATGTCCGGAATGGTCAGACTTCTCCCTGAAGTGGCCAGAACACCAGCTCGAGGCCGGACAGGCCATGAGCACAGGAGAGATAGATTTGATCCTCAGCACTGGTAGATGGCAAGACGTAAGGAGGGAGTGGCTGTACCGCAACAACAAGAATATAGATTCCACGGACGAAGAGCCTTACGTAGGGCCAAGAATTAGTCCCAAGCCTATAAGGGTCTATAACCAGGAAGGTAGAGCGAAGCTAACCTTCAGGTCGTTCAACCCACGTGAGGTACAGGCGAAGATAAGCCTCAAGGGCAGTGATGGCTTTGAAGCCCTGCCGGCTGAGTACACCCTGCAAGGCGTTAGCAGCATCAAAGCCGCATCAGCAGATATAACCGTAACATCTACTAAGCCCAGGGGCGTGGGGGAGATAGAAGCCCTTGTAGAGTCTCCTGTATACACCGGCAAGGTAAAAGCGCCCGCTATAGTACTTGGCAATACAGGCGAAGTCAGAATCACTCAAACCATAGATAAGGGCGAAGAAGTCTGGGTTATAGATAACGACTGGATGAAATTTTCCGTATGGCCCAGAGTCCTTGGCACTATCTATAGTCTAGAAGCCGATGGTAAGCAATGGCTTTATCACAACTTCCCAGAGCCCAAACCAAGAAGATGGTCCTATCCAGTATACGGAGGTATTTACCCAGTACTCTGGGAACAAGGGGGCTATCATCCTAGCCAATTGGGAAGGCTAGCAGGACTCAAGTTCGCAGTAGACGAATATCATACCCACCTGGACTCCCAGATCCCACTCCATGGGATAAGGCTTACTACTACTGTTGAACACGATAGCCTTCTAGGTTTGAGATTCGAGGTCAGCTACTTGACTGCGCACGATAGCAATATACTGATCGTCAATACAGTACTAAGGAACACGGGGCCAAAGAGGAACATAAGTTATTCCTTACAGGTCAATCCTGCTATCGAACCGGATTTCCCTGCTCTTATCAGACTATATAAGGACCCTGTGATTATCCCTGGGCTACAAGACATGCCAGACATGAACGACACTAGGGCCATGGGAGTACAGTACAGCAACGGTAAAGTGCTAGGGTTAGTAACCGGAAATGAAGGCGTAATAACTGGATATTCAGGAGGCAATGAGGAATCGAGGCTAATAGCAGATCATAAGCTGAAACTATCCGGGGGTCAGGAAATAAGCCTATGGCATTACCTAGTGCTCGCTGAGAGTAGTCACGATATGCTTCTATACACCTCTCTAGCGGACATAAAGTAAACCCAGGTGTGAGACCAAATGTAGATCTTTGGTCTCACACCTGCTCTGTCAGCTTTTAGTCATGAACCTCATATACTCTACCAGTACTTCCATGCATCGGGTTTTGGCGTCGGGGTATGGGGCGCATATATCTTGATCATCTCTGGCAGAAGCATTAGAGCATGATGGTCACGAGAGCGATATTGATCAGGAAAATTACTAGGCACCTCAGCAAAATAGGTCCCCGATGGCACTATCCCGCAACCACCCCAAAGCCTCATGAGAATATTCTGTACCAGCGCATCCTCGCCTACTAGCTTACGAGGCAGCCTGCGCCAGAAGGAAAATCCCCCTATTTCCAGGAGCTTTCTCCTGTCATACATGACACAGGCGCCTATCCAACTTACTTTATACAGGCGAACATCGCCGGGAGGTAGACCTAAGCCCTGAGCCACGTGAAAGAGGTTAGCTGCAGTATGGAGGGTAGCCCGGTGCCATTTAGGATCGCCGGGATTCACCACCTCGGGCTGCACTCTACCAGCCCAGTATTCTATATGCTGTTGATGTGGCCTTACATCATCTATATAAGTAGGCTGGGTTGGGAAGGCTCCCACAAAAGCACAGCCCTGTTCTTCAAGCACATTCGCCATCTTCTCTACGACCCAGGACTCCATAATTACATCATCATCGAGGTACAGAACCGCATCAGCGCTCGAAACTCTTAGGAGAAAGTCTCTCTGCTCTACAATTCCGAAACGCTCTTTACGATGATACCAACACACTCTATTACCTCTAGCTTCTATTAGCTTGCAGAGAGACCTGACAACTTCAGAGCAATTAGCAGGCTCATCGCTCTGATCAGCTACTATCACACCTAAATCAGTCCTGCTTTGCAAAGCCACCCCGCTAAGGGTCATGATCAGCGACTGAAGCCTATTCATAGTGGGAATGAGTACATCCACACTTATCATGGCTAGACCTCAGGATGCTAAGATCAGGTTGACTATATTGTTGATCGTCTGTTGCACGTCCATACTCGATGTATCTACAAGAGTAATCCTTGGATCACCCCGGCTTCCTTCGTTCAGGAACCACCTGTTGAACTCCAGCATTCTGTTTATGAAAGCTCTACTCGAGGAATCTCTCCATCCAGGTCTAGTCAGGAGTCTGTCACGCAATATCTCATCCTGACACGTCAAGGCCAAGTAGATGACCCTGGAGAAATACCTTCGCTCCGTGCAAGACTCCACTGTAGGAGGGAACAAGGATCCACAAAGCACTACACTAATACCGCTCTGGTGTATATTCTTAGCTAGTCTCAGCCAGAGATTGGTATATGAAGCATAATTATCTTCCGGCTTTGCTTTTACCTCGCCCCAAAGAATATCAGTCTCAAGCACTACGTAACGACCAGAAAGTGCCTTGGCCAGCTGCAAACATACGGTGCTCTTACCGGTGCCACTAGCTCCGGTTATCACATACAGCGGCTTCATGACGAATTGGTAACCCTCACCGCAATAGGGACAGAAGGCCGTAGATGAATCCAGATCTACGGCCTTCTCGACTGAGTAGAGCCCGCAATATGGACAAACGTTAAACATTTTGCTTAATGCTTTGTAAGCTTATCTCTCTGCCCTCAAGCGCCGATTTATAGCATGCCTCTACGATCTGAACACGCCTCAATCCCTCATGACCAGCATGAGCAGACCAATTACCACTGCGTATGGCATCTATAAAGTTCTCTACAACAGCTTGGTGCCCTGTACCCTGCCAAGTCTGGGGTGTTATAGTAACTGGAACGTCCCCATGATCAGTGAATATGCGCAAAGTATCCTGCCAACCATAACGCTTCACTCGCATCTGAGCACCGCCTTCAGTACCGTATAGATCAAGGCCAAAATCATCATCATAATCTGCTTGCACTGCCCAGCTGGCCTCAAGGCAAACCGTAGCTCCATCCTCCGTCCGCATAAACGCCGTGGCCAGATCCTCCACATCAAAATCAGCTCCAACAAACATCTTTTGAAGGCCGCTCCTACGTACGCCTCTGCCTCTGGGGCCAAACTCCGCATATGTCGAGGCACTGACGGTAGTGATTTCCGGTTCACCTAAAAGGAACATCAGCTGGTCCAACACATGCACTCCAAGATCGATGAGAGGCCCACCACCAGACAACTCTTTGCTTGTGAACCATGACCCAAGACCAGGAATACCCTGTCGACGCATCCAATAACCTTTGGCATAGTAAATCTTGCCTAGCGTTCCACTGTCGATATACTGCTTGAGGATCATAATGTCACCACGCTGGCGATGGTTAAAAGCTGTCTGCAGCACTCTTCTATTGCGCAGCGCTGCATCCACCATCGACTGAGCCTCCTCCGTATTGCGTGCCAAAGGCTTCTCACACAGAACATGCTTACCGCTCTCAAGTGCGGCTATGGCTACGGGCGCATGCAGGTAGTTAGGGGTACACACACTTACGGCATCTAGATCACTTCTTGCGACTAGATCCTCCCACCTGGAGTACAAGTTGGGTATAGAGTACTCTTTCCCCATGAGCTGCAGGCGGTCCTCCTCAAGTCCTGCAAGGGCAACCACCTCTACACCGGGAATCTTTTTGTAGGCCATTGTATGTACGTTACCAGCAAAGCCTAAACCAACCACCCCAACTCTAATAGTCTGATCCATCTAGTAGATCTCTCCTCCTTCTTTTTGTTCTGCTCTACTAGTCTAGTACAAAATCCCCGGAATAGGCGAAAGCAATCGTAACTCTTTAGTCCTTTGAGCTATTTCTTTGGAGAGACGAACAAAATTTATGTAAAACCTAATTGGCAGGAATAGTGTAGAACCCAGAATGAAAAGCAGAGCTAAAGAAATGGTACCTACCATCAAAAGACTACTGGTGGCTATTTGCATTCTCGTATTGATAGGAATATCAGCTTGCCAGGATGTGGTCTATCGAGGAAGTGCAATAACCCACGCATCATCCTCAAGCTGGGCAGAAGCCACCTTATCCAAAATGACCCTTAGAGAAAAGATAGGGCAGATGTTTGCAGTGTACGTCTACGGAGATAGCGCTTACGACACAGATCCCTGGGCGGTAAATGCGAACAGGAAACTATACGGTGTGGACAACGCATCTCAAATAATACAGAAGTATCATGTGGGTAGTATCATATATTTCACATGGACTGGGAACATTAAAAATGCCCAGCAGGTAGCAAGGTTATCAAATGGTATCCAAAGAAGCTCCATGACCCAAAGAGTACCAGTTCCTGCGCTCATATCTACGGATCAAGAGGGAGGCATAATATCAAGGTTACCTTCTCAAATCGTCCGTTCCCCTGGGAATATGGCGCTAGGAGCCGCAAGAGACAAAACGTACGCATTTAGAGCCGCTTACATAGTCGGCAAAGAGCTCAGAGCTCTAGGGATCAATCAAAACTTGGCCCCGGATGCTGACGTAAATATCAACCCATTCAACCCAGTGATAGGTGTAAGGTCCTTTGGGGACAGATCGTGGCTTGTGGCCAGACTAACAGCTGCGCAAGTGAGAGGGTATCAAAGCGTCGACGTGGCAGCAACAGCCAAACATTTTCCTGGACACGGCGATACGAACATCGACAGCCATACAGGACTGCCCGTTATAAGGCACACCCAGAAGCAGCTGGAAGATATAGATCTGCCTCCGTTCAGAGCTGCTATCGATTCAGGAGTCGACGTTATCATGAGTGCCCACATAGTCGTGCCTTCGCTAGACCCTTCGGGTAGGCCAGCAACCCTCTCCAAACCGATCCTAACAGGGCTACTACGCCAAAAACTTGGGTTCAAGGGCGTAATAATGACAGATTCTCTAGAGATGGCGGGGGTCCGGCAGATGTTTCCGGATAGCAGAGTGCCAGTGGAAGCTATCAAAGCTGGAGCAGATCTGCTACTTATGCCTCCGGATCTAAACCTAGCGATAAACTCGGTAGTAAATGCCGTGGAAAGAGGAGAGATAAGCGTTTCTCGCATAAACGCTTCGGTGCTACGTATCCTCGAACTTAAGGCGCGACTGGGGTTGCCAGCAAATCCCTACGTCGATGCCGACTCGGTAAGCAGCCATGTCAAGACTCACTGGCATATCCTTAGCGCCGCTGACATCTCTAACCACACCATCACTATCATCCGCAATTCGGGCGTGCTTCCACTGAAACCCAATTCGGGTCGAACAGTCTTGGTAACTGGTTGGGGAGATGAACCCACAATAGAAGTAGCCGCAAAGATGTCCAGCTATGGCGTAAGAGTCACGAGGTACTCCACGGGGGACCACCCATCTTCGAGCGTACGCGACCATGCAGTCTACCTGGCAAGGCAGAAGAGCTTGGTAGTCGTGCTAACTAGAGATATTCAATGGGATACTAGGCAGCGAGAGCTTGTGAAAAGCCTGATACAGACAGGGAAACCAGTAATAGTACTCTCTGTTGAGCTTCCGTATGATTTAGCTTATGTTACAAGTGCCAAGACCTACGTGGCGACCTATAGCTATAACCCTGTCTCTTTGCGGGCAGCGGTGAGAGTAATGTTTGGAAAAGCTTCACCTGTAGGCAAGTTGCCTGTACGAATACCAAAAGCGAACGCCCCCCAGGAGACTCTTTATCCATTTGGGTATGGCCTGGGGTACTAGTATAGCTTAGGGTCAGATGCTAAGGCACTGCAATACGTAGAGGGTATATAGTGCCCTGTTCCCGCTGTTCCAAAGGGTAGTTATCACACTTGTATTCCCAGGTTACGTAGCGCACTCACGCTGGATTAATGTTGAAGGCAGCTTAGGTTGGTACAAGTTAGGCTCCGAACCAGGATGATCACCATGATGCTTGGGACATAATAGCCTGTCTTGCCTCCATTTGAAACTCGAGGAAACAAGATGATTAGAAGATCGCCGTAAGAAAATCACAAAACGAAGCCCCTTTGCAAGAAAGAGCACAAAGGGGCTTCGTTTTATATTCTGATATGTTATCTCGGCCAAGATGGCAGGGGCAGAGGGACTCGAACCCCCAACCGCCGGTTTTGGAGACCGGTGCTCTACCAGTTGAGCTATACCCCTATAAATCTCAGATGAAATTATATGGAGCCAGTAGCTAGCATGTCAAACCAAATACTACTCTTGCGTAGGGCCGTGCAGCTCGGGACTTACAACGGTCATAGGTACATAGATGTAAACAGGGTTGCTATCATCCTCCTGCTTGATCAGGGTATTGCTGGCAACCAACTCCTCAAGAGCCGGGGTTATCTCCTCTTCAGGGATGCCGGTCTGGTCGGCCCACCAGGATGCATCACCCTTTAGTGGCTCTGGGCTCTTCTCGTAAATAGTCGAATCATATATGTATTGCTTGATCTCCCGAGCTGTATCGCTCAGATTCGTGGACTCGTATCCGTAGCTCATATGCCTTTCCCTAGTATGCGCTTCAATACTTTACCTACAGTTATTACAGGTTAGCAAAATTAGCAGGCTAAAGAAAGTTGGCAGATTTACCCCGACTACTTATAAGCCACAACACCGAAAGCTTGAGGTCGGGGCACTACTTTCTTGAAGCCTGCTTCCTGTAACCTGATTACTACTCCTCTGGTCACCCTGTGTCCCATCTTATGTTCGGGATTACCTATGTAATGGAACAAACGCCCCCTAGGTCTGATCACTCTATATAACTGCTTGTAGAAGTCCAGGGAATAGAGGTCTCCGGCAAGGCTTACTATAGGAGGATCATGGATCACTCTATCAAAATATTGATCCGGAAATTCGCGAATCACCTCGAAGCTGTCACCTACTATGACCTTGATTTTGGGGTTCTCGAACAGTTCCCTGGACCAAGGGTTAAGCTTGGCTATCTCCACAACCTCTGGATCTATCTCCACAGTTATGACCTCGTCCGCAGTCTTCGAGGCCATAATAGCTGTGTAGCCCAGCCCCATAGCTGTGTCCAGGACTTTGCCAATTACTGGAGCTATAGCCTTGATCTTTTCGGCAGTATCCTTGAGAGGATCTGTACCTTTGATCCTATGCATGGGGAAGCCCCCGGCTACCAGAGTCGGTGCCCCATCTGTGGCTAGCAGGCTATAGAATCGGTTGGTGTATCCTGAATAGCTTTGAATTGGGACTACTTCCTCTCCACGTAGGATGAAGCACTTGTTTGAAAGCCTGCCAGTGCGAAAATGACCAGCTATCTCCTCAATCACGGACCAAGAGACTCTAAGGCCATCGGGTAGCTTAACTCCTTCCGAATCCAAGAGCACCTTTACCTTAGTGAGGCCGAGATCAAAAGAGGACTCAAGCTCATTGACACCCGACTGGCGTGCCTCAAGCAGCTTTCTAGCTTCGTCTACAGAAAGCCACAAGGTATCATGGGCAACAACTGATGACATCACTTCATATTCTACTATTTCTAACTATCGGAGAGCATGCCTGACCAAAATATCGGTGATCCGATCAGGCTCCATGGGTCTGGAAAAGAAGTACCCTTGAGCCAGATCACAGCCCAGAGTACTTAGAGCATCAACTTGAACCTGCTTCTCAACGCCCTCAGCTGTCACAAGCATGCCAAGTGACTTAGCAAGCATTACAAGGGCATGCACTATTGCCGTACTATCAGGATCCACACCCAGCCCCATAACAAAAGTCCTGTCGACCTTTAATACATCCAAGGGGAACTTCCTGAGGTAGCTCAGGCTGGAGTATCCAGTCCCTACATCGTCAAGAGCCAACCTAACTCCCAGGTCTTTGAGCCCCTTCATGGTTCTGGCTGTAGAAGCAGCATCATCCATCGCTACGGTCTCCGTTATCTCCAGTTGCAGGCACGAGGGTGAAACATCCATATCTTGGAGTATGCTTGCCAAGTCCTCTAGCATAGTGGCTTTCTGGAACTGCCTGGCGGTAAAGTTCACGCTTACTAATGGTAATTCCCCGGGAACTCGCTTCTGCCACTCCTTGTGTTGCCTACACACCTCGCGCAGCATCCAATCAGTCAGGGGCATTATGAGCCCAGTATCTTCCAGCTCCTTAAGGAATTGGTCCGGCAGAAGAAGCCCCCTCTCTGGATGATGCCAGCGCAGCAGCGCCTCAAGCGCTACGACTTCCTTATCTCGCAGCCTTACCACAGGCTGGTACACTAAGCTGAACTCTTCCCGCTGTACAGCTCTGCGCAACTCAGACTCGAGCTTCAGCTTCTCCAATGTAAAAGTGCTCATGCTAAGATCATAAACTTCGTACCTTGCCCGCCCCCTACTCTTAGCCCAATACATAGCAACATCTGCATTATGTATAAGCTCCTCTGCGTCAGAGTACTCATTACTAAGTGCTATACCTATGCTGGTGCTTATATAGAGCTCTTGACCATTGATCAAAAACGGCTTCTCCAGCTCCTGTATGACCCTCTCCGCCACTTGTTTGGCATACTCCAGCTCGCAGATCGGCTCCAAGAGGATGGTAAACTCGTCACCACCCCGGCGTGCTACTGTATCCGCGGAACGGATTATGCCCGACAGTCGATTGCCCACCTCTATCAAGAGTTGATCTCCGTACTGGTGGCCAAGACTGTCATTGACATGCTTGAACCTATCCAGATCCAGGAAAAGCACCGCACAGCAGGAGTTATACCTCTTAGCCCTGGCAAGTGCGCCTTTCAGCCGATCCATAAAGAGTGCTCTGTTAGGGAGTCCCGTCAGGGCATCATGAAATGCCTGGTAAGCAAGTTTATCCTCAAGCTTCTTCTTATCTGTAATATTGACGAGAACTCCCTGCCAGAACAAAGGCTGCCCTTCGGCATCTCTAACTATAACCGCTTCGTCTCGCACCCATACGATCTCACCGCTCTTAGAGATCATCCTGTACTCTTTCCTAAAAGGCATCCCCAACTCTTCAGCCTTTTCCATAGAAGTAGCCACATCCTCGTAATCATCAGGATGTATTATTCGCGACCAAGGATCTGGATTACTCGTCCATTCCTCAGGGGTATAGCCAAGCATATCTTCTACTTGGGGACTTATATAGGAGACCACTCCCCTCATCCCCATTTCTTCTATATAAGTGACTGCTGGTATCTGCTCCACGAGTTTTCTATATCTTGCCTCAGCCCTCATTAGATCCTGAGCAGCCCTTCTGTACTCTATAGCAGCAGCCAATATGTTGGATACAGATTGAAGAAAGTTAATATCGTCTGCGGAAAATATCCTGGACTCAAGGCTATAAGCGCAGAGCAGGCCATAGGAAGAACCCTGCCCTCCTATGCCGACCGATATGGCACTCCTGATAACTCCACTTTGCAGATAACGGATCTCAGGCGGATATATGTTGAACGAGGCCTTATCGGGAGTCGGGAGATGTCCTTCCCTCGCAGCTGTTAGGCGAGACCCTATCACACCCTCTGGCCAACCATGTCCAGCCTCCAGGACGAGAGTCTTACCATTGTCTACATCTCTCAGTATTGCTGAATACTCTATGTCCAGAACATCAGCAACTGTGTCAGCGGCTTTACGCAATAGAGAATCCTGGTCATCTTCAGCGAGCGCTAATTGGCCCAGGTAGGCAACGGCTGCTTGCTGCCTGGCCCTTGCTTGCAGTTCTTTTTCGGCCTTAAGGCGTTCACTCAGCTCTTTTTCAAGCTGTTGATATAACCGGGAATTCTCCAGGGCTATGGAAGCCAAATCGGCTAACCTGTGTAATAGATGGAGATCGTCTTCAGAAAAGACTTTGCCCTGTGTAAAGCTAACGAATCCCAATGAGCCAACAGATCTACCATTGAGGAAGATTGGCACTGCCATCACAGCATGGAAGGCTAGTTCATCAAACATCCTGGCACGATGAGGCCACGAGATGTAGTCTTTGAGAATAACGGGCTTACCTGTACGCCATACGCGTCCAGACACCCCTTCTCCAGGCTCCAGCCAGGTATTCTCATAGTCTGTAAACACACCCGTGCCAACCCAGAGCCTCAACTTACTGGTGTCATCATCCTCTAAGTACACAAAGCCATTTTCTTCATTGAAGAGAGGGGCAGCACGAGTAAGCAGGGTGCGGAAAACATCACTAGGATCTAGCCTCCGCATAGTAGCCAGTGCAATCTCATGGAGAGCGCTGAGGTACACGTTCTGCCTCCGTAGTCTCTCCTCAACTTTCTTCTGATCAGAGAGATCTACAATTACGGCCACTAGACCTACAAGCATCCTGCGCTTATCACGTACTGCTGATATCTCCACCTGAGCAGGAACAACCCTGTCTTCCAGTGGGAAATCCACCTCACCTCTCCAGCTGCCCTCCCTGAGCACTACCTGAATCACTTGCTGGATGTTCTCACTCTTATCTATAGTGGAGGCAAGCTCGAAGACTTCCTTCCCAATAGCTTCCTGAGGGGTATACCCGAACAGGTCACTCGCCGCCGAGTTCCAATGTACTACTCTCATCTGCATATCGCAGGCTATCACCGCCACAGGCACCTGATCCAACAGCCTCGCCTGGAAGAGGATCCTAGAATCAGCTTGCTTCCTGCTAGTTATATCCTCAAGCATGCACACAGCCAGATCCACATCACCCGAGTGCGATCTAATAGCAGACACAGTCAGGTTGCCCCAAATCTCGTGTCCTATCTTTGTGGATATATCTTTGCTCTACGTGGTAGTGAGTGTTCCTGCCAGAGAAGATTCGAGTAAACCTACCTCTTAGAGTAGACTCGTGATCTGGGTGCACAAGCTCTAGGAAGTTCTTCTCTATCAAGTCATTCTGGGTGTAGCCCAGTATTTTGGTCAATGCTTTATTAGTCTTTAATATACGCCCTTCCTGGTTAACTAGGGCCATACCTATAGCTGAATCTTCAAAGATAGCCCTGAATCTCTCCTCACTCTCCCTCAGAGCCTTAGCAGCCTCTATCCTATGAGTAATGTCCAGCATAGAACCTACGGCCCTTATTGCCTTGCCGTTTGCATCACGAACTATATACCCACGGTCAAGCACGTAAGCGTAACTGCCATCTGCCTTCCTGAATCTGTACTCCTCTGACCACACATCAGTATCCGAATTGATAGCTCTGTAGAGGCTCTCCCTCAACCTTTCAATGTCATCTGGATGACAGCGTTCCTCCCACCACTCGAGGCTGGTCTCAAACTCGTGGCCAGCATCGTAACCAAACAACCTCCTGACAGCATCATTCCAGAGGATCTTATTGGTCGCCAGGTCCCAATCCCAAATAGCATCGTTGGTAGCTTTGCTTATGAGCTGATTACGCTCCTCACTTTTACGTAGGGCCTCAGCTTCCAGGCTAAGCCTCTCAACAAGCTTGGCGTTCTCAATAGCGATCGCAGCCTGGTCTGCCAATATGACCAAGAGCTGCAGGTCTTCGTCATCAAATTGATTCAGTCCCACTTTTGAGAGGGTGATTACGCCTACTACCCTGTCATCATACTTTATGGGCACTGCAAGCATCGACTCGTCGATATCGTTTGTTCCTGGTATCAGCCGCGTGCGGGGATCCTTAGCAGCGTCGTGGAGCAATGCAGGTTCACCATGCTGTGCTACCCAACCGGTTATCCCCTCTCCGAATCTGACTCTTAGGTTGTCTACCTCCTCAGGAGAGTATTCAGAATGGTCCGTTATGACCGCTGCGGGTACCAGATACTCATCGGATGCCAGGAATATGCGGCAGGCATGGAAATCAACCAGTTGGCGCAGCTCCTCAGATATAGCCTTAGCTATCTTCCTAACGTCATTCAGCCTATTCAAGCGAGAAGCTATAGACTGTATAACCCTTAGCCTATCTGCTCTCGAAACGGCAGCATTATATAGGTGCCTGTTTCGCAAAGCCGTAAAGGCCTGCTCTGCTAGGGATGAGAGTATAGAATAGCTTATATCCTTTGGATGGTTTTCATCTTGGTAGAAAACTCCTAGGACTCCCATTGGACCATCCTCAGGCCCAACCCTCACACACACGCCAATTAGCCTGCTGGATGGAGTTCCATCTGCCAAATGCAATTCACACAGGGTTGGCTCCGGAGAGAGCAGCTCCCTGGATAGACGTCTTAGCCTGTCGTAAGTCTCTACATCGATCTCGGCAGTGGATATAGCACGATCACCAGCGGGTTCATGAACAAGCAGGACCGCAAAATCGGCATGGAGCAGTTCATTGGCAGTGTCTACCAGGAACCTGAGGGCAGCCTCTGAATCCTGAAAGTTATTGATAGACTTAGATACTTTATATAAGGCATCTACCTGCCTTACACGGTCTGAGAGCTCATTTATGAGGTTAAACTTCTCTATCGCCAGAGCTGCATGTTCCGCGAAAGTTTCCAGATCTTGTATCAGATCCTCGCTAGGGACCTTCCCGCTTACTGGTTCATCTACTGAGAAGAAACCAATGACCTCTCGCTTACTGTCTAAAAGAGGCACTATCAAGAAATGATAGGGATCCCAGTCCTCTGGACTCTTGGCTTCCGGTATGTCAGGTATTACATACATATCATCGGGTACATCCTGTAATACCTGACGAGAGTGCCATGGTGGCACCAGGTAGGACTGACTGATTCTGAACTCTTCCTTTAGAAGCTTATTCCAGAAGTCAAATGTGGTGTAAGTTCCCAGAAGTATGTCGTCTGTCCCGGTAATAACCCGGAAACCTTCTCCTTCCCTTACGTTTACCAGGATTACTTGAAACCCAGTAGCTCTTATAGCAGTAGCAGCCAACTTAAGCAGACTAGCTTTAAGTTCCTCGTATGAGTTCAACTTGTCGCTTTGAGAGGTCTCTATAACTTCCTCTTTAATCACTCTAGTTTCCTGTCTTTTACATCACGTCCAGAGTTGTTATTACCCTATTATGAGTTTACTTTTGCTTATCTGCAATGGTTATATAGTACTAATTTCTTTGAAGCACTTAAATACCATAATTTACCTACCAAAGGGAACTAATATACCGTACCATTTTCCTATTCCCCCCTACTTGCATTTATGTAATCATCTACTTTAGAATTTGCATTTTTGTAAATCGGGGAGATTCGTAATGAAAAACAGCTTAGTAGCTATATTTGCTACTGCTTTACTATGCTTGACAGTACTGACGACTCCTTCGGTCAAAGCTGTTGGTAACTACGGTAATGTAGAAGGTAGAGTTACCTACAACGGACTGCCAGTAAAGGGAGCCTCTATATCAGCCGGTGGACAGTCTGTTATATCGGACTCTCAGGGTAGATTTAGATTTGACCCCCTACTAGTACAAGACAGCTGGCGAGCTATAAACGTTACAGTCAGAGCATCAGGTCTTGGCGTTTGGAGGCTATACAATGCAGTCCTCATCCCTAACGATACCTTAAGGTTGGATGTGAAGTTATCAAAGCACGAGGTCACACTTTCTCAGCCTCTTCCGGGGACCACCAAAAACAACTTAGCACCGTCGAAGGTCTCACCTGAGCAGGATCAGAATCTCAAACCAGCAGCCACCACTTTGGGCTCCCAAAAGGTCCCCCCAGGAGTGATTAGGGTCTACGTTACTGACAAGACAGGACTCTCGCCCGAAGATATGTGGAGCTGTAGATATGATCCAGTACCTAAAGGTGAGGTTGTAGAGGTACCTTTCAAGGACTACGTTAAGCATGTCCTCCCAAATGAATGGTTTGCTAGTTGGGACATGGAGTCCCTACGGGCTGGAGCCATGGCAGTAAAAAGTTATGCTTGGTACTACGTGTCCAGAGGAGGCAAATGGTACTGGCTGGGAGCTGATGTCATGGACACTACCTGCGATCAGGTATACAACCCAGCGGTCAGTTACGCGAGCACAGACCAAGCAGTGGAGAATACCTGGTACCAAAGACTAACCAAGAATGGCTATATAGTCCCCGCTTTCTACAGAGCCGGCACCAAAGGTGATCCAGGAGAGCAAGGCTCCGGTGTCATGAGCCAGTGGGGAAGTCAGTACTGGGCTACCAAAGGTAAGACTTGGGACTGGATCCTGCATTACTACTACGATCCTGTTGACATCTTGCCAGCTACAGAAGCCGACCTAAGAATCTACTCAGGACCTAACGTGACCAGCACCACCCCCACTTGGGGAGAGCCTTTCAACGTCAAAGTGACCGTCAAGAACTATGGCAGCGAACCTATGCAGCTCCAAGAGCTCTACATCAAACTTCGAGGGCCCAATGGTGAGATACTCGACCTGGGAGGAGATGACAACTCCAACCCCATCGACCCGGGAGAAGTGCGCACTATTAGTAAGTATGTACCAAGGCTTGCAATAGATTACCCTGGGCTATACGGCAACTATGTACTAACTGTGACCTACATAGATCCAGGTGGATTCTTAGCTCCTGGACTGCCACCAGGCGAGAGCTCCACATCTACATCTATACCACTTACAGTGGTAGCTCCGTCTTACAAGGCCCAGATCTATTCGATAACTCCTGACTCCCCCAGCTACTACGAGCAGACAACAGGAAGCCTGACTGTGAAGCTCAGAAACACAGGCAACGCTACCTGGTACAAGAACAGCTCTAGCATCCAGAACGCAGTTAGACTAGTTACATATAATGATGCCTTTCACCCGAGCAGATTTTATGTGGAGGGGAGTTGGTTATCATCCTCCAGAATCCTCATGCAGGATTCCCTGGTCAGGCCCGGGGGCATCGGGACTTTTAGGTTCAAACTAAATGGTGACCTACCACCAGGAAACTATACAGAGTATTTCAGGCTTAGAGTGGAAGGATCTTTTGGATCCACATACAGGGGCTTCTTTGGGGATCAAGTTGCCGTGAACATTAGCGTCCTTGATGACTCCACTCCCCCGAGCGTTACTATTAATGCCCCTAGATACTCTATAGAGAGGTCTTCAGAACTGTCGTTCCTGATAAGCTGGCAGGGTAATGACGGGCAAACTGGTGTGAAGGACTATGACATCTACTGGAAGAATGGAACTGACTACGTACCCTGGAAGAGTGCAACAAGCTCCACTTCGGCCACATTTGGCAATGGAGATCCTATAAACTTGGCACAAGGAGGTAACTATCTGTTCAGGCTTCGGGCTGAAGATATTGCGGGCAACGTGAGCTCGTGGAGAAACTTCAGAGTTATTGTACCCTTTGATGATACGAGATTTAGCTACAACTCCGGCTGGCGCAGCTATTACAATCCTTATGCCCGGCATTATCTGCACACCTATCACTACGCTTATTCCTATGGCAGACAGGTCACTTTCTCCTTCTACGGGCGCAGAGTAGCATGGATCGGTGTCAAGGGGCCTACGAGAGGCATGGCAGAGGTATGGATCGATGGGTCCAGGATCGCGACCGTGGACCTCTATGCTCCAAGGTATAGCACCAGGACGGTGGTATTTGAAAAGTCTTTGGGCACCCGCAACGCTCGGCACACAATAACTATCAAGGTGCTGGGCAAACGCAATCAATTATCAACAAGCAACAGGGTCGATATCGACGGTATAGCAGTTCTTCGCTAAGGCGATTCCTTTAATACATTGAGAGCTTTCCGATAACTTGGGGAGGCTACAGGTCCCTGGAGCAGAGGATCGTCTGTGGCCTCCATCCATTGTAGAAGCCTTCCTCTGAGATCTCTCTCAATGTCAGCATANTCAGGANTACCTGCTAAGTTATGCTGCTCTAGTGGATCAGACTCCAGATCATACAGCTCGATCACTGGATGCTGTGTTGCACTGTAAAGCTGAGTGAACCTGCGGAATATAACTCCCATCTGGATATCGCCAGGCACCTCTACCAGGAAGCTTGATTCAAAGTTAACTATGTACTTATACCTATCCGTTCTTATCGCGCGCATAGGATCGTAATAGCTGTGGAAGGTCTTCTCAGCAAACACTTCATCACGCACCGCGCGATCATCTGCCATCGACGGAAGGAAAGATTTCCCCTGCAGGAATTCCGGCAGAGGATCGATACCGATCATGGCAAGTAGAGTGGGGAGTATATCGACATTGCTCACCAGGGAATCGATCTTTTGCCCGGTTGGAAATGAGCCAGCAGGCCACCTCAACAACAGAGATACACGTAATCCCGGATCATAGAGCGTACATTTGGCTCTGGGCATGGCAATGCCGTGATCCGTAGTAAACACGAATATAATCTCATTCCTGAGGCCATACTGATCTACAATTTCTAGAACGTCCCCTACCAGCTTGTCGGCTACCTCCACAGACCGATAGAATTGCAGCATCTCATCCCTGCTCTCCGGGGCTTCTGGTAGAAAGCCGGGGACAAAAACCTCACGCTGGGACTGTACGTCCAAGCCTTCACCTTCATATGGACGATGAGTCTGGTTCAGGTTTATTTCGAAGTAGGCAGGAGAAGCCTGGAAATCATGAGCCTGCACTATTCTCCTGAACTCATCTACTACAGCTTCCCCTCTTCTGTCATGAAACATCAGGTCAAAACCTAACCTTGATGGGTTAGTAGTAACGTGCTGATGCCCTAGCAGGAAAGTAGCATAGCCTAAGTCTTTGAGCATCTGAGCTATATGTTTCTCATCAGGATATAGGTCCCAATCGAAGGGATGGTGGGTCAGCCCCATTACTCCGTTGCTATGTGGATAACGCCCGGTGGCTATCGCCGATCTGCTTGGGCTGCATTGAGGGGCCACACAGAAAGCATTAGTGAACTGTAGCCCCTCACCTGCCAATCTGTCCAGGTTAGGTGTGGTAGGGGTGGGTACTCCATAACAATGCAGATAAGTACCAAGATCATGACATGTCACGAGCACTATAGAGGGACGATTCACCACTTAAACTCCTTCCCTGACCAGAGGCATCACAAGGCTTCTGGGGCCGCCCCTTGCTCTGGTCAACTCTAAACCTCTCAAGGTTATGACACATCTCTCGCAAGAGCGGATGCTATCTGGATTACTTAGCGCATCGGTAGCTTGAATTATCTTATAACCCCTCTTGCTAAGCTCATTTAGAGTGTTCTCTGGAGAGTTGTAAGAAATAATCTTCCCAGGCGAGACGGCAAGTAAGCTGGCTCCCCCCCACCAGTATTCACGCTTCTGAGTAACTGTATCGCTTCCTCCACAGGGGATGATATCTAGGGGTTCACCTATCGTACTCTGCAGAGAATCAAGTAGATCAACCACCTGCGTCTTAGGCTGCTTGCCTTGTTGTAGTACTACCTGGAGCACATCCACAGAGTATTGACTGTGCCCCTTGACCGCCGGAGGAAAGGCTACATACTCGAAGGGAGAAATTGCCGATAGCACCGCATCCAGATGAGGTATGTAGTCCGGAAGCATAATCACAAACAGGTAGCAGATATCCTTCACAACATTCTGAAGGTGCCTTATAAGCCTCTCAACTGCCGAAGAGTTGGTCCGAACGCCATGCCCTATCAGCAGGATATTAGGTCTAGGCTGCAAGATGTTCCCTCCTTCTAGGTAGCAAGGAGAGCTGTTCTCATCCTCCATCATCCAGTTATGCCACGTGATATCCTGCCCTATAGAGGCATGCTGCAGGATGAACCTCCATAACAGGTTTTCTCGTCTGCGCACCTTCTGAGAGTTCCAGCCCACAAACATCTCTTGACCTATGACGGCCGCAAGGTCGCGCACAAACATCAGATTCGGTATTGGCTGAAGTTGATACAGATTATGTCTTATAAAGTCAGAAACCGAGATGTCCGAGCCTACGAGCTTACCAGCTATCAGTAGGCGAGCCAAGTAACTGGCATCATTTTGAGATTCATCCTCGAAAGCTGCTTTTAGCTTGATGGCATCCTCAGCATACAACCCTTCCAAAGCTGACACGCCCTCTACTAACCTGAGCTTATCCAGAGGGTCCGAGGAGGACAAAGCCTCCTCAAGGAGGGTAGTAAACTGGAAAACCTCGATATCAAATATTTCCTGTAAGACTCTCACCAAGGTAAGGTGTTCCTCTCTGGCGCCCTTCTCATAGAGGATATCGCTAAATAGAAAGTCACGTAGCCTGGAGGGAGCAACCATGGAGAGCTCACCCCCTGGTGTATGTACCAGGGCCTTCCGGAGCACACCGCTCTCGGAGCTCACTTGTAACTTACTCATCTAGCTACATAACCTCAGGAGCTTCTATACCAAGCAAGTACAAGGAATTTGCCAGACACACCTTGGTGGCATATACCAGAGCTAACCTGAAATTGCGTACTTCCTCCTCTGCCCTCAAGACAGGGGAAACTCTATAGAACTCATTGAACGTCTTAGCAAGTTCGTACACATAGTTGACAACATGCAGAGGCTTGTACTCCCTGGCAGCCCGCTCCACGCTCTCGTTCAGGCGCGATATCATCTCGAGCAAGTTGGTTTCCACGGTCGACAGATCGCCCACCCTGAGATTTTCCCAATCTATGCCAGGAGCTTTCTCGAGTATTCGACAGGCCCTAGCATGAGCGTACTGGACGTATGGTGCGCTAAAGCCATCAAAATCCAAGGCTTCTTCCTTATCAAAGACCAGCACTCGAGTATTGTCGCGGTTGAGCATCCCAAACTTCATGGAGCCCATACTTACTATGCGGGCTATCCTTTCCTGCTGCTCTTGAGGCATCTCAGGATTCTTCTCGCGAACTACCTCGAGCGCCCTCTCGTACATCTCTGTGGCGAACTCGTCATATCCTACAGTTGTACCCTCGCGCGAGGACATGGGCCCCGTCGGTAGAGAAACAAGCTCGTATGGTATATGCTGGCTGTTGCGAGCCTGCTCATAGCCCAGTAGCTCAAGCACCTTGAAGACCTGCTGGAAGTAAAGGGTCTGTCTGACATCTACCACGTTCAGTATACGATCGACCTTGTATTCATCGAACTTCGTACGGGTTAGAGCAAGCTCTTTCGTTTGATATAGAGATGTGCCATCGCTGCGCTGGAGGACAATGGTCCTGTAGGTCTCCTTTTCTAACCCAAGTTTCTGATCAATTCTTACGATAGGAGCGCCCTCATCTATCTCGGCAACCCCCTTGTTCAGAAGGTCCTGCACGATCTTCTTGCCAGGCTCCTCGAAGTCACTCTCGTAGAACCAAACATCGAAGTTTACGTCCAATTCTTTAAATATCCTGCGGAAATAATTCAGGCTCCACTCACGCGTTCGCCTCCAGAGCTCTACTACCTCTGGGTCCCTTCTGTCCCAGCGTGCAAAGAGATCTCTGTACTCACGCTGATAATCGGGATTGGATTCTATGGCACTGTTGGCCTCTACATATATACTTTCCAACCATGGGCCGATCTTATAAGGATCTGCAGGAGGCTGTTCGCCACTGTGCCACTTATTGTAGCCCCATAGCCACTTGATGACGTGAGCGCCTATATCACCTATATAAGACGCCTTAAGCACCTTTCGATAGCCCGCAAAATCCAGTATGCGTGCTATGGAGTCTCCTAGAGCAGTGTTCCTCAGATGACCTATATGGAACTGCTTGTGAGTGTTAGGCTGGCCATACTCCACCATCACGGTCTCAGATTTCGGATTGCCTCGCCCGTAACTATCCCCCTGCTCGTGCACTGTAGCAAGTAATCTCAAGGCTACGTCTGAGGGCTCAAAGAACATGTTTACATACCCATTCTGGGCCTGAACATCCGCAAATATACCCTTTCGGGACAGGTAGTTGGCTATCGATTCGGCCAGCGATTGCGCCTTCTCACGGGAAGCTGCCTCCAGCAACTTACGAGCTTCCTTCTTGGATAATCCCTCAGGGATATCTACTTGAACCTCATTCCTGGCCAGCTGATGACACACCGAGGTGGCTAATCCCCATTGCCCAGAGAAAGGTATCTGCCTAAGATCTATATTTTCAGGCTGGGGTAGGCCCAGCTGTGCTATTGCTTCCCTGATTGCCTCTTTGGCCTGACTTATCTCCTGCTGTAACACCTACAACTATCTCCAAACCTGTACTTTCATTACGACTCTCAGATTATAGGGTAAGCCATCCTAAGTGATCCAGAATACTAAAGACTCTTGGCATAGGGCGTGCTGCGTATTATTATGGGTAGGTGTACATAAATTTTACCCGGAGGGTACGTACATGTCGCAGGGAGGAGTAATTGACCAGATAAGAGAAGGCATGGAAGTTCTATCCTCGGATGGCCAAAAGTTGGGCAAGATCAAGAACATCTGGTACGGAGCAGCTTCTGGTATGTCGTCCGCGTACAGCGACGAGGAGAGTTGCATAGAGGTCAGAAGCGGAGGGTTGTTCAGCAAGGAGACCCTTTACATACCATTCCGCGAGATCGTAGATGTATCTGGTAACAACGTCAAGATTAAGGCTGATGCCCAGACTGTACACAAGAATCCAGCTTGGCATACAAAGCCTTCATGGATAGGCCAATAATAGAGCATCTCTAATATTCTCGTTGGTGGTTGTTAGTTTTTACTTATGAAGATTCTTCTGCAAAGAGTGAGCAGAGCTGAGGTCCGTGTTGATGGATCTCGTATAGCAAAGATAGATAGAGGTCTCCTGCTGTTCGTAGGTATCGCTCAAGATGATGACCCCGAAGTCATAGCTCCAATGGTGGAGAAGGTCGCTAACCTGCGGATATTTGAGGATGAGCAGGGGAAGATGAACTTGTCTGCCCTGCAGGTGGGTGCAGCCATTCTTGTCGTCTCACAATTTACGCTACTTGCTGACGCACGCAAAGGCAGGAGGCCAAGCTTCATCGAAGCTGCCCCTCCCGACAGGGCAAGCGCGTTCATAGACTGCATGGTAAGCTGCTTTAGAGATATGGGGGTTGAGGTCCAGACCGGACGATTCGGGGCACATATGGAAGTAGAGCTAGTGAATGATGGCCCTGTAACCATAATGCTGGACTCTCGAGAGATACTTAGAAGACAGACGAACGATTGACTGATTTTCGAGAAATTGATCTCACAGGTACTTGACATTAATCACTTATTTTGTTAAGCTCAGGGTACGAGAGGCGGGGAGCCGAAAGGTTCTCCAGCAACTAGAGAGGAGGACAAAAGCATGAGGCTCTATCCTCTCAAGATTAATCTCCACGTCTTGGAGGTGAGGTTCCAAGTTGACAGTTAACGCCCATGAAGGGCTAAACGGAACCCTTAGGTAGTACTGGGGCGTAATCGGCTCCAGGGCCTCCAGACGGAGGTGTAATGAGTGTGGGAACACTCGAGGCTTGGATCTATAGATCCAAGCCTTGTTTTTTGCTTATAGCTTATAGCGTCGCTAATCTCCTAATTAAGACTTCTGCCCGAGCTAATATTTCAAGACATAGCCTTACCCGTCAACTGAATTCACCAATATTCGTAAACAACAGGCATGTATGCAGCGCCACTCACCTACATTCCCAATTGATAGATCGATTCTGTCTGTGGGTGTGGTCATTCATCCTTAGTTAGAGGTCCAAATTAGTACCATTTTCCTATTCCCGTAATAGAAGCTGGTCAGCTACACTGAACGCGGTTAACCTATTATTAACATTTTTGTGACCAAATAAGAGGCCAGAAATTATTGACAGCCGACTTATGAGATGATACTCTTTACCCAGCTTGTGAAGATTGTCACAAGTAATCCGAAGCGTCTTTATCCATATAGTTCATCCCGGCCGTTGGTTTATGTAGTAGGAGGTATGGATATACGGAAAACGGAGAGATGAGCTAGAGATCGTAAGAAGTTTATTTCTAAATGGGTCCCCCTGACCTGCACTCACCACACTCACCACCAGGCTGGGGGATAGGACAAAACAGCGAGAAATCGGAGGGATGTCTGTGATTAGGAAAATTTTGGGGCTGTTTCTTGCCCTGGTAGTAGCCTTTGTGAGCTTAAGCTTCGTATCGCCAACTAGCGAAGCTGCCTATGTGAGACCTGGTTCTTATGCCACTACTACTGCAAACCTCAATCTGAGATCCGGCCCGAGCACTTATTACTACGTGAAGCGTGTGATCCCCTACGGCGGAAGGGTGTATGTGCTTTCCGGTCCCTATAACAGGTATTGGTACAAGGTCCGATGGAGCGGCACAGTAGGGTATGTTCATGGATATTACCTGCGCTCCGGTAGCACTGTTAGAACCACCAGCTACTATTACAGCAGCAAGGGACAGGCCATAGCCAACACAGCCAAGCGCTATGTAGGTTACAGATATGCCTACTATGGCAACACTCCTGCTGAGGGCTTCAGCTGCGTTGGCTTTACCCAATGGGTGTACAGGCTCAACGGTATATGGATACCTGAAAGCCTGTGGGGCCAGTACAGCATGGGGTGGGGTGTATCCCGCAGCAACCTACGCCCTGGCGATCTGGTATTTTTCCAGAATACTTTCTGGAGAGGACTATCTCATGCTGGCATATATGTAGGCAATGGCTGGATGATAGACTCGGGGACACCTCAGACTGGAGTCCATTGGAGCTACATCTATGATAGCTACTGGCGGTATCGCTGGTTCGGAGCTCGCAGGCTCGTCAACTAGAGCTCGGCGGATCCAGAGGGCTACAAAATTAGGGAGGACTTGGTCCTCCCTAATTTGTTTTAGTGTGAATCTCTGGTTCTTTATAGTAGTTTACCTAGAGGTGATAATCTCTCGACAGCCTTAGCTATCGTCTCTATCCGCTTGGGGAAAGCAAACCTGACCAGCCCTCTCCCAAGCTCCGGGTTATGATAAAAGCTGGAACCCGGTACAACTGCTACTCCGTAGTCATCAATAAGGTGATTGGCAAATTCTACATCATCACCCAGGCCGAACTTCTCGATCTCTGCCATAATATAGTAAGCGCCCTTAGGCTTATAGGCCACGAAACCTATGTCTACTAGTCCTTGGTAGAGTAGATCTCGCCTCTCCTGATACTCTTGGCGCATCTTGATATAGTACTCATCAGGCATCTGCATGGCTACAACACCTGCTTCCTGAAGAGGTGCCGCAGCACCTACAGTGAGAAAATCATGCACTTTTCTGATGGCTAGAGTTATGTCGGGTGGTGCTATAACGTATCCTACTCTCCATCCGGTTACGCTATAGGTCTTACTAAGGCCATTTACGACTATGGTTCTGTCTCTCATCCCCTCAATGGTCATCATTGAGATGTGTTCGCTATCATCGTAGACTATATGCTCATATATCTCGTCTGTAAAAACCAACACATCATGTTCCTGACATAGCGCAGCGATGAATTCAAGCTCATCCCTGCTGTACACCTTCCCAAGAGGATTATGAGGAGTATTGATAATTATTCCCCTTGTCCGAGGTCCAAACAAAGACACTAACTCGTCGCGATCGAAGGACCAATCCGGAGGATTCAGAGAGATATACTTAGGCTGAGCACCAGACAAGATGCAGTCAGGACCATAATTCTCATAGAAAGGTGAGAAGATTATAACCTCATCGTCGGGATTAAGCGTGGCCATTAGGGCAGATATCATGCCCTCGGTAGCACCACAACATACCGTTATCTCCGTCTCGGGATCAACATCCACCCCGAGGAACTTCTTGGTCTTCTGTGCAATGGCCTCCCTGAAATTGCGCGCGCCCCAGGTTATAGCGTACTGGTTAATATCCTCTTGAATTGCTCTGCAAGCGGCGTCCTTAATCTCCCGGGGGGCTGGGAAGTCTGGGTAGCCTTGCGCTAGGTTGATGCCATTAGCTCCGTGCTTATCTATTACCCTGCGGGTCATCTCCCGAATGACGCTCTCAGTGAACGTCTCAGCCTTATAACTGGTCCTACGCTTCAGACGCACGATCAAACCTCCGGATTAGAATTAGCCTGCAAGTTCCAGAAGCTTTCTGGCCTTGGGTAGATGCCTTGAATATAACATTATCTGACCTATCGGGTCTGGAGTATATCCAGCTTCGGCTATCCAATAAAGTGGGACCCTTGCCATCTCATATGGCAGCACACTGATTTCCACGTCCAGGAGTGGCCATCTTGATAAGTAGTTGTAGCGGTCCACAAGCCTGCCTACCCTCGGGAAAAAACCATTTTGCCAGTTGTCTCCTTCTAGGCGGTCAAAAGCCCAATATAGACTGTAAGCTACCTCAAAAACGCGCTCACGCTCAGCCATGAAATCGAAATCTATGATACCTACTATCCTACCACCCTTTACCAGGACATTGCTCCAGCCATAATCGCCATGTACTACCTGTCGTGGTAGCCTATCTGCATAGCCCTTCCACTCACGATCGAGAGCCTCCAGGATATCTCTAGCCTGTTGCCTGATATGCAGGGCGTCCTCTGCGCCCAACTCCCTTGCCTTCTCAACGCATATAGCATCAGTGTCTTCCAGCATCTTGAGAGCTTGCTCAGGGGTAACGTAAGTGCTAACCAGTGGGGGGAATAGATGGTCTACATGAAGCGTAAGTAGATACTCATGCATCTTCGCCAAGATCTCGAAGGAGTGCATATAAAGGTCCCAGCTGTCTATACATGCATCGTGGGGGATATACTCTTGCAGCTCGACCAGCCTATCTCTGATCTGTATCCAGGTTCTATCGTCCAAAGTCCTACCGACCTTAGGGACGGGAAATCCCCTATCCTTAAGCGACTGCATCACGGTGTGTACGCTTTCCAGACGCTCAGCTGTGGTCCATGGTCTATGGGCTCTAGCTACGAATGCTCCCTGAGAGGTCTTCAAGAGCACAATAGTGTTCACGGCCCCGTTCAGCAGCTTCTTATCTAGAATTGCCCCCAATCCATAGTTTTGGGCAATAACCGCCAGATCCTGGTCACTGAGGGTAATCTTAGGGCCGGTAGGAACTTCGGTGTACACTGGTATCACCCCATCAAGAAGTATGTTTACTCTACTAGGATAGTTATGTCTCCCCTAGATATTACTTCAACTTCTCCATCTCTGCTAACAGCAAAGTGCACTCTTTCATGCGCCACTCGAAGGTTTGATACCTCTATGCTCTCTATCCAGGCTGGCAAGCTAGGACTAAGCCTCAGAGTATGGTTCAGGCCATCAGCCTCGATGCCCAGCATGCTGCGCAACATCATGAAGACTGTGCCTGCAGCCCATGCCTGGGGACTACAGCTGACTGGATATTCCGCAGGTCTCCTCAGGTTATCTTCATCTCTCTGAAAGCCACACATTAGCTCAGGGAGCCTATTGAGTCTGAAGTACCGAGAGGCCTCCAGTATCTGACAGGAGACTTCGTTGGCCTCATCCCTGAAACCATTCTTATAAAGACCATATATTATCAGAGAGTTATCGTGAGGCCAAACACTGCCGTTGTGATAGCTCACGGGGTTAAAATTAGGATCATGCAAGCTACGTGTCCTGATCCCCCACCCGGAAAGCATATCTGGCTGCATGAGCCTGTGCACGAAGGCAGACAGCAGCTCAGCATTGACTATATCACACATCAGGGCATGGCCAGGATTGCTTGTTATGTCTTTGATAGGCACTTTTCTGTCATCCAGCCCTTGCGCAAAAAAGCTAGCATCCGGTACCCAGAAGTGCTTGTTGAAGGCTTCCTTCAGATTAGCTGCCTCAGATGCCAACCTATTGGCTAGCTCCTGATCTCCCATCTCGGCTGCAAGCTGAGATAACCATAGCTTGGCAGCGTACGCGTAAGCTTGCACCTCTACGAGCGCTATAGGTGGAGAGACCAAGCTCCCATCCGGGTATAGAATAGAATCTTGGGAATCTTTCCATCCCTGGTTCCTGATGCCTAGCTCGGATCTAGTTTTGTACTCCAGGAAGCCATCGCCATCAAGATCTCCCCATCTATCAATCCATTCCAAAGCTCTCATGACAGAGGGCAGAAGTTCTGAATAGAGAGCCCTATCGCCGGTCCACCTCACAACCTGAGCAAACAGCATCACGAACAGTGGAGTAGCATCCACACTGCCATAATAAGGGGTATGCGGGATCAGCTTCCTGTTTGCAAGTTCCCCAAACCGCATCTCATGCATGATCTTGCCGGGCTCCTCATCTCTCCAGGGATCATCCTCCTTCCCCTGGTACTTTGCCAGGAACCTGAGCGTAGCTATAGCTAGGTCTGGGTTCAGGGGTAAAGTCTGCATGCTAGTGATGATAGAGTCACGCCCGAAGGGCACCGCGAACCATGGTATGCCCGCATGGATTGCCCTACCTGTGGGATACTCGCCCGTAAGCGCTTTGATATCTAAAGTGCTTCTCTCAATGAGGTTGTTTAGATCGACATTATCCGTGAAGAACTTGGTGCTACCATCGAGCCAGGACTCCGTCTCGTGCCTCTGCCTCCTGAGGATGAGATTGTAAACTTTAGCCCCTTCGTGGGCGTGCCTACGGACCTCCACTGGCTCCGACTCAACTGGCTCAAAGATCATCTCTATATCCATAGTGCCCTGAGGGGTGAGGTCCACATCCCACTCAGCTCTCACCACATGGGTACTACCAGACTCCTGTGTGCGCACACGAGAAGGCGAGATGGCAAAGAAGATGTACAGCTTCCTAGTAACACCATCCTGCCCCAGATAAGTCAAAACTACCGTATTACCTTCTATATGAGGATCTAAGAGCTCGCCGCGCTGTCCTGAGGCAATGCCACGGACCTCAAACATATCCATAAAATCTGCAGCCAGGTCCATAGCCAGCACTGTCCGCACCTGGAAGTTGTTGAAATTCTGCAAGACAAGCCTCTGCGACAACGAACCATGCACTGCATAAGACCTGCTAACTGTCAAAGTACCAGCAGGTATCCTTGTACCATCCTCATCTTCAAAGCGGCGGTTCGTGAGAATGATATTGGCTTGATAAGTGGTGTCGTCATCGTGGCTTAGCACGTCCAGGCTCTGCCCTGCAAGGGACATATGCAGTAGGCTTAGGTAGCGGGTGTCTCTGTAGTAGAGTCCATTAGACTTATCGTTTTGAAGGATTTCACCGGAGAACTCACACACCATGAAGGTATGATTGTCCGATATCACAAGATAATCCATCTAGTCCTCCTAGATAGCGATCCTGTTACAGGAAATATTAGTCCACAATGATTCATGGACATTAGCCCTCAGTATCCTCAGGTTAATCTCTCTTACTATCTTTGCTCTGCCTCTGCTCACCGCTGGAGCTGTTCTTTGAACGCTCAGTTTTCGGCTTTTTCGGTTGTTTGGGAGCGTACACATATACTCTAGTAAGACCGTATCCCTTAGAGGTGTAGTATGCCAGAGTCTTATAAGTAGTGCCATCCCAAGGATCATATATTCTGTAGCCGTCGGGTGTATGTCCGCTCCCACCAACCACCAGCACCCAGTGGGAGAGGAGAGAGGTATCTAATGTGAGGCCGTCTGAGAGCCAGACCATGGCCGGCCTTCCCATGGAAAGCGCCAGATCTAGCGAATACCAATCAAAAGCCCAAACACCCCAGAGCTCCAGCTTGCCTTCACTGAAGTACTTAGATGCCCAGGTCCAGTAAATTGGGCAAGCATTTCTACCAAGGTCTTTGTTCAGCTTCCTGGGATCGGTCTTGATACCGTAAGCATTAAAGGACATGCTCACGACGGTGATAGCACATCCCGAGTTGCCCATCGTATCGCTACAGGTGCGAATTATATCGAAGCGCCATCTAGGATCGTTCTGAGATTGTATGGGAATAGGATACTTGCTTTTGATGAGTGGTATATCCGATTGTGGTGCCTTCAGATCAGCTGTCTGATATGATAGCTCCCCCGTGGTAGTGTCCACGGTCCATATCTTGCCGGAGTTGTAATCCAGATACTGAAGGTCCCCATAGGGTGTCCACCTTATGGGGTTTTGAACGTTGCCATAAAATAGACTGGCATTAAATGAAGGATCCTTGACAACCCTATGCTTATTGCTGCCATCAGCGTTCATGACCCATAGTTCAATGCCAGGCTCCTGCCCAGGGCCTGAGGCAACTACATAAGCTATCTGCTTGCTGTCGGGCGACCACACGGGACTGGCTACCCAGAGCTGCCACGGGAAATCGCCAATAAGACGCCTGTTCCTACCATCTACGCCAATAGTGTACATCTTCATTCTAGGAGAGTGTGACTTGACAGATACCGCGTAGGTAAGCGTCCTGTTGTCCGGCGAGAGTCGTATATACTTCTCGAACATACCAGGGAGGTAACGAGCGGGCTCCGTGAACACCACGCGTCGGACGCCATTTCTAACAGCGAACACGTAGGTCGTGTAACCCTCTATCTTGAGCTGAATTTTATATTCGGGGCCAGGCTTAGGTATCTGGAGCTTAGGCTTAGTGGGACTGTAAGGCTTCTCAAGCGAGGTCTCCTCACCGGAGCCCGAGTCGGAACTACCTTTGCCAACTACGGAGTTAGATCCCGTCTGGACAGGATCCTTGATAGGCTGCCCGGAGCCGTTGCCTATCTTACCGTTACTGTTGCCTGCATCATCGCTGCTACCCCCTTCAAGGTCAGATCCCCCAGTATTCGCTCCGCCATTACTAGGAGGCTCCTGGGAAACCACTTTTGTAGGGGAAGGTGTTGGAGTGCCAACGTTCCCAGAATTGGAGGGCAATCGCGTTGGTGTGCTTACCTTGGGAGCTTGGGACATGTTCTTCTCAGCCCCCCCAGCACTAGTATTACCACCTCCGCAAGAGGACACAAGTAATGCAAGGACAACCAGCGCATGCAGCAAGGCACTGATTGTACAGGTTTTCGCTCTCATCGTCAGGTATAACCCCTCCTGATTGTATTCCCACAAGGTTACAACGTACTTGCCCAGTATATCACGAGAGCGAAACTTGTACCCCTAGGGAAATACGCAGAGGGAGGGGCCACTGTCCCCTCCCCAAGATCACACTAGACGACGCTCAGGATAGAACTCCGGAGAGGCGATATGGTCCACAAGGTCCGCCAGCATGGCATCTGAAACCGGAGCCTCGCTCCGAGCGAGGTCAAAGGTTGTGTGCAAGACCATACCCTTGCCTACTCTATATTTAGTGGTTACAGCAGCCGGCAGTGCCAGCCAACCCACGAACATACCAGCAAGCACGTCGGCGTTATGCTCAGGCATGTATCCCATAATTACGTGCCTAGGCATGACCTCCCTGAAAAGAAAGCCTAATGGGTTCTGGACATATACTCGTGAGAAACTGCCCGGCAAGATCCAGGTCCAGCTTTGGCACCAGTTGCCCTGCCAGGGACTACCAGCTCTGGGCCTAGTGAACAAGTAGGGACAGGTTTCATCTGCCACGAGCAGCAACTTGCCCCCACCCTTCACCCACCTATCTAGTTCGGGTGTGACTCTAGTTGCCATCGCGATCTCAGCATCCTTCAGATCCGAAACCAGGTCACAGCCCATGCTCCTGAGTCTAGTGGACAAATTGGACTCAGGAGCTACGACGGCAAGAGGGACATCTGCACTAGTCCTCCTGCTAATCGCTGGCAGGCACATTAGCTCAAGAGTATTAGCCGCCAACTTGCGGCCTCCATGCTCCAGCCATACCTCGATCTCGATCAGGGTAGGGGAATCGACATCAGGCAATCTGAGCTTGATCTCGCCAGCATTCACCACCTGGCCCTGCTGAGCGGTGATATCTGCGGAGAGCTGCTGCCTTCCCCCTCCTAGCTGCTTGCTGGCGTAGTAGACACCGGCTCCCGAAATGCTACCCTCAGACCATTTAGAGTATCTAATGGGCACTTTCAGCTCCTCACCAGCCCAGTAGGAGCCGCGTCTTCTGTCGGGGATCAAGACATCATCCGTATTGATTAGGCTAAACTTCTCGTGAAGGTACTTTGGATTGCGGTAGAAATCCAGCAGACCATTAGCTTCCCAGTATGCATCGGTGAACTCAGTAATGACGTATCCAACGATGGACGGATACAGCCTCATCACCTCTATCTCTGCCCTCAGAGCTTCGTACTGGTGCCTCTGAGTTCCCCGTGCAAGATCCTCATAAGAATCCCATACTCTGTCCAGGCCGAGCGCATGGAACCTTCTTGCCACCCCAGTGGGATGTGTGGCCTCGGAGGCGATACCACCACCCCAGCCACCAGTCATAAACCACCAGGGCTCACCTTCCTGCTCCGCATCCTCTTTAGTTGGCTCCAAAGATGGCAATCCCCAGTTCCCGAACTCACTCACCACTAGGGGTTCATCCCCCCTGGGTTCGGAGTCTTCGTACGGGCTCCAAGTCCATAGAGGGGCCTGCGCAAAGTGCTCTACCCAACTTGCAAAGAACTGGTACTCATCAGGCATAAGGGCATAGACATGGAAGTCGTTTATGTCGGATTTCACGTGCAAGTTGGGGCCTCTGCTACCGTAGCAGGCGGAGTTGTCTACGACCAGCCTGGTGGGGTCAAGCTCCTTAGCCTTGTGATACATCTGCTTCAGCCAGCTGCGATCTTCCTGAGACATCACAAGATGGGTGCCCCAGTCCTCATTAACTATGGTTCTGATCACCAGTGAAGGATGGTTGAAATCGCGATCTACCATCTCTTCAAGAGTCTGCAGGACTTCTCTCCTCGTGCTCTCAGGCACAGGCTTGACGTTATAGGAGTTGGGCTCTCTGCCCACCGTCCCCCAGGAGGGAATCTCCTCCCAGATAAGAATCCCCAGCTCATCTGCCACCTCGAGGTACCAGGGATGAGGAACCTTTATGTGACATCTCATGGTGTTCAGCCCAAGCTCCTTTGCAAGCCTGAACTGCTCGTAGACATACTCCTTGCTTGGAGGGGCATATATAGTACCAGGGTAGAAATCTTGATCCAGAGCCCCCCGCATGTACAAGGGGGAGCCATTCAGGAAAAACTTTCCATCCCTGGCCTCGAAGCTTCTGACGCCAAACCTCTCGGTTACGGTATCTTCCCCACACCTAACGCAAGCCTCATACAGATTGGGTGAATCTAAAGACCATAACTTGGGATTTGTCAGTTGCAAGGTCAGTTCGCAAGTAGACCCTGCAACTAGACCGGAGGCGGCGGCGCACACCTGGCCTTGGTCAAGCACCTCAACCCACAGTTCCTTGCCGTTAGCAGACTCACTGGTTGCTACTCTGAACGTCACGCTACCACTCTGTGGGTCCGTGTAGATCCTGACACCGTTGATATGTGCGACTGGCAACGACTCTAACCACACGCTCTGCCATATACCGGATACATCTGCATACCAGGTCTGCTTGCCGTGGAGGATGCTGGCTGCCTTTTCGAACTCCGGATCCACCTCCTGGTCAAGCCATCTAGGAGCCCATTGGTACCTATAGCCCCAGTCATCGACCATGACGAGGATCTCGTTCCTGCCTGAGCGTAGAGCATGAGTAACATCCAGATGGAAAGGCGTATACCCTCCACTATGCCTACCCACTTCGACGCCATTTACCCAGACCGTACATTCGTGATCCACGGCCCCAAAGCATAAGCGAAACACCCTGTCGTTGGGCAGATCAGGGTAGTCTATGGTCTTCCTGTACCAAGCCCTGCCGGTATATCTTCTCAGCTCCGGCTTAGCCGCCTGCCAGGCGGAGGGGACATCTATCGTGTCCTCAAAGGCCACATCAGCAGAGCTGAAGCTGCGATTCTTGTCAACGCAAAAATCCCATGTACCGTCCAAACAGATCCTGTCTCTCATAATACCCCCAACTTGTTAAGTTTTGAGCTATCGAGAAGCTACCTGCCTCCCAGTCCACCAGTCAGGGCTATACCCTGCACTATGCGCCTTTGGAAGATAGCGTAGACTATAAGTACCGGAGCAGAAGCCAGCGTAGCAGCCGCCATAGTCAAGCCTTGCTGTACATAGTTGCCCTGTCCCAGGAAGGCCAGCCCCACTGGCAAAGTGTACATAGTCCTCTCGCTGAGCACGACCAACGGCCAGAACAGGTCATTCCAAGAGCCAAGGAACGTGAAGATACCCAGAGCCACCAATGCAGGCGATACTAACGGAAGAGCTATCTGCCAGTAAATCCTGAATCTATTGGCTCCATCGACGAGAGCGGCTTCTTCCAGCTCCTTAGGAATAGTTATGAAATACTGCCTGAGCATGAATACCCCGAAGGCATTGGCACCTGCAGGCCATATAAGTGCGTTATAGGTGTCAAGGAACTTTAGGTCGCGCATCAAGAGGAACACGGGTATGAAAGTTACAGCTCCAGGTATCATCAGGCTTATAAGGATGATAAAAAATATCACGTCCCTTCCTGGGAACTCCAGGCGAGCAAAAGCATAAGCAGCCAGCGAACACAGCAGCAGAGTCAGGAGCATCACACTGGTCGACACGAAGAAGCTGTTGAACAACCATCTAAGTACCGGAAGAGTAGGATCCGCAAGCAGGCGTTGAAAATTATTTACCGTTGGATGCTCTGGTATCCACCTGACCGGCCATTGGTTCTGGTCTGCCTCGGGTGTAAATGCCTGGGACACCATGTACGCGATAGGAGCCAGCGTAATTATGCTGAGCGCGATCAAATAGATGTAAATAACTACAATTTCCCAGGATATCCTACGAAAACTAACGCTAGCAGCAGAAGCCATGATTTCTCTCCTTTGAAGGCTACTCCTTCATCATTGTTTGATCTATCCTAGAAAAACCCTTCATATACGACCCAGATATGAGATAATCACGTCGTACATTGTGCCCACGCATTCAGTATTTTCAGTATTTATGGAAGGGACTGTACATAGATACTACGAAATGCAGCAGTCCCAGCGAAATCTCGTACTCCTATCATTCCATTAGGAAAGGCATTAGTGTGGTCAGTATAGGTAAAGCTTGCAACTTTGCTATTCGATCCTGCAGGAAATACAGAAACAGAGATCTTGTTTCTGCGTACCGAAACCTGCAGTGTGTACCACACCCCAACCTCAACTCCACCTCTTACTGGAACTCGCTCTAGTTGAACATATGCGTAGTTCTGACGACCTAATAACACTGTGCTATCGGTAGGATCAAGTCCAATATAGTATCCGTTGTGTGAATCTGCTCCCACATGCGGGTTAGTTACACGCACCAGAACACCAGCATTTACTCTATCTGAAGTTAGCTTAACATCTGCTTTTAGAAGGTAGTCTGACCATCCAGTAGATCCAGCAAGCGACTTGTTCCCCTCTGTCCCTCCGCATGTTTCGTAATATATACCGTTTGATACACTCCAACAGCCTCCGTAAGTATTCCATCCACTATCATTTTCATTAACGAAGTTATCTCTGTAAGGAAGCACTCCAGCATTGGCGCTGTAAGTTCGGATGCTGCATGGACCAGAATCTCCGATGCTGGCAGGAGCCATCAAGCGTACGGAACTTCCATCTTCAGAGGGTAAGAGGGCAGGACTATAGTTAGCATTACAATCAGGAGAGTCATGTTGTACTTCAAAGGGCGTAGGTGCCCAATGCCAGCTCTTGCCAAGATCTGTACTCACAAACATAGCTCTATAGTCCTCAGGAGCAGGATCATGACTTACCGTCTGATAAACTCGTTGTGCTACGAGTATAAGCTGTCCATTCTGGCCGCCACCTTTACTCCACACTATATATGGACTATGTCCTAAGTAACGACCATCAGTGGTTTCTACTAAAGTACCAAGGTTTTTAGGATCCCAGCGATAACCATCGTTGGAGTACTTAATACGTATCTCGCAGTTTGCCCTACCACACACTTCAAAAGCCATTACATATTTACCATCAGGTAAACGAGTCACAACCGGCATACCAGGTCTATCTGGCTGCACAGGGCTAGCCACATCTTTTACTACGTTGCGACTCCATGTGTCTCCTCCATCAACAGATACAATATGCCCTATAAACTGACTATGGTTAGAAGAATCTCGCTCATCTGAGAAAAAGCATATTAGGCGACCTTTACTATCAAGTATAAGAAAGGGTTCCCATATACCATTACCAAAGGTCCCGCCAGTCTGAATGGTATCTACGTACTTCCATGTGCGACCGTGATCTAAACTACGCCATAGCTGGAAATGGGTTGCTGAATAATCGCTAGGCACAACATTTCCTACAAGCAATAATGTCCCCGCAGGATACTTACCGATAGCCCTTGGAAACTCAAAAAGAAACGGTTGCCACATGTGAGACCAGGGATGCCCATCCCCGCTTTCTCCATCCCAAACTTCTGCTAATTTACTCCATGTACGCCCATCATCCTTACTTTGCAAGATAATAAAAGGTACCGGAGTACCGTCGGTGCTCCAATGTTCAAATGTGGCCAACAAGGTACCATTCTCGGAGCCACTGTGCTGAAGCCTGATCATCCTAGCATATGCCAATGCCTCGTTATGCGACGTCGGAGTATATACTACATTTCCAGAGGTGTTAGCCCTGACAACAAGATAACTACTATTGATAGATGTTATAAGAAGAACCACAAGGACGAATATTATTCCTATACGCAACCATATTCTTTTAGTAAAGTGGCGATTTAATGAAGCTGTAGAACGAGATAGAGCTCCATATATCATTACTCCACCCCTTTCTCCATTCACACCCCTTACATCCTCCAACAATTACTAGTATTCGATCCTAGCTCCGAACAATCTGAAGAATATAAGAGAAACGATGATCATTATGACTGCCAGCGCCACAGCCATAGTCGAGGCGTAGCCCATGCGGAAGAACTTCCAACCCGTTTCCCACAGATACATCATTACAGTCTTTGAAGCCGTACCGGGCCCTCCACCTGTAATGAGCAGAGGCTGTCCGAAGACGAGCATATGCGCAAGGAACTGGGTTACAACCACAAACAGAGTCACCGGCTTGAGCAAAGGCAACGTTATGTTGAAGAAAGATTGAATACTGCTAGCACCATCGATCTTAGCGGCCTCATAGAGGTGTTCGGGTATGTTCTGGAGCCCCGCAAGGAAGACCAGCATGGGGAATCCAAAGCCCCACCATACGGTGAATATAGCCAGGGTAGGTATAACTATCCTGGGATTATTTACCCACCCTATCTGAGGGCCATTAAGGACATAAGTTATGTAGTAGTTAAGCAAGCCGCTGGTTGGATCAAATACCCTGTTTCCAACCACGCCCATCACGGAGACCGAGAGTAGCACTGGAGTGTAGAAAAGTACCCTGAAGAACTCCCTGCCCGGAATGTTACGCTTGAGGGCGGCTGCGGTAAGCAGGGAGACCACTACCATCAGGGCCACGGTCAGCACCGTGAAATAGAGCGTATGGCCAAGAGTTTCCCACCACTGATCATCTCGCATCAGGGATTGATAGTTCTTCAGGCCAACAAATCTTTGAGTCTTTGCAAGCACGCGCCAGTCATACAAGCTCATCCTTATTCCCTGCAGTATGGGCCAGGCCGTAAAGACCGTAAAGAAGAACAGAAAGGGCAATATAAAAAGATAATTGGGAAGCTGCTTGCGCAGGGTCCTCATTCGGGATCTGGAGCTTACCCTGGCTGCTGTAATATCTCCTAAGCGAGTGGTGTTCATATGCAGACCTCCTGACGCCAGGAGAAGGGCCCGAAGGCCCCTCTCCTGCCCAAAGTCAAGACCAAACTAGTAGCGATCCAAAATATCCTGAATCCTGCGATTGGCCTGAGTCAAGGCATCCTTGACCGACATCACCTTATTCAATGCAGCATCAAACGCTGGTTCATACTGGGCCTGTATCTCGGTTATGGCCACATGCTGTGGTTCAGTGCGTCCGATAGTCTGGAACTCCTTGGCGAAAGCACTCACAGACCAGAGCTTCTGGATAATACCGCTGTTCTGTACAGACAATTTGGCAGGCACCTGACCGGAGTCTGCCCAATCAGCGTTGTGATCCTCCAACCACTTGATCAGGTTTTTAGCTCTCTCAAGACGATCACCCTCTATACCATTGGGGATTACGAATATGTGAGCGCTCATCCAGGCAGCCTGAGTGCCATCGGACAGAGAGGGCAAGGATGCAGCCTTGGTAACAGGTGGTAGAAGCTTAGGCCTATCCTTGAAGAAGTTTAGCATCCAGCTGCCCTCCCACATCAGAACAAGCCTGTTATTGGCATATAGGTCGGCTGGTGATGTAGTGCCTGCGCCTGTGGGAGCAGCTACTCTATGTTCGTGGACCAGGTCAACCCAGTACTGGACAGCCTTGATGCAGTTCTCACTGTCCAGCGAAGCCTTCTTCTCCACAGGATCGAATACCTCTCCACCGAACTGCCAAATCGTGGACAACAATGTGGGCCTCAACCAGGAGGGATGGGTTGCATACACCTCAACCTTCTTGGGGTTAAACCCGTTCTCATCCGGATGTTTACCATTTGCATCCGTAGTAAGCTTATAGCACCACTCCAGGTATTCCTGCCCGTTCTTGGGAAGCTTGTTCGGATCCAGTCCAGCATCCTTAATTAGCTTCGTGTTATACCAGAGTCCCCAGCCATGGTTATCCCAGGGAACGCCATAGGCAACGCCATCTATAGTAATCTTCTTCAGAATCTCCTCATTGTAGTCGCTCTTGTCCAGGATACCAGCGTTGAAGAATAGGTCATCTGCCGATTGCAGCACACCCTGCGTTCCAAACTGGGCCATAGCCCACTCGTGCATGATCGCCATATCCGGAGGCGTGCCTGCAATTATAGATGTTGGAAGCTTCTGATAGAACAACCCCCAGTCGTAGGTCTCGGATCTGACGGCAACCCCTTCCTCTTTGGTGTACCTCTGCAGTAGGACCTGCATGGTAGCTCCATCTGCGCCACCGAGACCATGCCAGAAGATAACTTTCTCAGTTCCCTTTCCTATTTCCTGCACTACAGGCGTAGGTGGAAGGGGAGTCGGAGCCACAGTTGGCTTCCCACCTGGTGCAGCACTTGGCGAAGGTGCAGTGGTCGGCGACGGTTGAGGACTACTGGTAGGGGTACTTACCTGGCCACCAACGGGTGCTGTCGGTGTGGAGCCAGCTCCGCCACCACATGCCGCCAAGGCAACTCCAATGGCTCCCATGCCGATTGCTTTGAGCGCCTGCCGCCTTGTAAGCAAATTGCTAGATCTTTCCTGCCTCTCCTCGCTCATCTCTTGATAGCCTCCTGAGTGAAATTCAAGAATAAAGGGTTCGTGCCATGGAAAAGCCTTTGGAAACAGCCCAGACATGAAAGCCAGGACAAAACCCTTCGAGCTACCACCTCCTCCTGCTAACACGCTGGTTATCTCGTCTTTACAACGTTGTAAGCTGTTCGCAGAAATACTACATGAGCCTTAAATTGGTGTCAAGAGAGAGCGGAAAGCAAATCCCAGAGAGTATCCTGGGGATCTACATCCCACACGACACATAACCTCTAGCACTTGCGACATGTATAATGTTGCCTGGGAGATCTAGCAATGCCCGAACCAGATCAGATAGAAGGTAATCAGAGCAAGGCAAGAAAGTCCAGGAAGTTCCAAGGCGCAAGCTTGAAGGACGTGGCAGAGCTAGCTGGAGTATCGGTCAAGACCGTATCCAACGTAGTCAATAACTATCCTCATGTGACCGAGAAGACCAGGCTAAGGGTGCAGCGTGCCATCGAGGAGCTCAATTATCGGCCCAACCTGTCTGCCAGGAATCTGCGTAATGGTAAGTCGGGGCTTATCGCCCTGGCTGTACCAGAGATCGACTTCCCTTACTTCTCGGAGCTTGCACGCCTGGTCATCAAAGTTGCCGAAGAGCGAGGATACACGGTGCTTATCGATCAAACCGGTGGCGCAAGGGACAGAGAAAAGCTCGTACTGGCAGGCATACGCCCTCAGATGGTGGATGGCATTATATTCAGCCCTATAGAGACCGGCAAGGAGGATCTGCTGGAGCGAAGGGACACTACTCCCCTAGTCCTGCTCGGCGAAGGAGCCACCGATGGCATACTGGACCACGTGGGCATAGACAATGTGAAGGCTGCGCGTGTGGCTGTGCAGCACCTGCTTGACCTTGGCAGAAGGCGTATCGCAGCGATCGGTGCACAGCCCGGGGTCGTCGTACAGACCGGCCACCTGCGCCTACGGGGCTACTGTGAAGCCCTGCAGGAAGCAGGCATAGAGATCGACCAGGACCTTATAGCCAGGGCGCCAGCTTATCACAGGCATGAGGGCGCCGAGGCCATGAGAAAGCTGCTGGAACTCAAGGACCCGCCGGATGCGGTGTTCTGCTTCAATGATCTACTCGCACTGGGTGCCATAAGGACCCTTATAAACTTTGGGCTGAGGGTACCCGAGGACGTCGCGGTAGTAGGCTTCGATGACATAGAGGAGGCTAGCTACAGCAACCCTACACTCACCAGTATATCTCCCAATAAGGAACAGATCGCACGCATCGCGATGTCCATGCTGATATCTCGCATGGAAGAAGGCACTACAACTCCTCCCAGAGAAGAACAGGTAGACTTTAGACTGATCGCTCGCGAAAGCACTCTCGGCGTAAGATGCCAGGAGCAGGTAGTCTATGACTCTCTACAGGAGGACAAGGCAAGGAACAATAGTGCCCTGATGGAGGGCTAGCGCAAGACTGATAGCGGCAGATATGCATCATGGATGTCTGCTCAAGCGCCGATTTCTTCACACTTACTGCATGGCTCTCAAAGATTTACGCTCTTAGTGTGGTATCCTACTTCTCTGAGAAAATGCTTGTGGATATTAGACTCATAGGAGCTGAGGATGAAGAGAGGAAGAGTTGAGTCGATCACAATACAGAGCGAGGTGCTGAAGACCAATCCCCTGGGTGACCCTTGGGAGCGTGAGCTGCTAGTGTATTTACCACCTGACTACAGCGAGTCCTCTCGGGGCTATCCTGTGGTATATATGCTCGCGGGGTTCTCAGGCACCGGCAGATCCTTCCTGAACTTTCAGCCCTGGCAGCCTAACATTGCCGAGCGTATGGACAGACTCATATCTCAGGGGGTACCCCCTGCTATACTTGTTATGCCCGACTGCTTCACATCCTTCGGGGGTAGTCAGTACATAAACTCCACTGCAACCGGTATGTACGAAGACCACCTCATAACTGAGGTTGTGCCCTTGGTAGATAGTAGCTTCAATACTCTGCCAGGTCGTGACCATAGAGGGATCATGGGTAAGAGCAGTGGGGGATATGGCGCCCTGGTGCTGGGAATGAGACATCCGGATGTCTTCTCAGCGGTCGCCTGTCACAGCGGGGACATGTACTTCGAACTGTGTTACAAGCCGGATTTCCCGAAGTTCGTGAGCGCCATCGAGCGGGCAGGAGGACTCGAGGTCTGGTGGCAACAATTCAACGACAAGCCCAAGAAGTCTGGCAGCGACTTCGAGGCCGTGAACATACTGGCTATGGCTGCCGCCTACTCGCCTGATCCCAATAAACCTCTGGGGATAGACTTCCCCTTTGACCTGAGAACCTGCCAGCTAAGAGATGACGTATGGCAAAGGTGGCTGGAGAATGACCCTGTCTACATAGTAGACCGCTATGCTGACTCGCTTAGATCACTCAAGCTACTCTTCTTGGACTGCGGCTTCAGAGATCAGTACAACCTTCATTTCGGGGCCAGAATCCTTACATCCAGACTGGAAGAGCTTGGAGTGCCCTATGAGTACGAAGAGTTCGACGACAACCACTCCAACACCAGCTACAGATACGACGTATCCCTGCCCAAGGTCATACAGGCACTGGCGGAGCAGGATCCCGGAGGCAGCTAATGGAAACCCTGCGAATCCTTTGGGCCCCAAATGAAGAATTCCCGCGACTGCTAAAAGCTGGCGGCACCCGATGGGCGGTAGGTACTGTATCACTGCTGGCGTTCCTTAACCTTATTACTACCCTGATCAATCTCAACAGTGGCGTTCTACAGCTGGAGCAACAGTATTTCCCTGACGTGCCGCGTGACGTCCTCCAGGCCACCCAGCAAGCAATGAAAGTGCTAACGCCCGTAGCAGCTGCTACTTACCCTTTTATAACTTGGCTGGTGCTTGGTGTACTCATGTACCTTACTGGCAGAGTGTTCGGTGGCACGGGCAGGCTGTCATCCATGCTAGTGGTCTCGGGCGTATCCCAACTTCCGCTGATCGTGGGTCTGGTAGCAGGCTCAGTCCTGGCAGCAGCCGCATCCACTACATCCCCAGATAGTCCAGCGGCGGCATTCCTGGGCTCACTGTCCTTCAGTCTGTTGATAGGGCAATTCATGTGGATGGCGTGGCTGGCAGTTACGGGCATCAGGCACGTACATCAGCTGGATCCAAGGAAGAGCACGGCCTCCTGCGGATTATCTTGCCTAGGTTGTCTGGGCGTATTTTTTATACTTATGTTCGTGGCAGCTATAATACTAAGTCTGGTCATAACTACAAGAGTAAGCTCATAAGAGGAGACCCTATTGGAGACACCTGCACAACCACAACCTCAGCCTCAACCGCAACCTCAACCCAGGAAGAGATCATGGATACCTATAGTTGTGTTCCTATCTGCACTGGTGGTAGCATGCGTGGCGTGTGTGGCTCTGGCAGTACTAATGGGTAGATCCGTGGAGAGCACGGCAGAATCCATACATGAGGAGGCAGTCCAAGGTAGCGGTGAATGGAAGATAGCCATAATCCCTGTAACAGGGACTATACAAGAGAGTGCCGGAGGTTTCACCACCTCTGCTGCTACACCTGAATCTCTGAAAGCTATGCTCGATCAGGCCGAAAACGACTCCAAGGTCAAGGCCATTATCCTTGAGGTGGACTCTCCCGGCGGAGAGGTCGTAGCTAGCGATGAGATGTATAGGGAGATCCTGGACTTCAAGCAGAGAACACATAAGCCCGTGGTGGTACGTATGGTCAGCACAGCCGCCTCGGGGGCATACTACATCTCGATGGCCGCGGATAAGATAGTTGCCAACCCCATGACCCTCACAGGGTCTTTGGGGGTGATCATGGAATACATGAACTTCTCCAAGGCTGCTGATAAGGTAGGCATAAGCCAGGTAGTGATCCGTAGCGGAGAGTTCAAAGATATAGGCAACCCGTTTCGGGACCCGACCAAAGAAGAGAGGCAGATCCTGCAGCAGCTGGTCGACGAGGCCTACAACCAATTCGTCAACGTCATCGCCCAAGGCCGCAAGATGCCGACATCCAGGGTCAGACAACTTGCTGATGGTCGTGTCTATTCCGGGCAACAGGCCAAACAGCTGGGGCTGGTAGATGAGCTTGGAAATCTGGATAAGGCTGTACAGGTAGCGGAACAGCTTGCAGGTATAAAGAATGCCCAGGTAGTAAGGTACCGCCACTCGGTGTCCCTGCTCTCACTACTTAGTAGCAGGCTACAGATGTCGACCGAGCCCGACGCTATGAAGATCCTCAGATCCGCCGGTTACGACATCACCCCAAGGCTAATGTACATCTACCGGCCGTAGTAGTTAGGTAGGAGTCTCAGCCCCGCCTAACCACCAGCTGGACCTATGTTCCTGCCAGGCTCGGTCATGACCTCTGGGTTGAGTATCCGGTCCAGCTCTTCGTCTGAAAGCTGTGTCCTCTCCCTAGCCACCTCACGTATAGTCCTGCCTGTCCGATGTGCCTCCTGCGCTATCTTGGCAGCAGCATCGTAACCTATCTCAGGGGCAAGTGCTGTGCATATCGCCAGCCCCTGCTCGACTAGTTGAGGACCTTTCTCTGTAGCTCTTAGCCCTCTAACACATCTGGCTGCAAAGTTTCTGGCGCCGTTTGACAGTATCTCCACGGCGAGGAGGAGGTTATATGCCACTACTGGCATCATGGTGTTCAGCTCAAAGTTGCCCCACTGACCACCAGTGGCCACAACAGCATCACTACCTATCACCTGTGCACACACCATGAGCAGGCTCTCAGCTATTACCGGATTGACCTTGCCTGGCATGATAGAGCTGCCGGGCTGAACCTCAGGCAACTCAAGCTCACCTATCCCAGCCCGAGGTCCTGACCCCAACCATCTTATATCGTTGGCGATCTTCATTAGGCTTACAGCTATGGTCTTGAGGACGCCGCTGGTGAGCACACAGGCATCCAGTGAGCTCTGCGCCTGAAAATGGTTCGTTGTCTCTCTGATCTCAAAACCGTTGAGCTGCGAGAGCTTTTCGCACACCCTGCGTGCGAACTCTGGATGAGTGTTTATTCCTGTGCCCACTGCTGTACCACCAAGCGCCACCTCAGAGAGCTCGGCCTTAGCATAGGATAGGCGCTGCAATGCTCTCTCCACTTGGCCAGCGTATCCTTCAAACTCCTGACCCAGACGGATGGGAGTGGCATCCTGCAGATGCGTCCTGCCGGTCTTGATGATAGGCATGAACTCCACAGATTTCTCCCGTAGAGCTGCTAACAGCTCACTCAGTGCCGGCTCCAGATCCTCCTGTATGGCTGACAGCGTAGAAACATGAATGGCTGTGGGTATAACATCATTGGAGCTTTGCCCCAAGTTTACGTGATCATTGGGATGCACTGGGGACTTTGTCCCAATCTCACCTCCCAGTAACTCTATGGCCCGGTTGGCAATCACCTCATTAGCGTTCATGTTGGTCGAAGTCCCAGAACCAGTCTGAAAGATATCGACCACGAACTGGGAGTCCATCTTACCCTCGATAACCTCTTGAGCCGCCAGCACTATTGCCCTTGCTATCTCAGGATCAAGCAGCCCAAGATCTGCGTTCACCTCGGCAGCAGCCATCTTGATCTGTCCAAGAGCTTTGATAAATCTCCTCGGAAATCGCAAATTGCTGACAGGGAAGTTCTCAACCGCTCTCTGAGTCTGAGCACCATAGTAAGCATCAGATGGAACCCTGACCTCACCCATGGAGTCTCTTTCTATCCTGAACCGACCATCCGTCATATCCGTCCTCCTGTTCCTACAGTTTCGTACTCCTGGTAAACCTTGGGTCTCTAACCAGCATAGAAGTGACCAGGAGCGCCAATAACGCTGCCATCATCGCGATCACGAAGATGATTGCATAGCCGTATCCTGCTATCACACCTCCCAGGATCGGCACTAAGCTCCGCAGAGGTGCAGTGATAGCCATGTTGATGGAGCTGTAAGTAGGCACCTGTCCTGGGGGTGCAAATTCTAGCGGCATGTTGGAGCTGCCCATATTGGATCCTACTATCATTAGTCCATTGAGGGCGAACACTATATAGAACCACTCTATAGATGGTGCCATAGCCGCGATAAGCGGTGCGATCACCCCGGAAGACATAGCCACCTGGAGGACTATTTTGTTACCTCGCCTGTCGGCCAAGGTGCCATAGAGTAAGTTGGCTACGGTGTTCGAACCCATCAGGATAGTTGTAAATAGAGCTACCTGCTGGGGAGAAGCCCCAAACCTATCTATAGCATATGCGGTGTAGAACGCTGAGGCCATGAATGCCAAGGTGTAGATCGCCTGTGCCCCAACAAATAAGCCAAACTCCCTGTCCTCGAGCAGCACCTTGGGAGCCCTCCTTAGATACTCCAGGATAGATCGATGCCTCGTCACATCTTCCGACGGGAGCTCTCGAGTGAATGGAAAGCCTAATATGCCTACGAAGAGTATCACGAACGCTATGAAGAAGATCAGAGCAAAAGCATCCGGAAAACCATACCTCTCCAGGAGAACTCCAGAGAGAGAGCTTCCCAATATCGCCAGTAGCCCACCTATGGTACCCCCAAGCCCCCAGGTGATGCCCCTCCTGTTGGGTGGTATGACCTTCGAGAAGAGGTTAAAGTACGAGGGCATGTTCAAACCCATTGCAAGGTTATGCATTATCCATGCACCAAAGAATACCCATAGAAGAAGATCAGGGTTGCTCCGGCCTAAAAGCGGCGTGAGTATGGACAGTGCCAGTATGGGGAACCTCTCTATCAGGGCAACAATGAACAGATACCACTTCTGGATGGCCTTCTGCTCTATATAGCCAGCGACAAATATTGCTGGCAACAGCGTCCCGAGACTCGCTATAGCAGTTATCAGTCCCACTGCCAAGGTGGAATTGGTTATCTCTCTCACGAACAGAGGCAGTATCGTGACTTGAGACATTAGGCTGGTAGCAAGCTGAAAGGAGATCGAGTCTGCAAGCATTATCAGAAAGTTGTGCTTGAAGTTGAGCCTTGTGAACCTCTCGCGCTCCAGCTCGCCCGCCTTGTAAGCAGCACCGGACACTACCCCCTCGGACACACTAATCCCCTCCGAAAGTGAGATTATGAGAGCATACGGTCGGCAAATCCGACTCACAGTACACAGCCGAGGGCTTTGTGAACCCTCGGCTGCGGCTTACCTCTATAATAGAGCTTTGCTGGGCCGTATGGCTAATTACTTACCCATGTAGGGGTCAAGGGCATCTCTCAGACCATCACCCAAGAAGGTAAAGGCAAGCATTATGAGGGCTATCAGGATCGAGGGCATCAGCACGAACTCGGGAGCATAAGTCACCTGTGGGAAGCTATCGTACACCATGCTACCCCAGGTAGGTGTTTGCGGTTTGACGCCCAATCCCAGGTAGCTAAGGGAGGACTCGGCAAGTATGTATGATGGCACTCCAAAGGCGATCGAAACAATGATCGGTGCCAAGCTGTTGGGCAGTATATGTCTTATGAGTATTCTTCGCGTGGGTACTCCCAGCGCTTTGGCTGCCTCTACGAACTCTCTGTTCTTCAGCCTCAGGACTTCTCCTCTAACCAGTCTTGCCATGCTCACCCAGTCCGTGATAGCAAAGGCTATGAACAGTAGTAGCAACCCACCAAATATATCTCCGATCTTAGAATCCCTGAAAGCAGATTGGACAACTATGTAGAACAGGAGTGCAGGGAATGCATACACTACATCCACTATTCTCATTATGATGTTATCCGCGCGGCCTCCTAGCCAACCTGAGGTCATTCCTACTGTTACGCCTATAGCAGTAACTATAAAGACCGGGACAAAACCAACTATCAGGCTGACTCGAGCTCCGTAGATCAGCCTGCTAAGCTCATCCCGAGCGAGGGAGTCAGTGCCTAGTAGATACTGAGGATTATGACCCGCTACCCAGAATGGTGGGGTGTTTGGAGCCGCGGTCGGGTCTATAGCGTTGGGGTTATGGGGGGCCAGAACATCAGCAAATATAGCAATAAGCGCCATTATCAAGATGTATATTGCGCCTGCTATAGCCATCTTGTTACGTTTGAGTCTTCTCCAGGCATCTACCCAAAGCCCCCTAGGTCGTACGGCACTGACCTCTCTTAATGCCGTGATCTGATCTGCTGCCTCTGCCATTGGATTTACTCTTGCCTCCTTCTTAGCTAGTCTTGATGCGCGGATCTACCAGGCCATATGTAAGGTCCACTAGCAGGTTGCCTATTACTATGAAGAAGGTATAGAACAACGTGGTGCCCATTATCACTGGATAATCCCGCGCAGAGATGCTTTGGATAAATAGATAACCCATCCCGGGCACATTGAAGACGTTCTCGATGATAATCGTTCCAGTTATAAGAGATGCCAGGGCAGGTCCAGAGATCGTTACCACCGGAATTAGGGCGTTGCGGACTATGTGCCTGAGGTTTATTATGCGCGGCGGTAGCCCCTTAGCCCTAGCAGTACGTATATAGTCCTGCCGTATTATCTCCAGGACGCTCGCTCTTGTGAGCCTGGCTATGAAAGCTGCGGTGCTCAGTCCTAGAGCTACGCTAGGTAGTATGTAGCTCTTCCAGCCCGCAAACAGCACAGGCACCCATCCCAGCTTCACAGCAAAGATGATTAGTAGAAATATACCTAACACAAAGCTGGGGATAGTATAGCCCACAGTAGCGAAGAACAGACTCACATAGTCGATCCAGGTGTTCTGTTTGAGCGCAGCTATTATTCCTAGAGATATCCCTAACACAAGCGCCATAACCCAAGCGTACAGACCTATTCGAGCGGAATACGGGAAGCCTGCCATTATACGCTGCACAACAGTCTGAGACTCATTAGAGTAGGATTGCCCGAAATCCAGCTTGAGCACGTTGCGCCAGTAGATCAGGTATTGCACTACTAGAGGCTTGTCAAGACCATACTTCCTGTTGAAGGATTTCTCCAGCTCAGGGCTGATATTTTTTCCTCCCACTCGAACATCCCAAGGGCTGCCAGGAGCAGCATGCATCAGGAAGAAAGTTACAGTCCCCACAAGCCACAGTACTGGAATCATCCATAAAAGCCTGTTGACTATAAACCTAAGCACCTTATCCCCTCTACTATAAGAACTTTATCTGCTTGAAGGTTTTACATCATTTTACCGGTTATGTCCAGAATTTGACCAAATAAACAGAGGGGGCCGCCACCTTGTGGCAACCCCCCTCTAGTTGTGCTACCTAGGCAACCCTACTTGGTCTTGTAGATCTTGTCAGACTCGTAGATCAGGCCAAGAGGATCGCTCAGGTGATGGGACACACCCTTGACATTTGGCTTGATCAGCACCAGCGACTCGGAGTGGAACTGGAAGGCGACTGGAGCCTTTTCAACCAGGATCTTCTCCGCTTGCTGATACAGAGGTATAGCCTGATCGATTGGCAGTTTGTCGGCCTTGTTCACCAGAGCGTTGAACTCTGGATCGTTCCAACCGTTAGGAGCCAGCGGGCTGTTGTTGCCAAATACCAGGGAATCCCAGTCCTGCGGGTGTGGATAGTCCTGAATCCATCCCAATCTATAGATTGGTGGGTTCTTGGACCTGTCGTTCAGCATAGCCTGCAGGGTTGTGGACTCGATAGGTGTAGCTACGATGTCTATGTTGAGGACCTGCTTCAGGTTCTGCTGTATGAAAATGGCTCTCTTCTTGGCAGCGCTGTCCTCAGCATCGTAGTACAGCTTCTGCGGTGGGAATCCTCTACCATTGGGATAACCAGCCTCGGCAAGCAGCTGCCTGGCCTTCTCAGGATCATAGGTCTGCTGAACCTCATCCTGGTGACCTGGAATTCCAGGCGGGATGAAGGTGCCAGCGGGCTTACCTACACCACCGTTGATCTGACGTATATACTGCTCACGGTTGAGAGCATAAGCTATAGCCTGGCGAACCTTCTGGTTATCAAATGGCTTCTTCTCCAAGTTGAAGCCGATGTAGAAGGTCGCTGCATCAACCTGCCTTACCAACTGCTTCTGGAGATCACCCTTGATCTGAGGTAGCTGGTCAGAAGAGATACCTACTGCATCCAGCTCACCCCTCTGGTAAGCCAGGAAACCAACCTGAGGATCGTTGATGACCTTGAAGACGAGCTTAGCAACGCCTGGCTTACCACGGAAGTAGTTGTCGTTGCGCTCGAACACTACACCCTGCTGTGGGTTGTAGCTGACCATCTTGAATGGGCCATTACCGATGAAGTACTTGGGATCCTTCCACCAGTTAGTACCACCGGCCTCTACCAGATCCTGGCGGGATGGATAGGTAACCCATGTAGCCATCACGTACGGGAAGTAACCAGCGGGCTGTGTCAGCTTGATAACCAGGGTCTGGTCATCAGTCGCGGTCACAGCCTTGTCTACTACGGCCTTGAGTTGTGGCAGCTTGGCCTTGTCCTTCTCCAGATCTGCCTCGCGCCAGGCCTGGCAGCCCTGTATGGCGTACAGGATCGAAGAGTACTTACCGTTTACATTGGGGTCGCATGCCCTCTTGATGGCATAAGCATAGTTCTCAGCAGTTACAGGCTTGCCATCGGAATAGGTCATGCCCGAACGAATCTTGAACGTGTAGGTCTTGCCATCAGGAGAAACGGTCACGCTCTCCGCAGCATTTGCCACCAGGTTGTTATCCTTGTCGAGAGCCAGAAGAGGTGCAAACACCTGAGAGCTTACCTGGATCTCATTGACGAAGGACTCAACCTGCGGATCAAAGGTCTGAGCCCCCTTGGAGTAGTCTATAGTCAGAGTGGCGTTGGGATCTGCGTCTGGATTCTCAGCTCCACCACCCATAAGGGCGGGCCCGAGCTTATAAGCCTGCCCGCCAGAGGTCTGTCCACCGGTAGTAGGTGTCTCCGAAACAGTCGGAGTCTGAGACACGGCCGGCGTAGCGGACGCTGCTGGTGTCGGACTGGCTACAGGTGAAGCTACAGGCGTTGGACTAGCTGCCGGTGAGGGCGACGGGCTGGCAGTACTTGGGGTAGGAGTCTGCCCGCCTCCACCGCCACCGCAGGCAGCCAGGAACAGGCTCATAACACCTGTAGCAAGCAGCATCTTGAAAGAGCGCTTGTGGCTGTCCATTGTACCTCCTTTGTGCTGTTTTCTATTCTGAGATTAACCTAAGGAAAACTAGCTTTTTACTCTCAAAAACAAGCAAACGCTACGAAGACTAAATTCGGTACCATCACCCCCTTACCTTGTTTACAGATCCCTTCTTACCCCTCGTTTTGCACTTTCGCACTAACAGAGGCTCCACATAGAGGTTATTATAACCCCAGGCTCGGAAAAATATAACAAGTAATTTGACTAAATACTGCTCTTAACTATGATTAGTCTATACAACTAATTTTCCATGACTAGGATAATGCATTACTGTCATATATTTTGTCAAGTCGTCATTTCCCGAGATGTATTCTGGCCATCTCAGGATAGCTCAGCTTTACCTCCTCAGCAGCTTCTAATCCCAGTACTCGCCTCACTCGCTCTATCGCAGTCTCATCTCCTTCTATCTCAACAAATCTGCCAAACGGTAGCGTGTCCAGGCTCACCACACACTCTTCTAGCTCCCAGTAGTTGCGCACTTTGGAAAACTCAAGATCGACTTCGAAGCCCAGGCGCCTTAATATCTCGATCATAGCCTCCGCTGATTCTACTCCTGTCTGTTCTTCTTCCCTCTCCTTCACCCCTCCTCTAAACTTGGGCTCACCCTTCCATGTGAGTGTATTTTTGCCTGCAGAGGTACGCAGGCGTAAAAGCTGACTCTCAAGACGATCGCCGGTAACATCCCGGAAGATCCTGTCAACCTCTTCTACGCGCTCTTCCCTGAGCGTAGCTCCCACCATTCTGAGTCTCTCTTCAACTTCTTCCAGGTTCTCAACCCTAAGCTTTATCTCAGTTTCCCTCATTATTCTGATATCCCTTCCGCGCCTTGCCCTAGAGTTTCAAGTTATGCGAAGATTCTAGAAAATACACTACCAGAGTTTCCCATGTCCTATAAACCGTCAGAGCCTTGTGTCCTAAGCATAGATATAGGAACCTCATCTATACGCTCATGCCTGATAGATGCTACTGGCGCTATAGCCGATAATACACTGTTTGCCATCGAGCACTCACCAACAACCACCCCGGATGGCGGATCTGAGCTAGATCCCGAAGAGGCTTTCACTAAAGTCTGTACTGTCATAGATAAATCGCTATCAGCTGCTCGGGAGTACAGCGTACTGCCAGCTGCAGTAGCAATGACATCCTTCTGGCATAGCCTCATGGGCATAGACTACAGAGGAAAGGCTATCACCCCAGTTTACCTGTGGGCAGATACACGCTCAGCACCATACGTAGATCAGCTAAGATCTGAAGCGAGCGTAGACGAGACATACAAAAGGAATGGCTGTCCACTTCATTCCTCCTACTGGCCGTCAAAGCTGCTCTGGCTAAGAGACTCGCAACCTGAGCTGTACTCTCAAGTAGACAAGTGGCTGTCATTTGCCGAATACGTACAGCTGAGGTTCACAGGGGAGTTAAGATGTGCCCATGGCATGGCATCAGGCACGGGTATCTACTTACAGCGTGAGATGTCGTGGGACCCATTCTGGATCGACCTCCTCGACCTGAGAGAAAGTTCGCTCCCGAGACTCACTTCTCTAAGAGAGCCCTTGGGGTATCTGCGCGACTCAGATTTTCCGTGGAAGGATCTTGCTGGTATCCCATGGTACCCTGCAGTAGGAGATGGAGCCTGCTCCAATATAGGTAGCGGTGCCTTCGATAGCAGCAAAGTCGCTATAAATTTTGGCACTAGCGGAGCCATTCGAATCGTGGTTGATCAGTACTTAGAACCACCCTATGGTCTATGGTTGTACAGGATAGATAATGACAGGTTGCTATTTGGAGGTGCCCTGAGTAACGCGGGCAATATATATGAATGGTTAACTGAGACACTGCGCATCTCGCACGAGCAAGCCGAGCAATGCCTGCTGACCATTCAGAAGGTCAAACCAGGCCTGGTATTCGAACCTTATCTAGCTGGGGAAAGAAGTCCCAGGTGGCGACCTGATGCTACTGGCACCATCAGAGGATTGAGGTTGGACACAAAACCCGAGGATATATTCAAAGCCGGCATGCTGGGTGTGCTGTATGAGTTCGCCAAGGTACACGATATGCTGGATAACTCATTAGGCAGTGACGATAGAGTCACAGTCTTAAGTGGTGGTGCGATCATAAAATCTCAGGCTTTGAGAAAGGCTCTCAGCGAAGTCTTGAGACGCCCAACGTTGATTTGTCTGGAAGAAGAACCTTCAGCGAGAGGAGCTGCTCTACTAGTTCTGGAAGCTATAGGAGCGGTCAAGGAGTTAAAAGACGCTCCTGCAAGGCTAGTAGCTCCATAGTTTTCGCCTAGGATAATGCCCTGGGTATATAATCTATATTCAGGGGGAATGTAGAATTTGGAACCATGGCGGCACGAATCTTGATCTGTCGCTTAACTTAGTAAGGAGGCTGAGTAAATGGCTGTAACAACCGACCAGAAGACCCAGATCGAGCAGTGGCACGAACTAGCCCAACAGTTGAGGGTTGATAGCCTTAGGTGCAGCACTGAGGCGGGGTCCGGTCATCCCACCTCTTCCATGTCTGCTGCGGACCTTATGGCAGTCCTGATGAGCAAATATCTGCGATATGACTTCAATAATCCAGAGAATCCTGCAAACGATCACCTTATCTTCTCAAAGGGGCATGCCTCTCCTCTGCTGTATTCCATGTTCAAGGCAGCGGGAGCCATCACCGATGAGGAGTTGATGACCTTCAGAAAATTTGGTAGCCGGCTCCAAGGGCACCCCACACCCGCTATACCATGGGTAGATGTTGCCACCGGGTCCCTTGGGCAGGGACTTCCCATAGCCATAGGCATAGCACTCTCTGGCAAGTACCTTGAGAAACTTCCCTACAGAGTCTGGGTACTCTGTGGCGATAGCGAAATGGCTGAAGGCTCAATGTGGGAGGCCTTCCAACACGCGGGGTACTACAAGCTCGACAACTTGATAGCAATAGTAGACGTCAACAGGCTTGGCCAGCGCGGCGAGACGATGCTCGGATGGAATCTGGACGGCTACGCGGAGCGCGCTAAGGCCTTCGGATGGCACGTCATAGAGATAGATGGTCATAACCTTGAGGAGATAGATCGAGCATACGAGGAGGCCATACAGGTCACAGGCCAACCTACCGTTATACTCGCACGCACCCATAAGGGCAGAGGCGTAAGCTTCCTTGAGGATAAGGAAGGCTGGCATGGCAAGCCCATAGATAAGGATAGCCTCCCCAAGGCGATTGAGGAACTGGGCGGTGAAAGAAACATCACCATAGAGGTTCATAAGCCAGATCCGGTAGAAGCTCCAAGCAGAGGGGAGAACAAGCCCGTGGAGCTTCCGAAGTACGAGGTGGGAGATTCCGTAGCCACCAGAGGTGCCTACGGTGATGCCCTCAAGGCGCTGGGCGCGGCCAGAGGAGATGTAGTAGCTCTCGATGGAGAGGTAAGCAACTCTACTTATTCTGAAAAATTCGCCAAGGCCTATCCGGACAGATTCTTTGAGATGTACATAGCGGAGCAACAGATGGTTGCCGCAGCCATAGGCCTTGGAGTGCGCAAGTGGGTGCCCTTCGCATCCACGTTCGCCGCATTCCTGACAAGAGCTTATGATTTCATACGAATGGGTGCTATATCCAGGGCTAACATCCGGCTCTGTGGGTCCCATGCGGGCGTATCCATCGGAGAGGATGGGCCTTCGCAGATGGGTCTGGAAGACATAGCGATGATGCGTGCGGTGCATGGCAGCACGGTGCTGTATCCTTGTGATGCCAATCAGACCGCCCAGCTGGTAGCTGCGATGGCAGACCAGAACGGCATCAGCTTCCTGCGAACAACCAGAGAGAAGACACCCGTCATTTATTCCTCTGACGAGGAATTCAAGATAGGCGGCAGTAAGGTAGTCAAGCAGTCAAGTAACGACGTGGCCACAGTCGTTGCCGCCGGCATAACGGTACACGAGGCGATTAAGGCCTACGAGGAGCTACAAAAAGAGGGGATGTCTATCAGGATAGTAGACGCTTACTCTGTCAAGCCGATCGATGTGGCGACTCTGATCGAATCCCTGCAGGCCACAGGTGGCAAGCTGGTGATCGCAGAGGATCACTGGCCAGAAGGAGGCTTAGGCGAGGCTGTACTCTCTGCTCTGGCCGATTCAGGGCAAGTATCGCTTTCTGATATCAAGGTCAAGCACCTGGCGGTCCGTGATATGCCTGGCTCTGGTAAGCCGCAGGAGTTGCTGGACGCAGCAGGTATCAGTGCCAAGCACATAGCTAACGCAGTACGTGAGCTATCCAAATAGCGCTATCGGGAGGTAAACAAAAATGCGCACTAGACTACACGAGCTTATTGAACAAGGGCAGAGCCCATGGATAGACTACATCACAAGAGACATAATCAAGTCAGGAGAACTCCAATCCCTGATAGATAAAGGCATAAGGGGTCTGACCTCTAACCCAACTATATTCGAAAAGGCTATCTCTAGCTCGAAAGAGTACGACGAAGCCTTCAGGGATTTGGTACAGAAGGGTGCTTCCCAGTCCGAGATCTACGAAGGGCTGATCGTGGAGGACATACGTATGGCAGCTGATGTCCTCCGGCCTGTGTATGATGAAACAGGGGGACTTGATGGCTATGTAAGCATCGAGGTCAACCCCAAGCTGGCCTATGATACTGAGGGCACAATCGCCGAGGCACGAAAGTTCTTCCAAACGATCGATCGCCCGAACATATTCATAAAGGTACCCGCTACAGACCAGGGCATCCCTGCTATCAGGCAGTTGATTAGTGAGGGTATAAACATCAATATCACCCTCATATTCTCGATCGATTACTACGAGCGCGTCATGGATGCCTATCTTGAAGGTCTTGAGCAAAGAGTATCCGAGGGGAAGCCTATAGATAAGATCGCTTCTGTTGCCAGCTTCTTCGTAAGCCGTGTTGACACAGAGGTGGATAAGAGGCTCCAGAAGCTCATTGAATCTGAGCAAGATAGCCAGAAGAAGAGTGAACTGGAGAGCCTACTTGGAAAGGCAGCAATAGCTAACGCGCGTATAGCCTATCAGCACTTCCTCAAGAAATTCCAAGGTGAGAGGTGGGAAAGCCTGAAAGCCAAGGGCGCACGGGTACAAAGACCTCTGTGGGCCAGCACGAGCACTAAGAACCCCGCATACAGAGACGTCATGTATGTGGAAGAGCTCATAGGACCCGATACGGTCAACACTATGCCTCCACAGACTATAGAGGCTTTCCTGGATCACGGCAAAGTTGCCAGGACCATCGACAAGGATCTGGACCAGGCGTATGCTGTGATCGAGAAGCTCGAGAGCCTTGGAATAAGCATGAAAGAAGTAACTGACAAGCTCCAGGCAGATGGAGTCAAGCTCTTTGCGGATTCCTTCGATAGCCTGGACAAAGTGATCAATGAGAAGAGGGAGACTCTGATGGCGGAACTCAAAGACAGGCAGTTCGCTGATTTGGGCTCCTACGAGGGAAAATAACCGACCGCCTCCACCGATTCCAGCAGGAGTCGGTCGGCAGGCGGTTATGGCAACATGACGCCAGCATCTGGAAGGATGATCCAGCCGTACAGCAGAAGATCCGCAACAGGCTGGGTTGGCTGGATGTCATCCCAGAGATGATCAAAGAGGTCCCCAACCTGCAAAAGTTCGCAGAAGAGCTCAAAGCTGAAGGTTTTACCCATGCAGTGCTTCTTGGCATGGGAGGCAGCAGCCTTGCTCCTGACGTGCTGCGTCATACCTTTGGCTCAGCACAGGGGTACCCAGAACTCCACGTACTTGATACCACAGACAGTACAACTATCAAGTCTGTAGAGGACAAGGTAGATCTGGCAAAGACCTTGTTCATAGTTGCCAGCAAATCCGGCACAACTATTGAGACGGTCTCGCAGTTCAAGTACTTCTGGGAGAAGGTTAGCTCGCTAGGGATAAGCGACCCTGGTAAGCACTTCATAGCAATCACAGATCCAGGGACAAAGCTTGCAGAAGAAGGCAGAAACAAGGGATTTAGGGCCGTATTCGAGAACCGAGAGGATATAGGCGGCAGATACTCCGCATTGTCCTACTTCGGCCTGGTGCCTGGGGCTATCATTGGCGCTCCAATTGATAAGCTTCTGGACAGAGCTCAGGAGATGTCAAAGGAATGCGGTCCTGACGTAGAGCCTAAGGACAACCCCGGAGTGTGGCTCGGCACCATCATGGGTGAGATGGCCCTAGCTGGCAGAGACAAGCTCACTCTGGTGATTTCGCCTGGGATAGGCACCTTCGGCTATTGGGTAGAGCAACTTATAGCCGAAAGCACAGGGAAAGAAGGCAAAGGCATACTACCTGTTGAGGGCGAGACCTTAGGTGAGCCCAGCTCCTACGGGGATGATAGGCTCTTCGTCCATCTAGACATGGGCTCCCCTGAGGACAAAGAAATGGGGCAAAAGCTCGAGAGCTTGGCCCAGGCCGGGCATCCCGTCGTTACACTTCGCCTGGCAGGTCCAACTGATATGGGCGGAGAGTTCCTGAGATGGGAGATAGCTACAGCTATAGCAGGAGCCATACTTGGTATTAATCCATTTGATGAGCCCAACGTGCAGGAAAGCAAAGATAACACCAATCGCCTCCTGAAAGAGTACGAAAACACAGGCAAGCTGCCGGAGCCAGAGCCTGATATAACCGAGGATTCGATCTCTCTGTATGGATATCAAGGACATACTCTTACAGGGGCGCTAGAAGCGTTCCTATCTAGCGCAAAGGCAGGGGACTACCTGGCTATCATGGCTTATGTGCCTTACGATCCAGAGGTCGAAAAGCCCCTACAGGAAGCCAGAATCCAGCTAAGAGATGCACTAAGGATAGCTACTACCTTTGGCTATGGACCGCGATTCCTGCATTCCACAGGGCAGCTACATAAGGGCGGAGCAGATAACGGCATGTTCCTGCAGGTAACTTACGATGAGCCCCAGGACATGCCAATACCAGGAGTTCCTTACAGCTTCAACGTTCTCAAGAGGGCTCAGGCTCTGGGAGACTTCGAAGCCTTGAAGGGAAGGGGGAGAAGAGTGCTCAGGGTGCATTTGCGAGGAGAACTCGTAGAGGCACTCAGGCAACTACAATCCCTTGTACAGGATGCTATAAAGGTTAGAAGCTAGGGTGGTATCATAGAGGGTGGGGCAGTAAAATCTAACGTCCCACCCTCGTAGTTTTCGTAAAGGTAAACGTAATAAAGAGCTGTGAGGCGTATATGACGACAGTAATCGAGAACCCACTTAGGGCAAGTACGCACATAGAACGTACTCCACAGCCCTGTGCGATAGTGGTCTTTGGTGCTACCGGCGATCTAACACATCGCAAGCTAGTTCCTGCCTTATATAACCTTGCAGTTGATAAGCTTTTACCACCTAACTTCGCGATAATAGGTTTTGCCCGACGCCCCTGGAGCGACGATTACTTCAGGGAAGAGATGCTCAAAGGGGTACAGGAATTCTCGCGTAGGAAGCCTGATCCAAAGATCTGGGAAAGTTTTGCACAAAATTTGTACTACGTGCAATCAGAATTCGACAACGTAGAAGGTTATCAAAAGCTAAAGGATTTTTTGGATAAGCTCGACAGTGAAAAAGGACTCGGTGGGAACAGGCTATACTATCTGTCAGCCTCTCCATCCTATTATGAAACGATAGTCGAAAGATTAGGCGATGTAGGTCTAAGCGGGAGATCTCGCAGAGCTGAACAGGGATACACCCGTATCATTATAGAAAAGCCTTTCGGCCATGATCTGCAGTCGGCACGAGAACTTAATGACCTGTTGCACCAGTTCTTCTCTGAGGATCAAATATTCCGCATAGACCACTACCTGGGTAAGGAAACCGTACAAAACATACTGGTATTCAGGTTTGCTAACTCCATATTCGAGCCTATATGGAATCGAAACTACATAGACCACGTACAAATAACGGCAGCTGAATCTATTGGCATCGAGGGGCGTGGGAAATACTACGAGGAATCAGGCGCGCTGAGAGATATGATGCAGAGCCACCTATTGCAGCTCCTCAACTTAGTAGCAATGGAGCCACCTGTGGCGTTCGATGCAAACTCAGTGCGCGATGAAAAGGTCAAGGTCCTTAGGGCTATTCGACCGATTCGAGGTAATGCCGTAGCCGATCAGGTAGTAAGAGGCCAATATGGTCCAGGCTTAATAGATGGGAAAGAGGTACCTGGCTACAGGCAGGAGCCGAACGTAGACCCCAACTCAGTTACTGAAACCTACGTGGCGATCAAGCTATTTATAGACAACTGGCGCTGGCAAGGAGTACCCATCTATATGCGCACCGGCAAGCGCCTGAAGAAGAGGGTCACCGAGATCGCAATCCAGTTCAAGCAGCCCCCGTTACTGCTGTTTGGGCAACAAACAGATGGCATTATCGAGCCTAACGTATTGGCGTTGCGGATACAGCCAGATGAAGGCATCTCATTGACTGTATCCGTCAAGACCCCGGGCACCAGGCTCAATATACGGCCAGTAAAGATGGAATTCCTGTACGGAACAGGCTTTGGCATTGAGCCTCCCGAGGCCTATGAGAGGTTGCTGCTGGACGCCATGATAGGTGACTCAACCCTATTCACTCGCCACGATGAGGTGGAAGCTTCTTGGGCCTTCATAACCGACATACTTGATGCGTGGAAGCAACTGCCTCCACCCCAGTTCCCGAACTATGAAAGCGGCAGCTGGGGGCCGAGAGATGCGGATCGATTGCTCTACCGAGACGGTAGGGAGTGGCGCTGGTTATAGGGATCAATATCTTGACAGAGGTTGTTGGTAGATGGCAGGAAAGTTGTCGATTGTAGAAAATTCCTCCGAGGTAGCTCGAGCTGGAGCTGAGCAGTTCATATCCAGAGCTAAAGAATCAATAGATGACCATGGCTCGTTCTTCGTGGCGCTATCAGGTGGATCAACGCCTGTGGCAATGTACAAGCTGCTAGCTTCGGATGAACACAGAGGCAAAGTCGACTGGAACAATGTTCTCTTCTTCTGGAGCGACGAGAGGTGTGTGCCTCCAGATCACCCGGATAGTAACTACGGATCAGCACGTCAGCATCTCCTGCAGCCACTCGGTATAACCGAAGACAGGGTCTTCAGAATGAAGGGCGAACTCCCACCCGAAGAAGCTGCCAGAGAATACGAGGAGATTGTAAAGAAGGCTGTACCTGGAGATCCTCCAAGATTCGACATGATATTTCTAGGATTGGGGGATGATGCGCATACAGCCTCATTATTCCCTGAAACCGACGCTCTGCATGTCACCGATAGATTAGTGGTACATAACTATGTACCCAAGCTGAATACCTACAGGATCACTTTTACTTCTACCCTTATCAATGCGGCAGCCAGTGTGGTCTTTCTGGTATCTGGGGAGGGCAAGGCAGAAGCGCTCAAGTCGGTCTTGGAGGGCGAGCAAAATCCGACCAAGTACCCTGCTCAGATGGTAAATCCAACCAGTGGCGCGCTGCTGTGGGTCGTAGATCGGGCAGCAGCCAGTCTGCTATCAGGCACACAGTAGCCAAGCCGGAATTGGCAATTTTCCCCAGTTCGTATACACTATTTCTGCCTTCTAGGAAATCATTTTTATGATGGGGAGTAATCATGCCTGTAGTAATAGGTATTGACGTAGGCACGACAGGTGTCAGGGTTCTGGCTGTAGATCAATCAGGGAATGTCGTAGCGGAGTCAACCTCGGAATATCCACTCTACACTCCCAGACCAGGATGGACAGAGCAGAACCCAGAAGACTGGTGGGTAGCAACCCAGGAATCCCTACATAAAGTCATCCAACAGGTTAAGGATGAAATCCTAGGATTAGGGCTTACAGGACAGATGCATGGATCCGTTTTCCTCGACGAGAGAGGCGACGTGATCCGTCCCGCACTGCTATGGAATGATCAAAGAACCGCTAAGCAGTGCGAAGAAATGACCGAAGTCGTAGGTTACAACAAGCTTATATCCATAGCTGGGAATCCAGCACTAACAGGCTTCCAGGCCCCAAAGATCCTATGGCTTAGAGAAAATGAGCCTGAGAACTATTCCAAAGTTAGGCACGTCCTTCTTCCAAAGGACTACGTTCGTTACAAGCTGACAGGTGAATTTGCAACTGACGCATCGGACGCTGCTGGAACTCTTCTTCTGGACGTGAAAGCTAGAGACTGGTCTAGAGAGATCCTGGAGGCGCTCGAAATCCCCTTAGAATGGCTCCCAAAGGTATTCGAAGGTCCAGAAGTAACGGGCTATGTATCCCAGGACCTGGCTGACAGCCTAGGGTTAGGCTCCAAGATACCAGTAGCTGCGGGCGGTGGAGATAACGCAGCGGCTGCAGTAGGTACAGGTATCATCAAAGAAGGATTGATGAGCTCCTCGATAGGTACTAGCGGTGTTCTCTTCGTACATTCTGAAGAGTTTCGTCCCGATCCCTCAGGCAGGATACATGCATTCTGTCACGCTGTCCCTGGTAAATACCACCTGATGGGCGTGACACTCTCGGCCGGAGGATCGCTTCGGTGGTGGAGAGATCTCCTTGGAGGGTTGAACTATGATCAACTCTCAGAGCTTGCTAGTACAGCTCCACCTGGATCTGAAGGACTTTTATTCTTACCATACCTGACAGGTGAACGCACGCCTCACTTAGACCCACACGCACGAGGATCATTCTTTGGGCTCACAGCTAGACACGATAAATCCCACATGACTCGTGCGGTAATGGAAGGCGTCGTATTCAGCATGCTGGATTCTCTCCAGATAATCAGAGAGTTAAATGTGGAAGTAAACGAGGTCAGAGCAATAGGCGGCGGCGCACGTAGCCAGCTCTGGAGGCAGATCCAGGCTGATATATATCGCCTACCCATAAAACGTACGGTAGCCGAAGAGGGTCCAGCCTATGGTGCTGCACTCCTAGCAGGCGTCGCTTCCGGCATATACAAAGACGTCGAAGAGGCATGCTCACTCATAGCACTCAGAGACGAGGTCACATATCCGGACGAATCAAGATCCGACTTATATGCTCGCTACTACGAAGTCTACAAGAGCCTTTATCCAAGTACCAAAGACGCCATGCATCAGCTATCAGAGCTAGCTTCAATGTAAGAGGTGCGATGGGCTGGAGGATCAATCTCCAGCCCATTATTATGCCATGCCTGTACTATGCCCCGCCCCTAACACCATAGCATCAAATGGGAGCCCCACCTCTTGCCCTATGCCCCGCAGGGTCTCGACGACTTTGTAATAGAGGGGAACTCCTTCACGAGAATATTCCTCTTGAAGCTCCCACTCTTTCTCACCTGCTACCCATATCCTATCTTCCCCCTCAGCCTTAGGGGATTCCTTGAGCATTCTGATGTAATCATCCATCTCTTGCTTGAACTCGTCAATGGGCCTGAAGGCATCTACCCTCAACGCCCAGAAGAAGTGTCCCACCCTAGATGGTACTAGCTTGCCATCTACAGGCTCATCTACTTTGGGACCCCAATTTGAACCGGGCAGCACCCCGCATAGCAGATCTACCATTACAGATAGGTTATAGCCTTTATAACCACTAAACAGAGCTGTACCTCCTAAAGGTAAGATACCCCCTCCCAAGCGGGCAGTTAGAGCATCCAGAACCCTCTGAGCATCTGTCGTAGGCTGACCGGTTTCATCCACAGCCCAACCAAGGGGCATGGGCTTGTTCTTCCTTGCGTACACCTCAAGCTTACCCCTCGGGACCACACTTGTCGCCATATCGAGCACCCATGGACTCTCTTTACCCGCAGGAATAGCCACAGCAATCGGATTGGTCCCTATCACAGCTTTTCTACCACCAGTAGGTACCACCAGCGGACTTGAATTAGTCAGGCTCATCCCTATCATGTCATGCTCTAGCGCCATCATCGCATAATAGCCCGCTATGCCATAGTGGTTACTGTTCCTTACAGCAACTGTACCGCTCCCAACTTCCCTGGCTTTATCTATGGCCAGCTGCATAGCCCACCTAGCCACGGGTTGCCCTAGTCCATTGTTACCGTCTACAAGAGCGGTAGATGATGTTTCCCTAACTATCACAGGGTTTGCTACCGGAGAGATAAGCCCCTTCATCAATCTGCTAGTGTAGCGGCCAAGACGAGCCACCCCATGACTCTCTATGCCTCTAAGATCGGCCGCAACCAGCACATCTGCAGTAACATCAGCGTCCTCCCTAGGCACGCCCAGCTTACAGAAGACTTCTGTTACCCAGGATTTGAGCGCCATATGATCTACGCTTATATAATCCTGATCCCGAGACTCCTCCACGTTAGCCATAGCTTACTCCTCTCAACTCTAGATTAAGTCCTACCCACATCAAAAGGTACCTGCAGGTACGACGCCTCATCAGGAAAAATCTTGCCAGGATTGAGTATATTGTTTGGGTCGAGCGCCCGCTTAATGGTCCGCATCACCCCTATAGTAGTGCTGTCGAGAGCCAACCCAAGAAAACCCTTCTTGAGCAGTCCAATTCCATGCTCCCCTGTGAGCGTACCACCCAACTCCACAGCTGCCTGAAAAATCTCTGCAGCTGCTTTCTGTACCCTGCTCACCTCATCAACGTCCCGCTTATCAAAGAGTATGTTGGGATGAATGTTCCCATCCCCAGCGTGACCATAGATAACCAGCTTCAGATCGTACTTCTCAGCTATCTCTTGGCACCTGCGTATCATCTCCGGGACAGCGCTACGGGGGACACACACATCCTCGCCAAGCTTGTTGGGCTTTATCTTAGCTACAGCGGGACTAACGGATCTTCTAGCTCGCCACAGATCCTCAGCTTGCGATTCATCCTCGGCCAAATTCACCTCAGCAGCTAGTTCCGATAATATTCCATCTATATGCCTTATCTCAGCTTCTACCGCTGACTCATAGTATCCATCTGACTCCACAAGCAGCATCGCCTCCGCTGCAACCGGCAGTCCTATACGCAGGTAATCCTCTACTACCTGGATACAGGATCTGTCCATTAGCTCCATAGCGGCCGGTATTATCCCTGCTCGTGTAATCTCTGACACAGCCTTACCAGCATCTTCTAGCCTGTCGAATACCGCCATCAGAGTACGCCTGTATTTGGGATAAGGAATCAACCTAAGCGTTATCTCGGTAATGATAGCTAGCGTTCCTTCACTGCCAATAAGCAACTGCTCAAGCTGATACCCTGTCACGTTCTTGATTACTCTTCCACCAGCCCTGCCTACCTCGCCTGTAGGAGTTACATACTCCATACCCAATACGTACTTGCTGGTTACACCATACTTCAGACACCTTAATCCACCAGCATTCTCTGCCACGTTCCCCCCTATAGTACTATGCTGCACACTAGAGGGATCGGGTGGATAGTAAAGACCATATTTGCGGACTTCGCTCTGCAGATCATGAGTTATTACTCCCGGTTGCACTACGGCGATCAGGTTGTCCGGATCTATCTCGAGTATCTTGTTCATCCTGGTGAGACTCATAACTATGCCCCCATTAATGGGGATGGTGCCGCCAGAGAGATTAGAAGAGCCTCCACGAGGCACTACTGGAACGAGCTCTCTATTGGCTATAGACATCACCTGGGCAACCTGTTGTGTAGATGTGGGCAAAACCACACAGTCTGGCATAGCTTCTAACCAGGTGCCATCTATAGAGTAGGCTAACAGATCCCCTTGATCCACAAGCAGTCCTGAAGGACCAAGTATCGACCTTAATTCCTCGATCAAGCTCTCCTTCATCAAGCCATTACTCCTAAGGTTCCCTACAGGCTGAGTATAGCAGAGTAATCAATTACAATTAGACAGAGCTCTAGAAACCACTTCGAGGATCGGATTTGCTTGAGACCATAGTCGTTATCTTCAGAACTATACACATAGTATCTGCCGCTGCTTGGCTAGGCGGTAGTATATTCTACGCTTTTGTACTGATCCCCAGCCTCAAAGAGGCAACTATCGACGAGAAGCTGAGGATAAATATAGCCAGGAGATTTCAAACCATAGTATCTATAGCCATGTGGTTGCTGCTCGCCAGTGGAGGTATCCTCACGTTCGATAGACTATCCAATACGCGTTTGGGAACCACCTATGTATCCGTGCTCGTACTTAAAGTAGCGCTGGCTATATGGATGTTCTTCCTGGCTGGCTCGCTAAGACGTAATAGACGCAAGGCACAGTACAACCCCTACCAAGAAGGTGTGCTAGCCAGATGGAGGGGCACCATCCCTGTACCCTGGGTGATCCTTGTAACCGGTATAGTAGTCTTCTTGCTGGGTGCAATATTGACCACGATGTATCAAAGCACAAGCTAGATTTGCAAAGGAGCTGGATATTTGCAAGATAGAGTCGATAGAGACTTCACGAGAGAGGAGCAACCTCTAGCTGTAGGTGATGAGCATCTGTCCGAGCTGGAGGAAAGGATCGGAGCAGCCCCTGCTAGAATCTCGATACTCCTCCTAGGATTCGTGGGATCCTTGATGCTCATCCTTCTGATGGCTATAATCGCCCGCGATATATTTCCGGAACAATCGATTAGCTTAGATCGAACAATATACTTATATCTCAGGAACCATGCATCAAGTTTCCCCGGCCCACTGTTTGTTTTAGGGACCTACCTTGGATCGTTTATAGTAATTGGTCCTTTAACAGCTGCGATCTGTGCTCTACTTTTCCTAAAGGGATATAGAAGAACCCCAACATTCCTTGTGGTGTCTGCAGTTGGAGGCATATTAGTAAACCAGGTCTTTAAGGACTACGTAACACGCCCTCGGCCCAGCTGGCCAGGTATCCATCAAATAGGGGACTATAGTTTCCCAAGCGGACATGCTATGAACTCCGTGGTATTCTATGTAGCGCTCGCCAGTATCATCTGGGTGTTATTCGGTAAGCTGTACGGCACAATAAGCTTTATAATAGCTATCTTCCTGGCATTGTTCATAGGAACTAGCAGGATATATTTCGGCTACCATTACTTCACGGACGTAATCGGTGGTTACATAACCGGCCTGTTATGGGTAGTAATCGCGGCTACCGCCACTCAAGGCGGTAGCCACATAATAAGACAAAGAAGGGCAAACAAATCTAAAATCTAGGGAGCTCAACCTCACAACGGCTTTTGGCTGATGCATAAGCTCCCGTAATTATCTGTAGTGCCGCCCTAGCCTCTTCGCCCGTGGAGAACGGCTCAGCCTTATCCAGCACCCAGCGCACGAAGTAATCAAACGGATTGTTCCTACGGCTACTCTGAGGAACTTCCAGCTCTACCAGCTTACCATCTGGAGAATCCTCAGACCTGAGATTCGCAACAAGCGGTTTTCCAGGATATGCCCAAGCATACAATGTACCCTTATCGCCATAGACGACTAGATTAGCCTCATTCTTCGGCCTGTAATTCCATGAAGCCTGTATGAAACCAAGTACATCATTGCTGAACCGGATCGTAGCCATACCCATATCTTCAACATCACCAAAACGGCCACTATTGACCACCATAGCCGAGACTGAAGACGCAGGAGCACCCACAACCCATTGAACCAGGTCGGCAACATGAATACCTAGATCCAACAAGGCCCCACCACCTGATTTTGTGAGTTCGAAGAACCAAGTATCAGTAGCTCCCCAGTACTCTATAGGTCCGGCATGGTTGAGAAGAGCTCTTACTGCCTTCACCTCTCCTATAAACCCTTCGCTGACTAATCTTTGAGCCTCCTCGGCTGGTGGAGCGAATCTCAGGCTGTGGGCAACCATCAACTTGACCCCGTTCTTGTTGGCAGCCTCGATCATAGCATCAGCTTCAGCAATAGTCCTAGCTATGGGTTTCTCAACTATGATGTGCTTGCCTGCCTCAGCGGCAGCTATCGCAGCTGGGGCGTGTAGGTAATTAGGCAAGCAAATATCTACCACATCCACATCGTCCCTTAGGATCGCTTCTTTCCAATCATCAGTGGCAGCATTAGCCCCATACTCATTCTTCAGCCTCTCCGCCTTAGATAGGTCTCTACTAGCAAATACTGTTATCTGCGCATCCTCGGACTTTACATATGCAGGTATATGCTCTCTTTGGGCTATGAGCCCGCATCCCAATATAGCTACTCTTACAGGCATACTACTCCCCTACAACTTAGTTAGATCTGCTTACCTAGCACCCAGAATACTCTATTTATCTTGGCATCCGCTACCTTCGCATAAAACGGTATAGGCCCTACCCATATTACCTCACATTTCTCGTGACCCAGCATCCTAAGATCACGCATGCATCTATAGAACAGAATCCGGCCAATCCCCTTACCCCTCAGTTGCTCTTCGGTACCAGTAGGACCAAACCCATTCTCAAAAGCCGTACCTCCATAAGAGGCAAAGGCACATATCATACCATCATGCAGAGCTATATGCGTCGATATTGGTTCATTTTGGTAAGTAGCCAGGGCCTCACATTGCCAAGTAGAGCCCCAAACATCCAGAAGCCATTTGCTAAACTCCTCCCTGTCATCCAACGATAACCTTCGAAACACGAAGCCCTCCCTCGCAAGCCTGTCCTCGTCGGCAGATGTATCCCAGTCTCGAGAGAGCAGATCTACTTCCATGTTGAAACATCTAACATCCGCGATCTGAAAACCATGCTTGATCAAGAAACAGATTGCCGGGGTATACCTTACATCCACTCCTGGCCAGAAGTAGATGGGTGCACTACCCCCAACCCTCAGGGTTTTCATACCATCAGCTTGAATCCTGTTTATCAGCTCGTTCAGCAGCTGAGTAGCATAACCTCTCCTCTGGTAAGCAGGATCGGTAGCAAATAGCCTTATAGCAGGAGCAGGACCTTCTTCTGATGTACGGACACCCCCCAGCATAACGCTCACTAACTTATCTCCATCCCATAAGGACAGTTGGTATTCTGGCCTATGCTCTGGCTCCTGGAATATACGGTGCTTTAGTAAGTTTATAGAGAACTTATCCAGAGGCAACGTCCTGCTACATAGGTCCAAGAGATCAAGCAGATCACTCTCTCTAAGCTCGCGAAGTTCCATCTAGCTCCTCCCAAACACTATTTTGTAACCATCGATTAGGTGTTCAGAGACAAATATAAGTAGAGTATAAAGCAGATCGAATAAGAGCTTACGACGTATTCGCGTCCCAGCCACAAGACACAATACCAAGGCTTTTCTAATCAAGGAACACAAATAATTCATAAGGGCTTAGGAACTGCTTACTGGTACACTATTGTTAGAGATTATCTCAGCTGAGAATCCGCCAGGAGTTTGCAAATGAGTGTTGCCGAAAGAGAAAGACCGCTGGGAAGGGGAACCACATACTTGCTAGTGGCTGGCGATGTACTAGCTATTGTACTTTTCGTAGTACTCGGCTTTAGAAGCCATCACATACAGGTTCACTATTTGGCAAACCTGATAAGGGTGGCAACACCCTTGCTTGCAGGTTGGTTTATCGTCTCAGTGTTCACGGGCGCATACAGGCCTACTGCGGTTCTTGAGGAGTTCATGAAGAGATCAGCGCTAACGTGGATAGGAGGAATATTGCTAGGTCTCCTGATAAGAGGTATAGTTCTCAGAGAAGGCTTCATCTTTACGTTCATGTTGGTCACCCTTGCTGTAACAGGCGTGCTACTGCTTGGATGGCGATTGGTATATTTCCTGATTATCTCTGGGCGTTCACCATCCAGGTGATGATATAATCTTAGTGGATAAATAAGGCCTTCGGGCGAGGGTGGCAATTCCCGACCGGCGGTAGAGCCCGCGACCCCCTCGCAACAGGGGTGGACCTGGTGAGATTCCAGGGCCGACGGTAAGAGTCCGGATGGGAGAAGGCCGCTATAGCTAGGTGTATCGCATAAGTCGATACTCCTAATAGGTAGCGGACTGAAGCCTCGAAGGTTCGTACGAACCTTCGAGGCTTTTGATTTGTACATTACCCTTCCCGGTTCCACCTCCCCAAGGCCCATAAGGATTATTTGGGAGAGCAAATTATTATGCGCCAGGAGAGCTATGGTCTACCAGCATACAAAATCTCTACGGGTGCGGGAGAGCTAAAGGGCAAGCTTTCACTATGGGGCTGGGTAATAGCCTCGCTTATACTTGCCATCCTGCTATGGGAAGCAATAGTGCTCGTAGGCAAGTATCCAACATACATACTGCCTACCCCAATGGAGGTCTGGCAAAGGTTTCTACAGAGCCTTGCAGACGGTACTTGGTGGACCCACACAAGGATTACTCTCCTAGAGAGCATCTTGGGTTTTGCTCTGGGATTTGGCGTGGCAGCTGTGTTCGGATACATACTAGCCCATTGGCGAGCCGTAGAACGGCTCCTTAGTCCTCACATAGCAGCTAGCCAGGCGCTCCCTGTGGTAGCTATAGCTCCTCTGATAACTCTATGGTTTGGATATGGACTCCTAGGAAAAGTAATAGTATGCGCGCTGGTAGTGTTCTTCCCCATCCTAGTCAACACCATCGTGGGAATCAGGAACGTTCCAAGAGACTTGATAGAAGTAGCGCAGGTATACGGGGCAGGATGGTGGCAAACATTCTGGATGGTAGAACTACCTCTATCCCTACCTGTGCTACTTGGAGGTATACGCCTCGGATTGACATTATCCATAACAGGAGCTGTTGTGGGCGAGTTTGTGGGGGCAGATAGGGGGCTGGGAGTACTTCTAAATATCTCAAAGGGCATGTTTGATACCCCTCTGATGTTCGTAGCCCTCATAACACTAGCGCTGATGGCAGCGGCCTTTTATGGCATGGCCCTATTACTAGAAAAAATTCTACTAGCCTGGCATTACGAGTAAATTGTTCACGGAGGGTGTTGATGTTCACAAAATCGTCTAAGGTATGGGTTCTTCTACTGTTATTCTTGCAACTTGTGGTTGTCGGTTGTGGGGCAGGTAACAGCACACCAACCATTGGTAGTACGTCGGCTAATATCACCCCTACTACATCCTCGGCGAGCAACCAGAATTCGCAAAATACGAGCAGCAACCTAAAGCAGGTCACTTTAGCTTTGGGATACATACCAACTGTTCAGTTCGCCCCCTACTACGTAGCACAGGAGAAGGGTTTCTACAAAGAGGAAGGTCTGAACGTAAAATTCAACCATGGTATCGTAAGCGATCTCATAAAGATGGTTGGCACTGGGAAGATACCTTATGGCGTCGCAAGCGGCGATGAGGTGCTCGTTGCCAGATCTCAGGGGGTACCCGTAGTATATCTTGGCGCCTATTTCCAAAAGTATCCTGTAGTCCTTATAACCCGGAGCGAAGATCATATCACAGATATAAAGCAGCTCAAGGGGAAGGTAATCGGAGTGCCAGGGCAGTTCGGTGCCACCTACACGGGACTACTTGCTCTGCTTCACTCGGCCAACATGAACGAAAGAGATGTCAAGATAAGGTCCATAGGCTTCACCCAGGTACAAGCCCTGGAGCGCAAGCAGGTAGATGCGGTGATGGGTTATGCCAACAACGAACCTATACAGCTAAGACACCTTGGAGTAAAAGTAAACACCATACCGGTATGGGAGCATTTGAACCTTGTGTCAAATGGCCTGATAACTAGCCAGGATAAGCTGAGCTCTGACCCTCAGGAAGCAGCAGCGGTCGTAAGAGCAACTATGAAAGGACTTCAATACACCATCGATCATCCAGAAGAAGCCTTTCAGATAAGCCTTAAGTATGTGCCAGAGGCAGCCCAGGATAAAGAGATCCAAATGGAAGTGCTCAAATCCTCGATAGAGCTCTGGCAAAGTCAGGCCACAAAAGAGCACGGCCTTGGGTACACAGATCCTAACATGTGGAAAACTACACTGGACTTCCTCAAGAGCATAGGACTTATCAAACATGATGTGGATCTCTCCAAGGTTTACACCAACCAGTTTGTGGAAAAATCCAGGTAGTTATCCACAAAAAACACTTTTTCCTGTGGATAACATGTTGATAAAGTGACACCCTTTGTTCATAGTAAAGGGTTGGCCATTTAGCCAACCTTTTACTATGAATAAGTTACGTATTGACCAAAAGTATCAGAATTAGGTACCGGGGAGAATTCAAAACCGCCTATCCGTGGTGGGGGTACGGACTTGCCTAGCTCCTCGCCCGCGTCCATCCGCAATATAAGATCTACCGTCTCTTTCATATCCACGGCAGGCTCAAGTGGATATTTGGCCACATCACGCAGGTCCTGCAGTGTTACGCCGTCCAGAAGTCTTCTCCCATCGTTATCTAAGGCTACCCTAGGGATGAGTATCAGATCTGTCCCTTCAATAGATTCTATTATCGGCACAAGGTCCTCACCCACCAGCAATCCTGAGACGTTAGTGCTGGGACCGTAAAACTTGTTTTCGACTGGGATCACATCCACACTCAGTCCCGAGCAAGCATCTTGCATTTTGTCAGCCACCTGCCTTAGCACCTTGGCGGGAAGCGTTCCACAAAGTATGGTCACTTTTCTGGTTGACTTCAGGCGCTCTGGAAGCTTTCTCCTAGATTCCTTGAAGCCCTCGAGCATGTACCTTACCATCCCTATGCCGTTCTCGAGCTGCGGAAAGCCCTCGTAGTGCTTAGCAGCAGGAACACCCTTCCCTGCCATAAGGTAGAACTCATCAGAGGCGAACACCAAATTCGTGCCGAGCTCCTTACGAAACTGCGCTCTACGCCTATCAACCTGCTTTACTACCTGCTTCGCTTCCTCTGGTGTATAGCTCCTGACGGGAGTGCTGGCTTGGGAGGCTATAATCCTGTTATGCCTCCCCCCCGCTCGAACACTTCCTCCTCTAAACTGAGTAAGCCCCACAGGAACCACAGCTATAGAGAGCACAGTAGGATAGAGCGCAGCAAGGTCATCTATGGTCCTCTCAAGCTGTGGACCATCATTGAGCCCAGGACATAGAACTAGCTGTGTATGGACCTGAATGCCAATCTCACGCAACCGCGCAAGCTGCTCCAGAATATCCGGAGCTTTAGGATAGCCCAACAACCTGCGACGAAGATCCGGATCTGTTGCATGCACGGAGACGTAGAGAGGGCTAAGCCTTTGCTCCTCTAATCTCCGCCAATCAGATGGGGTCAAATTAGTAAGTGTAACGAAGTTACCAAACAGGAAACTATACCTATAATCGTCGTCTCTTATGTAGAGACTATCCCTCATACCTTCACGATTTTGATCCACAAAGCAAAAAGGACAGGCATTAGCGCATTGCCTTATGGGATTGAACGTAGGCCTGGCGAACTCTACCCCCAAGGACTCGTCAGGATCTTTTTCGATCTCAAAAATGATGTAATCCTGACCCCTCTTGACCAGTAGTTCCACATAGTCGGCTGCACCATAAAATCTATAATCGATGATATCTCGCAGCGGTCGGCCATTGATCTGCAGCAACACGTCTCCGGGCTGAAGTCCCAGGTCGTCTGCTATGCTGTTTGGCTGTACTCTTACAACTTCTCCGCCGTGAATCACAGCACCTTCACCTTCTTGGCTATCTTCGCCCACGTACTAGCTAGATGAACAGGCCAAGGGCTCAGCCTCGCCTCAGTAAGCACAGCCCGCCTTGTAGACATAAGAAACTCATCTGCGTTCGAGAAAGGACTTAGTAAAGTGATACCCGTCCCCACTTCAGGATAAGTATGCGCATCCGAACCAGCTACAACCGGGATACCTTTGGAGGCAGCATAGATCTCCGCCTTGGTATTATCCTCGGGCTTAGTAGTCCTGGAATTGAAAGCTTCTATGATATCCACTAGATTTTTCGTTATTAGCCTCTCCAAAACTTCTGTTTTGAGTCTGCTATTGCGCAGGCTATCAAAAGGGTGAGGAACACTAACAATCCCCCCTTGAGATTTGATCTCCATAGCTGTGTCCTCAGCTGACAAACCCTTGGGTATATGGCGCTTTAGGAAATAGCCTATTAACTCCCCCTCACGAGTCTTGATCTCCTCTCCCACAATAACCGTAAAAGGAGCCATAGAGGCTACCTCAAATGCGCCACCTATCTCGTTATGGTCGGTTATCGCTAGGACTTCTATTCCCTTTTCAATGCACACCTGAACCAGCCTGTCTGGTCGCATCAAGCAATCACGAGACCAACTGGTGTGGCAGTGCAGCTCAGCTCTAACAAGGTCGTTAGTTGACATACCTAACTATGTTATGGCAGAGAAGTGCCAGGCGTCAAACTAACCCTTAATCGAACCTGCTGTTAGACCCGCTATGATTCTCCTCTGGAAGATAAGGGTGAGCACTATCAGCGGCAGAGTGACTACCAGTGTTGCCGCCATTATCTGTCCCCAGGGAACTGCGAAGTTACTTGTGGCAGCATTCTCAGGAGTGAAAGCCTGTAGAGCAAAGGTTATCGTTCTCTTCTGAGGAGTCTGTATGAAGGAGAGAGCGTACAGGAATTCATTCCATGCCGCAATAAAGGCCAACAACCCGGAGGTCACTATACCCGGTGCAGCTAATGGCAAGAGCACCAGCCTAAAGGTCTGGAAAGGCGTAGCACCATCCACATAGGCCGCCTGCTCTAATTCCTGAGGCATGCTCCTGAAGAAAGTAATCAGCACCCACACTGTAAACGGCAGAGTGAATATTAGGTAAGTAAGTATCAGGGCACCTAAAGTATCGAACAGATGCAGGAAGTTTACTAACTGGAAGAGAGCACTAAGTACAGCTATCTGGGGGAACACCGTCATGGATAAAATTATGTACATTACCGGCGTGCGTCCCCTGAACTTAAACCTACCAAGGGCATAAGCTGCTAATGACCCTATAGCCAGCGAGATAATAGTGACTGAGCCTGCAACAATCGTGGAGTTGAGGATAGCGCGCAGGAACAAGTCGTTACTGAATATAGCCCTGAAGTGCTCCAACGTAGGCCTGCTTGGCCAGTAGCTTACTGGCGTTGAAAAGAGCTCGCCGGTGGGAGTAATGGCAGAGCGCAGAGCCCAGTAAAAAGGAAAAACTGTGTAGACTATGATCACCGCTACGAGCAAATAGAATAACAGCTTAGTTATTACCTTCCAAGATCTCGAACGGCTCATTGCTCAACCTCCACACCAAGCGTAGTAACATAGGCCACAACGAATATGCCAATAATTATGAATATGAACATACTTATCGCTGAGCTGTATCCCACATCCTGAAACTGAACCAGGTAATTCTGGACGTATACAGCCATGGGCATCCTGCTCTGATCATTGCCAAACATCACGTAGAAAACATCGAATACCCTCAATGCATCAAGCGTACGGAATATCAGAGTAACCGCTATTGCAGGTCTAAGCAGAGGCAAAGTTATCTGGAAGAAGCGCTGCCAAGCAGTGGCACCATCCACAGTGGCGGCCTCGTAGATATCATTGGGGATGACCTGGAGCCCGGCTAGTAACAATAAAGCTACGAAAGGCGTGGTCTTCCAGATGTCTATAGCGGCCACGGAGGGAATAGCCAAGCTAGGTACAGCCAAAAAGGCCACATTATGATCCAGGATGTGCAGCTTGTTAACCAGAAGGTCATTGATAACGCCGTATATATCGTTGTACATCCATTTCCACATCATTGCCGATACCACTGTAGGTATCGCCCAGGGCACGAGCATGGCAGCCCTCATGAATCCTCTAGCCTTGAACTGAGAATTGACCACGAGGGCTATTACCATACCCAAAACAAATTCGAAAGTGACGGTGATGACTGTAAAGAGGACAGTGTTCCAGACCGTATGCCACCATATGCTGTCATGTATGAGCCTTACGTAGTTATCCAGACCTATAAATTTTGGAGGAGTTGGGCTGAGCAGTTGTGCATTGGTCAAGCTAAGCCAAACAACCTGAATCATTGGCCAGGCAGCCACAATAGCTACTACTAAAAGGGTAGGTATGAGAAAGAGCCACGCTACTCGGGCTTGTCGACGCGCTAGTGCGCTGTTTTCCTGGCTGCTTTTCTCCTGTCTTGCCCTGGCCAACCTTATTTGTTGTGCCATTATGTGTAACCTCCGTGAGGGCAGCCCTTTGGCTGCCCTCGTGATTGGAAACCATTAGCAAGCTTATTTCTAGCTACTGCCTACCAAGCTCTGTAACTGCTGAGCCACAGTAGGCAGTACAGTCTTGGCATCAGCCCCGTTTTCTATGTTATGTACTCCCTGATAGATGGCGTTGGATCCTTGGTTATACCTTGTCCCAAGCTGTGCAGAAGGTCTCGCAACTCTAGTAGCTTGCACCTTTAGGAAAGGTCTCTGCTCCACTATCTCAGGGATCTCTGATACGCCTGGCATAGGAGGAGCGTAACTACCAGCTATCGCTCGCCAAGCCAATACTTCGGGGCTGGTCAGGTACCTGACGAATTCGATGGCCGCCTCCTGATGCTGAGAGAATCTAGATATACCTAGTGATTGTCCACCTATCGTTGCTGCATGGGGTTCGCCCGAACGCGCCGGCAGCGCAGTAACATCAAACTTACCACGGATCTTTGAATCCTCGGCAGAGGCTAGAGCATATACATAAGGCCACTGCCTGCAGAAAAGCGCAGATCCTGACACGAAGGCATTAGCAGAGTCATCCTCCTGGTATGTAGTAACGCCTCTAGGAGCAATGCTACCCACCCATCCTCTTACTCTGTTCAGCATCTCAACGGCATTAGGATTGTTTATCGTCACCTTACCGTTCTGGTCTATAAACGTCCCACCACCGGTAGATGCTAACCATTCCAGCGCGTTACAAGTCAAACCCTCGTAAGCTTGACCCTGCCAAACGAAGCCATAGAAGTTTCTATTGCCAGCCTGCCTTTCGGCGTCCATCACCTGCTTGGCATACCGCTCAAGCTCATCCCAAGTAGCAGGTGGGTTGTTTATTCCATACTTCTGCAGAAGGTCTTTACGATAGTACAGCAAACCAAAGTCAGTGAACCAAGGCATGGCAACCAAAGCATTATTAACCGTGCTTGCCTGTATAGTGCCCGGATACATCATCTGCGCCCTATCTCCTAAGCTATCACTCAAGTTCAGGAGGAACGGCGCAAACTGTGGTGGCCATATCACATCCAGCAAAAGTACATCGCCATTAGGTGACTTGGCCTGGAATAGACGGCTATAAGTCTGGAACTGCTGATCCGCCGCCTTGGGCCTAGGAATAACTTTCACATTTATACCAGTCTGCTCCTTGAACTTATTGGCAGCGGCCACATCAAAGTCGTGACCAGTGCCTACAGAGTCCCCGTAATAAGTGATTGTCTGCCCAGAGTACCTCTTAGCGTCTTCAGCATTAGGTACATCTGGCGCCTCTTTAGGAGAAGTTGGAATGCTACTTATATCGATGGATAAACCTCGACCGGCAGTACCCGTAGGGCTTACCGGAGGCGTAGCCTCCCCTGATATAACGGTCTCGGTAGGTCCTACCGCTGGGGTTGGGCTTGCACCCACTACAGGTGTAGGAGTTACTCCCATAGATGCCGAGGGTTGCGATGGGCTGGGACTAGGCCCAACGCCTGTGGTTGGAGTCTCAGAACCACCTCCACCACAAGCTGCTAATAGATCTGCGCCTACAACAGATGCGCTCCCGATAGCAAGTAATCGCATAAACTCGCGACGATTAAGCCTCTGACCATTTTTCTCGGAACGTTTCATAATCCAACTCCTTTCTAGATCCGTCCGATTTTTCATAGTCGGGTTGACAACTACGGCCCGACTTACAAATAGCCTTAGATCACCTCCTTTTGGCCACAACAAAGCCCATGTTCCTCCTATCCAGCAGATACCGTACCATGAGTACTCAAACGTATGAAAAATATAATTTCATATGCAGATGTTGCTGTCTTATCCTTTTCTCAGAAAAAGCTCCTAAGTTTTGTGATGTTCATATGGGAAGATAGTTTCTGGCAGGTTAATCATCGCTAGAGAGTTCTTTGCTTCGAGAAACTTCTTAGCTTGTTCGAATCATTGGACCCAAAATATCCCGCACAAAACCTGTAGACTGAAGGACATGATCGGGGTAAATCTTTACCTAGTAGGTAACTAGAGCTCACGGAGGTCATGCTAAAGGATATCGATCCAGCCTTCTTAGGCTCTTGGTCTACCATTACCGAGAATACTAAACACCTATTCTTGACAAATGACAGGAAGGTAAAGCCCAAGTAGAGCTTAAGACTCAGCTATACTCTCATAAGGGCATGCCAGAGGCTAGAGAAACTCAGAATCCTATAACTTCTTTGAAGCGACGTATGGCATTTATATGATCCTGTGGGGAGGATAAGCCTGCCCTCATGGTGTTTACAGATATGTGAGTAGCTCCTAGCTTCTCCCAACCTTTGAACTGTGCCACCCAATCATCCTCGGACAGGCCGGCAATGGTGATGCGAGCCTCTAACCCAAAACTATTTGGGTCTCTACCTTCAGCCTGTAGGTAGGCCCGAAGTCGAGAAAGCGCTTCTTCAGCAGTCTGGTTCGGAGGCATCTGGGGAAACCAGCCATCTGCCATCCTGGCAGCCCTTCTTAGGAGCACGTCCGCGGATCCACCCATCCAGAGAGGAATGGGTCTCTGTACTGGAAGTGGATTTATGCCAGCTTCTGTTATATGGTGGTATTTACCATGAAACGTCACAACTTTCTGAGTCCAGAGCAGGCGCAGGACTTCAACTTGTTCTTCTATACGCCTACCTCTGTTATGAAAGTTCATTCCAAGTGCTTCATATTCCACTTCGTTCCAACCCACTCCAACACCTAGCCTCAGTCGCCCGCCAGTAAGCACGTCAACCTCAGCAGCTTGCTTGGCAACAAGGGCAGTCTGCCTCTGAGGAAGGATTATGACCCCAGTTACTAACTCCAGCTTCTGCGTGACGGCAGCAAGGTAACCAAATAGCACAAATGGTTCATGAAATGGATCATCTATAGAATAGCTTCCCCTCCAACCAGGCCTGTTAGTAGGATCTGCTCCCAGCACGTGATCGAACACAAGCAGATGGTTATATCCCAGATCTTCCGCTGCCTGTGCATAGTCTTTTATCACATGGGGATCATTGCCGATCTCTATCTGAGGGAAAGTAACACCAACCTTCATCCTACAGGATCTCCCTTCTGAAATAAGCAGTTAGCCTATTCTACATCCAGGTACATCTGTAGGAGATCTGCAGCAGCCTGTCTATTAGCCCCCAAGGCCACATCTAGGGGGGTCTGTCCATGCTTATCCCTTATATCGACGGCGGCTCCATGGCGAACCAAGATATCAATGATACGCGTGTCACCATTCTGAGCAGCTATATGCATAGCAGTATGGCCCGCGCTATCCTGGGCATCTGCGTACGCTCCATTCCTTACGAGCACAGCCACAACTGCTGCATTTCTTCCGTGCGCAGCGGCATGTATAGGCATATAACTCTTTTCGTTCAAGGATCCCAGATTGAGATTTGCACCCATCTTTATCAGAAGTTCTACCACATGGACATGCCCAGAGAAAGATGCCAAGTGCAGCGGAGCCCAACCATCTTGGTCAAAGCTGTCTATCTTGGAAGGAAATAACTCTAGCAGGTTCTGAACTATTTCTATCTGTCCAAAGTTAGCTGCTTTACGAAGCGCCCAAATGTCCAGGAAGCTAAGAGTAGCTGCACCCTTATGTGAACCTACATAAGAGACTGCTCCAGACCTTTCGGCTACACGCATTCAAAGTATCCTCCAGTTTTGACTATGCACAAAGTACACTCCCAGCAGTCAAATTGCAACTAAAGGAATTGAGGGAGTTGAATTTGATCCAACTCCCTCAACATCTGGACCTAAACCTTCTCAGCAGTATCTATTGTGGTCTTGAAAGGCAAGCAGGTATCATCCTTGCCCTCTATGAAATCCTCAGTCATTCGGCGTGCCACATCGTCATGGTACTGTACTGGCGGGCTCTTCATGAAATATGCAGATGGACCAGCTATCGTGCCAGCCAACCCTCTATCAAGCGCCAGCTTTGCACACCTTACTGCATCTATTACGACGCCAGCGCTGTTAGGGCTGTCCCAAACCTCCAGCTTGAGCTCCAGGCTGATGGGAGCCCCACCAAAGATGGTACCTTCCATGCGAATGTGGCACCACTTACGGTCCTCAAGCCAGGGAACGTAATCGCTTGGACCAACATGTACGTTCTTCTCATCCAACTTGCTGTGTTCAAGTTGGCTGGTTACGGCGTTAGTCTTGGATATCTTCTTGCTCTCCAAGCGATCCCGCTCCAGCATGTTGTAGAAGTCTGTGTTACCACCAAAGTTCAACTGATAGGTGCGTTCTAGCTTGACACCCCTTTCTTCAAATAGCCTCGTAAGGACCCTATGAGTGATAGTAGCACCCACCTGGCTCTTGATATCATCCCCAATTATGGGGAGTCCCTTCTCCAAAAATCTACGCTGCCAGTATTCTTCCCTCGCGATGAACACCGGTATGCAGTTCACAAAGGCACAACCTGCCTCCAGTACCTGCTCCACATACCACTTAGTAGCCATCTCGCTACCTACGGGCAGGTAGTTTACTACTACATCAGTACCAGTGTCCTTCAGTATCTGCACTATGTTAGAGGTAGGGCCTGGCGCCTTCTCTATCATGTTGCTTAGGTACTTGCCCAAACCATCATGGGTCATACCTCGGTACACTGGAACACCTAGGTAAGGTACATCAGCAAACTTTAGCGTATTGTTGGGTGCTGCCCATATAGCCTCGCTTAGGTCCTTACCTACCTTTGTGGACGCCACATCGAAGGCTGCGCTGAACTCTATGTCCCTTATGTGATAGCCCCCAAGGTTGACATGCATGAGGCCGGGAACCCACTCATCCTCTGGAGCATCCTTATAGTAATGCACTCCCTGCACGAAAGCGGAAGCACAATTACCTACACCTATGATTGCGACTCTAACCTTCTTATCGGCCACTTCATTCCCCCTTTCCCTGTTTTTACACACATACAACGGAGTGTAAGCATGTGAACTCCGTATTGTCAAGGCATGCACTTATATAACGCCTCGCATGTGTAACGGTTATGGTATGTTATCCATGGAATCTAAGAATAGACACTCAGTACAAGACTAGCAAGGAGCGCAACAGATAGTCATGAGCAGTGAGAAATTATTGATAACCGGCGGAGCAGGGTTCTTAGGGATTAACCTTGTTCGTCACCTTCTACGCAAAGGATTCAGAGTAGCATCTCTTGACATCGCCGAATTCGATTACCCAGAGAGAAATCAGGTAGAGGTAATAAAGGGAGATATCCGCGACAAAGCTCTACTCGACCAAGTAATGGTAGGCGTGGACTACGTGGTACATACCGCAGCTGCCCTACCCTTATACTCTCCGAAAGATATCTACACTACAGATGTCATAGGCACAAGAAACGTGCTGGATAGTGCTTACACCCATGGCGTAAAGAGGGTCGTACATATATCATCGACTGCGGTCTATGGAATCCCCGATCATCATCCCATACGAGAAGAGGACAGGTTGGAAGGTGTAGGTCCATATGGCCAGGCCAAGATACAGGCTGAGATGATATGCCTGGAGTACAGAGCAAAAGGATTGATAGTACCTATAATAAGACCCAAGTCATTTGTGGGACCAGAACGCCTGGGAGTCTTTGCGCTGCTTTATGACTGGGCATATACAGGCCATAACTTCCCTGTGCTTGGTAGCGGTCGCAATCGCTATCAGCTGCTGGATGTTGAAGATCTGTGTGATGCAATAGAGCTATGCTTGACACTTCCTGAAAATAAGGTCAACGATACATTCAACATAGGCGCTAAGGTCTTCTCAACGGTAAGAGAGGATTACCAAGCGGTTCTCGACTACGCTGGCCATGGCAAGAAAGTCATCCCTATACCCGCAGCCCCAGCAATTCTCATCCTTAGGTTGCTGGAAAAGCTAGGCATCTCTCCGCTCTACAAGTGGGTCTACGAGACAGCCCCCAAGGACTCATATGTCTCTATTGAGAAGGCGGAGAAACAGCTGGGTTTCAAACCCAAATACTCCAATAAAGAAGCTCTTATAAGAAACTTCCAGTGGTACATCGACAACATAGACAAATTCCAAAACAAGAGCGGCGTCTCGCACAGGGTACCTTGGAAGCAGGGGGCGCTTAGCCTAGCCAAGCTCATCTTCTAATAACTCCTGGTATGGGGCTATGAGCTGGTACAGATATTGCTCTTAGATTTGTAACTGGCAAAAGGCAGTATTATAGCAGCCTAAAAGGGGGTAGGAGAAGATGAGCATGGAAGATGTCAATCAGAACGCACAGCAAATAACTGGAGTTTCTAACGTAGCTTATGACCTAATGTCCGTTCTACAGAACTTCCTGGAAGCGATGTCGGCTATAGAGGTCTACAAAGAAGACGCTGAAGAAGCAAATGACCAGGAGCTACTTGAGCTCTTCAACCGAATACAAAGTGATCTAGGCAGCTACGTGGAGGCCCTCAAGCCATTGTTAGTAAGTAGGCTCAAATCCTAAATCCTGCTATTTTGAGATAATTACCTGGGACATTATCTGCCCCAGGTAATTTTTTGTTGCATATAATCATCAGTAGTGATCGAGAAGATATTATTAGCTTATCTAGCTGCCCTAATTGTCATAGGCTTACCAGGATATATATGGAGCAAGCTCCTCTTCCCATGCATAGACTGGGTTGAGAGGATAGCGGCCTCAATAGCCATTTCGATCGGAATAGTTCCGGCTATTGCTCTGTTACTGGCCAGGATGTCTGATACAGGAATAACTCCTGCTATTGCTTACACTTCGGTCATTCTTGCAATCGTGATAGGTATCGCGCTCTACTTGCTGCTAGGACCATCTCCCAAGCCCGAAATGCTCCCCTCACTGCAGATCAGCTCCCCTAGTACGCCCGCACTGGTGGGTATATCTGCTCTTGCTGTCGTGGCCTACGCAATGATCATAGGAAAGCTGGACGTGCAAAAATACTCTCCTCGCGTGGTGCCCTTGGTCCTAGCAATCGGGGGACTATGGTTCCTGGCCAAAGGTAGACCTGCAAAGCTGTGGTGGGTCAAGTTTGAGCCTTCATATAAGTCACGCGCTCTCAGCTACCTGCAGGGGATATTAGTAATTCTCCTCTCTCTATTTAGAGGTTACTCTGGTCCGGTGCTTAGGGACTGGCCCTATATCCGAGGTCACGATCAGTATGCTCATGCTATCATGACCAATCTTATGATTAGTCAGGGGTACAGCAGAGATTATATGATCTATCCCCCGGGCTTTCACACCCTTACTGCTATCCTGAGCCACGTTAGTCACCTTTCACCACTAGACATATATATCGTGTTATCCCCTGCACTTATGGTTCTCCCAGCGCTTGGGTGTTATGTACTTGCAAGCCGAATGATCGGCCCTCGATACGCCTTCCCAGCAGCCGTATTTGCTTCCCTGGTGTTCGATAGCTCGTGGCTGTACTTGGTAGTGGGCATCTATGTTGATGTCATAACAGGCCAGTTCCTGCTTGCCATGTTTCTGGCAACCGTTACAACTATTGTCTGTAACAAGCTGCGGAACCTCAAGAGGCAAGCGCTTTTGTTAGCGCTGCTTGGCTTTACTATAGTGCTTTACCATACAGTAAGCACTCTTTATCTGGCTATCATAAGCCTGGCAGTAATAGTTCTGCTGCTTCCGTATTTGCTATGGAAAGACAGGCGGCCCGCCGTTGCATTAGCTTCTTCCTTCCTGCTAATGGCAATCCTGTCTCTACCTGTGCTATGGGAAACCTATGATCTTCCCCATGTAATAGCTGCTTTCTTAGGATCTACTGCCAAGAGAGGCGCAGCTCAACTGGCATCTAGCCTTTTGCATACCCAAATCCCACTGACCATAGCGAGGCTACCTAACTATCTATCCCCAATAGGCTTTTGGATAGGCTGTATTGGGTTACTGGTACTACTTGTATCAATTGTCTTTCTCCCTCCCAGGTATCGTCTTACTCTCGCCCTGTTGTTAGTATGGGGGATAGCATTTTTCGGAGCCGCCAGGACACCTACCAGTATTTCCCCCTGGCGGTTTGACCGAGACACCGCAATTCCTTTATCTATTTTGTCGGCCGTAGCCTTGGTGGCTATGTTTGGGAAGGTACGTAGAGCTTGGATTATACAGCTAGCAGCACTTACACTAATCATTTTTGCCCTCTTTACGGATATACAGCGAAATCTCTACTTTTCATCGCTGCCATCTGGCTATCTGGTCATGAATCGTAGCATCGAAGCGGCAGCCGAATGGCTAAAGGAGCACAACGACGGCGGGCGGATAATAAGCACCCCATATATACACCACGCAGCTAATAACGCACTATTGGCTATAGCAGGTTACTCCGAGCTGGAATCAGCCCCCGCAGATAACTTACGAGATCCCCGAACAGTCCTCCCAGGGGAGCAGCAACAGGAGGTTAGCCTGTCCTTATGGGTGGTCACCCATCCGGATTCGGGTCGAACTATACAGATCCTGCAGCAGTACGACGTCAGGTACATAGTAGTGTTCGAAGGCTTTGAAAAATATCTGGACGAGCCTTATAAAGAAACGATAAGCTCGGACATATTTTTGGACTATCCAAATCTTTACAGGCTAGAGTACCAAGGATATGGCGTGATGATATTCAAGGTTCTGGTTTAGCTAGAAATAGACACTAGACTAGTAGCAGCCTCTCCTTTAGCCGAAGGTCTTTTATCCAAAAAGATTCGTAGCCCATACTGTACGAGAGTGAAAGCAACCGGCAGCAGGAATATCATCAGAACTCCCCAATAGAGCAGCTCGATGCCATCTTGTATCCATAAGTATCTTACCCATATAAAAAGCCCATATACATAGAGCATACCTATGGACATGGATATAGCCCTGGCCCTATGCCAGCCATTAATCAAAGCTGCTATAGCTACCAACCAGACACCATACCAGTTCTGTACGCTCCAGGCAGCCAGAATAAGATACATGAAAAGACACTCGAACACGGCAAAAGGTAGAAATTTAGGAGACTTCCAGACTACCCATAGAAGAATAAGTAGTACGATCAGGAAAATACCCCTACCAGTGAGCTTCACCCACGAAGCAATATCTTGATCCACCTTGCCTCCAGAGAGGAAGTTTATAAGAGCGCTAGCGGGAGATACTAGCATTATCCTATCCTGCTCACGGATGCTTTCGTATATAGCCCAGGGATTATAGAAAGGCCAAAAGGATATAAGCAAAACCACGCAGCATGATACAACTCCAAATAAGATCTTCCGCAGATCTAATGACTTACTTAAGGACTGCGACCCTATAGCAACCAAGAAAATAGGCAGCATAATAAAGGGTACATATTTGACCATTGCCCCAGCCAACAACAATGCAGGAGACACGAAACCAAAACCCCGCTGCCAAGCCAGTATCGCCAATAGCACAAATATCAGAAACACCAGGTCATTGTGACCATTACCAGGTATCTCCCAAAGAACCAATGGATTCCACAGAAACAGTAGCACCCCTAGAGAAGCACCCTGGGGAGAAATCTCCCTAAGAACGAGGTAAATCAGGATGGCACTAGCAATAGTGCTTAGAACAGCGAGTAGCTTGAACCCCACTATGGCCTTCCCCATGGACTCACCAGATAATACAGTAATGGGCGCAGCTAACAGGTTCCAAAGAGGTCCATAGACCGAGATGTTATCTCCGTACTGCTGCGCAAACCTCACAAAGTGGTCAAAGAAGAACTTATTGGCAGGTGTGGTCATAGGATCCGCACCATAGTGAGTAAAGACCCTAGATCTGGCAGCATACACAAAAACGTCTATTGCAGTGGTTGGATACATGAAGGCAAATATAATAACCAATGCCACGCCGCAGATGAACACCGGATATCTAGCGCTGTAGTTATCAACATGCGTGCAGGTAATTATTGCATAGGAGTAGACGAGGAACATACAGGTTATAACCAGCAGAAATTCCCAGAGACCTTGCTGGCTATGGCCTGACATCCATCCCATATCTGTAAGCTTGATATTCCCTATCAACGGATAGCGCAGGACGAAATATAGGGAAGGCAAGACCATGAGAAGCCCAGCGAACCAGAGCTTTCTCGTTCCTCTCAAAACTGGCTCTCTCCTCTTGGGTCGCGGTTAGCAGGTATATCCAAATAATCAGGGCGACGCTTCTCTTTCCTATCAACTTCTGGGAGAACGTATCCTGGGAGCAATCTGGTCAATATGCTCTTTAGCTCCCTGTGATAATAGGTATTGAGTACAACCTCATCAAACCCAGCATCTACAGCGCTGTTCAGAAGTTTCTCCTCATGCGCCGGACCGAAAGCCAGAGTCTTGGATCCGTTTGACCTAGCAACTATATCAGGCAATACGGAAACATCACATTGGGTTAGATCCACCACAACAAGAGCTGGATCATGCCTGGACAGCAAATCTAATAATTCCTCAGAGGACGTCGGCTGCAACAACTTGAACCCGGCTAGAGACAAAAAGTCCTCTAGATTAGCCCCGAAGTAGTAGCGCTTGATCAGCGCTACTACTAACCTGTCATTAGAAACTTGTCTATTACGAAACCACCTAACCACTGTACTTGAAACCTGCCTCTGACAAAGTCAGAGGTCTCAAGTCCCTGCCGATTCCAGCGTTTACCACTTCACCCAACATCAAGGTATGATCACCTGCGGGAAGAGTCCCCACTAGCCTGCATTCTACCCATCCTGCCAACTCTTTCAAGATAGGGCTGCCGGTGACTTCACCGGGCTCCCACTCCACCTCTGATATCTTGTTAGGATTCTGTTTGGAGGATCTGCCCATCCTGACCCGCAAAATCCCGATAGCCTTCTGGAATAACATGTACCGCGAAAGCTCCAGATCGCTGTATCATGCCAATAGACCTGGAGTCGTTTTCCATCGAGAAGACCACCATCGGAGGTTCAAAAGATGCCTGGGATACCCAATTTGCAGTAAAGCAATTAGCTTCTTCACCGTCCTTGACCGTGATTAGATAAAGACCGTACGTAAAGCTCCTCAACACCTGCTTCTTTACGGCTTGATCCATTGAATGACAACTCCTCCTTCACATGGTACTCCAGCTAATGTTATCCTACCAGCTAGATGAGATTCTGTCTTGTCTCGCTGCTCACTACAAATTATTTCTCAGGAGCCTATCACCTGCATGGCAAGGTTGTACCAGATAAACATCTCAAAGGGTGGAGTACCCAAGCATAGAGTAGAAGACGCTACTGTCGACTATCTTGGAATCCTAGGTGACTATCACAACGATCGAGAACATCATGGGGGTCCTGACAAAGCACTATGTATGTTTTCGCTGGAGTTAATTGAGCAGCTGCGATCTGAAGGGCACAATATAGCTCCAGGACATCTCGGAGAGAATCTGACTATAAGTGGCTTGAACTGGGAGCAGATAATTCCCGGAACTAAACTCCTAATCGGAGACACCCTATTAGTAGAAGTTACGGGGTATACAAACCCTTGTTATAAGATAGGTGCCTTTTTCAAAGACGGCAAGTTCTCTAGGGTCTCTCAGAAAACACATCCTGGAAACAGCAGGGTTTATGCAAGAGTTATAGTACCTGGCCGCATTAAACAAGGCGATCAAGTAACTATCGTACCCTGATCCTGCAGCGTCCTAGCTCTTCCAGGTTAATTTCAGCACCCGCAGCCAGTTTCTGAATGCCATCTTCTCTAACTCTTCCTGGCTGTAACCATGCTCCCTCAGGGCATTTAACAGCTTTGGAAGCCCGGTTACATCAGATATATGGGAGGATATCAAAGCCCCGTCAAAATCTGAGCCTAGCCCAACCCTGTCGATTCCCACTCTTTCGACCAGATAGTCTATATGACGTATCATGATATCTATAGGTGTATCAGCTATTCTTTTGCCATCAGGCCTCAAAAAGGCAACGGCGAAGTTCAGCCCTACCATTCCATCCGAATCTTTTATCGCATCAAGTTGACGATCGGTGAGGTTGCGACTAACAGGACATATAGCATGGACATTGGAATGGGTCGCCACAATAGGGGCTTCGGAAATCTTCACAACGTCCCAAAAACCAGCTTCGTTAAGATGGGATACATCCACTAGTATCCCTAGTTCGTTACAGGCCTTAACCAATCTCTTACCAGCATCCGTTAATCCTGGCCCTATATCAGGAGTTGAAGGGAAAACAAAAGGAACCCCATAACCAAAGGCGTTTGGTCTGCTCCATACGATCCCTATTGATCTTAAGCCAGCCCTATAGAAGACTTCCAAGGCATGCAGGTCTTCATCTATGGGCTCCGCACCCTCCATATGCATTATCGCCCCTATCCTGCCCGACTTCACCTGCCCCTCGAGTTCACCTACGTCTTGTACCACCTTTAGCTCTCCACCAGACTGCCTCTCAAGCTGAAACAGGCAGGATGATATAAGCATAGCCTGATCTAGAGCATAGTAACGGTCTAAGGGAGCATGAGAATCATCAGATACTGGCGGTATATATATGGCAAAGAAACCACCAGCGAATCCTGCTGCCTTGGCTCTTGGAAGGTCAAGATGACCATCTTGGTTTTCCAAGAAGAATGAGTAATCCTCGCCTTCTTGTCTGTAAGCTACCCTTAGCAAAACATCGTTATGGCCATCCAGGACAGGTATCAATGCACTATCAACGCTCATCATAGCACCCCTAAAGAAGTAAAGAAGCTGATACTATGGTGCCACAGATATACCGATAGGCAAAGTGCCATAAACCAAGCAGTCTTGTAAGCCAATACAGATAGCATCAATCAGGAACTTCGCTCCATTGCTGGCCAATAACCCGAGAGGCAAGAAGCAGTGTCTTATCATCCTCAGTATATTCATTGACCCTTGGAGAACCCAGGAAATTCTTCAGCTGTTCAGACAATTCCTGAAGATAACCATCGAATTGGCCTCTCAATGGATTGAACATTCCACGAAAGAACGGGTTATACGCTTCGTTCTCGGTAAAATCTAGAGCTATCCGCTGCAGGCCGTCAGTGAAGATCGCTAGATCGCAAATACTGACATCATCCAAAGACAAGATCAATAGGTTCTCATGTGATTTATTGTTCGTCAAGAAAAAGGTCGTGGATTCATACTCACCCTTCTGGGGCCAGAAGATGGCAGTATAGCTATCCGGATCATCCTCCGTTGAAGCTACTATAGCCCCGTCACCAATCTGAAGAAATACTGCCGACCTGCTACCAACGACTGCAGCAAGTAGCGTAGATGCATAATCTGATATCTGAGCCTCACAAGAATTAGCTCTCTCCTCTAGATGAGAAAGATAGTCTTTCACCCAGCCAACGCATAACTCCCTAGCCAGGGTACATATCTCCGAACCTGACAGAACGAAATCATGCAGCTTCTCAACAAAGAATTGGCAGGCAAACTCTGATCCCTCATCCCCCCTCGCAGCGCTACCTGCTCCATCTGATACCACTGCAAGCAGCACATCCTCTTTTTCAAGCCTGCATAGGCTAACCCTTATGGCATCCTGACAAGGGAGTCCTCTGGACAGGTGATAGGTTCCAATAACGCTTGCAAATGCGTATTTCCAAGAGCAGGTCATTTACTAGATATTCCCCTTAGTTAAGTGGGCTAGTCGTGAAAGGCCACATGTTGCTATAAGCACTAGGACTTTCAGCTATATGCATTATATACATCGTTCGATAAAAAGCATATGAAGATATAAACAGCTAGATAAGCATGTAATTTCAGCAAATAAAAAAGGCGCCCGGAGCCTTCGCCGGGCACCTTCAGCAATACCAGACTAGCTCGTAGAGTACTTAGCCGATCTGCTGACTCCTGGGACGGTAGCAAGAACTAGCAAGAGTATTATTACCAAGAAACCAGCCAATACTACCCAACTGGGAAGGGAGATATTCAACAGGTTGTCCAGTGAGTATCTACCATAACCAGTCAAAAGAAGAGCAACAGCAATGGCGCCGTAGACAACTGGCAATTCTGCACCACCACTAGAGGACCATATAGGCTTACCCCAATGAGCCTTCACGGTGGCCATGATCATCGCTCCAAGAATAGCAAGTGGGCCAATAGGATTAAGCAAACCTGTAAGCATCAACAGCCCACCAACAAACTCGGACAAACCAGCCAACACAGCCCAATACCTTCCAGGAGTAAGCCCTAGAGATTCCATAAAATGCGCAGTTCCTTTCAGTCCTCCTCCACCAAACCAACCGAACAGCTTCTGAGCACCATGACCAATAAACAATAGGCCAACCACAACCCGTAATACAAGGAGCGCAGCATCAAACATGATACCTCACCTCCTTGCTGCAAAATCTACTGGCAAGCTAGTAACTAGCCTGCCAGTAGATAATTTGCTCTTATATTGTGGAAATCAGTCTATCGCTGTACCTGTTCCTGACCGCTCTGTAGCTGCCCACCAACATTGATCTGTATCTGCTTGGGCTTAGCCTCCTCAGCCTTGGGCAGCGTAAGCACCAACTCGCCGTGCTCAAAAGTAGCCTTTGCGTTGTTGGCATCTATCCTAGTCGGAAGAGTGAATGACCTCGAAACAGAGCCAAACCTGCGCTCTCTTACCAGGTAGTTAGCACCCTTACGCTCTTCCTCACCCTTCTGCTCAGCAGATATAGTCACCGTATCTCCAGTAACGGATACGTTAACATCCTCGGGCTTGAACCCAGGCAGAGAAGCCTTGATCACATACTCATTGTCTCTTTCCTCTATATCTACCGGCATACCTACAGTGGTTCGGGTAACTATGCTGGTTGGGCTCACCCAGCTTTCCTCAAACAGTCTGTTGATAGCATCCCTCAGGCTCAACACCTCTCTAAAGGGATCCCATCTCTGCAGTGCCATAGCCTATCACCTCCTAATCTAAGCTGATTGCTTATTAGGCTTATCCGGATGGTTGGAGGTATGTTCCTTACGTATACGAAGCACCTCCCTTATCCCTGGGTAGTTAATACCCTTACGCGCCAGGTCAGCTATCTGCATGATCATCTCGACGTCTTCGTCCGAGTACCGGCGAGTTTTGCCAGTTGTTCGGGCTGGCCTTATCAGCCCCTGTTGCTCGTACTGCCTAATCGTATGTATAGGAACGCCGGTCATCTCGGACACAACGCTGATCGTATACTTTGGAAATGACCTGTCCTTTCGATATTCCATAGTTACTTACCCCCAACCTCCAGAATCAATATACAAAATATAATTATATTTGTCAAATCTTCTTATATACATAGTAATTCTTATTATAATATGATGTCCACTATAGCTCACGATCAAAATTAGATTTAGGCAGGAAGCATAAAATAAGGGGCTCAGAAGACATCTGAGCCCCTTATGAAAGTCCTTATACTCTATGCAGCTCTACCTTCCAGGGCAGCTAAGAGCTCGTTTACAGAGGGCTCTACCAATACCTTCCCAGTAGGTAGAATTATCGTGGGAACCCTCCAAATACCCCCATTTACCTTTAGCATCTCCTCTTCAGCATGAGGATGAAGCTCAAGATCTATAATCTTATAGTTGATATTCTTACTATCTAGAACCATCTTTGCCCTCTTGCAGTCGCCACACCAAGAGGTACTATACACAACTATAGCTTCAGATTGTTCCATATAGGTACACATCCTCCTAAAGATATTCTAGTAGCTATGCTACCTAAAGCGTTCATAAGATAGCAAAACTGTCATTATTTGCTACTAATGAACCCCTCCTGACGCATCTGTATGCAACTGGGGTAACACAAACTGATGATAGACAGCTTTGCTTATATAATCGAGATCTTCATTAGAAACGGGATGAGCCCCCTCTTCTATAAGATGGGTACGCAAAAATATCTCCCCCTCAGGGGATTCAACCATTATCACCTCCACCACTGCTCTGCAGAAAACACAACGGACCCAAAGCCCTGGAGTTTCCTCAGGAGTATCAATCACAACTTCCCATTCGTGACGAAATTCCACCTGTCTTTTTGCCTTTCGTGTAAACTTGGCTTACCCTATCTATGATACTAATTTTAGTAAGCTGGGCTATCCCTTCTAAAAAGAGGAGATTTATGATTCGCAGAACCAGAACCCTGATCAATCTCATGAAAGAGGTCAGCTTAGATGAGGTACGGGAGAAAGCCAGCATGCCTTTTGCGCTGGTGATAACCGGCCCATCACGAGAGCTTCGCCAAAAGACCATAAACCTTTTATCAGGGGGAGCAAGCTACACCTCTGGAACCTTGATAGAGCACGATGCAAATACTGGATGGTCTCCAGTATTTGAGCGAGCATCATTAGTACTCTATGTACTGGACCATGGACAGGTTAGACAATCGGACCTAGAACTACTGGGAAGGATAGCTCGCATAGGGCTACCTATCATAGTATTGCTCTTGAATGCTGCAGCGCTTGTTGGGGATCAAAACACTTTGGACAGGTTCAACAGCATGATCCGGGACTCTCATGCCAAGATCAAGCTAGTACGTATCCAGGATTCTATCGAGACCCTATTGCGTACAATATTGCAAGAGTTGGATGCATTTGACATAGCTATTGCAAGGCAACTTCCACCCTTCAGACCGATAGTTGCCAATCAGCTTATATCCGAAGCTTCAAGAGCTAATGCTCAATTTGCGCTCATGTCCAATATCCCCATGGTTATACCTATTATCGGTAACATCGCAGCAGCTAGCGCCGATCTGCTTGTGCTCACCAAGAACCAAATTATGCTGGTCTTCAAACTGGCTGCGGTAAATGGCCAGGACATACATAGCGGCAGAAAGATTCTGGCGGAGATAATACCAGTCGTCGGGGCTGGCTTCTTCTGGAGAACAGTAGCCAGGGAGCTGGCAAGCTTAATGCCTTTTGGTGTAGGCGCCATACCCAAGACTATAATCGCCTACGCAGGCACATTTGTGGTGGGTAGAAGCGCTCAGTATTACTACTCCACAGGATTGCAACCCAGCAACGACTTGCTCAGGAAGTTCTACTCCGACGCATTGGAGAGAGCCCGAAAGCTGTTTCCAAAGCAAGATGCTGAGCACAAGGAGCAAACTGATTAATCCAGATCCGGAGGTAAGAAAAGAGAATGGCTGTCGATAGGATGCCTGCTCAGTGGCGGAGAGCCTTAGGTAGATGGGAGAGATGGAAGAGCAGGGGCAGATTGAAGCCTGAGTTCGAGGAACTTACCTATGTAATGCTAGAGAAACTACGAGAAGTAAACGACCCGCAGGAGCTGATCAAGAAATACTATCTGGGCAACTACTGGGCGCTGCGTATCGCCAGGAAGATTTATCCTGACAGAGAGGATCTATGGGACATGGGCATGACAGCTGATGTAGCCTATGCTATGAGATACCAGGAGCTTACAGGCGAGAGCATCGCTGAGGACGAGCCAGAGGAAGACTAATTAGCCTCCAGCATCAGAGATTTTGCCTGTTTAGATATAGGCAAACAAAACTCAACAGTATTCGTAAGGACCAACTCTCTGTGCCAAATAACTGGCAAGAGTGGCGCCGAGGGTCCTATATACCACTGAATAGTAACAAAAACTTAGTTTCCAACCTGCAGAATATGAATGTTGAAGATAAGCTGCTAGACACAGGACCTGGCCTGGTTAAGAAGGAAGATCCTTCTGCTATACATATCTTGCTTGCACTTTTAGCAGTGTACCTCATATGGGGATCCACTTACTTAGGCATAAAATTTGCCCTAAGCAGCTTCCCCCCGTTACTTCTAGGGGGAATAAGATTCCTGATAGCAGGCTCCGTACTCTATATATGGTTACGGTTTCAAGGTCATTCAAAACCCACAAGAGAACAATGGCTCTCTTGTGCCTTAGTGGGTGCTCTCCTCCTGCTTATAGGAAATGGTGGAGTAGGATTTGCTGAGCAGAACGTAGCCTCTAGCCTAGTCGCCTTAGTTATAGCGGCCACGCCTTTGTGGGCAGCAATATTCCTTAGCTTGATGGGAAGAAAACCAGGCAAGCTAGAGTGGATAGGTCTGACAATTGGTTTTCTCGGAGTAGCGCTGCTCAACCTAGATGGACAACTAAGATCAGAGCCTATATCAGCGGCTATAGTAATTGCATCCTCCATCTGTTGGTCCTTTGGCTCAGTCATAAGCCAGAGGCTATCTATTCCATCAGGGCTTATGGCTAGTGCTTGCGAGATGCTTACAGGGGGAGCATTGATGTTGTTGATTGGCTTGATTCTTGGGGAAAAAATAAGCCTTCCAATAACTTTCGAGGCTTCTGTAGCGATAATCTATCTCACGATGATAGGCTCTCTGGTCGGATTTACTGCCTATAGCTTTCTACTGGAAAACGTCAGACCTTCTTTGGCGACAAGCTACGCGTACGTCAATCCGATAGTAGCAGTGATATTAGGCGCGTTCATTGGGAACGAACATATAAGCCCAATGATAATCGTTTCCATGCCCCTTATAATCTTAGGGATAGCTATAGTAGTTATGACTAAGAGCCCTAGTATGGAAAAAGAGGCCTAGAAAGGCTCTAAAGCTTGCATCTAATCATACGGAAACCTTTTCAAATAAGTTACTGGTAGTAAGGAGCTAGCTTATAAAGCGTCTGTTATTGATCATAGCGCTTCTGTTGGTAATTGTCTGGTTCGGAAACGTACTAATAGAGATCCATAAGGTAGGAAACACCGACAATGCAGTGAAGTCGGATGCTATACTCGTACTTGGAGCGTGCCCAGTACAACGGTAGACCCTCCCCTGTGTTCAGAGCAAGGCTGGACCACGCGCTCGCTCTATATAAGAAGAGGCTTGCCCCGAAGGTTGTGGTTGTGGGAGGTAAGGCGAGAGGGGACACCTATACCGAAGCGGATTCTGGTGTACGCTATCTCTTAAGAAGGGGCATACCTTCTAGCTCACTCGTGGCAGTACCTCATGGCCGAAGCACTTATAGCAGCTTGCGTGCAGCCAAAAACATGCTGCAACCCAAACATGTTCGATCTTTGATCATCGTAAGCGACAGATTCCATATGTATCGATCCCTGGAGATGGCCAAATCGCTTGGCTTTAGGGTAACTGGTTCCCCTACTCCCGACAGTCCTATAGATAAGGATCCTGCAGCTGAGACCAGGTATGTTATCAGGGAGGCACTAGCTTATACAGCCTACAGAATATCGGGACGTTGAGCCCCCCTACTCGAAGACAACCGTACGGTTACCATCGACCAATACTCGGTCCTCAAGATGCCATCTGACCGCACGCGCTAGTACCCTTCGCTCAACTTCACGTCCTATCCTGATCATGTCCTGAACTGTGTCTCTGTGAGACACGTGAGCTATATCCTGATTGATTATGGGGCCTGCATCTAGCTCCTCTGTCACATAGTGAGCAGTAGCTCCTATAATCTTTACGCCTCTGGCGTGTGCTTGATGATAAGGATTAGCCCCCACAAAGGCCGGAAGGAAAGAATGGTGTATGTTTATCATCCTCTGGCGATACGCGTTCACCACCTTGGGTGTGAGTATCTGCATGTACCGTGCAAGCACTACCAGGTCTATCGAGTACTTATCTAGGAGATCTAGGATCTTGTCCTCCTGCTCTTCTCGAGTTTCCTTCGTCACTGGCAGATGATAAAAAGGAATCCCATAGGCTTCCACCCTGCTCGCGGCATTTGTATGATTTGAGATCACCAAAGGTATCTCAGCCGGAAGTTCTCCGGCATCCCACCTCCACAGCAAGTCAACCAGACAATGATCCTGCTTGGACACAAGTATAGCCACCCGCTTAGGTTGATCAGTGTAATATATCTGCCAATTCATAGAATACTGCCTGGCGAGCGGAGTAAAGGCAGCCCCAAACTCCTCCTTTCGCAGGCCAAACCCCTCACCCTCTATTACAAGACGCATAAAAAATCTTCCTGAATCGCTAACGTATTGATCAGCGCTCAGGATATTGCCGTTATGCATAGCTATAAACGAAGAAATAGCTGCTATAAGACCCTTCCGATCTGGACAATCAATAAGCAACCTAATGTTATAGCTCATGGACACCTCAAGTCTTCGAGGAAGTATGCAAGGATTGCCTCATTATTTTACTGGTTTCGCGCCAGTAGAGGATGCGATCTCGCTAACCCTTCACGCATATCTTAGGGCGCAATAAGGCAACTCTGTTAGCCAAGCCGGCATATTCCGTAGCCTCCGCTACAAGATCCACGTTTTTGTAAGCATCAGGAGCTTCCTCTGCAACACCTCGAGATGAGTGTGCGCGTACTATTATGCCTCTCGCTGCCAGTTGCTGAATGATCTCCTTGCCGGACCACTGCTTGAGAGCCTGCCTACGACTTAGCGCCCTTCCTGCGCCGTGGGATGCCGTGGAGAGAGCGCGTTGCTCGCTCGTATCCACTCCTACTAATATATAAGACCCCGTCCCCATACTGCCGCCGATCAGTACTGGTTGGCCTATATTTCGGTATCTTTGGGGTATATCTGGGTGTCCAGGTCCGTACGCGCGCGTCGCGCCCTTCCGGTGGATGTAGACGAATCTCTCACGCCCATCTATGACATGTTTCTCGCGCTTACATGTGTTGTGAGAAACATCATACAGAGTCTCGACCTTAGTACCAGGTATTATCTTCCTGAATGCCTGGCGGGTGAGATGAGTCAATATCTGTCGATTTGCAAGGGCACAGTTTATACCTGCATTCATCGCCCCTATGTACTCATGCCCCTCTGGAGAGGTTATAGGGGCACATGCCAGCTCTCTATCTGGTAAGTCAATCTTAAGTCTTTGAGCAGCCTTGGCCAGTGACAGCAAGTAATCAGTTCCTATCTGGTGTCCTAACCCTCTGGAGCCGCAGTGGATGGATACAACTATCTGCCCCTCCCATAGGCCGAACGCTTCCGCAGCTTTCTGATCGTAAACCTTCTCTACGACCTGCACTTCAAGATAGTGATTACCTGACCCCAAGGTACCCATCTCACCTTTCTGGCGCTTCTTCGCTTCTTTTGAGACGAACTCAGGGACAGCGCCCTCCATCCGTCCATGCTCTTCTATATACTCCAAATCCTCTGGCACACCATAACCTTCCCTGACTGCCCACTCAGCGCCGCCTTCAAGCACTCTGTCCAGCTCTTTAGGGGAAAGTTTGATCTCTCCCTCTTCTCCTACACCGGCAGGAATAGTTTTATACAGCTCATCAGCCAGCCTCTCGGCATAGGGCTCGAGATCTCTCAACGATAGGTCTGTGCGTAGGCAGCGTATACCACAAGAGATGTCGAAGCCAACGCCCCCAGCAGATATTATGCCTCCTTCTTCCGGGTCAAATGCAGCTACTCCGCCAATGGGGAATCCGTAACCCCAGTGTGCATCAGGCATAGTCATAGCCTTGCCGACTATTCCGGGTAACTTTGCCACGTTAGTTATCTGCTCAAGTACCTTGTCGTCCATAGACCTGAGCAGTTCCTTGGTTCCATACAGAACTACGGGAGCTCTTTTCTCCCCAGGCTTAAGAGGCACTGTCCACGTATACTCATCTATCTTCTCTAGCTTTGACAGGTCCATCTGCCTTCCCTCCCTGACCTATACATCTACTACGCACCTAGCCTGCCACACTCCATTCTCCTGCTCGACCGAAAGCATAGTAAAAGTAGCCCCTTTCACTTCGGTTCCACGTTCAAGGTCCGTGCTCCAGGGCTGTCCCCATGCCTTACCTATCCACTTATTACCTTGCCTAACCAAACGAAACTTTCCTAGCGCCAGATCATGCTCTCGAGCTAAGACTAGAAGCTTGTTAAGCCAGGTAAATAAGGCAAGCTCTGGATCTTCTTCCTCGAATTCAAAAACTACTTCTCTTTCCGGCTTAACTGCTTCTACATCCAGCATGACCGCGAACATGGCCTTTGCGGCAGATTCGAAGGCCGACTCTAGCGAACTTCCCCTGCCTACTATGCCAACATCTGCATCGTGATCAAAGTACTCGTAGTCCTGAATATCGCTCATATTCCCCATAAGATTGAAGATAATATGCTGAGCAAGATATATTTTGTGACCTAAGGATTAGTTCCGCAAGGGCGATGCCGCTAGCATCTTTCTTGCTGTACAAGTGCAGCAAACACGGGAGGAGACAAAGGTGCAGGATAAAAAGCAGAATTTACCTATAAGGCTTTATCGAGGGGAAGGACATCTAGTGATAGCTGCTCCTATGCCCGGACTCGAACCACAAGACATAAGGATAACTGTATCTATGGACAAAGTAGTGTTAAGTGGGTCTGAAAGAGGGCCAAAGCAGCACCTCAGGGATCTGATTATATCTGAGTGGTCGGTGGGACCATACTACCGGGAAGTGGAGTTGCCTGAGAGGGTGAACCCCTCATTGGTCAACGCTACCTATGGAAACGGCATAGTTGTAGTTTCCATGCCATTACTAACCAAAGAAGAGCATATTGAACCACAGGAGTTCACCCTCACTCCGCTAGAGTCCACCCGTGGTGAACACGTAGGGCATTCGGGCAAGGATATGACACCAGTAGATATGTCGCAGCGTGCCAAGAAATAGACCAAGCCATGCAGGAGCTATCTGCTACTCCTGCATGGCCAATACTTGTTCCTTACCTCCGAGCATCCAGCCCCCAATGAAAACTAGAGCTATGAATGGGATCATTATTATGGCCAGGGCTACACCCCCTTGCGTGCCCTTGCCAAAGCCAGCAGCTGCCATTGCCTGGTTATACAACCCAAGAGCTATTATGAGTCCTACAATCACTCCGCCTATGGCGCCTATCCATACCAATAGCTGCCCCAACCTAGGAGATACCGAGGGAGATACGTCTTCAGGACGCATGATCTCGGTCCAAAGCAAGCCCCACTGCTTGATGCGAGGATAGATTATCAAGAGAATAAACGGCCCCAGCACTATCCCGGCAATGGCGTTATTGATGGTGATTATTACCGAGAGAGCAGCGAATGGGGCAAGCCTGATCAAATCTGCAAACCAGCTAATCACAAGAGCACACGCGGCAGAGCTTACTATCACCACTGCGATATAAGCTGCAAGCTTCTTGCCCGAATTGATAGAAGGCTCCTTGTCCTTGGAATTGTAAAATATTGCCCCCCATAGCTTGTAGGGAATGTACCCTAGCAGGAAGTTACCAACAAATCCTCCGATGCTGCCTAGGGTTAGAGTACCAAAGAAATCTCCTATTAGGTTTCCAATCGCTGCCCCCCACGCACCGGCGGGACCAAAGAGAAGCCCAAACACGAACGGGAACACGTTGGCTGGTCTAACCTCAGTGAGAGAAGGAATAATAACAAATCCTTTGAAAGGTATAAGAACTGCTGCGTAAATGGCTGCGCTCAACGCCGTGAGAACAATCATCTGGGTATACTTCCACATAGTAAAGACTTCCTTCATTGCATAAGCCCTCCCCGAATTATGTAATTTATGTAATTAAGCTTATAGATATCCCAAGATACGAACTAATATGATGAATACCAATAAACCCAGAGCAGTGAATATAACTACAAAGTCTCTTCCTACCATCTTCAACTGCAGATAGTAGGTACGACTTGGCATCGCCCCAAACCCCTTGGACTCTAGCGCCATACTGAATATATTGGTGGATCTTATTGTAGAGATGAAAACAGGTATTAACAAGGGGATGTAGTTTTTTATCCTTTGGATTGGGCCTCCCGTGTCAAGATCCAACCCTCTAGATCTCTGTGCTTGGGTGATGGTGGTAGTAGTGGAGGCTATCATCGGGACCAGGCGCAAGGCTGTCGAGACCACAAAAGCAAACCTATATGGTATACCTATCCTTACTAGCGCCATGGCTATGTCTTCGTTACGAGTTATAGAAAGAAAGATCAGGCCAGCTATAACCATGGTGTCTATTCTAATAGCCACAGATACGGCGTAAACGACGGATTCACGCTCTACGATCCAGAATAGGGGAGTAGTTCCCTGCTGGAACAAAGACCAAAGGACTATGGTCACCAGAGTTATCATGAACAATACAAACCTAATCCTCCGAAGGTTGATCAATACCCCAGCTACATAACCAGCTAGTAAAACCAACAACAATATGGCTAATAAATAAATGGGATTCAGAGAGATGAAAACTAACACAAAGGTTATCAGGAGCAGGAGCATCTTGGTACGAGGATCAAGCCTATGAAATATTGAATCCCGATCTATATATAGATAATAGGGATCCATTTATATATTCTCCTTAGTAACATGTACTAGCTCCTCAACCGAACGCACAGTATAGCCCAGCAGATTGCTCATCGATACTATTTGAGGTGGCTTTAGTGCGGCATCTCGTAGCTCCTCCTCCCTGGAGAAAACCTCTCGCACAGTCCCAGATAGGTAAACTCTGCCATCCTTCATAACTACAACTCGATCTGCGTATTCAGCAACCAACCACATACTATGTGTGACTACGATGATGGTCGAGCCAGATTTGTTCAACCTTTTGACTAGCTCCATCATGCTGCGCTGCTGGGAATAGTCCAAACCGGTCGTGGGCTCATCTAGGATCAGGACCTCGGGATTGCCCGCAAGAATAGATGCCACGGCCACTCTCTGTCGCTCACCTTTGGTAAGAGAGAATGGATCAGCGTCTTCATATCCTTCCAAGTCGACTGCCTTCAAGGCATCAGCAACTCTCTGTTTGATCTCGCTCTCAGGTGTATGGCGTAGCCTCAACCCAAAAGCGACTTCATCATAGACCTTATCAGAAAATATCTGGTGATCCGGGTTCTGAAAGACATAGCCTATATGTTGTCCCAGAGTCCTGATACCTAGCTTGCGTGTCTCCTCACCATTTACCCTGACACTACCGGAGGTCGGATATAACAGACCATTGAAATGCTTAACCAGAGTCGTCTTCCCAGAGCCATTCTGGCCAAGAATCGCCAAGAATTCCCCTTTATGAACATTTAGGTTTACATCCTCAAGTGCCAGCACTCCACCTGGATACATGTGGCTCAGGTTTCGAACCTCGATAATAACTTCATGGTTAGATTCCATCCTGGACTTTTCTTCTTCCACAAGCTTCGTGTAGGCCCCTTCGTCCACTCTATATCCCCGGCGTCGAAACTCCTGCACCCCTTCTTCAGGGGTAAGAGGTAGCTCCATTTCTGGTACGCCCATCACACTGAAAAACTGAGGCACCTGCAAAGGCATAACCCCACATTCTTCCATAAGATCTACCTTGCGCAGCATTTCCTTGGCAGGATAATCTGCCACTACCTGACCATCTCTTATCAACACTATCCTGTCAGCGTTGAGGGCTTCTTCGGTCTCATGTTCAATAACAATGAGAGTGACATCTTCTTCCTGCTCAAGGCTACGAGCGATTTTGAAAACACCTTCCTTGCCAATGGGATCAAGATCGGTAGTGGGCTCATCCATACATAGAACTCTAGGCTGAATAGCCAAGACAGATGCTATAGCTAAGCGCTGTTTCTGCCCACCGGACAAGGTAGCAGGACGCCTCTCCTCAAAACCCTGCAAACCCACTTTGGCCAAGGACTCTCTTATCCGTAAGCCTATTTCATCTGGAGGTACGCAGAAATTCTCAGGGCCAAAAGCTACTTCAAGAGCCACGTTGGTAGAGAACAACTGAGCTTCAAAATCCTGGAAAACCAGCCCCACATAACGAGCCAGCTCGCCGACCCGACTATCCCGAGTGGATTTACCAAATATAAAGACGTTTCCTTCCATCTTGCCTCTATAGAAATGAGGGATCAGGCCATTCAGAGAGATGGCAAGGGTACTCTTGCCGGCACCAGAGGGGCCCATTATCACTACGAAATCGCCTTGCTTGACTTCCAAGTTGAGGGACTGAACGGCAGGCTCTTTCCGGCCACGGTACCTCCAAGTAAAAGATTCAATCTTGATGGGTATATCTTCTTGCATAAGCGCTCCAGTAATATCAAGCGTCGTGATTGTACTACCACATTTTGCACTTAACAAGAGAGTGTTTCTAGGCCAACTAAGCCTTTATTTTATGTTGGCACGGTAGATGCTATTACTACGCCGATTGATTTCGGGGGCCGAGTAATCATTGTAGGGAGGGGAGTAAATGTCTTTACTATGGTTGCTCATTATACTGCTTATCATAGCTATACTATTCGGGGGATGGGGTTACGGCAGATACGGTCCTTATGTGAGCATTGGTCCAGTCGCTCTAATAATCTTGATCATATTGATTCTGTGGCTAACCGGTAGCCTAACTTGATCAGCAGGCCACGTGGAACTACTCGGCCCTCCACGTGGCAGCCATAAATTCCAGTACAGAAATGTAGTTGGAGAGGTTCTTATCCTTACTTCTCAGGGTCATTACCCAAGCCTTACTAACCATAAACCCATACAAGTTGCCTAATGTAGAACACCTCGGGCGACTTACTAAAATCAGTCCATGCTAACCACTGCCCTGATATAAGTCCACCTCTATAATCTCCTAATCTTTGAACTCTCATTCCAGCTATCCTGCTGATATTGTTCACGCTGGCATCTACGTAGCTATCGAGGTTGACACCTGGATTTAGGTCTTCGGCAAACACCGTAATATAAGCCTCAACTCCAGGCTTTCTCGGATAAAACACATCACCTTGTACTCCGGCAGAGCTTATCCCACCACTTACTCCGTACCAACCCGCAGGTAGCTTCAGAGTGTAGTTATAGATCTTAGATTCAAAAGCTATGCTAGACGATATAACTTTCGATGGTGTTGCACTAGGGATAACAAAAGGAGTCGAAGCTGAGCTATTTGTTGTAGGGGTAACAACAGCTGCAGGGGAGCTGAAGCCTGTTGGGGTGGGTAGATGTACTTTTGAGGATCCACTCCTCTGAGTCAGAAATCCAAGTGGGCTGCATGCCCAACATGTAGCAATTAGTATAGCAAGCAGCCCACTTAGAAGATGCTTCATGATCGCTAGCTGCGGAACCTTAAAGGCATCACATCGAGCATAGTCCTCAGACCAGGGGGCAGATTCATAAGAACGCTTGCAGCATTAACTACTATAGAAGCAGTAGCGCGATCACCATGCACGCCACCATCGAACCTCAGATCCAGATCCGGTATACCCCATATTTGTATGTGGTCAACAGGTTCATCGGCACCTACGTACATCTTTAGGTCCAGTACTAACTTCTCTATATCCCGACCATAAGCTCTGATCGTCTGCCTAACTCCCGCAACCTGACCTGGCTGTATGTTGCCGATGGCAGCTAATATCTCGCGCTCCGCAACTATGGGCTCTATGCTTTCCTCAAAATCTTTGCACTCCCAACCCATAGCATCGATGATCATCCAAGCTGACTCAGGCAAGCCTACATGCCTTACGTTCCCTGTGGCCACAAGCTGCCTAAACTCCTCAACGGTCAGCCCAGCACCCACTTTGCGTTGCAGCTGCAGCCGCCTACCTCCAGCATCTACCACCCTCTCTATGTGAATGCGGTCCACCTTTTGACAAACTGTAGTCACTGTCAGAGGAAAAGCATCCATAACAAAACCAGGATTCACCCCAGTCCCCAGTATCCTGACGTTCGCCTCCTTGGCCTTCATATCTAGTTCAGTTGCCAGACCGGGATAGGTACGCCAAGGATAAGAAAGTTCCTCACAGGTGGAAACAACACTTAGTCCCTTTTCTATGGCGGACTCTATCTGAGGCTTGACTACTTCCAGGAAAGATGAAGTTGTGTGAAGGATAAGATCTGCTTCAGTATTCTGTAACGCTTCCTCCAGAGAGGAGCTAACTATGACCTCGGAAGGGGCACCAGTTACCTCCTCAACTGTACGACCGACCTTAGATGGGTCTATATCCACGGCGCCGACCAGACGCATATTGCTTTTGGAAGCAGCGACTCTCGCCACCTCGGACCCTATAGGGCCAAGACCGAAAGAAATTACCCTTATCTCAGACACAATAGGCTCTCCCACATCCACAAGTATTTTTCCTCGAATATCTAGTCGAGGAAATCCCTTAGATGGTTGAGCTTTCCAGGCTTGCGAAGTTTCTCCAGGGCCTTCGCCTCTATCTGGCGTACCCTTTCACGAGTAACACCAAGCCTATGGCCAACCTCTTCTAGTGTATGGGGTGAAGAGCCTTCTAGTCCATATCTCAGCACCATTACCTTGCGCTCTTTCTCTGTGAGGGAGTTCAGAACCTTGGATAACTCCCTCTTGAGCACTTCTCCTATAGCCAGATCTACAGGAGTCTCAGTAGTCGAATCAGGGATAAACTGCCCTAAAGAAGAATCGCCATCCGTTCCCACTGGACCCTCTAAGGAAAGCGGATGGCGAGACGCTCTCATTATTAGCCTCACCTTCTCTGGGTTCATTCCCATATACTCAGCAAGTTCTTCACATGTAGGTTCCCTGCCAAGCTCCTGTGAGAGCTTACGTGAGGCCTTATAGAGGTGATTCATGGTTTCCGTGATGTGTACTGGAAGCCTTATCGTCCTGGCCTGATCTGCTATAGCCCTGGTAACGGCCTGCCGTATCCACCAAGTAGCATAGGTCGAGAATTTAAACCCCTTGCGATAGTCAAATTTATCCGTAGCCCGCATGAGTCCTATGTTACCTTCCTCGATAAGATCAAGGAGGCTAAGGCCCCTATTCATGTGCTTTTTAGCAACGCTTACGACCAGTCTGAGGTTTGCTTCTATAAGATGCCTTCTCGCTCTTTCCCCTTCGTCCACTTCTGCGAGCAGTTTATCGCGTTGCTCGGGTTCGTATTTGCCACTGTCAAGAACACTTTGGGCTTTCTTGCCCCTTTCCATCTTTTTAGCCAGCTCCACCTCCTGTTCGGCGGTGAGCAGAGGCACAAGCCCTATCTCCCTAAGATACATACGCACGGAATCATCTAAGTCTTCGCTAAGGTCCTCCTCCTGCTTGTCGTATTCTGCTTCCTCGGGTAGATCGTCGTATTGATGAGAAAAATGGGGGTCTTGAAAGGGGACATCATGGATCTCAGATAACACTGGCTCCTCCACGCACCTGGCTTTTGCAGAAAGTTTGCTATCAGCGAATAGTTAAAGCAAACTTTTGACTTTGAATATAGCATACTACGAAGGATTTGAGTAGGGTATATCCTATATAATCTTTCCTTACCTACTGTAATTCCTTCAGTAGCCTGCTAGCTATAACCATTCTCTGCGCTTCGCTGGTACCTTCGTAAATCTCCGTTACCTTAGAATCTCTATAAAACTTTTCCACGGGATATTCAGCGCTATATCCCAAGGAGCCGTGTATCTGTATTGCTTCCCTGGCAGCACTGACGCACATCTCAGAAGCAAATAGCTTAGCCATTGAAGCTGCCAAAGTTATATTTTCTCCTTTATCTTCAAGCATGGCTGCCCTATACGTCAGTAGCCTTGCAGCCTCAACCTGAGTGGCCATATCTGCTATCTTCCACTGAATGGCCTGAAACTCCGCTATGGGCCTGCCAAACTGGCGCCTTTGAACAGCGTACTGTATTGACATTTCCAAACACGCCTGACCTATCCCCACCGCTTGCGCAGCTATTCCTATTCTGCCACCATCTAGCGACTGCATAGCTATCTTGAAGCCCTGGCCCTCCTCTCCAAGCCTGTCGCGCGCAGAGACTTTCACTCCATCGAGGTGCACAGTGCAAGAGTGGGCAGCTTTTATACCAAGCTTGCTTTCGGAAGGGTCTACAACCAAGCCGGGGGATTCACGATCGACTATGAATGCTGAGATGTCCTTATGGTTACCCCTATTATCAGTCCGGGCAAACACTATGAATAATCCAGCATGATTAGCATTGGTTATCCAAACCTTAGTGCCCGTCAAGAAGTAATGATCTCCGTCTCTTGAAGCTCTCGTTTGTATAGATGCAGCATCAGTACCAGATTCAGGTTCAGTTAGAGCAAACGCCCCTAAGGTCTTGCCGGAAGCAAGCAGGCTCAAATATTTACCCTTTTGTTCCTCAGTTCCCCAGCGCTGAAGTGGCACCGCCGTCAGAGAGGTGTGAGCAGAGACTATAGTGCCTATGGAAGGGTCTACTCTGGAAAGCTCCTCAATCAGGATAGCATAGGACAAAAAATCCGACCCAGATCCTCCATATTGCGGGTCTATGGGAGCTCCCATGAACCCTAACTGTCCCAGTTCTTCTATAATACCCGCTGGGAATCTAGCCTCTCTGTCATTTTGCAAGACTTGGGGCCTAATACGATCCTCAGCAAACTTTCTTACGATCGATCTAAGGACTTGATAGTCTTCAGGTAGGTCCAAACAGTTGGAAAGCCCCATCGATCTATCCCTCCACTTGTAAGACCAAAGCATCACCCTGAGCTGTGCCACTGCAGATGGCTGCTAGTCCATACCCTCCACCACGCCTATGCAGCTCGTGAAGCAGAGTGGTCACGATCCTAGCTCCGCTAGCCCCAATTGGGTGTCCCAACGCTATGGCTCCTCCGTTAACATTGACCTTCTCTGGATCCGCATTTAGCTTCCTGATAGAGATGATAGCCACGCTAGCAAAAGCCTCATTTATCTCTATAAGATCCATGTCATCTATAAGCATGTTTACTTTGCACAGGGCCTGTTGAGCCGCCATGGCTGGGGTATACGCCAAGTATGGTGGATCCCATGCAGCTGCGCCTTGAGCCAAAATAAATGCCAATGGCCTTAGGCCGTGCGCACGCACGTAATCCTCGCTAGCAAGCACGAGTGCTGATGCTCCGTCGTTTACGCCTGGAGCATTTCCAGCCGTGACTGTGCCATCAGGATCAAATACTGGCTTTAGCCTAGAAAGTGCCTCCATGGAAGTATCTCTTCTGGGGGCTTCATCTTGATCTACGAGGCTTTTGTCCCCCTTGTTAGAGCTAACCTCTACAGGGATTATTTCATCATCGAACCTACCAGCATCTATTGCTGCGATAGCACGCTTGTGGCTCCTAAGAGCCCATTCGTCCTGCTGCTGCCTGGTAACTCCTTCCTTGCTAGCAACAGAGCTACCATGGTTGCCCATGTGTACGTGCAAGATGGGATCCCATAAACCATCATGGATCATAGCATCCAGCAACTCACCATTGCCCATCCTGTAACCCCACCGAGCCTTAGGGATGAGATAAGGAGCGTTACTCATGCTCTCCATGCCGCCAGCAACTAATATGTTGTGTTCGCCGAGCCTGATAAGAGCATCAGCCAGAGCTATGGCCCTCATTCCGCTGCCGCACACTCTATTGATGGTATCGGCAGTAACCTCTCTACCCAGGCCAGCACTAAAAGCTGCCTGCCTGGCAGGTGTCATGCCAAGACCTGCGCCTATTACATTACCCATAATCACGTGCTGCACTTCTGATGGGGGGACCCCTGCCCTCTCTATAGCAGATCTGATAACAATAGCGCCCAGATCTACGGCGCTCAGGGAAGCTAATGCACCGCCAAGCTTGCCTATGGGAGTTCTAACCGCGCTTAGTATTGCCGTTCTGGACATCATAAATCTCCGAGGTTACAAATGCCTGGAGGGGAAAGAAGAGGGATCATACCCCTTCACTGGTGGCTGCGGACATCTTAGAGGGTGATCTTTTCTGTAGCCTAATGCATATTCAGCCTGAATTAGGGTATGAATCTCCCTGGTCCCCTCGTATATTACAGCCCCACGAGCATTACGCCAGTACCTCTCTACTGGAAACTCATTAGAGTATCCATTAGCACCATGTATCTCTATTGCATCTTCGGCAGCCTTCAACGCAACGTTACATGCGTACCATTTCGCCATCGAGGTCTCACGAGTGGACCTAATCCCATGATTCTTTAGCCAAGCTGCCCTGTGTACCAATAGCTTGGCTGTGTCTATCCCAAGCTGCATGTTTGCTATCATCTGTTGCACGAGCTGAAACTTGCCTATCTCCTGGCCAAAGGCTTCCCTCTCATGGCAGTACTTTAGGCTCGCTTCAAGGCAGGCCCTTGCAAGCCCAACAGCTCCAGCAGCCACAGTCAACCTGCCCTGATCAATAGCGCTCATGGCTATTTTGAAACCCTCTCCTTCTTCTCCTAACCTGTTTTCTATCGGGACTCTGACATTATCAAGGAATATCTGCCCTGTATTGCCCGCCCTTACACCTAGCTTGCCATGTATCGTGGATGTTGAAAGCCCTTCAAATCCCCTTTCCAGAATAAATGCCGTGATTCCCTTGTAGCCCTTAGAACGATCTAAGGTCGCAAATAACAAGAAATGATCTGCTTTATCTGCAAGGCTTATCCACGTCTTCTGGCCATTAAGTACGTAGTAATCTCCTTCTCGTCTTGCGGTAGTCTCGATATTAGCTGCGTCAGATCCATGCCCCGGCTCAGTCAATGCAAAGGTAGCAAGCTTCTCACCCCTTGCCTGGGGTATCAAATACCTCTGCTTCTGATCCTCATTGCCCCATTGCAGGAGTGTCAAGCTGTTTAATGCGACATGCACACTCATAACTACACGGAAAGCAGTTTCAGCTCTCTCGAGTTCTTCACAGATGATCGCCAAGCTGTGATAGTCCATCCCACTCCCGCCGTACTCCTCAGGAATAGGAGCTCCAAGCAGCCCCAATTCGCCCATGCGCTTGACTATGTCCTTATCCCAATATTCATTTATGTCATTCTCTCTTGCCTTTGGAGCTATCTCTCGCTGAGCAAAGTCACTTACCAGATCCTGAACCATTACATGCTCTTCACTCAGGCCAAAATTCATATTCACCTCCAAATCAGCCGGTTTAGGCGGCTCATTATAGCACCGTACAGAAAAGAGGGATAGCCTAACTCCCAATTGCATTAGTACTAATTGGCTATTGTTGTAGTTGCACAACAGCAAATATACTGATGGCTAGCGATGACCCAGAAAAGGGCAAACCCGTCGTGAGATGGGGACGCAAAGCCACGGGACTCTAAGAGTCAGCCGGGCTGCCTGGGAGGCTGACCAGTGCCTCCCTAATCACCCTATGGGAGGACATACAAGATATGACAAAATTGAAACCTAGGCTCCTAGTATTTCTGATTTTGTGCCTTATGGTAACAACATTGTCTCCGCTAATTAGCATCAATCGAGCCTCGGCAGCTGTCACTACTTGGAGGGCACTTTTCTTGGTATATCGTAGTACAGATGTTACCTTCACTTGGAATGGGCAGACGCAGAGGGTGAGGACCTCTATGTCCTCTTCGGACTTGCAGAAAGCACTGTACGTCATAAGGAGAGTGCCATCTACGGTTTACAATTGGTCCAGAGGCAACACATACCTTAGCCAGACTATAGTCTATCCAGATCACCCCATATCATCGGTTACTTCCCTTGGTGCGAATGGTTTCTGGGTTTCGCCCCTGGACATAAAGGCAGATATCAACAAGTACGCTCCTCAAGGTAGGTACGACAGCATCTTCGTCATATGGAGGTTGGATACTGATAGTGGCAAGCGAGTACCTAGCCTGGGTTGGGGGTGGACTGTAAGGCCAGGTCCTTGGGCGAATGGAGCAGGTTACACAACCGTAAATATCCCTCAACAGCACGGAGACTGGCTTGGTCGCTACCCAGAGCAGATATTTCTTCATGAGTGGACTCACCAGGTAACTGGTTTCTACGAACAGCTAGGATATAGAATGCCCAACATAGATCGAGCCTCGGACTATGGTTACAGTCGAGAGGAGGCTGGACAAGTCTTCCTCTCAGACGTACTTAGCGGCAGAGTCCCTTATGGCTCCACTTACATAGGGGTCAAGCCTAGCATCTGGGCTTCTTCCACCCCTAGGTATCTATACGCTGCGCAATCTACTAACTACCTGCCTCGCGTGACTTCTCTAACACCTGGAACAGGTACGAGTTACGTAGGAAGAAGCTACTCATTCACGGCGACCTACTACGACTCTAATGGAGCCAAGAATATCAACAAGGCTTATATCAAGTTCCAGAGCTCCTATTACAATAGGTCCGTCAAGATCTGGTACAACCAGGACAAGAACAAGATCTACATGAAGGACCTCTCTAACGGGGTGTTATATAGTGCAGTGCCTGGCAAAGATGTAGTACTAAGGGGAAATATCATGCAAATCAACGCCAGGTATACTACAGTCAGTCTATCCGGCAATCAGCTAACTATTAGATGGAGCATAGTTTTTGAACCAAGAGCCGATAACAACAACTATCGCGTGCTTGCATCAGTACGAGATGACTCTGGGGCTTATCCAGACTATAAATTGATGGCCTATAGATACGTACGGTAGCTACCTGCTACCGTAAACGGAACTAACATCAAATACCGTATACTGTCCATAGCGCAGTACTACCGGGAATCTTTCCTGGTAGTACTGTTCGTTTACTCTGAATAGTTGTCTCTCTGTGGGACCTATGACTAGATACCTGGCTCCATATTTTCTGATCAAGTTCTGGGTTCGAGATGATCCTGTATATATCAACTGGAGATCCTCCATCCTGTGTCTCCAGGGTAATCCCCAGTCATTTGCCAGATAAGGTGGGCCAAGTACCACTTGCCTCCCAGCAAGGTCAGTTATAGGATGATGTACCTGGGTAGCGGTGATGTATACGGCATCAGCAGGCAACCTCTCCTTGACTTGGTTAGCAAAGGCTATATCCTCATTACTAAATTCAAGATATCTCGATTGAGAAGGAATAGACGCCCTAAATAGATCCAGGGAGCCAGTGAAGACGAGCAAGAATATCAAAAATGCAACTAGAAACCTGGAGATTATATCCCCTGTAAGGATCAATTTTACTAGTACCAAAGATATGACCACAGCAGAAACCACGTACCAATACACCAACAACTTGCGATTGCAACAATCAAAAGGCTGCATTACAACCAAAGTAGCTATAAACCATATAAGGGCAAATGGAGCGTAGAAACTCCTTATCCTATTTGGCAAAGCGCCCTGCACCACAAAAATCAACCCAGCAAGTGGCAGGAAAAGCCCTACATTTTTGAGCCAGTACCATATATAGTTTTCAGTTGCTATAGCCCTAGTGGTTATTTGTACACTTAGGCCGCCATTGCTGGTAGCTCCAAGGTTTCCAAGTTGCCACAGAACTTGCAGCATCCCTACCGTGACAGGAAGAGAGAATAGGATTCCAGATAACAACGCCCTATAGCATCCTTGCTTATCGTTACGCAAGAATGAAAGCACAAGGTACTCCACAACAAGGTAACCCGACACTATGCCAATCGTTACAAGCGTGTGAGGATGCACGAGCGGGAGAAGGGCTGATGCCAAACCTACTAACAACATATCGTAAGGTCTTCTAGAGAGCCTGAACCTGTAAAGCAGGCTCAACATCAACATACCGAGAGGAAGTGCCAACAGGAATGGCCTCTGGGGAAGGAAAAAACCTAGAACTATATTAGGATAGGTCATGGCGTAATCACGCAAACCTGTATAGTACGAAGGCAGATTGAGAAGTGTGTGGATGAAGTTTCCCGACCTATTAGCCTCTACCAAGAAGACTATGAACCCCATACCACCACTCAGTAAGACCAGAACCACGGTCAATAAGCTGGCAAAAACGGATCTCGAAATCCGCAGAGCTAGCAAATATATACCTGCAACCGTACATATACCCAGCAGAAACCCCGGGATTACAAATGCGGGCCCCAAGGACCAGCCCAGGATCATAAGGATCGAGCTAAAGAAATCGGCCATGAAGGGATAAGAAAGCAAGGTGCCACTGAAGTATATGTTTGGAGGCGGGAATTTACGTATCTCGACGAAGCTCTCGATAAGTCCTGTGTGTATGGGTAGATCACCCCATATAAATGAGTGACCTGCGTACCACCCATCCGGGTATAGTCTCCAGGAATTGTAATACAGGTGAAAGAAGAAAACCCCTATTACCAGGAGCATCTCAGCAAACCAAACAGTCTCTCTAAGCTTCAACCTAGATCTAAAATCCTGCAGCTCATTTTTGATCCTTGCAGTGACTTGGGATCTAAGCCAAAAAGTCAACACAAAAGAGACTATCAACAAACATAGAGATGTCAGACAAACCTGTAACAGGTTGAAGCCAAAGACGATTGCTGATACAAAGCACGCTATAGAGATCAATATGACACCGAGATCAAAACCATAAAATATACGTTCTTCAAACGTTAAGCCAGGAACCAGCAGGTAAAGTACTAGTATTCCTAGGATCAAGCAGGAAATCAGCAGGAGTACTCCCAGCAATATCTCATCTCCAGCTAGGAATAAGTATGCGCATATCGAATTGAGCTCTAGTTAGTGGGATAGCTGAATATATCGGAAACAGGAACACAAACATAGCCACCACAGCTACACAATAACATATAGCCGCAGTTCTCCAGGTCCCCCCTCTTGAGAGGAATTGCCTAATAGTGTAAGCGAGAGCTACACATCCAAAGGGTACTGATGGCAGGAAGTGATAAGCAAAAGCTATCCTTGGAACAAGCGCCCAAGGCAGCCAAGCTCCAAAGAACCCGAGAACTACTATAAGCAGAGCCTTCCAGTTCTCATCAATCCAGTCAGAAGCGGCCCAAAGTACGGCAGGAATGAGAGCAAGATAGATTACAGGATTACCGTTAGTATATATGTTAGCTATACGATCATCCGGATAGTATTTGACATAGTACCAAACAGGTCTGAGAGTTAGCGGCCATTCCCACCACTTGGATTGATAGTTATGTGTAGCTTTAAGGTGCGAGTGGTAGTAATACATTTGATATTGGAGCTTAAAGAAATCCTTTATGCCATTCCCACTAAGGAAGAACTGGGTATAGGAGAGCAAGTACAACACAGCAGGCACTAGCAACATAAAAGCAAACAGTAGTCCTGCTTCAACCAGCCATTTACTTACGGGGGCTCTACTCTTGTACAGGGTATATGCCGAACAAACTACCAGCGATAGCCCCAGGAACGCATATACATAGACAGCATTCCACTTGGTAGATACTGCCAGACCTATAAATACTCCAGTCAGGAACAGGTACCTCGTTCTACTGTTGGTAGCAGTCAAGTACTTATAAGCCATCAAAAGGGCAAGCATCAGAAATACTACAAGGAATATATCTACCATCCCAGTACGGGATTGCACATAGTACATACCATCAAACAGTAGCAAGAAGGACGTGAGCAGCCCAACAACCATGTAGCCGGTAAGGGAGTACCCTAGCCAGTAAGCAACGCCAATACCAATAGCACCAAAGACAGCAGAAGCAAAGCGCCACCCAAACGAATTGTCACCAAAGATCAGTATAGAATCAGCAATTAGGAGCTTCCCTAGCGGAGGATGGGTCCACTCATACGCCACTCCCTCTCTTGGAGCTCTTTTATACCATAAGTAGGCATCTGTATTACCCGAAGCGTACTGAGCAGCGGTATAGGCATGGTAAACCTCATCGTAGATGTATTGAGGAGGCACACTAAGCCTGTATAAGTAAAAAGCAAAGGAAACCAATATTAGCAAGAGAGGAATAGCTCTTATAGCTAGGGAACTCCACTCCTTCTTCTCAACAAGTTCTTTGCCTGCTATCTCTGCCATCAACAAAGATCCTTCACAAGTCAAGCTGGTAACAAGAGCAAGATACAGACATAGTATCCCTACGTCAAGTAAAGATAAAAGAAGTAAAGAAATTGGGGGAGATCACCAGATCTCCCCCCTGTTCAAAGACTCTTACTACCACTTGCGCCTTAGTAGCATATAAGTTGCTACTAATATCAGACCCAGGTAGTAGCCTGCTACTGGCAGGGAAGCCCCAGAGCCAGTACTCGCCATCCCTCCATCACCAGTCCTGGGCACAGTAGGCATATGTCTTGGAGACGGGCTTGGTGACGCCTCTGGGACAGGTACACCACTCGCACTGGGCGAAGGGCTCACACTCGGAGCAGGCGTCGGGACTGGAGTAGGTGAGCCTGATGGACTTGGCGATGGTAGTGGTGACGGCACAGAAGACGGTATAGGTGTTGGTGATACTGATGGGATAGGCGACTCAGATGGACTAGGACTAGGTTGAGGAGTCGGTATAGGCGATTCGGAAGGAGTCGGGCTAGGCAGTGGGCTAATCGATGGACTTGGTGCCGGCGTAGCTGAAGGTGTGGGTGACACCGACGGAGATGGGATCGGGCTCGTGCTTGGAGATGGGCTGGGCACCGGCGTTGGCATTACCGAGGGTGATGGGCTCGGTGTAGGGCTGTTACTTGGAGATGGTAACGGTGTTGGAGTCGTACTCGGCAATGGAGTAGGCGACACTGATGGTACAGGCGTTGGCACAGGTGACTCACTAGGTGATGGTGTTGGGCTGAACGATGGACTGGGTACAGGAGTAGGCGAAGGCGCCGGACTCTCCGAGGGACTAGGAGTTGGAGATGTAGACGGGCTTGGTGTCGGCACTGGAGAAACACTTGGTGACGGGCTAGTAGATGGCACAGGTGTAGGACTCACGCCCGGAGACGGGCTGGGTATAGCCGTCGGTGATGGGCTTGGCGTCGGAGCCACCGAAGGTGAAGGGCTTGGTATCGGCGATATCGATGGACTTGGTACTGGTGTAGTTGAAGGTGATGGACTTGGGCTAACACTCGGTGATGGGCTGTTAGATGGAATTGGAGTATTGCTTGGGCTAGGGAGCGGACTCTGGCTCGGAGACGGGCTCACTGAAGGCACAGGACTATGAGACGGCTGTGGTGTAGGGCTCACAGATGGGCTGGGGAACGGAGACTCCGAAGGACTTGGTGATGGGACTATGCTTGGTGTCGGCACTGGAGTTGGACTCATTGATGGAATCGGAGTTGGCGATTCACTTGGTAACGGAGTTGGGCTAGGGCTTACTGAAGGCGATGGAACAGGGGTTGCCGTTGGGGTAGGCGTTGGCTGTGGACTTTCCGGCTTACAGTTCACCCAAAAAACCTTGTGCTTTACATCGTTGCCCTTAGAACCGGGGGCATTAATAGTTAGCTTGATATGATAGCCCTGATTAGAATGTGGTTCATACTGCAAAAGGTACTGCGATAGGTCATATTCAACCGAAGCATCCAGGCCAGACTCCGATCCCCCTCCCGAAGCATCATCTTTACCTATGAACACTTTATCTTGAAGTATTAACTGATCTTTAGGTTCAGTAGGTGCCTGCGTCTCAAAGGTAACTGTAGCGTAATAATCTCCTTTATCAAACCCATAAAAGTCTATCTGGAATACACAACCCGGGTGAGGCTCGTTGTTCGGATGATCATCAAAATCCCTACCATCGACCTTGATCGTACCATTGTTGCCAGGTGGATTCTTGCCATGAGCACTAGTGGTACCACCAAAGAGTGTGGGAGCGATCATAGATAAGACTAGTGCAGAAATAATTAGGCAAGTTATTAAGAACGGTTGTCTTATTTTCAGTGTCATGTTCCCCTCCTTTGCTTTGACGAATGAACCTAAAAAACGAACCGGCTACTGAGAAGAATCTCAGTAGCCGGTTGCACCAGTGGCTCCATCCGCTCCCATGGTGCCCATATAGGCAAGCGGACTTCGTCGCCTCTACGCTAATTAGCGCCTTTTACACTTTTAGCATTAATGCAAAAGTGTCTACATTTTCAATTATATAAACCTAATCAATATCCGTCAATAGAAATTAAGATTTTCCGCAGCAAGGTATATTTATTGCTTAGACGCAATAAATATACCAAAACTCCACATTGAACATTATCATCTGCGCAACAGATCAGGGTTGGCATTACCTCGAAAAAGGAGCTTTAGGAGGGTGCTATAAGAGGGGCAACATGATGAACTCTTCAGTTAGGCAGAGCTGTGTAAGGCCAGAGGGGAAACTCTATAGATCTTGATTGTCAGAAAGTCTCTCTAGTTGCCTGGAGCTAGTAAAGGTTTGAGGGTGAAGCTCACACTGGTTGTGGTCCCCATTGTAGTGGATACGTTTTTAGTCACAGAGGTGTAGTCCTTGAGACTAGCGGTTACTCTCACTATACCTATAGGCACATTTTTGATGAAATACCTACCGTAAGAGTCTGTAGCATCTTGTAGGTCACTACCCTCCTGAGAGGTCACACTAACAACAGCATTGGAGAGAGGCGTTCCACTAGAAGACCTAACGTAGCCGGAAAGTCTGGCTAGTGGTGCTAGCCTGATACCTGTATATTCAGTAGCGGCAGGTTCTATAAAAATGTTCCTCATCCCTTGAGCATAGCCCTGCTTGCTGAATATCAGCTTCCCAGCTCCATATCTTATATTTCGAAATACAAATCTCCCTTGACTATCTGTGTATGTATATCTAGGAGTTCCATATAGCTGCACCCTGACTCCAGGGAGAACATTGCCGGTCTTGGCATTTCTAACCCTTCCAATCAAGGTCCCAGGAACAGCCAAGGACCTGTATAGATTCAACCGTCCATACCCATAGCGCGTATCCAACCCCTGGGGACCTAAATCGTCTGCCCCTGCTTTTAGCCTTTGCCATATTTGATTGGCAGAGTACCAAGGGAATTCTGCCTTGATTACCGCAGCAGCTCCGGTAACAAAAGGAGCTGCCATAGACGTCCCGCTCATGTAAGCATATCCTCCAGGGTAAGTGGAGTATATGTCGACTCCAGGAGCGCTTATATCCACGTATGAGCCATAATTGGAGAAGCTCGCATATCTATCATCTTGATTGGTAGCTGCTACCCCTATAACTCCAGGATAGGCAGCTGGATACAAAGGTATATTAGTCGACTCGTTGCCTGCTGCAGCAACTACTAATACCCCCTTCTCCTGGGCATATTGTATAGCCTGATGCAGGGTATCGGAGTCATAGTAGGTTCCCAGGCTTATGTTGATCACTGAAGCCCCATGATCAGTTACCCATATTATGCCCTTGGCAACGTCAGTATCCGTAGCACCTTCGGCAGTCAAGACCCTGGCTACTAATAACTTGGTACGCCACCCAACACCAGCTATACCTATACCATTATTACCTGTAGCTGCAGCTATACCAGCCACATGAGTTCCATGACCATCCGTATCTTGCGGATAGGTATCATGTTGCACAAAATCGTACCCCCCAGCATACCTATCCTTTAGTTCAGGATGATTCATAGCTATGCCTGAATCAACTATGCCTATCTTGACCGTGGAGCTACCTGTGCTTATCTCCCAAGCCTTAGGAGCCCTGATCCTCTGTAAGCCCCATTGCCTGGAATAATCAGGGTCATTCGGGGTTACATCCTGCGGCTGTAGCAGAACTTCAGGTTGAGCATATATCACACTAGGATTCTGTTCTATATGATTGGCCAATCGCTCCAGGGCTCCCAGAGACTGAGCAAGAACTGTTCTCGGCCTTACAACCTTCACCCCAAGCGGATTGACCCGATCCACGATAATCCCACTTTGAATCGAAGCTGACTGCAAAACTTTGGAAGCATCTGTACCTGATCTGAATTTCACTAGAATCCTGCCAGTAGTTAGCACTCTAGGTTCAAGATCACTATTACGAGAGGCAGAGTAAGCATAGCCAGAGCTTTGGGAAATAGTTAGGAAGAACAAGGCAAGTGAGGTCGTGACTACAATCACTAGTCTACGGATACTGCTGGACAGAACCAAAACTAACCTCCAGGTAACATTGCAAAGCTTATGAACTGACTTATAAGTTTACTATTATCACAACTCAGAAAGCTACGGTACTTTTTTCCCATAATTAGGACATAATAGAATCAAAAATAGGAGGTTATATTGACAGTAAGGCTTATTTTAGTCAGGCACGGAGAATCTGAAGCGAACGCCATTGGCATAATGCAAGGCAGAATGGATTCTCCCCTCACACGCAAAGGCAGGCGACAGGCTGAAGCTGTAGCTCAGAAGCTTGCCAAGATACTTGTTCCAAGTAATGTATTCTCCAGTCCCCTCAGTAGAGCTCTCGAGACGGCTAAGATAATCGCGACGAAGTTCGAGCTTGAGCCAGTAATAATACCTGAGTTGCAGGAAAGAGATCTTGGCCTTGCCACAGGAATGACGTGGGAACAGGCCAGCTCCCTATGGCCTGACAACACCTGGGATATCAAGATAGGTAAACCTTCTGGGGCATGGCCTCAAGGAGAAACCAGAGTAGAACTTCAACAGAGAGCCCATAAGGCCCTGGAAAAGATACTTAGCATACAGAAAAGCGGAACTGCAATAGTTGTATCTCACGCAGGGTTGATGAGAGCACTTATCAAGCAGATAATGTACAAGCACATGAATACCGATTTGGACCCTAAGATCAGTAACTGCTCTATCACCGAGCTACAAATAACAGACGGTAAGTATAATCTATTATGTCTAAATGATACTTCTCACCTGGAGCTGGTCTAGACAGCTTTATCCTCGTATTTATAGTCCTCAAGGGTTATAAACTCCACAGGTACATCACGGAACCTTGAACGCATTACTCTTATGGCTTCTTCGTTATTATCAACCAGGATAAAGCTTCTACCCAACTTATGGGCAGCTACACCAGTCGTGCCGCTCCCAGCAAAGAAATCCAGCACTATGTCGCCTGGGCACGAAGAGGCCCTTATAATCCTCTCAAGTATTGCTAACGGCTTCTGTGTGGGATAACCCGTCTTCTCCTTTCCTGTTGGGCTAACTATAGTCTGCCACCAAACGTCGGTTGGCAACTTACCTAATTTAGCCTTATCACCCCCCACCAAAGAAGGTGCCATATAGGGCAATCTATCTATCTCATCAGCATTGAATACGTAGTTGTTTCTGTCTTTGACGTAATAAAGGATGTTATCGTGCTTGGTAGGCCACTTTCTCTTGCTCCTACCACCATAGTCATAAGCCCATATTATCTCGTTAAGGAAATTGTCTCTCCCAAAGATAGAATCAAGAAGGATCTTGCAATAGTGAACCTCGCGATAATCTATATGAAAATACAATGCACCATTTGCAGTCAGCACCCTATGAGCCTCTCTCAATCTAGGCTCTAAAAAAGCTAGATAGTCGTCGTAGATGTCATCAAAAGACAACTTGCCTAATACCTTAGTCAAATACTTATAACCACCGAAGCCCTTCCTATCACCTTGATCATCTCTATCAACGCTCATGGATATGCGTACCTGACGACGGCCTGTGTTGAATGGGGGATCAATATATATAAGATTGACAGAATTAGATGGCAGGCTTTCGAGAACCCTTAGATTATCTCCGAAGAAGATCTTATTTGAAGAACTCAACGTCACTTACCCAGAAATTTGATGTCTAGAGAGGAAGGTTTCAAGCTCTGCTCTGGTAGGCATGGACGGCTGAGCGCCCATCTTAGTAACAGATAGAGCAGCCGCTGCGTTAGCAAAGCGTACCGCATCTATTAGCTCAAGCCCCTCAGCTATTGCTACCGCCAATGCCCCACTAAAGGCATCACCAGCAGCTGTAGTATCCACTGGATTGACCGCAAAAGGTTCCACCGCCTCCAATTTAGCTTGTTGGGCCACTAGCGCCCCTCTCTCTCCCAAGGTTAGTATGACTATTTTCACCCCCAGATCCAACAGCGCCTTGGCCAAGTCTTCAGGTGGCATATCACGTCCCACCAGTGCCCTGGCCTCTACTTCGTTAGGGGTGATCACATCTACATGGGAGATAATGTCACTTGGGAGCCCTGTAGCAGGAGCAGGTGCTGGATTGAGCATAGTCACACAATCCATTTTCTTACCGAATTCCAGGGCTGTTGCTACCGTATCCAGGGGAACCTCAAGCTGAGTTAGCAAAATCCTGGCATTTTGTAGGGCCTTTGAGCTGAGCTCGATATCTTCTGGGAACAGACGAGAGTTTGCTCCCGGGGAGACTGCTATGGAGTTATTGCCTGAAGGATCCACCATTATCAGGGCAACACCACTAGGGGTTCCATCAACTATCTTAACGTAGCTAGTATCTATACCATCTGCATTAAGCCCTTTGATGGCTTTTTGACCAAAGTCATCACTACCTACAGCGCCGATAAAAACCACCTCTGCGCCCAGCCTAGCAGCAGCCACAGCCTGGTTGGCCCCCTTCCCACCGGGGGCAATAATCAGATCCCCACCCAGCACCGTCTCCCCCACTCCAGGGATATGAGGGACAGGTACCACCATATCAGTATTGCTGCTACCAACAACCACTACTCTAGCTGTCATATCTATCCAAAATACAGGTTGTCTCTAGCTTGATGATATTGTAAAAGACGTAAGAATTGGAAGTCCTCAGCACTTTGCTCTATGCGACATATATCCTGGGCGACTCTCGGTAGCTATCCATTCCCTCCTCTAACCATACATATGTAGTATCCGGTCTATTAGACACAGCTGCATGGTTGCCATCTTTGTCAAGGGCAACCATGCTCAGCCCAGTTGCATAAGGATCTTCCAGTTTGTTTATATCCTGCATCGTCTGACAGAGAGCGTTGATTAGCGATTCCCCTCTTTGTACCCTGACCACCACGGTATAAGCTGCGGGAATCCTCATGGCAAGCTCTCCCCTACCAGTACAGCCCACAGCAGCGAACCTACTATCTGCATAATTGCCTGCACCTATAATTGGGGAATCGCCTATTCTGCCTGGATATTTGCAATACCAGCCACTGGTACTTACTCCGCAAGCAAGATTGCCTTCCCTATCAAGCGCAAGAAAATTAACCGTACCACCTGCAGGCTTCTCGGGATCGCTTATAAGCGATAGCCACTGTATGATCTGCTCATGGTAGCGGATCGTTCCAGGGTCTACATCAGAAGATTCTCCTCTTATACGCTCCTCCCACAGCCGCTTGGATTCTGGGGTAAGCAGATCTGTTGGCTCAAACCCCATTTCTTTGGCAAACCTTTCAGCACCACTGCCTACTAAGCAGACATGGGGCGTGAGCTCCATGACTTTGCGAGCTATAGATATGGGATGTTCGTACCCCTTGACCGCAGCTACAGCACCAGCCCGGAGTGTCGTACCATCCATTATCGAAGCATCAAGCTCCACCTCGCCTATCAGGTTAGGCAGACCTCCGAGGCCGACCGAATGATCATCAGGATTACTCTCTACCAACCTGCAGCCAACTTCTACCGCATCGAGAGCACTACCCCCATTTGCCAAAACCCTGGCAGCTTCCTCAATGCCAACTCTTCCATTGGCACTAGCAACCACCACGAACTTGCCCAAAATCATCACCTCAACTATAGATAACCTTCATTCTTAAGCTCCGAAACCACCTTAACAAAGGCATCTATCGTCAGATCTATATCCTCATCCGTATGATAACTACTGACGAAAGCACTGCCAGAGAACAAATCTACACCTTCATTCATCATCGCAAGATCAAATAGCCACATCAATTGCTGGTTGGTACCTTTGGTACGGAGCACATCCTCAGGCAAATCAGGCCTTTGCAAGTCTCCCCGAACCCTATTAGGCACCTCTTCGCCAATTATGATGTGACAGATAGAGCTCTCGCCGTATGCACATCCAGGTATTTGCAGATCCTCGAACCTCTCATTGAGTCTCGAGCGGAGTACAGCTGCCTTGCTTGCTGCCTGCTGGCAAACATCGCTTGAGCCCACTATCTTCAAGCACTCAACACCTGCGGCAGCAGATACGGGGTTGGCATTGAAGGTACCTTGATGTACTATCCTCTTGGCAGGATCGCTGGCATGCGAGATCAGATCCAGGATATCGGCCCTACCAGCAACAGCCCCTCCAGGGAAACCTCCTGCGAGGATTTTGGCCAATGTGGTAAGATCAGGCTTTATTCCTGCTAATGCCTGCACTCCCCCAGGAGACCATCTAAAACCTGTGACCACCTCGTCACATATAAGCAGCACACCGTAGCGATCACATAAGTCCTTCAGCCCTTGCACAAAGCCTTCGGGCAGAGGCACCGTACCATAGCTGGCCCCCGAGGGCTCAAATATTATTGCCGCTATATCTCTATCCGAGATAAATATCTTCTCTATAGATTCCAGCTTGGCTGGCGATACCAGCGTGAGATCAGATATCTCATCTGGAATGCCCGGAGTCTTCCTGTCGTAGGGAGGAGTTTGAGCCTTGGCTACGCCATCGTGCCAACCATGAAAGTGCCCCTCAAGCTTCACGATCTTCTTCCTGCCTGTGTAGGCTCTGGCCAGACGGATAGCCATATGAGTTGCTTCCGTCCCTGAGCTCGTGAACCTTACCTTCTCAGCAGAAGGGATCAGTGATTTGACCAACTCCGCCCACTCTACCTCTAGCTCGTGGGATCCTCCAGGATGGGTGAACTTTTGAACCTGCTCCACCACGGCCTGAGTTACTTCAGGATGACAGTGGCCTAGCAGTAATGCCCCATGGCCCATGACGTAGTCTACGTATTCATTACCATCCACATCCCACTTTCTACTACCTTTAGCCCTTTGGATATATGTCGGGAACGGGGTCATAAACCGCTTGTCATGAGTAACACCATCGGGAAGATCCTCTACGGCACGCTGGTATATCTCTGCCGATCTAGGTCTCTGCTGGATGTACCTATCTACTACCGCACTTAGCTCCCGTGTTAGATGCCCCATCATTTCTCTGTCTCCAAGAAGGTTATCTATTAGCTTATGGTACAACAATCGACAGCAAATAGCTGGCCATAGGCTATAAAATGCTTTTTCTAGAAAGGCGTAAACAACGACGCTGCGTTCACCACGGTACGAAACATCTCGAAAGCCTTTATTATATCTTCGCACTCAAAGCCAATAGTTCTACCCCCTATCCTATGCACACCAGGCACATACTCAGCTCTGTCGGCCATCTCAGTAACCATTAGATCAAGATCTACCTTACAGGGACTCGGAGGAGACAGCGGCTGTATATTGTGCCCCGATACCGCCTCCTTGGCGCAGTTCCTTATAAGCTTGCGAGACTCCGACAAAGGTAAGCACTCTGCTGCCCACCTACCAGTAGCCAATTTGACCACCGCTACTTGGATTCCCGGAATAAGAGCTTTAGCTTCATTCTCTAGTGCTTGATCTCCGCTGGCCATAACCACAGGAACACCAAAGTAGCCACAGATATAAGCATTGAGAGCGAACTCCCCTATGGACTGGCCGTTAAGCCTCAGGTCATCGACGCAGCTTGAGCTCCAAGTGTGATCTGCAATAGCATAAGGGGTACCATGTTTAGCATGATATCCAATGAACAATGCCAAGTCTGCTCCCTCCACCCCATGCACCATACCTAATCGCTTAGTGCTTCCGGAGATCAGCCTAGCGCATGGATGCAAATCTTCCAGAAGAATGTTGCGCTGAACCCAATGAGAGTCATTGACTATTACCTCAGAAGCTCCTGCCTGTAAAGCCCCCTCTATAGCCGCATTTACATCGCCTGTTTGCAAACGACGACCTCGTAGGTAATCGCTGCCGTCTGGATCTATCTGCGAAGGATGTACAACTCCTGAGATACCCTCCATGTCAGCAGAAATGTAAACTCGCATTCCTTACCCCCAAAATCTAGAACACATAGGAAGATCTGCTTCCTAGAATCGTTGATGCTATGATGCACTTTATGATATCTCAGCATAAACTGTTTCCAAAGCACATATATTGGAGGTCAAAGTTGTACCGAGTATACATTACGAGGAAGATTCCTGAAGCAGGGCTAAGGTTACTGAAAGATCATGGCTTCGAGTTAGACATCTGGCCGGGGGATCTACCCCCGAGCAAAGAAGAGTTGAAGAGAGGAATTTCTCAGGCTGATGCCATGATATCTCTGCTGACCGACAAGATAGATGAAGAAGTAATATCTAACGCACGCAATCTCAAGGTTATAGCAAACTACGCAGTAGGGTATGACAATATAGACCTGGAAGCTGCAACTAAAGCGGGAATAGTGGTCACCAATACGCCAGATGTACTGACTGAGACCACAGCAGATCTTGCATGGGCATTGATGCTATCCGTGGCCCGCAGGCTTATAGAGGGAGTCTCTTATGTTAAAGATGGCAAGTGGCGCACCTGGGAACCTCAGCTGCTGCTTGGACAGGACGTCTACGGAGCTACTCTAGGAATAGTGGGCATGGGGAGAATAGGACAGGCTGTAGCTAGGCGGGCAATAGGTTTTCAGATGAAAGTTCTGTACACCTCAAGATCTGAAAAAACGGGTATAGATGCTCAAAAGGTAAGCTTAGACGAATTATTAGCACAATCGGACTTTATAAGCCTTCATGCTCCTCTCACTAAAGAGACCAGGCATATGATTAACAAATCAACCCTTAGGCGCATGAAGCCAACGGCAATCTTGATCAATACTGCCAGAGGACCGCTAGTAGACACAGCAGCCCTGGTAGAAGCGCTAAGAGAAGGGCAAATCGCTGGTGCCGGACTCGACGTCACAGATCCAGAACCTCTACCAAGGGACCACCCATTACTTTACCTGCCTAACTGTATAGTTGTACCTCACATAGGAAGTGCCTCACAAAGGACACGTGACCTAATGTCCGAGATCGCGGCACGAAACGTGATAGCCGTGCTGGAGGGCTCACAAGCGCCAAATCAAGTCAACATATTAGGCTCCTAGGGAGTAACCTTTACACGACTGCTACAGTTATTAGTATTATGGACAACAGTATACAAGCACTGGAGGATAAACCTTTGAGGGGTAGCTTTATAGCATGCGTCATAGCCCTTCTGTTATTCCTAGGTTTTATTGGAGATGCTAGCGCTAACTCAGGACCTTTTATCAGCATCTCCCCCAGCAAAGGCAAACCTGGTACAAAAGTTACCTTAGATGGTAAAGGCTTCACACCTAATGCACAGGTAATAATTGCGGCCAACCCGGAAGGAATAATCATCAGCAAGGGGAAGTCCGACCACAAAGGCAATATACACCTGTCTTTACCGATACCTCCTCAGGAAAAGATTCCCAATCTAGAAGGTAATAATCTTAGAATCTTTGCTGTGGAACCAGTATCAGGCAAGCAATCAAACGAAGTCCAGTTTAACTACCTTGGCAGTGATACTCTTGGCATACTAGCTACAGTAAAGGCTTTTGAATTCAGCATCAAGCTCAAAGTATCAGAAGATGAGGCAAACAAAAACTATACTTTCTGGGCTGTTTATGGGCCACCCAATTCCTCGCAGGTAGCTCACAGACTTACAGATCCAGATGGAGACCTGGTCTATACATTTACAGATGAGGTTGTAGGTAAATCATTACTGATAGTAAAAATAGTGCGTGGTACAGGAGTAAAGACAACCAGTACCGGTGCTGAACCTGGAGATCCCCAGTTAGTTCTACAAGACCTGGGGGTCGTAGAGGTTAATAGGAATATCACATTAGAAATCAACGAAACTTCAGCAAATAAAGAGGCTCCAGAAGTGGAGGCTGCAACAAGCAGAAACCTAGTACCCCAAGGTCTACCGCTTACCGGTGGAGGCGGTATGAGTATATGGGATAGATTCTGCTATATGGAAAGTCATAAGCTACCTGGCGTTAGAAAGTAGAGTCCTTTCTCAGTCTCTCAGGTGGCTTTCGCTGCTGGAATAGATGGGCAGGGACGACTATAACTTGCCTAGCAGCCTCGATCCCCAGTGCAACAGGACCGTTCTCTGTTTCTACCGTTACAGCCTGAGTAATAGAGTTAATTTCCCTCACACTCAGCTTCTTACCAGGCATTATGAGATGATCCTGAAAAAACTTGAGCAAATCGATGTTTTCAGTAGCACTGTCTGAAATACGCTCAACTATTAGCTCTCGACCTACTTCAACATCTGTTAATTTGCGGGAATGGGGAGAAAAGCATGCTCCCGTACCTGGTATGGGGCTACCATGGGGGCACGTAGTTGGCCTCCCAAGTGCTATCCAGAGCTTCTCTTCGGTCTCATCAGTTATCGCATGCTGCCATCTCTCGGCTTCCACATGTGCTCTGTACCAATCCACCCCTAGCATATCAGTTAGCAGCCGCTCAGCCAGATAGTGCCTACGTGCAGTCGTGAGTGCTATCTGCCAACCCTTAGTCGTCAGAGTAATCTGCTTTCCCCTGCCTACCTGCACCAAGCCTTCCTGGCTCATCCTGTGGATCATGCCGGTCACCGATGCCGGAGACACATCTAACCATTCAGCCAGACGAGCGCCGATGAGTGGCTGATTCTCCCTGCGGAGACAATACATAGCCAAGAGGTACTGTTCCATGCTGGCAGTTACATGGGTTGTTTCTGTTGCTTGGGAACTAGCCATCGGCGCCCACCTCCCTGCAATATGGACATATACCCTCCAGGTCGAGCCTGATTTCTAGATCTGACCAACCAATATCTGGGACTTTGAGCGACACTTCGCCATTCTCTAGTATCTGCTGCGGAGCATCCTCCACCCTGCCACAACGCTTACATACCAGATGCGAATGTCCATATGGACGAAGCACGTCATATCTAATACCGCCCTGAGGAGGCCTTACCTCCAACACCTGCCCCAAAGACTTAAGAGCCTCCAAGGTGTTGTACACCGTCGCCAAACTTGTAGTGGGCAGTTTAGCGCTGACCTGCTCGTAGATCTCCTCAGCGCTAGGGTGACTGCCATGCACCAAAGCACTCACAATCTCCAGCCTCTGAGGAGTAACCCGCATACCAGCGTTTCTAAGCAAGTCAACCAGCTCGGATGTCCGCTTGTCCTGTATGGTCATATTTAGAACTATTCCTAATTACTACAGTCTTTTACCTTGGTTATATTATGACATTTAGGACGTCTAAATACAACCTCTAAGGAGCCCTCCTAGAGGGTGGTTAGAATGCATTAAAGGCTAGATTTACGAGAACAGCAGGTACCCAAGCCTTACTAAAGCGTAGGAAAGCAACATATACACGGCTATAGCCACAAGGGAGCGCCATTCTATAACGGCTGTTCCGAAGCTAGGTTCAGAAAACAACCCTCTGAAGGGTGCTAATAGGGGGGCTGTTAGGTTGTAGATCAGAGCTGCAAATTGACTATTAGGATTTGCGCCCAACAGCCTCAGTACAAACCTAATGGCTATCAAGCCTTCTATTATCCCAAAGACGAAGTACACGACCCTGGCCCATCGATAGGCCAACAAGCTTCTCCTGTCTACCTCAACATATCTTTCCTCGTATATCCTATCTTCGTTCAAACTTCTGGCGTTATCATCATCTATCCGGCTCATTACTACTCTCTCCCACGAAAAATGCAGAACCTTTGTATAATTTCCCGCATTAAGAGCATGAAATATGCCCGGATGCAATTTACGTTTGAGTGAAACCTTGAGCCTAAATTAGACATTTATATAGGGAATAAGGTTAACTGGTATCTGATCATAATAAGCATTAGCATTATGGAGAGATATGGGTAGTACAGAACCTTGGTCTCAACCGACCGAAACTATACCAACTATAAAGCCGAAGGCCAGTTCCCAAAGGCGACAGTCTCGTAATGGCTCGGTCCTAAGGACTTACCTGCCGCTAGTAGGAATATCGGTATTTCTATGTGCTTTCCTACTTCTAGCAGTATCAGTTGGATATTCCTACTACTACCGTAGCAAGATTTACCCAAACGTATATTCTCTTGGCATAAACCTCGGTGGGATGACCCCCGAACAAGCTCGACAGGCGTTGAACGCCAAGGCAATGGAGTACGTTAGGACTCCACTTGTCCTAACTCAAGGAGAGCATACATGGAAGATCACCCCTGCAGAGCTTGGTTTGCAACCGAACGTAGACCCTGCAGTACAGCAAGCATACAATTACGGCCGCAATGGCAATATTTTCCATCAATTCGCTGAAAGAATCCCCATAGGCAGACGTACTGTAAGGATTCAATATGTGCTCGACAAGAGCAAAATCGATAACTATGTAAACAACAAATTGGCTCCACAAATAGCACGGCCGGCCACCGACTCAAAGCTAACGGTCAGTGGCGATGGTACCATCTTAGCTTCCAAAGAAGTCGATGGACAAAAGCTCAATACTAGCATGGCTATTCAGCAAATATATAACGCTTTAGTAAACCTGAGGAAGGGCGATATAGCCTTGCCAGTAGTAACGGTCAAAGCCAATATCACCCAATCAACATGGCGAGATCGTCAGAAATTAGTACTAAAGCTGTCGAAACCTGTAACCCTAAGATTTGAGAACCGTAGCTGGACCATAACATCTGATGAAATAGAGCAAGCTATAGTAGCAGAGTCAGGAGCTGAAGGCGTTGTAGGCAAAATAGAACCCTCCAAGTTAATGCCCATATTAGCTGATATCAACAAGGATATAGCCCTGCCACCAGAGCCAGCAAAACTAGATATAAAGGACAACCAGGTAGCACTAACTCCCGAGCAGCCAGGAAGAAGGTTGGATTATAGCGCTACCCTCAGTGCTATCTATGCAGCCTTACAATCAAGCGGTGAGACCGACTTAGTGACAAAAGAAATAGAACCAATAGTTACAACGAGTGTTCTAGAAAACGCCAGATCACAGCTAGAGAAGCTACTAGCATCACCGCTAAAACTCCACTTTAAGGATCAGAGCTGGGAGATTCCAACGAGCACATTAGCTGACTGGGCATCTATAGATATCGATAAGGCAAATCGAACTTCTTCTGTAAAGCTGGACCCTAACAAAGTAAACGAGTTTGTAGATAACTTGGCAAGCGAAATTAACCAGAATCCCATAAATGGCGAACTAACTTGGCGCGGGAAGTTAGTAGTGCTAAGAGAGAGCCAGGATGGCCAGGATCTGGATACAGAAAAAACTAAGGACCTGATAGCACAGGCTGCTTTCAGCGATGACAGAGATATCGACCTTCCTGTAAAGGTAACCAAGCCTAAGATTCCCACTGACAATTTAGCAGCTCTGGGTATTAAGGAATCGATTGGTTGGGGCAGCAGCGAGTTCACAGGCTCGCCCCCCGAAAGGGTTCATAATATACAAACTGCGGCAGGATACTTAAACAATGCTGTTGTGGCCCCTGGAGAAACCTTCAGCTTCGAGAAGGCCATAGGAGAGATTAGTGTCGAGAGAGGATACCAGGAAGGACTAACAATAGTTGCAGACCAGACAGTGCCGGGTATAGGCGGTGGTGTATGCCAGGTAAGTACTACCATGTTCCGTGCAGCCTTCTGGGCCGGATTGCCGATAGTTGAAAGGCATCAGCATTCATACCTAGTGCCCTACTATCAGTTAGATGGTGATCCTCCAGGATTTGATGCGGCAGTGTACTTCCCGTACAAGGATCTCAAGTGGAAGAACACTACAGGGCACTATATATTAATCGAAGCCACATGGACAGATACAAAGTTGACTATAACTCTATATGGTACTGACCCAGGGTATGAGGTGACACGAGGGAAACCAGTAATAACAAACATAGTTCCGCCTCTCCCTGATAAGACTATATATGATCCGACATTACCCCCTGGTACCAAAGAGCAAGTAGACTGGGCACATGAAGGCATGGACGTAACCATAACCAGAACAGTTACCAAGAATGGTAAGGTCGTACTGCAAGACTCATTCTTTAGCCGCTACAAGCCCTGGGGCAACATATACAGGGTAGGGCCACCAAAGAAAGAACCTTCGAAGAAGGAGCCGCCAAAGAAGGAGACTAAGAATAAAGAGTCAGAAAACAAAGACAAGCAACAAAACAAAGACATAAATAATACTAAAGATTCGACTAAGAAAACAGAGCAAAGATAATGGTAAGTAAGAGGGCAATTGCCCTCTTACTTACACACTCACTGGCACCTTTTTTCTACTGGGTTTCTTCTCGCTTTCTTGCTCTGGGGTTACCCTAACGCCAATGGCCGGATTTTCATATTTAATGCTAACCACATGATCGTCATTGAAAGTGACCGTAGTAACCGACGCTCTATCTGGATAAGGTGGCTTACGAATGTTCTCAAAAGTAAGCTCTTTACCCTCAAGTGCTACCCAGGCTATCTTTATAGGATCTGCGTGGCTAACACAAATCACGGTTTCACCCGGATGTCTGCGCACCAGAGTTCTAATGATCCTGAGCATCCTCTTGGCTACATCTTCTATGGTCTCATTTTCCGGGTCTTTGATAGGCTCGTATAGGTTAGCATTCGCACCTATTTGCGACCAAGGTGTACCCTGCCAGCTGGTATTGATCTCGGCAAGAAGCTTTGAAATCCTCAATTTGGCCTCAGGATGATACTTAGCTATAGCTTTGGCTGTCTGTCTGGCTCTTAGCATTGGGCTGGTATATATGTATTTGACGTCTTCCTTGGAGAGAAATTCAGCAGTAGCTTCGGCTTGCGCCTCCCCCAATTTGCTCAGCCTGAACCTGGGAAGTCTGCCATATACTATTTGATCAGGGTTATGTACATCAGCGTGACGGACCAACAAAATCTTTGTTTCGGGCATAACACTCCTACCTAATGTTTTGCTTTTACAACTACAGATTATAGCCCACTATTCATCGTAGCCTTCCAGTGCCTTATCTAAGGACTCTATCCCCACAATTAGTATCATCTCTCTATAGAACGCTTCCTTGCTTATTCCCATACTCCTAGCTTGCTTATACCATTCTCGTATCTTTTGTAACTGCTCCTCGTCTTCTCGGTCGTGATTTGAAATATCATCTACTTGCAAAGTCTAGCCTCCAAAAACTCAATGATGGAACTAAAATTGCTAGTAAAGTGGCAAGAGTTGAGTATAATATGCACAATATTTGCACAAACCCTCTTGATTACCGACAAGGGCCCACTACTATGTTAGACGCAAACACATATATTGCAAATCAGCCCGTATATACCTGTAATTCCCTCCTAAGCTCTCCACTTAATCCCGACAGTCGTTCATTACGTATAGTTATTGAGAAGGTTACAGGAGGTGCTGTCGGGCAGAAAATGGCGGAACTATAGGCTATGTCGAATCAGCCCTTAGACGACCAGGCAATCATGGAGCGGCTATCTCGTGGCGATTTATCCGCCATGGAGGCTTTGTATGACTGTTACTCAAGAGCTGTCTACTCCATGATACTGAGAATCGTTCAAGATCAACAGGTGGCTGAGGAGCTTACGCAGGAGACCTTCTTCAGAGCCTGGAAGCAGGCCAAAAGCTTTAGTAATGACCGAGGTAAGTGCGCTAGCTGGTTGATGAGTATAGCTCACAACATAGCCATAGACGAGATCCGTAGACGTAAAGCTCGCCCCGTCTCCGTTCGTTCTGAGGACTCCTCTAACTATCTGATGAACCTGCCAGATAGCAGCTTAGAGGACCCAGATGAGATAATAATGAGTGGTGTAAGGCGAAGCATAGTGTTAGAGGCTCTACGAGAGCTTCCTGAAAACCAGCGCAGAGTTCTCGAGATGTCATATTTCGGGGGGCTTACTCAGTCCGAAATAGCTGATAAAGTAGGTGAGCCCTTGGGCACAATCAAGACTAGAATGCGCTTGGCCTTGCAGCATCTTCGCAAAAACCTAATAGAAAAGGGAATCAAGCCCGAACAGCTATAGAATAACGTGAAGATAGAGCATAACAATCACGAGCAGTTATATGAGGTAATCACTGCTTATGTACTCGGAGCACTTGAGCCCGAGGACATGAAGCTCATCGAGTGTCATCTGCAGTCATGTCTAGATTGCACATTGGTACTGGATGAGCTACTACCTGTAGCTTCAATACTTGGTATGGCCAGCGAGCAACATTCACCTCCGCCTTCTGTAAAACAGAGCTTGCTAGATCGTATCCGCAGTGAAGAGCGTATACCTCAAGAGCAAGTAACTGTAACCAGGACAGTATCTACCGGCAGTTTCTGGTCAAGATTCTTCCTGGGGAACAATACCTTAAAGTTCGTAGCTCCAGTAGCCCTAGCAATAGTTGTTGTAGCTCTGGGCGTAATAGCTCTTCTGCAAAGGGATCAAATAAACCAGCTTAAGGCAGACGTAGAGGAACAAAGAACCATAGTTGCCCTATTAACATCGCCAAGCACGCAGGTAGCCGAGATGCAGCAAAACTCAATCCACGGCAGGATGATTATGAACCCCAGCAACAACAAAGCCTACCTGGTTATACAGGGACTTCCTCCTATACCCGAGGATAAGGATTACCAGATATGGCTGATAAAAGATGGGCATAAACAAAGCGCAGCAGTAGTGCACCCCAACGGCACCCTGGCTATAGTGCTTTCGGCTCCAGAACCAATTGGCCAATACTCGGCAATGGGGATAACTCGCGAGCCTAAAGGTGGTAGTCCTCAACCTACATCTAACCCCATCATTGTTAGTAGTCTCAAGGATTAGTCTATCCCTAGCAAAATATAGGCAGTTAAGGCTATTATTGCCCTTGAAGGGCACATATTTTGCTGGGTAGGTCACGTTGGGATAAATATCCCACCTGCCAAAACTAAAAACTTTCAGGAGGTCTTATCACCATGCATGAGTTACCACCACTCCCATATGATTACAATGCCCTTGAGCCCTACATAGATGAGCAGACCATGAGGCTCCACCATGATAAGCACCATGGCACTTATGTAAACAACCTCAATCAGGCATTAGAAAAATATCCAGAGCTACAGAACAAGAGTGCTGAGGACTTGCTTAGGGATATAAACAGCATACCCGAGGATATACGTACGGCTGTGCGCAACAATGGTGGTGGTCACGTCAACCATAGTATGTTCTGGGTAATCATGAAGCCGAATGGTGGCGGGGAGCCTTATGGCCCAATAGCAGACGCTATCAAGCAGACCTTTGGGAGCTTCGAGGAGTTCAAGAGGCAGTTCAACGATGCTGGAGCAAAGAGGTTTGGCAGCGGTTGGGTATGGCTTGTACGCACTCCAGACGGTCAGCTACAGGTAATCAGCACTGCTAACCAGGATAGCCCACTCATGGAAGGTCTTTATCCCATAATGGGCAACGACGTTTGGGAGCACGCTTACTACCTCAAGTATCAAAACCGCAGAGCCGAGTATCTGGAAGCTTGGTGGAACGTCGTCAATTGGGACGAGATCAACCGCCGCTTTGAGCAGTCCAGCAAGTAAATCCTCAGCGTCAACCAGCAAACTATAGATAGGATCGCGCGGATCCTATCTATAGTTTTTATTTGCGTCCTAGATCTTCGGGTAAGTAGAGAGCTTGTATTTTCTCGATCCATGGAGGGAGAGTTGTGAGTATTGCCATCCATCACGTACAGATAGCTATTCCAAAAGGGGGTGAGGACAAGGCTAGAGAGTTCTATAGCCAGATTCTTCTCCTTACAGAAGTCCCTAAGCCTCCAACACTAGCATCCAGAGGTGGAATATGGTTCTCTACAGGAAATCTAGAACTGCACCTGGGGATAGATCCTAACTTCTCACCATCTACAAAGGCACATGTAGCGTTTTTGGTAGACGATCTTGATGGCATTAAACACAGACTGTTACAGTACGGAGTAAAGGTTATAGATGACCATCTGCTGCCTGGCTTCCACCGCTTCTATACAGAAGATCCCTTTGGAAATCGTATAGAGATACTCCAGGTCCAAGAGGAGAAAGCATGAGTACAGACCAAGGAGATCTGAAGCTATTATCCAAGGCTCGTGGTACTCTGATAGCTGCAGCCTGCGGGGATGCTCTTGGGGGACCACTAGAGTTAATGGGTAAAAACGAGATCCATAGAAACCTAGGGCAGGTAAGAGACTTCATAGGCGGAGGATGGCTCTCGCTTAGCCCAGGAGAGGTTACTGACGATACCCAGATGATGCTGGAGGTTGCTCGCAGCATAGCCACGTTAGGAAGGGTAGACCCGCAGGATATCACAACACGCTTAGTCGAATGGATGAACTCCAACCCAAAGGATATTGACCACACCGTTTTTGAGTCACTCAGCTTGATCCGAGATGGCACACCTATCTATGAAGCTAGTAAGCTGGTGATTGAACGAGAGGGCTTTACGAATGGCAGCAGAGGAAACGGGTGCCTTATAACATGTGTGCCTATAGCTCTGCTCCTTTACAAACGAGAGCAAGCGCTCGTGAAGCAAACACGTAGTGTAGCTTCCATTACCCACGCTAACCCAGTATGTCAATGGGCGGCTGTAGCGCTAAATATGATGATATCCGAATTACTTAGAGGAAGGTTCGAGCAAGTAGTTGTCCGAGTAGCCGACAAAGTTCCACAGCCTGAAATCAGTGAGATGTTGCGCAGTATAGAGAAGAAGAGCGAAGATGATCTAGATAACTCCGGAGACGTGCTGGCGACTCTCGAGAGCGCTATTTGGGCATTCGGAAATACCAGCAGCCTGGAAGATGCTATCATAAAGGCAGCCAATCTAGGGGGAGATGCGGATACCAGAGCAGCCGTTACAGGATCGCTTGCTGGTGCTCACTATGGAATAGAATCTATACCTCAAAGATGGCTAGAAAGGCTGGAACCAGCGCAAGAGCTAATAGTCCTTGCAGAACAGATAGTGCGGACAAGCAGGTAAAGATGAGCACGCCCAAGGAAGCCAAGTCTTTCAAGGAGATCGTCTGGAAGATTGTATCCTCGATTCCCAAGGGCAAGGTAATGACCTATGGACAGATAGCAGCACTAGCAGGCTACCCAGGATCAGCTCAGGTTGTAGGATGGATCCTCCACTATACTCCTCCTGAGCTAAATATCCCTTGCCAGCGGGTGGTCAACAGGTTCGGAGGACTGGCATCAGGCTACGGATGGGGAGGAGTATATAGTCACAAGAAAGATCTGGAGAAAGATGGTGTAGAAGTTAGAGAGGACTTCACTGTTGATCTTCAGAAGTATCAATGGTTCCCTCCACAAGAATTAGTAGACGAGTGGCTAAGTTTCAAGCTCGAGCGATTGAGCCAGGATAGCTAGTTTATTTAGTGAGGCAGAAATCATGAAGTTAGGAATAGTATTTAGTCCTGCTAGTAACTGGCAGGAGATCTTCCAGGCGGTACTCTTAGCAGACAAGTTAGGGCTAGATTCAGTCGGCTTCTGGGACCATTATCACTCCATGAAACCTGAATGGGGATACATCTGTGGATGGGCTTCCTATGGAGCAATAGCCTGTGCTACTGAGAGGGTCAAACTAGTACCTATGGTTATCTGTAACCTTAACTACGCGCTAGGTGTTATGGCTAAAGAGACATCTATATTAGCCTTGATTAGCGACGGTAGGTTCGAACTTGGTATAGGGGCAGGGGATTATCCTGAGGAATATGCTGCTTGGAATCTTCCTTATCCGGATGCGGAGTTTCGCATTGCATTACTAAGAGAGAACATGCTTGCTTTGAGGGAGGTTTGGCAGGGCAAGCAAGTTACGTTTAATGGACAAAAAGTGAAGCTGCAGGATGCTACCTGTGCTCCTCCTCCTTCAAAGCCACCCAGGATCATAGTAGGTGCCGGTAAATCCAAGAAGCTGATACACTCAGCACTGGAATACGCAGACGAAATCAATATCTATGCGGACCAAGAGCTTGTGAAATATACAAAGCGAGTAATATCCAACTCTAACAAGCCCATAGGTCTTTCTGTCTACCTACACTTTGATTGGGATCAATGGCCCCAGGATATCTCCCAAGAGATAGCTAAATGGAAGCAAGTTGGTATAGACCGACTGTTTATAAACATCGGCTATGAGTGGCCACTAAAAGAAAAGGTCAGAGAAATAGCAAGCGCAATTATAGACTGACTACATCAAGCCTGACATAATAGCCTCAAGTGCCTCCTTAGGTGGGCGCAGATCCTCCTCTTGAAGCTCAGCTAAGGGCTTCTCGGGCAGCCGCATGACTTCTGGGAAGGAAGGTCTATCTTCGTTGAAATATATCAGCCCAGTTATAAATTCCCTGTTTGCCTGGGCTTCCTCCAATAGCCTCAAAGCTTCAACTTTGTTAGTAGGATCATAATCTCTATCCAGCTTACGTAGCTGGATTACAGAGCCATCATGCAACTCAACCTCTTTCACCGTGCCAGGGTCATAGTCCACAACTATCTCTTCATACTTTGGCACAAACCCTATCTCATGCAGAGGCTCCTCATTAGCCTTGCCATATGGGTAACTCTTAGTACTATCCTCGGCATTATTAAAGGTCACGCAGGGGCTTATAATATCTATCACAGCGGTACCCTTGAAGCTCATAGCAGCCTTTAACAACTGACGGACCTGCTTAGCATCACCAGCAAACGATCTAGCAACAAAACCACATCCAGCTATTATTGCTTCCATACATAGATCCATAGGAGGAAGCTCATTAATACCTGCGTGCTTTAGTTTCTGTCCCATATCCGCAGTCGCCGAGAACTGTCCCTTGGTCAAACCATAGACGCCATTATTTTCTATTATGTAGACCAGCGGGACGGTTACGACGAACCATGTGCTTAAAATGCCCCTATGCCTATGCTACCGGTATCGCCATCACCGCTCACCCCTATAGCCAGCAACTTCCTGTTAGCTAAAGTAGCCCCTGTAGCCACCGCCGGCATACGCCCATGTATGGCATTGAAACCATGAGATCTACCTAAGAAGTAGGCTGGCGATTTGCTCGAGCAACCTATACCGCTCAGCTTGATTATCTGCTCAGGCTTCAGTGAGAGCTCAAAAGCTGCTGTCATGATCTGGCTGGATATCGAATCATGCCCACAACCTGCGCAAAGTGTAGAGACTCCCCCCCTGTAATCAGTCCTTTCCAAGCCTATCCTGTTTACTTTTCTTCCGGGAGAGCTGCCGGGCTTAGTTATGGTTTCCATGTTCTAGCACTCCTTTTCCAATAAGGCGTTCGCTATATAGTTAGCGGTCATAGGCAGGCCATCGCAGTAAGCTATGGATATTACCTTATCCGCTACTTCTGGGAATTCCATACGTATGAGGTTAGCCATCTGCCCATCATGGTTAAGCTCGATAACGTATGTTCTATCATGTTTCCTTATGAATTCGCGAAGGGTTTCCTCTAGTGGCAAAGCTCTTATGCGTAGATAGTCAGTACTTAATCCTTTCTCTGCAAGCAGATCAATAGCCTCCATTACAGGATGGTGCACAGATCCGAAACTGACTATGCCCACATCCGAGCCAGTCCACGACTCCATTACTGGCTTAGGAACTAACTTGCGAGCCGTCTCATGCTTACGCCTTAACCTCTCCATGTTCCTTCGCCAGTCATCCGGTCTCTCGCTATACTGAGCGTACTCATTATGACCAGAACCTCTAGTAAAGTAGGCAGCAAGTGGATGATCAGTCCCTGGCAAAGTTCTATAGGGAATTCCGTCTCCGTCTACGTCTCTGTAACGCGCGAATTCTCCTATGCGTTGCAGGTCCTCTGCCGAGAGCACCTTGCCTCTATCCATGGGTTCAGATGGATATTCAAAAGGATCACTCATCCAAAGGTTCATCCCAAGGTCGAGATCGCTGAGCACAAACACTGGCGTCTGCAAGCGTTCGGCCAGATCAAAAGCTTTGTAGCCAAACTCAAAGCACTCGGCTACAGTTCCAGGGATCAGGCAGACATGTCTCGTATCTCCATGTCCAAGGAAGTAGACCTTCAGCACATCTCCCTGCGAAACTCGCGTTGGCAGACCGGTACTGGGACCTATTCTCTGTATATCCCAGATAACCCCAGGTATTTCAGCAAAGAAGCCTAATCCCGCAAACTCCGTCATCAGCGAGATTCCGGGTCCGGAAGTAGAAGTCATAGCCCTGGCACCAGCCCAGCCAGCTCCTAAAACTATCCCTAAAGCCGCCATCTCATCTTCGGCCTGTACGACGGCATATGTATGGTTACCATCTTTGTCCGTGCGTAACTTGGGGAGATAAGACTGTAGTGCTTCTATCAAGCTAGTAGAAGGAGTTATAGGATACCAGGCTGCGACAGTTACTCCCCCAAATATAGCTCCTAGAGCAGCAGCGCTGTTCCCGTCTATAAGTATCTTACCCCTTGTAGCTTCCATCCTCTCCACTCTGTATGGGTCTTTCTTGGTTATGTTCTCTTTGACCCAATCAGCAGCGGAGACTATCACCTGGAAGTTCTGATCAACAACTTTCTCCTTGCCGCGAAATTGCTGAGAGAGAGCCGCTCTAATCTCTTGCCTATCAATACCCAGGAGCTCTGCTAAAGCTCCTACGTACACCATGCTTGCAAATTTCTCTCTCAGCTTCGGATCAGCCCCAGTAGCTTCCACAAAAGGCTTTACTGGGACAGAATAATATACTATGTCCTCCCGAACCAAAGGCAGCTTGGACTCTGCAGGGTATATACAGACCCCTCCTGGTGGCAGAGCCTGTATGTCCTCAGCAGCGGTCTGCGGGTTAAATGCTACGAGTATCTCTGCTCGTTCCTTCCTGGCTATGTAACCATCCTTATTGACCCTAATGGTGTACCAGGTAGGCAACCCCGATATATTTGAAGGAAAAAGATTCTTCCCATTGACCGGAATCCCCATCCGAAACAGGGCTCTGATCAGCGTCAGGTTAGATGTCTGACTTCCGGAGCCATTGACCGTCGCTGCCACTATGGAGAAGTCGTTGATCACCTCGGGCGTTTTATCCACAGGTATAGCTTTTATGTCTTCAGCCAGGCTCATGACACACCCTCTCGATTAGTTATTCCCCTCGTACCAACAGTCTGTATAATTTTATTATGTTTATTAGGCTACTATCATATGACGAGCTCTAGGCTTATAGTACCACTCATTGACGTCCTGTAAAGGGTATGATTTGCAATAGATCTCATATGGCTAGCTTTTTGCTGTAATCAGGTATTGACACAGGATGCCTATAGCGCTATCCTGCAAGCCGGCTTGCACTTAGGTAGGGTGATATGTGGGGGAAGAACGATAAACTGTATGGTTTGAATGCTGGGTTAGTAGCCGAGCTATATCTCAGATACTTAGCCGATCCATCATCTGTAGATCCTTCGACTAGAGCGTACTTCGACAGGGTAGGTAATCCATTCCCAGAAGAGCTTGAGGAGTTAGTAACCCAAGCAGAGCTGCCCACTGAGATAGACGTACTCAAGATAGTAGGCGCAGCCAGGTTAGCTAGGCTAACCAGAGAGTACGGACACATGGCTGCACAATTAGACCCATTGGGCACTCCACCCCCGGGAGACCCTGAGCTCGAACTTGAGACCCATGGTTTGACCGAGGCTGATCTTGAGAAACTACCTGCATCGGTAGTTGGGGGACCACTTGCCCAAACGAGCAGGAATGCCCTCGAGGCTTATCGAAAGCTCAGGGATATATATTGTGGATCCATAGGCTATGACTTCGACCAGGTACAAGACTCAAAAGAGCGTGACTGGCTGCGTGATATGGTTGAAAGCCGCAGGTTTGCGATTGGTGACGACCCGGAGTTCGATCGCAAGCTCTTGGAGAGATTATCAGAGGTAGAAACCTTCGAAAGGTTCCTCCATAGGTATTTCCCAGGGCAGAAATGGTTCTCTATAGAGGGACTGGATATGCTCATACCGATGTTGGATGAGATTATATCCAGAGCCGCGGAATCAGGCGTGAGAGAGGTCGTCATCGGAATAGCCCACAGGGGAAGGCTAAACGTCATGGCTCACATCCTGGAGCAACCCTATGAAAAGATCATCGCCGAGTTCAAGCACGGGCTTGAGCACACGAAGGGAACTTCTAATACGGATGTAGGTGTCGATAGCTGGACAGGTGATGTGAAATATCATCTAGGTGCTACCCTTAATTTGAAGACCAACCTGGGCCGCACTATCCCTATAACGCTGGTTCCAAATCCTAGCCACCTGGAGCATGTAAATCCGGTGGTCGAGGGTAGGGCACGCGCTGCCCAGGAAGATAGGAGCCTTCCTGGACCACCTCGTCAGGATGAGCGCGCATCGCTAGCTATACTCATTCACGGAGATGCAGCATTTCCTGGACAAGGAATAGTTGCAGAAACTCTCAACTTGTCGCGTCTTCCCGGCTATCGGACCGGAGGCACAATCCATATCATAGCCAATAATCAGCTAGGTTTTACCACAGAGCCCTCGGAAGGTAGATCCACAACTTACGCTGGAGACCTTGCCAAGGGTTTTGAGATCCCTACCGTACACGTCAATGCAGATGATCCTCATGCTTGCATCTTAACCGCCAGACTCGCAGAAACATATAGGGAAACCTTCCGTAAAGATTTTATGATAGACCTAATCGGTTATAGACGTTACGGACACAACGAGAGCGATGAGCCTAGCTTTACTCAACCCCTGATGTACGAGAAGATAAGGAAACACCCTACAGTCAGGGAGATATTCGCTCAAAAGCTAATACAGAGGGGAATAGTATCTACTGAAGAAGTACAAGCCTTCGTCAGCAAAGTTGAGGGAAAGCTTCGCAGGGCTATGCAGGCAGAGGTCGAGGATGGTAGGAGTCCTGAGTCGGAGATGGAGCTCCTAGAACCGGAGAAGGATCACTTCTTGCAGGAGACAAAAGTATCTAGAGAGTTAATCGCCGAGATAAATGAATCCCTGCTAAGCTTACCCGAAGGTTTTGAAGTACATCCCAAGCTCTGGCGCACCCTTGCAAGAAGAAGAGATGCTCTTGAGAGAGGTGAGATAGATTGGGGGCACGCAGAGACCTTAGCATTCGCAACGATACTTATAAACGGTACTCCCATTCGTATCAGCGGGCAAGATACAGAGAGGGGCACATTTAGCCAACGACATATGGTTTTGCATGATGTGAAAACTGGGCAAAGATATATCCCGCTGCAAGCAATACCTCAAGCCAGGGCATCTTTTGCTATTTACAATAGCCCACTATCCGAGAACGCTGTACTAGGTTTTGAGTACGGATACTCGACCCACGCACCCGAAACTTTGGTTCTCTGGGAAGCCCAATACGGGGACTTTGTGAACGGCGCCCAGGTGATGATCGATCAGTTTATTGTGTCCGGGCAAGCCAAATGGAGGCAGAAGTCCGGGCTAGTGTTGCTATTGCCACATGGTTACGAAGGGCAAGGCCCTGAGCACTCCAGTGCTAGGATCGAGAGGTTCCTACAGCTCGCAGCTAACGACAACATCAGGATCGTATATCCAAGTAACGCAGCCCAGTATTTTCACTTACTCAGGCGCCAGGCGGCCAGTCTCAAGTCGTCCCCAAAGCCTCTTGTGGTATTTACACCCAAGAGTCTGCTTAGGCATCCACTTGCCATGGCATCCGTTGAGGATCTTGTAGATGGCAGATTCCAAAAAGTTATAGATGACCCACGTTCAGATGATATAGCCCCTAGGGTTAATCGCATAATCCTCTGTAGTGGCAAGATCTATGTCGATCTAGTATCGAGCAAAGAATACAGAGAGGCTAATCACGTAGCTATAGCAAGGGTTGAGGAGCTGTATCCTTTCCCGGCAAGGGAGATCTTGCAGGTAGTATCTAGATACTCAGCAGCCAAGGAAGTAGTATGGGTCCAAGAGGAACCACGCAACATGGGTGCCTGGAACTACATAGCCTTAAGGCTTAGAAAGATACTTGATCCCGACATCAACTTGGGTTACATAGGTAGGCCTGACAGGGCTAGCCCTGCAGAGGGATCTGTAACTTTGCACAACGTACAGCAAAGCAGAATTATCAAGGCGGCTTTCGGAGAAGCTCCAGATATATCTATTAGTGGAATAAGGGAGACCGTAAGACATGGCAGTTGAGATCAGAGTGCCTGATCTTGGAGAGTCCGTAGTCGATGTTACAGTTCTAAAGTGGCATAAACAACCAGGAGACAGCGTAGAAGAAGGAGATGTAGTCGTTGAGCTTGAAACAGACAAGGCCAACGTAGAGGTTCCAGCTCCTTCGAGCGGATTCCTGGAGAGTATCTCTATACAGGAAGGAGAATCTGCCTCCGTAGGTGATCTGCTTGGAACAATCACAGAAACCCCTTCACAGGCCAGGGAACAACCTGAGGCTCCTCAAGAGAGGGAAGCAGTCAGCCCTCAGGCTGCGCATCATACAGAGTTACAACCCAAGGCAACACCTTCTGTACGCAGACTGGCCGAAGAGTTAGGTATAGACATCTCAAAGATAGAGGGATCTGGAGCGGGCGGTAGAATCACACGGGAAGATGTGCTAGCTATGAGGCAAGCTCCGTCCGGAGCGCAACAGGCGGAATCACGTAAAACTGTAGAAGCTCAGCCCATTAAGGAACCCCCCCCTGCCCCCTCAGAAGCCCCTGCAAGGGAGCTATCAGAGCTGGAGAGACGAGAGCGCATGTCTACTCGTCGTAGAGTTATAGCCCGTCGATTGGTAGAAGCTCAGCATACAGCCGCTATGCTTACTACCTTCAACGAATGTGATATGAGCAACGTTATCGAGATACGCCGAAGGCTGGGTCCCAGGTTTCAGGAAAAGTATGGCGTCAAGCTCGGCTTCATGTCGTTCTTCACGAAAGCAGTAGTTGCCGCTCTCAAGGAGTTCCCTTATCTCAACGCTGAGATAGATGGCGAAGACATAATTCTGAAATACCACTACGATATAGGCATAGCCGTTGGCGCCAAAGAAGGATTAGTGGTGCCTGTGATTAGAAACGCAGACCGCAAGAGCTTCGCAGAGATAGAAAAGGAGATAGATGAGCTTGCTACCAAGGTAAGAAATAACACTATATCTTTGGAAGAAGTACGTGGAGGGACCTTCACTATAACCAACGGAGGTATTTATGGTTCCCTGCTATCAACCCCCATACTAAATCCTCCACAAGTAGGTATCCTCGGAATGCACGCAATCAAGGAAAGGCCGGTTGTGGTGGAAGGACAAGTAGTAGTTCGGCCTATGATGTACCTAGCTCTTACTTATGATCACAGGATAGTAGATGGAAGTGATGCGGTGCGCTTCCTCGTGCGTATCAAGGAGCTGATAGAAGACCCTACTTCTCTCATGCTCGAGAGCTAGGATAATAGGTCTACGGGATAATTATATCCCAAGCATATCCTTCAGGCGTATGGGCAGGTAGCTTGATAAGCTGGCCATACGCTTTTTGTTTATTACGTAAAAGCCAGCCACTTGCACCCGATACCAATGTGGCTCTAGAATATGCGCTACTGCCAACCCAAGCTATGATATCCTGAAACTTAGCACACACTGCCTACAGGAGGTGATCGCCGACATCATGGCAGATCAACAACCAGATCCCTTCTATCGAATAAGTATAGTATCTGTAAGGCCACAGATAGATTGCGGTAGATTCCCTATAAAACGCATAGTTGGAGACAAACTGAGGGTAACTGCTGACATCATAAAAGAGGGCCATGATACCCTTGGAGCCGAGGTTAGATACCGGCGACAGGGCTCAGAAGAATGGGAATCTGTCCCCATGTCGTACTCTTACGATGACGACGAATGGTCAGCGGAAATCCCTATCGAATTCATAGGGATGCTGGAGTATACGGTAGCCGCATGGACAGAAGTCTTCATAAGTTGGACTCATGAGCTGAGCCGAAAGGTTGCGGCCGGCAGGGATGTGAGCTCGGAGCTCCTTGAAGGACTTGAGCTAATACGCCAGGCAGAGGCTAGAGCTGTGGGAGAACCCAAGGTGCTGCTGGCAGGATACATCAACAGGTTGCAGGAAGCTTCAACTCAGAGGGAGAAAGTAGATCTAGCTCTTACGCCGGAGCTTGCACAACTTGTATCAGCACACGAAGCTAGAGAAGATCTCACTCTGTACAATAAGTGGCTCAGGGTTATAGTCGATAGAGAAAAGGCCAGGTTCGGGGCATGGTACGAGATGTTTCCCAGGTCCCAAACAGACGATCCTCACAAGCACGGGACCTTTAGAACTGCCATGAAGAGGCTAGAGGCTATCAAGGATATGGGGTTCGATGTGCTCTACCTTCCTCCCATACACCCCATTGGTTTTACTAACCGTAAAGGGCGTAATAACGCTCTAGTGGCCCAACCTGGTGACCCTGGTAGTCCATGGGCTATAGGGAATCAATACGGCGGACATGATGCTGTAAATCCCGAACTGGGCACAATCGAAGACTTTGATGCTTTTGTAAGAGAAGCCCAAAATCTAGGAATAGAGGTAGCGCTTGATCTGGCGATACAGTGTTCTCCAGATCATCCATATGTGAGGGAACACCCGGAATGGTTTCGCAAGAGGCCGGATGGCACTATAAAGTACGCCGAAAACCCTCCCAAGAAGTACGAAGATATAGTTGCTCTCGACATGTGGTGCGAAGATTTCCTTAGCCTATGGAACGAACTCAAGCGTGTGGTACTTTTCTGGATCGAGCACGGCATACGCATCTTCAGGGTAGATAACCCCCATACCAAGCCGGTAGCCTTCTGGGAATGGCTTATATCCGAGATAAAAAGAGAACATCCAGATGTGATATTCCTCTCGGAAGCATTTACCAGACCTAAGAAGCTTCAGCTACTAGCTAAGATAGGGTTCTCCCAGTCATACACCTATTTCACATGGCGCAATAGTAGGTGGGAGATAGAGCAGTTCATGCATGAGCTGCTACATACTGAACAGGTGGAGTTCCTAAGGCCCAACTTCTTCGCTAATACTCCTGACATTCTCACAGAATACCTGCAGAAAGGAGGCAGACCGGCATTCAAGATAAGACTTGCCTTGGCCGCAACGCTGTCTCCTACCTATGGTATCTACAGCGGCTTCGAGCTTATAGAGAACGTGCCCTTACATCCAGGCAGCGAAGAGTACCTAAACTCTGAGAAATACGAGATCAGAGTCAGGGATTGGAACGCTCCAGGGAACATAATCCCATACATAAAGACGATAAACCAAGCTAGAAAACAGAACCGTGCACTACAGCTATACACTAATCTAACGTTTCACTACCCTGACAACCCAAACATCATTGCTTACAGCAAGATAAGTGAGGACGGCAGCAACCGTATCCTGGTGATAGCTAACCTTGATCCATTTAACTGGCATGAATGCACGGTACATCTCAATGGTGAAGCTCTTCACATCGCACCTTGGGATACTTATACTGTGCACGATCTAATCACTGATGCCTACTACCAATGGCACGGCACGGCTAATTACGTTCGTCTAGATCCAAACTATGAACCAGTACATCTCTTTAGGATAGAGTGATGAGCTATGAGCAACTTGAATGATGATCCAACTTGGTACAAAGATGCCATTATCTATGAAGTAGGTGTCCGATGCTTTTTTGATTCAAATAACGATGGCAGTGGAGATATACCAGGACTGACTGCCAAGCTTGACTACATCGAGTCTCTAGGTGTTACAGCCATATGGCTGCTTCCCTTTTACGCCTCTCCCCTCAAGGATGGAGGCTATGACATTTCCGACTACAGATCTCTTCACCCAGACTTTGGAACTATCGAAGATTTTAAGGTCTTCTTAGACGAAGCCCATAGGCGTGGTATTAGAGTAATTACTGAGCTTGTACTGAACCATACCTCAGACCAACACCAATGGTTCAGAGAGGCCCGCAGCAATCCTAACTCTCCTTACAGGGACTACTACGTATGGAGCGATACGGATGATAAATATAAAGACGCTCGCATAATATTTATAGATACCGAGCGATCTAACTGGACTTGGGATCAGGAAGCAGGCAAATACTACTGGCATAGGTTCTTCAGCCATCAGCCTGACCTCAATTACGACAACCCAAAGGTACAACAAGAGATCCTTGACATAGTAGGTTATTGGCTCGACATGGGAGTAGACGGATTAAGGTTGGATGCCGTCCCCTACCTGTACGAAAGAGAAGGTACCAACTGCGAGAATCTGCCGGAGACACATGAATTCCTCAAGAAACTGCGTAAATTCGTAGATGATAACTGGCCTAATAGAATGCTCCTTGCTGAAGCCAACCAATGGCCAGAGGACGTAGTAGCTTACTTTGGAAATGGCGATGAATGCCATATGGCTTATCACTTCCCGATAATGCCCAGAATGTACATGGCCTTACGCAGGGAGGACCGACATCCGATCACGGAGATACTAAGACGCACTCCCCCCATACCAGAGACATGTCAGTGGGCACTATTCTTGCGTAACCATGATGAGTTGACTCTTGAAATGGTTACCGATGAAGAACGGGATTACATGTATCACGAGTATGCGAAAGACCCCAGGATGCGTCTTAACCTTGGGATAAGACGTAGGCTGGCACCTCTACTGGACAACAGCGAGAGAAGAATACAACTGATGCACCTGCTTCTCTTTACCCTGCCTGGAACGCCTATCATCTACTACGGAGATGAGATAGGTATGGGGGATAACGTGTATCTGGGAGACAGGGACGGTGTACGTACCCCCATGCAATGGAGCGGAGATCGCAATGCCGGATTTTCAAGAGCTAATCCGCAGGCACTATACCTGCCGCCAATAAGGGATCCGGTGTTTACTTATGAAGCTGTTAACGTAGAAGCTCAGGAGCAGGTGCCAACTTCACTCCTGAATTGGATGAAGAGAACAATACAGATAAGGAAAAAGTACCCGGTATTTGGGAGGGGATCCATACGCTTCCTGCAACCATCCAATAGAGCTGTGCTTGCCTATATAAGGCAGTATCAAGATACTACCATCCTCTGTGCGTGTAATCTCTCAAGGTTTTGCCAGGCAGCAGAACTCGACCTGAGCGACTTCAAGGGATTATATCCAGTCGAACTGTATGGGAAGACCGTATTTCCACAGATAGGAGAGCTGCCATACCTGCTTACATTCGGACCACACGTGTTCTATTGGTTCGAGCTAAAACCACAGGAGCAGTTACCGTGAACAACAAGCTATATATAAGCAACAAGTATAACAACCTTGTTGAAGCCTTGCATGATGCACTTGAAAGAGCATCGCTTGATCTACAACTACCTGCCTATCTTGAATCCAATAGATGGTTTGGTGCTCATACAAGGCATCTCCAGTCTGCCAGGTTCGAGCGATGGGTAGAGGTTCCAAATTCAGGCGGAGCATGCCTGTGCGTTGTCACCGCAATAGATGCAAGCAACAACCTTACTGATTATCTACTGTATCTGCGGCCTGCTGAGCCAGAAGAAGAGCAGACGGAGATCGCCGATGGCATGCAGTTCGAAGATGCTAGGCAAGCCCTGTTACGGCTATTGACAGATGATCAAAGCTTGTCGGGATTCAGGCTGGACGCCGTAGCAGAAGTGGTAACTACCCCAAGGTGCGAAGGTGAGGGCAGGACGCTGCAAGGAGAACAGAGTAATACCTCTGTAATACTAGATGAGTCTTGCATTATGAAGCTGTATCGTAAATTGGAGCAGGGTAGAAACCCAGAAATAGAGCTTGGCAGATATCTCAGCAACTTGCGCTTCGATAAGACCCCCTCACTGGTGGCGTTCCTCAAGCTATCTTCATCGGATGGTTACGATGTGGATGCATTAGTGCTCCACGAATACGTACCCAACCAGGGAGATTGCTGGTCCTGGGCACTGCAAAAAGCCAGACTCTTTCTCGAAAATGTTGAACAAGATTCTGAAGCCGGAGCATGGCTAGATCAGGAAACAGAAACTCTACAAGGTGCTAGCAACATAGGAAGCACATTAGCTGAGTTCCATTCCCTGCTAGCCAGGGCTGATATAGAAGGACTACAACCTGAACAAGCATCTCAACAAGATTTCGATAACTGGGTTGAGTCGGTACAAAATGAAGCTAACAATGCGCTGGAAGCCCTCAACCGCGTTCAATACCCAGACGAATCATTCAAGAACCTGGTTGCAGAAGCAACCTCTCTGCAGCCAGATCCTCCAAGTCAACTCGGCTTAAAGACAAGGATTCATGGGGACTTACACCTAGGACAGCTACTAGTTGGTAAAGACAGGTTCCTGATCATAGATCTGGAAGGAGAACCAGCAAAGCCGTTATTCGAGAGGAATTCACTCGAGAGTCCCCTTGTAGATGTAGCTGGCATGCTCAGATCCTGGAACTACGTAGCTATGTCGTTGTCCAAACAGTATCCTGAGAAGAAAACACTTCTTTCCACATGGGAGAATCTAGTAAGCAACCAATTTTTGAGATCTTACATTGATGCTGCCGACTCATCAGACACCAAGTTCCTCCCACAGGATGACCAAAGCACCAGACAACTACTGGATTTATTCAAACTCCGCAAAGCTCTATACGAACTCAGGTATGAACTTGACTACAGACCAGACTGGGTAGACATACCTGCAGTAGCTATCAAGAACTTGCTGGAGAGTAATCTGAGGTGAATTTTACATTCTGTCCGGGAAAGCCGTATCCATTAGGAGCAACATGGGACGGAAGCGGAGTGAACTTTGCCCTGTTCTCTCCTGGTGCTGAGAAAGTAGAGCTATGTATTTTCAATAATCCTTTCGAGGAGAAAGAGAGCGTTAGGATTCCGGTAACCAATAAAACCAACTATATATGGCATGTATATCTGCCAGAAGCGAGGCCCGGACTGTTATACGGTTACAGGGTTTATGGGCCCTATGACCCTGCTAGAGGGTTAAGATTCAACCATAACAAGTTACTCATAGATCCTTATGCCAAGGCCATAGCAGGAGATATAAAGTGGTCCGATGACGTCTTTGGATATAGGATTACGGGCCATGACGACCAGGACCTGATAGCCTCTGAAACAGATAGCTCCCCCTACGTACCCAAGTCAGTAGTTGTGGATACAAGCTTCACTTGGGGAGACGACAAAAGGCCCAACATTCCATGGAAAGATACGATCATCTATGAGCTCCACGTGAAAGGCTTCACGCAGCTACACCCTGGCCTGCCAGAAAATCTCAGAGGTACATACGCTGGGCTAGCTCACCACGAGATTATAAAGTATCTGAAAGATCTTGGTGTCACCGCAGTAGAGCTACTTCCAGTACATCACTTCGTGCGCGATAGGTACCTTGTTGAAAAAGGACTAACTAATTACTGGGGATACAACACAATCGGTTTCTTCGCCCCAGATTCAGCATATAGCTCTTCAGGCTTTATGGGGCAACAAGTGCATGAGTTCAAAACTATGGTTCGGAAGCTCCACCAGGCAGGCATAGAGGTGATATTAGATGTGGTATATAACCACACAGGGGAAGGTAACCATTTTGGACCCACTTTGTCCTTCAAAGGGGTGGCTAACGATCGCTACTATAGGTTATCTCCTGACTCCCCACGTTTCTACATAGACTACACCGGTACAGGTAATACGTTAGATACAACCGAGCCATACTCTCTAAGGCTAATTATGGATAGCCTTAGATATTGGATCCAGGAAATGCATGTCGATGGCTTTAGATTTGACCTGGCAGCCACCTTGGGAAGAGAAGCTCATCACTTCGATAAGTTTGGATCATTCTTAGATATCATCAGCCAAGACCCAGTTATATCTCAGGTAAAACTCATAGCAGAGCCGTGGGACTTGGGAGAAGGTGGCTATCAATTAGGAAACTTCCCAGAAGGATGGGCTGAATGGAACGATAGATACAGAGATAACATCCGTCGCTTCTGGAGAGGAGATCCAGGTCAAGTCAGAGAGCTCGGTTGGCGTCTATCTGGAAGCAGCGATATATTCGCCTCAGGGGGAAGAGGTCCCAATGCTAGCATCAACTATGTTACCTCCCATGATGGCTTCACCATGCGGGACCTGGTCAGTTACAACTCCAAACATAATGAGGCCAATGGTGAAGGTAACAAAGATGGTACTGATAACAATCTTAGTTGGAATTGTGGCTTTGAGGGAGAGACAGATAACCAGGCAGTATTGTCACTTCGAAGAAGGCAGATTCGTAATTTCCTGACTACCCTGCTTGTTTCCCAAGGCACGCCCATGATCCTCCATGGGGATGAAGTTGGTAGAACTCAGAGGGGAAACAACAATGCTTACTGTCAGGATAATGAAACCACCTGGCAACCTTGGGATCTAGAGGAATGGCAGCGAGAACTCCTGGAGTGGACTAAACAGATCATAGCTTTCAGAAAAGCTCATCCCGTGTTACGCAGAGGCGAATACTATAAAGGCGAGATTATAGAAGGCTATGGCACCAAGGACCTTACATGGCTAAGGCCAGATGGCAAGGAAATGACTGAAGAGGACTGGTTGAACCAAGAAATAAGAGCCTTTGGTATGCTCCTGTCGGGAGCGTCAGCTCGAGAATGTGTTGACGATAACATCCTTGTGATATTCAATGCGAGCAAGAGGAATATCACCTTTTACCTGCCACAACCCCCATCGGGACTTAGATGGCAGCTGGTCTTGGATACTAGCAACCCTAGATATCAGGAACCCCTAAATCGCAGAGTTGCTAAGAACTACAGGTTAGCTCCCACGTCTATGGCAATTTTTAAGTATCCTATTCAAAGCCCGAGAACAGAATCATAAGCGAGGGTTGACGGAACGGAGGTGCGCAATATGCAAATAGAAGGCGCATGCAGGATAGAGGATCTCATAAATGGCACGTGTTATGACCCACACTCCATACTCGGAATGCACCCGGTCGAGAGGAACGGTAGGAGATGCATAGAGCTGAGAGTCTGGGTACCGGGAGCTATAAAAGTATCAGCCCTCGATTACAAAACAAACGAAGAGATACTACCTCTTGAAAGGGTACATGAAGCCGGCTTCTTCATTGGTACTTTTCCTACCAGGACAGAGGTCTTCCCCTATAGACTACGCATTTCAACAGCAAATCACACTTGGGTGCAAGAGGACCCATACCGCTTTCTGCCGACTATAGGAGAGCTAGATCTATACTACATAGGAGAAGGTACCCACAGAAAGCTGTACGAGGTACTGGGAGCCCATCTTAGAGAGATAGATGGAGTCAAGGGTGTCTCTTTTGCAGTATGGGCACCAAATGCTCGTGGCGTCAGTGTTATCGGGGATTTCAACGGTTGGGACAAACGCAGATACCCAATGAGAGTGCTTGGGTCATCAGGCGTCTGGGAGATCTTTCTCCCAGGAGTCCAGGTTGGAGAGAAATACAAGTACGCTATAAATGGCGCCGATGGCATAGAGAGGGAAAAGGCTGATCCGCTGGCATTCTACAGCGAGTTAAGGCCAAGGACAGCATCCATCATATATGACTTGAGCGGTTACAAATGGAAAGACAGAGAATGGATGCTAAGACGCCTTGAAAACAATCCATACCAAAAGCCCATGAACATTTACGAGGTTCACCTCGGCTCATGGAAGCGTCATCCGGATGGCTCATGGCTCTCTTATAGAGAGCTTGCAGATGAACTGGTACCCTATGTCAAAAGAATGGGATTCAACTACGTGGAGTTTATGCCCCTACTAGAACATCCCTACGACGGATCATGGGGTTACCAGGTAACTGGATTCTATTCGGCAACTAGCAGGTTTGGTACACCTGATGATCTCAGATATCTAATTGACAGATGTCACCAGGCAGGCATAGGCGTGATCATAGATTGGGTACCTGCACACTTTGCAGTAGACGAACATGGACTTTGTAGATTCGACGGAACTTATCTGTACGAACATGAGGATATCAGGCGGAGATTCCAACCTGACTGGGGGACTTTTTCTTTCAATTATGGGAGAAACGAAGTTCGTAACTTTCTAACAGCTAGCGCCCTATTCTGGGTCAAGGAATTTCACGTCGATGGCCTCCGAGTTGATGGCGTAAGCTCTATGCTTTACCTCGATTACAGCAGAGGTCCTGGGGAATGGACGCCCAATAAGTATGGTGGTAGAGAGAATTTAGAAGCCATAGATTTCTTACGTGAAATGAACTCTCTCGTATATGCGGAAGGCGAAGGAGCCATCACCATAGCAGAAGAATCTACAGCCTGGCCAGGTGTATCTAGACCTGTTTACCTTGGGGGGCTGGGTTTTGGCTTCAAGTGGAATATGGGATGGATGCATGACACTCTAGAGTACTTCCGAAAGGATCCCATATACCGAAAATATCACCATAACGATCTAACTTTCTCTATGGTGTATGCATACAACGAGAACTTTATTCTCTCCCTTAGCCACGACGAGGTCGTTCATGGCAAGGGTTCCTTAGTCAACAAGATGCCTGGTGATGAGTGGCAGCAGTTCGCTAATCTTAGACTACTCTTTGCCTACCAATGGGCTCACCCTGGGAAGAAGCTCATATTCATGGGAGATGAGTTCGGGCAGAGATCTGAATGGAATCATGACTGGCAGCTGGATTGGTGGGTACTGCAGTTCGGCTATCACCAGGGAGTGCAAAGATTGCTGCAGGACTTAAACAGATTATATTTGCACGAACCAGCCCTATATAGACTCGATCATGATCCCAAGGGCTTTACGTGGCTTGACTACTCCGACTGGGAGAACTCAGTAATATCCTTTGCCAGATGGTCTGGGGATGGCAACGACCACTTAGTATGTGCTTTCAACTTCACCCCCGTGCCTAGATATAACTACAGGATCCCAGCACCTCATCTAGGTAAGTACCGAGAAGTGCTGAATACGGATGCCCAAATTTATGGTGGTAGCGGGATAGGGAATATGGGTGAAGTAAGCTCAGAGGTGGTCATGCATAATGGGCACCCTTATTCCGTAGCTATAACACTTCCGCCCTTGGGGGCAGTCTTCTTTAAGCCCATGTAACCGGAGGAATCGACCTATGGCTAAAGACATAGTTCTAGCGATCGATAACAGCTCAGAAACGCTAACCCAAATATGTGAGGCAGCAGGTCGAGCAGGTATAAATCTCGAAGGTGGATGCTGCTTTTTCTGTGAGGGACAAGGTGTATTTCATGCCCTCGTAGAAGATATAGAAGGTTTTAAGAAGGTGATAAAAGAGGCAGGATTTAAGATTCAGGAGGAAAGAGATGTACTGCTGATAGACATAGAAGATCGCCCAGGAGCCCTTGGAGAAGTGTTAAGAGAGCTAATAGAAGCGGGCTTAAGAGTCGACCTGTTGTACCTTGCTACTAGGACCAGGGTTGCGATAGGTACCAATGATCACGCTAGGGCTACAGCTACATTACTTGGTATCTAGAAAATCTTCGTATCTAGCTCCAACCGCATTACTTATCGACTTTACACCGTTCTTATCCAGCCATTCTAGAAGCCCCAGGTTAGTCCTCGCTGCTACTGCAAGCCCCTCGCTGCGGATAGCAGTCACTACCTGTACGGCCGTGGCTCCGGCAAGGATCTTCTCTAACGCAGTATGAGCATCCTTGACTCCGCCCACACCAATTATGTCTATACTTCCCTTGGTCTGGGAATATATATATGCCACCTTGGATGTGGACATACGCCTGAACACTTCGTCATCCCCACTGAGCCCGCCTGGCTGTAGTCTCCACCCCTCTCCATATCTAGCCTTGACTTCTCCCAAAGCCACAGTATTGGTTGCTACCACCCCAGCAAGCTTTAACTGCAACACTACATCCAGGATTTCATCCACTTCCTGGTAAGAAAGCTCTGGAGCTATTTTGATAAGTAAAGGTTTTCTAGCTCCATAGCTATCCATGACCTCTAGCACTGCCTGAGCTATAGATAGTAGAACCTCTTTTCGCTGGAGGGACCGCAGACCAGGAGTGTTAGGGGATGAGACGTTAATTACGAAGTAGGAACCATAAGGATACAGCTTCCTGACAACTTCAGCATAGGCTAATGGAGCCCTGTCCTCTGGATCATCTTTATTCTTCCCTATACTTATACCCACTGGTATGTTGTCGGATTTATATGACTCCAAATTAGCCGCAACCACATCAGCTCCAGGGTTATTGAATCCTAGTCTGTTTATCACCACACCTGAGCTAAGTACGAACTGTCTGGGCCTAGGATTACCAGGTTGCGGTCTAGGAGTTACGGTACCCACCTCAACGCTTGCGAAACCGAGCGCATATAGAGCTCTTACTGATATACCAGATTTATCCCAGCCTGCCCCCACTATTAATGGGTTCTCGAGTTGCACACCATCCAAGCTAACTTTTAGCCTTGGATCTACTACACGTCTACCCTTCCAGGCCAAGATCTCAAGGAACTCGGGACCCAAAGGCACTTGTTCCACGGTATGTAGACCGTGCCTTACCCTTTCGTGCCAAGTTTCGGAGTCCAGTCTATCTAGCAAGGGTAGTACTAAGTGCTTATATATACCAGTAGCCAATGCTAATCCTTAAGAGAAGTTTTCCTGTATTTATATTAAGTATACTGTTATTCTCCTGGCCCTAGCCTCTTAGCTGCGTGTGTTCTCAGCCTCAAAGCCTGGAGCCGTATGAAACCTCCAGCATCGGCCTGGTTATACACTTCATCCTCTTCGAAAGTAACAGTCTTGTGATCGTATAGAGAAGCATCCGATTTTCTACCCGTCACGTAAGCATTACCCTTGTATAGCTTAAGTCTGGCAACACCGCTAACTCGCTGCTGAATATCATCCATGAACTTCTGTAGGGCGATCCTTTCTGGAGCATACCAGAAGCCGTTATACACCATCTCAGCATACTGAGGTATGAGTTGATCCCTGAGGTGCATTACCTCCCTGTCAAGAGTTATAGACTCGACAGCTCGATGAGCAATGTGTAGCAATGTTCCCCCAGGAGTCTCATAACATCCCCTAGACTTCATACCAACGAATCTGTTCTCGACGATATCCACTCTGCCTACGCCATGCTTACCAGCTACCTGATTGAGACACTGTAGTAACTCTAGCGGCCCCATCCTCTGGCTGTTCACTGCTACAGGATTACCTGCTTCGAATTCAATCTCTATCTCCTCAGGAACATCCGGGGCGTCTTCAGGATCGCGTGTAAGTCGCCACATACCCTTTGGCGGTGCTACCCATGGATCCTCCAGTACACCACCTTCATAGCTTATATGAAACAGATTAGCATCTATAGAGTAAGGTCTCTCCGGAGTAACTGGAACCGGAATACCTTTTTCCTTGGCGTAATTGATTAGATCGGTCCTGCCCTTAAAACTCCACTCCCTCCATGGAGCAATGACTTTTATATCAGGCTGCAGGGCGTATGCTGTAAGTTCGAATCTTACCTGATCATTACCCTTACCAGTTGCACCATGAGCTATTGCATCGGCCCCTTCTTCTCGAGCAATTCTTACTAGTTCTCTAGCTATAAGAGGTCTGGCTATCGATGTACCCATTAGATATTGGTTCTCGTAGACGGCTGCCGCTCTTATGACAGGGAAAACGAAGTCTCTGACGAACTCTTCGCGTAGATCCAGCGCATAGGCCTTAGAAGCACCAGTGGCCAGAGCCTTCTGTTTGGCCTCTTCTACCTCTTCTCCCTGCCCAACATCAGCGGTAAAAGCAATTACTTCTGCTCCGTAGTTCTCTTTTATCCACGCAAGTATGACGGAAGTATCTAGCCCTCCAGAATATGCCAGTACTACTTTCTTGATCTTCTCCATAAGCCACCCTTTAAGCTAATTTTGATCTGTGATACTAAGCACTTGCTTTATGACACTTGGGATATGATCCATAGGTAGATGTTCAAGTATCAGAGGAAGATCAAACCTCTGTGTTCTCAAGAACTCTAAGTAAGGTTGCTGCCTGAAAACTCCAGCACCAAATTCAGGAGTCTCCACCTCAGCGCCGTTAGCCGATACATCCTTCAGGTGAGCAAGTACAAAACTACTTTCAAACCTGAAAAGGAAGCCCTGTGTAAGCCTTTCATGCGCCGGTAGCAGATAGCTCGAGATATAGTTATAAGGGTCTAGTACCAATTGAAGGTTATCGCCATCGTAACGTCTATTTAGAGCCTCTATCTGGCAAAAGTTATATAGCACATTATTCACATAGCCCTCGAGCGCCAAAACTACGTTGTTTTCTTTAGCCACAGGCACAAGCTCATCCAAAGCATCCAATAGCATATTCCAAGCTTGTTCGGTCTTATTGAGTTGAGTAGGCAACCAGTCACTCTCTGGATTACAACTACCGGTCTCCGTAGCAACTACATACGTACCGAGACCGGGAGCAGCTTCGATACATCTCTTTAGCAAATCAATATTCTCTCGCCTTCTCCCATCATCTGGAGCTACAAGGTTGCGATAGGCTCCGATAGCAGCAACCGATAGTTCCGAGTTCTTCAAATAGTCCAGAGCTGAAGCATAGCCGGAGTCGCTGGCCAAAGCACTTGTGAGCAAAGGACCTGATAGCTGTACGTATTTGAGGCCGTAACTGACAAAGTCCTCTACTAACTTACTCCAGTCCTCAGGTTGATAGTCCCAAGTAAAGGCTCCAAATTGAGGCCACTCAGGCAGCCCCACCTCTGGAAACCACTTACGAGCGAAAGTCGCATCTCTCTGAACTATTGGAGGAGGCGAAGCTGGAGTTTCAAGCACTAGCCATCCGTCGAAGCCTATCTCACGCAAGGCCTTTGATGATTCTGCAAAATCTACAAAACCATGCCCAGGATGGCAATCACCAGTACCAGCGAGGCAGTCCTTTATATGCACCTGAGATACCAAGGAGCCCAGAGTTCGGATCTCAGTAGCAGTATCAAGTCCTCTCCAGACTACGTTGGCCAGATCAAAGTAACAACCAAAGCCAGCAGGCGATCCTACTGCCGAAGCCACCTCCTTTATTCTCTGGGCTGGGAGGGTACCCTCATAGCACAATTTTATCCCAAAAGCTTCAGCCTCAGGGCACAGTTCCCGAAAGGCTTCTACTGCTCTCTCAAAGTCTCCCTGAGTTATAATCTCCCCTTTACCGAAGAAAGGTACAAGTATAATACTCGCGCCTAGCTCTCTGGCCCAACCAATAGCTGCTTTTATATCTTCCTTAGCCTGAGAAACAACGTCCTGATCAGAACTGCTAACTCCTCCGTAGTTATGTTCTCCAAGGACTAGAGAAGATACCTCTACCCCAGTAGCTTCAGACGCGTTCTTGATCTGCACAAGCTGACCATTATCAGACATTAGATGTTCTCTATGGAGGTTGATTTCTACTCCGTGGAAGCCCAGGGATTTTGCAAGAGTGAACATTTCGCCGGGAGTTTTGCCCGGCAATAGATAGTCCATTGCTCCCAGTTTCAATTCTCCACCTCCTCCAGACGCACAGGCTTCCCTGAGCTCTCGGCCGACTTGCAAGCCGCAAGCACCATCTGCAAAGAGAGCAAATTATGAGAAGCTGAGTTATAGGGCTCTCGATCCTCTCTCACAGAGGAGAGAAGTTCAGCCATACTTCCTGCAAAACCATCTGGAAACCATTGCCCTTCGAGTTCGTATTTATGATAGCTACCGTCTTTTTCGAGCTCGACGTAGTCACTCCCTAAAACACTCCCTCTAATAGTGCCTTCCTGACCATGAATCCAGAAATAATGCCCTTCTTGAGAGGTCTGTGAACAGCCAATACCACGTATGAAGGCACTGTAGCCATCTGGATACTCGAAGTCGATCCACATACCCCAAGCGGTAAGGCTATCCTGTGGTTGGACTGGAGTCCTGTACTCTCGAGCTCTGACCAAATTAGGAACCTTTCCCTCCATCCAACACCTAGTTATATCAACCCAATGGATGGAATAGTCATATATGGCAAAATGCTTGATTCGATCAAAATTCGTACCTGTGACCCAAGAGTAATTTATGTCGTATAGGTGAGTAACCGACAGTACATCGCCGATAACGCCTTTTTGGACTAGAAGGGTAGCCACCCTCCATGGAGGTGCCCACCTGCCATTCTGATTGACAGCTAGCTTTAGTCTTTTGTGCTCCGCCTTACTAACTAGCTGTTTTGCCTCACTTAGAGTAAGTGCAAGAGGCTTTTGCGAGAGCACGTGCTTACCAGCATCAAGGGCTTTATTTATCAGCTCGAATCTCTCAGCAGGATGAGTGGCGATATCTACTACCTCTATAGCTGGATCTGCAAGCAGGTCTTCCAAGCTGTTGTATACCCTCTCTACACCAAAAGTCTCGATCACACCTTCCGTAGCCTGCGGCAATACGTCGTATACTCCAACTACTCGCAACCCATACTTCTTGTAAGCTGGTAGATGAGCATTCTTGACTATGCCGCCACAGCCAATAATGCCGATTCCAGGACTGTAATCCGCAGGGAAGCTCGGTTTGTAATCCACCTGGAATTCTTCAGGAACACCACCCATATCTCTCCTCCTATGTTTTGACAGCTAGCTTCTGACAAAGTTCTGGGCCGTCAGTACCTCCTCGAACACCTCAATAAGGGCATCTATGGCTTGTTGATCAATTATGATTGGAGGCAGAAAACGTATAGTCGTAGCGCCCGCAGGCAGAGCTATAAAGCCCCTTTCTTGTAGCAGTCTAAGGTACTTTGTGGGCCTATCCTTGAGCTCCACCCCTATCATGAGCCCTAGGCCCCTAACCTCGCGTACTACAGGAGAGTTCATAGATCTGAGCCTATCTATCAAATAGGCGCCCATATTAGCAGCATTGGACAAAAGATCTCCTCTATCAATCTCTTCTAGGACTACCAAAGCAACCGCACAGGCCAATGGATTACCTCCGAAGGTGTTACCATGAGTGCCTGCAGGTAACCTGGAAGCTACATCTCTGGAGGTTATGGTAAGCCCCATTGGAAACCCATTGGCCACTGCCTTAGAAAGGCACAGTATGTCAGGGACTATGTCATAATGCTCAAAAGCAAAGTACTTGCCTGTCCTGAAGCCAGTCTGTACCTCATCTAAGATCAATAGTGCACCGAATTTGCGTGTGGCAGCCCTCACGCCTGCAAGGTATTCTTTAGGAGCAGGATAAATACCGGATTCTCCCTGCACAGGCTCTAATATAACCGCAGCCACGTCTTCGGAGAGGCTTCTCTCCAAGGCTTCCAAATCTGCATACGGTACATGCTCGAAGTCGGGTACCAAAGGCATGTAAGGTTCTCTATACTTCTTGTCAGCTGTAGCACTAAGAGCGCCATATGTTCTGCCATGATACCCGCGTTTTGTAGCTATAATCCTGCTCCTACCTGTAGCGGCCCGCGCAAATTTTATGGCTGCCTCCACGGATTCGGTGCCCGAGTTACAGAAGAAAACTTTGTCAAGTCCTTCCGGGAGCTTCTCTGAAAGCTTCTGCAGATACTTTGCTCTCACATCGTTGTAAAAGCTCTGATGACATGAGATCAGAATGGAAGCCTGCTGAGATATAGCGTTTGTGATAGCAGGATGAGAATGTCCGAGAATGTTGACCCCGTAGTTTGACGCAAAGTCATAATACCTATTACCTTCCGAATCCCATAGGTAATAGCCTTCACCCCTTACCAAGGCTATATCTCTCTTGGCATACATGGGAACCAGGGTTTCATTCTCTATCTGCTGGATATCCATATCGGTACTCCCCTTAGCCTATTACTGTTCCAATACCTGACAGCGCCTTCTGGATAGGAGCATCTACACGACCATCTGCGAATATAACTTGTCCTATACCTCTCTTCAAAGCCTCGCCTGCTGCAAGCACCTTCTTCTTTGCTCTGCCTTCTGCAACCTGCATAGCCTCTTCTATCTCATCAGGCCCCACTCTTGTTATGAGGGAGTTTTCATCCTCCAAATTCCTGAGCAAACCGGGTGTGTCGGAGAAAATTAGAAACTTGTCAGCATGCAATGCGGCTGCTATCTCCATGGCCAGCTTATCGCCGTCGACGTTTATTGCTTCACCTTCGTGAGATATAGCTGGCGGAGTAAGCACGGGAAGATATCCATTATCGAGCAGCAGGTTTATGAGCCTAGTATCTATCTGCTGAATACTACCAGCATAATCCCCTCTTAGCACCTTCGGCTTACCATCTTCAATAACCCTTATCTGGTCTTTGCGCCTACCTTTGGCTATCCCTCCGTCCAGGGCACTAAGCCCGACCGCGTTTACACCAAGTCTTTGGAGCTTTTCAACTATGGTCTTGTTCACCTTTCCGCAATAGACCATCATGAAAATCTCCATGGTACGCCGGTCGGTAAATCTGCTAACTTGCCCAGTACTTGAGGTCACTATACGAGGGGGATGCCCCAGCTGCTCGGAGACCTGATTGAGCTCGTAATTAGCTCCATGGACTATGACCATTTTGTCCTGGATATTGGGGACATCCTCCAGGATCTTGTCTACGTTTATCCCCTTGCTACCACCGATCTTGATAACCAGCATTGCTATAATTCTCCGTTCACTTAGATGGGGTGCAGGCCTGGAAATTCTAGAGCTGTGGTCTCTGGAAACCCAAACCTAACGTTGAAGGCTTGTACAGCCTGACCGGCAGCTCCCTTCATCAAATTGTCGATAGCCGACATCACTACAACTCGACCATTATCGGGATCAAGCTCAAAGCCCACATCACAGTAGTTGCTACCAGTCAGGATCTTAGGCTCGGGATAGCGGTACACACCACTACTCTCCTTGACTATCCTCATGAAAGGTTCACCTGCATAGGCTTTTCTATAGATCCTCCACAGCTCACGCTCATCCATCTCTTTATTCAGGAAAACATGGGCCGTGGATAAGATCCCCCTGACAGCTTCGATAGCTGTAGCGGAGAAGCTAATCTTTGGCTTGCCGTGGAAAGATAGCTCCTGCACTATCTCAGCCGTATGCCTATGGCCCGTGGGTTTAAAGGACCTCATAGCACCACTGCGCTCTGGGTGATGCGAGGACAGTGATACCCCGCCACCAGCTCCGGAGGATCCGGTCTTCCCCTCTATCACTACAGGCTTATCCAAGTCCACTACTCCTGCTTGAAAGAGTGGATAGAGCCCAAGTATAGCCGCCGTAGAGAGGCACCCACCACTGGATATATAATTGGAATTCTTGATCTCTTCCCTATGTAGCTCAGGCATGCCGTACACAAACTTCCCAAGTAGCTCTGGATGGGTATGGTCATGCCCGTACCATTTTGGATAGTCCTCCGGGTTACGCAACCTGAAGTCAGCGCTAAGATCTATTATCACTGGTGCTAGTTCCATCCAGTGGTCTATCTTCTCCATAGCAGTCCCGTGTGGTAATGCCAGGAAAAGGACATCACATTTCTCAAGCTCACTGGAACTAACGAACTTCAGGTCAGTACGCTTTCTCAGATTTGGATGTACTTTGTATACGAACTTTCCGGCGTTGGATTCTGACGTTACCTGAGCCACTTCCACCTCGGGGTGATCTAAGAGTAACCTAAGCAGCTCACCTCCCCCGTATCCGGAAGCTCCTACTATAGAGACTTTAAGCATTTCTACCCCCTATGTGTTCTCATAGTCGTTAGGAAGCAACAGGCTCTACGGTAGACTTATGGGCTTTAGATACTAGGTAGGAAATTATTTCTCCCGGGATATCACGGTCGGTGGTTTCTATCAGACCATGAAACTCGGCCCCCACGTTGATCTCTATAACCTTATAGCCCTCGGGGGTCTCGATTATATCTACGCCCGCTATCTCAGCTCCCACTGCATTGGCAGCCCGCAGAGCTAAGTCCTCGATCTCGGGTGTTATTGGGCAGGGAGCGGATATACCTCCTCTGGCAGTATTGGTGATCCAATGATCAGACTGCCTGTAAGAAGCAGCTATCACAGAGTCTCCTATCACAAATGCCCTAATATCTCTGCCAGGCTTTTGGACATACTCCTGTATATAGAAGATGGAGTGATGATAGGATCCCAGGATCTCCTTATGCTCCAACACGGCTTCAGCGGCGTCCCGATCATTTATCTTCGCCAATAGCCTACCCCATGAACCAGTATTGGGTTTGAGAACCACTGGATATCCCAGCCTCTCAATAGCCTCTATAGCTGACTCTGGCGTGTAAGCCAACATAGTACGCAGCGTGGGAACACCGTGCTCGATAAGAGCCATGTTGGTCAAAAACTTGTTGTCGCATGTGATCGTGGCCTTGTAGCTGTTGACAGTTGGAATACCCCAACTCTCAAGGATCCTTAGAGTATACTCAGCCCTGCTGTGAACCAGGCCGCGATCCAGGACTATATCCACCTCAGGGAAATCCTTCTTCCCCAGGTCAAAAATTAAGTCCCGGTCATCTATTCTAACTACGTCAACACCTAGTCTTTCAGCAGCCTTAAAAATAAGCTTTTCTTCAATTCTTATTCTCGACAGCAATACCCCGATCTTCACTTTGCTCACGCCTCTTCAAGATATTTCAATGCTTTTACAAGTATATCTATAGATTTTTCATACTCGGATATATAAATATGCTCCTCCGGTGTATGATCTAACGAGGAGTCCCCTGGGCCATAAGCTATAGCCGGGCATCGCCACTCCGGCGCCACGACATTCATATCAGAGGTCCCAGTTTTAACCTTGAACCTTGGGGTCACTCCAACACTCCTCAAGGATTGCATGAAGGCTCTTACCAGAGGAGTATTTTTATCTGCCTTAAACGCAGGATCACCGTATAGAATGGATACCTTACCTTTCCCTGCAAAGTCCCTCAATCTCTGCCCCAGATCATCTGGAGAATATGCCAAGGGCAATCTAAAGTTGATATCCATTTCTACGGTTGAAATAAATCCGTCACTATAAGTATTGATCGAGCGCAACGATGGTGAGAGCTGATCGAATACCCTCTTCTCCTGATTAAGCTCTCTACAAAACTCAACTACATGATTCCAAAAGTCCAGTGCCTCCTCCGCTGCTGACCTTTCAGGACCTGCGCTGTGGCTCATGGACTTGTTGAGCACATAATGTACATGCATGGATCCCTTGTATCCTAAAACGATACTATCCCATCCACTAGGTTCACCAATAATCAGGTACTCAGGCAGGTGGTTCTTTACAAGGTAACGCGCTCCTCGAGAGTCTCCTTCTTCGCCCACAGCACCCACGACCTTCAGAGTAGCATTAACACCATCCTGGCGCTTGGCCTGAATAGCAGCACAAACAAATGCTGCCATCGGGCCCTTAGCATCCACTGCACCTCTTCCATACAGCTTGCCATCTTCTTCTCTGACAGGTATCTTGCCTGGTACCGTATCTATATGTCCTAACAACATAATTTCTGGTTGGCCTTTACCGACAATGCCTATAAAGTTACCTGCTTCATCTTTATAAGCTTCAAGCCCTTCGGATCTGAACAGATCAACCAAAAAACTGGAGACCTGATCTTCAGAACCCGTAGGGCTGTAAAGCTCGAGCATTTCTCTTAGAATATCTAGCTGCCAGCTCATGGAGGTGCTCCCTCCCCACGAGCTATTACATAGTCGACTATATAAGCTGGTATGTTCACACCAGTCGGTTGTATGCTGTTACGAAACTCCATAGTGTAGTTCACTTCCAGCACCTTGAGTCCCTCAGGACTTTCTACGAGATCTATAGCCACGACCCCTCCACCGACCGCCTTGGCAGCAGCTACTGAGATCTCGTTTATCTCGTCAGTAACTGGACAATTAGATGCCTGACCACCACGAGCTGTATTAGTTATCCAATGATCTGAATACCTATATATCGCAGCTATAGTCTTGTCCCCTACCACAAACGCCCTGATATCCCTACCAGGTTTCTCAACATATTCCTGTATGTAGAAGATTGAGTGGTGGTACGACCCGAGTATCTCCTTATGTTCAAGCAAGGCCTCTGCTGCATATCGATCATTTACCAATGAGATAAGTCTTCCCCAGGATCCTATTAGGGGCTTAAGTACGACCGGGTAACCTATACTCTCTATCGCCTTTAGTGCAGATTCGGGCGTGAAGGCAATAAGAGTCCTTGGAGTGGGCACACCACAACGAGCAAGAGCAGCAGAGGTCTCAAGCTTGTTACCACATATAGTAGCCACTTCGTAGGTGTTAACTGTGGGAATACCCCAATCGTTGAACAATCTGAGAGCGCTGACTGCTCTAGAGTGGTTGATAGCCCTTTCGAGAATCACATCATATCCATTGATCGGGCTCTGGATGTCAAGCACAAGCTCGGGATCATAGATCCTTTCCACATCGATCCCTCGAGCATCAAACTCCTCAAATATTAGTTTCTCCTCAGCCCGTACTCGAGACAGTAAAACTCCTACCTTCAAACCTAACCCTTCCCAAAACTTTCTTGATTTTGGGGGAACAGATATTTTTCTGTTCCCCCAAACGGATTTCGACTTTTAGTGGGAATTACTCTCCCCAATCTTCCTCTTCTTCAGGAGCCAACTCGAGGACAATTGGGTTTGTATCGCGTACTTCGAGCTCTGCTCCGCAGTCAGGACACTGAACTATCTCGCCCTTCTCGACATCAGCAAGAGCTATCTCAGCCTCACATTCGGGACAAGTGCCTGTTTGGGTCGCTGCCATTTCTCTCATACCTCCGTTTTTTCTAGGATAGTAAATTTTGCCAGGTTTCCATCAAATGCGAGTACCTTTTATCGACATTTACCTTGGATGCAGATATAGTTTCTTTTAATTTGCTTAACCCAAGGTTACCACTTGCGCCTATGTGGGTACGCTTCTTGAGGCTTTCTTCTGGATCGGCCCCCTCAAGCTTGTCCAGATTCGTGCCTACATATCTATAGGCATCCCTGAAAGGCATACCCTGCTGTACTAGCTCGTAGGCCTTATCAGTAGCAAAAAGCTCAGGAGTACAAGCAGCTAGCAGCTTGTCTTTGTTAGGGTTAAGGTTGCTTATTGTAAGCTCAGCAACCTTGAGGGAATCTAAAGCTAGCTGGATAGCCTCCATAAAGGGCTTCTTGGTCTCCTGATAGTCTTTGTTATAGCCTGAAGGGAGCCCACTTAATACAGACATTATCTGCTGTTGGTAACCAAGGGCTATATTTGCCTTTGCTCTTATAAGCTCCATCATGCTCAGATTCTTCTTCTGAGGCATGATAGAGCTACCTGTAACAAAGCTGTCTGATATCTTGAAGAAACCATATTCCGCAGTGGTAAAGAGCAGTATATCTTGAGCAAGCTTGCTAAGATCCAGCATTATCTGGCTTATAGCCTGTACAACCAGCGCTTCAAACTTCCCTCTAGCGTTCTGAGCATAGAGCACGTTGTTCTGGACCTTAGCAAACCCCAACCTATCAGCTACATATTGTCGATCTATAGGTAAGGGGACGCCGTAAGACGCAGCAGACCCTAGGGGTGACTGATCGTTAAGCTCATAGGCAGTCTCAAGTAGCTTGAGGTCATCTAGCAAAGCTTCAGCGAAGGCACCGGCCCATGTCCCTACGCTACTGAGCATAGCTCTCTGCATGTGAGTGTAGCCAGGCATTGGGACATGCTCGTGCTTAGAAGCAAACTCCACCAAAGATTCAGCACACTGCAACAGCGCAGATTCCAACTCAAGGATCTTGGCTTTGGCATAGAGCCTAAGATCCACGAGAACCTGATCGTTGCGGGAGCGGGCGGTGTGGATCTTCTTGCCCACATCGCCGTACTCCCGCACTAAAAAGTTCTCTATTTTGGTATGTATGTCCTCATCGGCAGGGGTCATGAAGAACTGCCCCTGCCGATAGAGATCCAAGATCCTGCCAAGGCCTTGCTTGAGCGCCTGCAGCTCATCATCGGTTAGTATACCTATCCGATTGAGCATCTCTGCATGAGCTATCGAGCCATAGACATCTGCCTCGACGAGCTCATTGTCGAAGGCAAGATCGTGACCGATCTCGAAACGCTCGATAGTCTCATCTAACTTGTAGCCCTTGTCCCAGAGCTTACTCACTAGCAACTCCCACTTTCTTGCTTTCCTTTTCCCTTCTAGCTAGTAGCTCGAACGGCAGACCCCAGATCTGGGCTGTGGGACCGCAGAGCTGCTGATTGAAGCTTGCGCTAGAAATTGATCTGACATCTGGGAAGAACAAGCCGGTATCGGACTTGCGCTTCAGGATATCAATATTGCCCTTGTAGAGTTGTACGGTATATTCACCATTGACCACACTCTGAGTCTCCGCTATAAACGCGTCCAGCGCCTTCTTCAACGGGTGGAACCACTCACCGTGATAAACCTTGTAGGCCCACTGAGCATCCACTATCTTCTTGAACTGAATCTCGTCCTTAGTCAAAGTAAACTGCTCGAGGTCCCGGTGAATGGTCAATATTATGGTAGCGGCCGGAGCCTCGTAGATCTCCCTGGACTTGAGGTCCATTATGCCGTCTTCAAACATATCAATCTTACCTATACCGTGCTTACCACCGATAACGTTGAGCTGGTCGATTATATCCTCAAGCGGCATCTTTTGACCGTTGAGAGCTACTGGGATACCAGCCTCGAACTCAATAGTGAAGGTATAGGGCTCATCTGGAGCCTTCTGAGGAGGTGTGTACCAAAGCCAGATGTTATCAGGTAGCTCGGTCTCTAGGGTTATTCCACCACTAGCGATGGAGCGGCACCACATAGTCTTATCATCACCACCCACGATGATCTCGGTTACAGGCACTCCGTAGTGCTCACAAAGCTCCATCTCCTCTGTTCGGGTGAGGTCGAAGTCCCTCACGGGCACTATTATTCCCAGCTGAGGAGCAAAGTACTTGAAGACTTTATGCATCCTGTACTGGTCATTGCCCTTGCCACTTGAACCCTCGGCGAGAGCATCGCAGCCTAGCTCTACAGCCTTCTGAGCCACCTTAGCGGCTATAAGCTGCCTGGTCATGGAGGTAGATACTGGATAACCGTTATAGCTAGAGTTGGCTCTGATAGCCTTAGTCAACCACTCATTAGTGAACTCTGATTTGGCGTCTATAAGCAGTGGCTCCACGCCAAGTACCTCGGCCTTCTTGAAGCTCTGTTCTACCTCGTCCTGACCCTGTCCTACATCCACAGTTATAGGTATAATTTCCTCGGCACCATATTTCTCCCTGAGGAGTACCAGGCAGAGGGCCGAGTCCAAACCACCCGAATAAGCCAGAGCTACTTTGCGGTACTTGGGAACCTCTACAGCCTGTATCTTCTCAAGCGGTGAAAGAGCCATAACACAAACCTCCCTAATAAAATATTTTTCCCTAATAAAAAAGCTCTCGTCCCTAACACTGATTAGGGACGAGAGCTTTTTTATTTGCTCCCGCGGTGCCACCCTAGTTGCCACATTTAACGCCTGTGGCCACTCTTGGTTATTTCTTGCCTGGTAACCAACCAGTAGGTCCTACTTGCGCCAAAGCGCTTTCTTCGGACCACCGCTCAGATGCGCGTTCCGCCCTGGATTACCGTACTGGGCTTCCACCATCCCCAGCTCGCTATCGGCAGAGCCAGAACGTACTACTCATCCTCATCGCGGGCAAGTATCTGGCTGTAAGTATAGGAAAGGGCATTTGGACATGTCAACCTTTTAGCAGGAAATTTCTCCCATTCAGCAGTTCGCTACAGGTTACAGTAAAATTATCTGGCATGAATACTACGAGAAAGATAACTGAACGCAGACTCAACAGAATGATCCAAGTTCTGAAGAGAAGGCAACCTGATCTAACTGTAGTCCTCGAGAACGTTCATGATCCACACAACGTGAGCGCAGTCTTACGCAGCTGTGATGCTGTGGGAGTACTAGCAGTGCACCTGGTATACACCATAGAGGAGTTTCCAGACCTCAGCAAGAACGTTTCTGGCAGCGCTCTAAAGTGGCTAGAGATTATAAAGCACAAGGACATCCAAGACTGTTACGAAACTCTCAGATCTCAAGGGATGACGATATACACAACCTACTTGGCGGATCCGCAAAGAAGCCACGACCTGTACTCTCTAGATCTCACTAAGCCTACCGCTCTAGTATTCGGGAACGAGCAGAGGGGAGTCTCAGAGGAGGCTTCGAGACTAGCTGACGGTAACTTTGTCATCCCGATGATGGGGATGGTCCAAAGCCTGAACATCTCAGTAGCTTGTGCTGTGACCCTGTACGAGGCTTTTAGGCAGAGACGTACAGCTGGACATTATGATCATCCCAAGCTAAGTCGGGAAGAGATATCAACGCGGCTTCATAACTGGCTTCAAAGGGAAAAAAGGTCTGTCGAAGAGCTTCAAAAGCTGATCTAGCAGATATTTATAGTTAAGTATGCTTGTTTAATCCAGAAGACGGGGTTGCAAAGAATTCAAGTTCTCACTAAGATCGATCTATCATGGAGAATCCAGATCAGTACTTTAGCATAAATCTACCTATTGGACGTCTCTACGTGGCCTATAATCATTTGGGAATATCGGCCACCGCGATCGCATCAGATGATTCTAGCTTCGAAGACTACTTCCTAAGAAGGTTCCAAAGATCGATACGTCCAGAATTACACGCTTGTGAAGATATTAGGGTCAAAGTCAGGAAGTATCTTGATGGATATAGAGGTTCTTTGTCGGACTTTGACTTGAGAGGTACGACCGCTTTCCAAAGAAAAGTGCTGGAAACAACTTTGAGCATTCCCAGAGGGGAAGTAAGAACGTATACCTGGGTGGCAAATAAGATAGGCAACCCTAAAGCTCTCAGAGCTGTGGGGACAGCGCTTGCAAGCAATCCAGTGCCTATACTTATCCCTTGCCATCGGGTAGTGCGTAGCGATGGAGTGATCGGCAAGTACCTATTTGGAACAACGTGCAAGCAGCAATTATTGCACATGGAGGATGTGAAGGCTATACTTGAAAGCCCCATATCAATGTGAAGTCATTGACCTTCACTGCCCAATCTAATATCTTCATAGTCCTCAGAAGTTAATGCATATACACATATATCTGTGAGTTCACCATCCAGTCCTATGTGATCTCTTCTAAGCACGCCTTCAAGTCTGTATCCTAACGCCTCGGGGACTTTTCTGCTTCTCAAGTTATCAGATTCTACCCTTACCTCAACTCTACTGGCACTTATGGTTTCGAAAGCCAGAGCTGTAATAGCTCTGAGTGCTTCCCGCATGTAACCATGCCCCTGAGCACTTTTTCTCAGCCAATAAGATACTTGGAAGCTCACAACACTCCAGTCAGGATGAACAAGTCCTATCTCCCCAAAGAGTTGCTGATCCTCCTTGTTGAATAATCCCCAAACCAGCCTATCCCTGAGTATCCACTCGGCTTGTAGATAGCGAATTCTGATTCTTGCCGTATCAACGTTTCTTACATCTCTGGGCCATCGTAGCCATGGTTCAATCGATTCCCTTGACTCTTCCACCGCTAACCATAAAGATGTGGCATCCTCGGGCACATAGTTCCTAATCACCAGCCTACGAGTAGATATACGTTCCGGTATCCTGAGTAAGATAGGACTCTTATCTTCCTGCTTCATATATTACATCCTTTCAAAGGCTATCCCCTTTTACAAACATGTATCTAAAATTTGTCTAGCATTGACAATATCGAGATTTAGGCTAATAATTAGCGTCAAGATTGCAAGTATTCGCAACTCGGAGGAAAAGCTTATGTCTCAGAAGCACGGAATCAGCCGAAGGAAGTTCCTGAGATTATCGGCCATGGCGGCAGGAGGTGTAGTTCTAGCTGCATGTGGAGGAAGCACGGCTACCAACACACCATCCGCAAGTCAGCCTGCAGCCTCTCCTACCATGGGAGCTAGTCCACAGCCAAGCCCACCTGGAGCTTCACCAACGGCAGCTATGAGTCCTCAGCCAAGCCCACCTGGAGCTTCACCAACGCCTGCTGCAAGTCCTTCGGCTTCGGCAACTCCTGGTACATCATCAGGTGTACCAAATGTACCCTACATAGCAACCCCTGTTACCTACCAGGGAGAGTATAAGGAGGCACCCTCGCTTGCTGAACTAGTGAAGGCTGGCAAGCTACCACCTGTTGAGCAGCGACTTCCTAAGAACCCATATGTCGTGCCTCATAAGTGGGTACAGCAGGGTAAGTACGGCGGCAAGATAGAAATGCTCAACTCCAGCTCTGATGACTGGGGTACGACTCACTTCATTCAAGAGTCGATGTACGGGCATTCACCTCTGAGATACCTTAACGATGGTCTCACTATAGGTCCTGGACTAGCTGAAAGTTGGGAGTCGAACGAGGACGCCACGGTATGGACTTTCCACTTCAGAGAAGGACTAAAGTGGTCCGATGGCCATCCATGGACTGTGGATGACATTCTCTTCTGGTGGGAAGATATGGTGCTTAATGACGAGATTCCCGAGGGGCCACCAGACGATATGAGGTCTGGTAAGGGCACCATAGGTAAAATGAAGAAGATCGATGACTATACTCTACAGCTGATCTTCGACGCACCGGCACCTGTTACACCTGAGCGTCTGGCTGCTTGGGTTAACCGAGGCATAGGTCCTACCTGGATGGCACCAAAGCATTATGCAAAGCAGTTCCACAAGAAATACAACCCCAATGTTAAGAAGAACTGGACCGAGGATTTTGCTTTCCCATGGGGCAAGGCTGTGGACTTTACAGCCAATCCAGATTGTCCAACTATGACGGGATGGAAGCTCAAGGAGTATAAGAAGGGTCAGTATTCCATCTGGGAGCGTAATCCCTACTACTGGTGTATAGATAAGTGGGGCAACCAGCTGCCTTATATAGATAATCTAATCATGAGAAATATCCTAGATCCTGAAGTGCTCAAGCTGAAGTTCACTCAGGGAGCAGCTGATTTCGTGCATGGAGGATTTGAGCCTATATCGCCAGCAGACTATGCCCTTTTGAAGCAGTCTGAGCAGAAGGGCGATTACCAGATGATATTCTGGGATTCTGGCTCTGGTACGGGATCGATCTTCTTCTTCAACCATGATTATCCCGATGCCAAGATGAGGGAACTAATACGTAATCCCAAGTTCAAGCAGGCGCTGTCGCACGCTTATAACCGAGAAGCCGTAAGGAAGCTAGTCTATCTAGACACAGGCGAAGTAACTACAGGTACTCTAAGTCCCAAAAGGTGTAAACTTCAATATCAACGATGAAGGCCGTAAGCTCTACGAGCAATGGAGGGATTCCTATCTGGAATATAACCCCGACAAAGCCAAGCAGATACTTGACGAGATAGGTGTGGTCGATAAAGACGGTGATGGCTGGCGTGAGATGCCAGATGGTAGCAAACTGGTCGTCTACCTAGATTATCAGGCAGACACTCCTCAGGGTGGCGAGCACATGAGGAAGAACGAGCAGCTCGCTGCTGACTGGAAGGCCATAGGTATCAACGCCAAGCTTAACCCCATACCACCAACCGGATGGGGTGACCGATGGAATTCCGGCAAGCTTATGAGCACCACGACTTGGGAAGTGGGAGATAACAGCATACTTATATACCCAGGATGGGTTGTACCTGTAGAGCCTGCGCACTGGGCACCTCTACATGGAGCATTCTTCCAAGTGATCGGAACACCCAAGCAGAACCAACAGAAGAACATAAATCCTTGGAAGCGCAATCCGCCTAGAATAGGACCTTTTGATAAAGAGTTCTTCGAGCCAGTCAAGACCCTGTGGGATCTATACAACAAGGCCCGAGTAGAGGTCGACCGCATGAAGAGGATCTCACTGGAGTGGCAGATAATGAAGCTTCACATAGAACAGGGTCCTTTCTTCCTGGGAGTGGTAGCTAACTGGCCAAGAGTCGAACTAGTCAAGAACGGCTTGAAGAACGTCCCTAGAAGAGAGGATTTGACGCTCCATGGCTGGGTCAACCCCTGGATCCATCCCACACCGGCGGTATATGATCCAGAGACTTGGTACTGGGAGAACCCTGAGCAGCATCAAATGCAGTCCTAAAATTCCAGGTTCCACTGCAGGGGGCAGTTTCCTGCCCCCTGCGTTTTTATCCAGTGTTCTGTAGACCTGCAGCTATGCCGTTAATAGAGAGGAATACTGCTTGCAGTATACTCTCGCGTTCCTTTTTATGATCCTCAGTATCAGGAATTGTTCGCAACTTGCGTAGTAGAGCTACCTGTATGTAGCTTATTGGATCTACATATGGATTCCTGAGCATGATAGATCTCTGAAGCACTGGCGCATTATCGAGCAACCTGTTGAGCCCAGTTACCTTGATTACCCAGTAGACAGTTCTTTCATATTCCTGCTGTATCCTGGGCCAAACCCTATTCCATACATCCGGGTTGCTCACCAATCCCGCGTACATACTCGCTACATGTATATCAGCTTTAGAGAGTATCATCTGAGCGTTGTCCAATGTGGACCTGAAGAATATCCACTTCTGATACATCTCCTGAAGTATCTTGAGTTTAGAATCGTCTCCAGCAACATACTTCTCTATAGCAGTCCCAAGACCATACCACCCTGGTAAGGTATGCCTACTCTGCATCCAGGAGAAAACCCAGGGGATGGCCCTGAGCTGCTCGATATCAAAACCACTCTGCCTGCGGACGGGACGTGAAGCTATGGGTAGCAGGCTTATCTCGCCTATGGGTGTAGCTTCGCGGAAGTATTCTACGAACTCAGGCGTCTCATATACCAGATTCCTATACTCTCTATAAGAGTAGGCGCTCAAAGTGTCTGCAGCTTCCTGCCACTCTGGTTCTATTCTGCTCTGGTTTTCTATAACGGTTGGGCTTAGGCTCACTCTGAGTAGAGCATTCAACACCTGCTCCAGATACCTCTTCGCGATCGCAGGATTACCATACCTGGCAAATATAACTTCACCTTGCTCAGTAAGCTTGAGCTCGCCATGTATGGTATCGGGAGGTTGCCCAAGTATGGCCATATGTGTTGGCCCTCCTCCCCTACCTATAGCACCACCTCTACCGTGGAACAACCTTAGGGTAACGCCTCTTTCAGAGCACACAGCGGCCAGACGCCTCTGAGCTTTGTAGAGCTCCCAACAGCTCGTAAAGAAGCCACCGTCCTTGTTGGAGTCCGAGTAACCTATCATAACCTCCTGGTGGTCACCCCATGCCTTGACGTTGCATCTATATATAGGGTCATCCAGGAGGTTAGCCATTATATTACCGCACTCGTTTAGGTCATGTATGCTCTCAAATAACGGGACTATCTGAAGTCTGCTCCAACCCTCAGATATCGACAATAGACCAGTTTCTCTGGCCAGCAGCTGAATCTCAAGCAGATCAGCAGCAGATTGAGCAAAGCTTATTATGTAAGTGTCACAAGCTTCTTTTCCAATCTCTTCCTGGATGGTTCTGATAGCATCAAAGACAGCGATTGTTTCTTCGGTGGAAGGTGAAAAGTGGTGAACCTTACCTATGATAGGTCGATTGTCTCTAAGCAACTCACGCAGGAGCTCAGCTTGCTCCTCGCTACTGAGCTCCAAGTACCTATCACATATACCTACTGAGGATAGCACCTCCGCTATAGCCTGGCTGTGGCGAGAGCTATGCTGCCTCACATCTATCTTTGCAAGATGAAATCCAAATACCTCAGCAAGCCTACGGAAGTCCTCTACTGCTCCTAAAGCCAGTCTGTCTCCCTTGTTCTGCTTCAGGCTATTGACGATCATATCTATATCTGTATAGAACTGATCTACACTCTCATAAGCAACATCTGGCTGAGGCTTCTGTCTAGCTTCCATAGCAGAGAGAGTATTCTTTAGCTTTTCTATCATGAGGCCTATCTTCAGGCGGTACATCTCGTTCTTGTTTCTCTCCTCTATCCTTTCAGAGGCCTCGGGGAGGATCTTTCTCTCCTTCTCTATGGACTGCATGAGTTCATCGCTCACCCCAGCACGTCGAACACTCATCGAGAGATGCCTGCGAAGTCTGTCGAGCTGGGATATATAGTGCCTCAGCAATACACCTTTCTGGAGACGCGCTGTACGTATAGTTACTTCAGGTGTAACATTAGGATTGCCGTCCCTATCTCCTCCCATCCAAGTACCAAATTGAATGACAGGCGGTATCTGGAAATTCCAGTCTTTATATACCGATTTCAAGGCATCTGAGAACTCTCTGTAGACAGAGGGAAGAATCTCGAACACACTCTCCTGGAAAAAGTAGAGGCTGTTATAGACCTCATCCAGAGGAGTAGGTCTGGTTTCTCTAAAGTCGTCTGTCTGCCAAAGAGCTGTTACTACTTCCCGCAGCCTGTCTATAACCATCTCACGCTGGGTAGGAGTCAGGAGGGCATCATCAAGCAAGGCTATGAGATTAGATATATGTCTAAGGTGCATCAAGGTCGTTCTTCGCCTGGACTCAGTAGGATGGGCAGTGAAGACAAACCTTGCCCTAAGTCTGTTTAATAGCTCCTGCAGCTGCTCATCCGATATACCCTCGTTGCGTAGATCTCTTACCGCCTCTCTAATCGAACCTTCCAGAGGCTCAGGATAACTACTAATCTCCCTTTGCCTGAGAACCCTTACCCTGTGGTTTTCTTCAGCAAGATTCACGACCAGAAAGAAGAGGTTAAAAGCTCGTATTACATCAAAGGCTGTCGCAGGATCAAGTTCGGAGGTTATTTGAACTAACTCACGATGGAGTTCCTCTGAGTACCTGGTACGCAAGGCTATAGAGGTAGTTCTGAGCTTTTCTACTATTTCAAATAATCGCCGACCGCCTTGTTCTATGAGCACCTCTCCAACTATGCTCCCAAGGAGGCGTACATCCTCACTAAGCTTGTCACCAGTGCCAGCTCTCTCTATTGCCATAACTATACCCACCAGATATTAGTTCAAGAACCATTTTGCACTGGCGGGCTACAATAACTCAAGTACAATAGGGGCCTAATAATTGCTGTAACCGCGCCTAAAGGCGGTTGCCCATTTTCCAGATCACCAGGAGGAAGGCCATGGAAAAACTAAGAGTGGGACTTCTGGTAGGAAGAGAGAAAAGTCTGGTCAGTGCACTTTTACAGGAGATTACATCCAACTATCCACACGTAGACGTGGGAATCGCCAGGCTAGGAGCAGTAGAGCTGGGAGAAGACTGCAGATATTCCGTTATTGTTGACAGGCTTTCGCACGTCGTTCCATTTTACAAGGCCTACCTCAAGCACGCCTTGGTAAGCGGTGTCTATGTTATCAACAACCCGTTTGTATCTTCCTCAGATGATAAGTTTCATCAGGTATCTCTGGCTCATAAACTAGGTCTACTAACACCCAAAACCGTGCTACTACCCAATCATTACTTTCTAGAAAATTATTCTCCTTCCCGAGAGCTAGTAAGCCATCCGCTACCAGTTGACTGGTACGAGGTAGCAGAAGAAGTAGGACTACCCTGCATATTGAAGGACGCAGAAAAAGGTGAGTGGTCTGAGCTACATATATGCCACTCAGTAGACGAGCTTATGGAAAACTACCGACATACATCGACAAGAACAGTTATGGTACAAGAACTCATAGACTGGGATCTTTTTGTTCGTTGCCTGGTTATAGGAGAGGAAGTTATACCTATGTACTTTGACTTCCAGAAGAAGAGATATCTACCCGGCAGTCAAGGAATACCCAACGAGCTCGAAGAAAGCATTATGTCGGACTCATCTAAGATAGTCAAAGAACTTGGCTACGATATAAACTTGGTGGAATGGGCTGTATATGAGGACAAGGCCTTTCTTATAGATTGCTTCAACCCAATACCAGACATCGATCCTGATGCTATGGAAGAGTCAGATTTTAAGTGGGCTATCAAGGCACTTGCTGAGCTCCTAAATCAGCTAACTATAAAGATAGCTAATGGAGAGGTTATCTACAGGAACCCAAAGCTAGGATCCTGAGACGTATAGAGTGCTATTCACCACCAAGTCATATAATTGACCAGACATTATGCAACTGATAGAGGTGAGTAAATATGTCAAATAATAGCCGAATACAGGAAGCTACTCTTGGAGGTGGGTGCTTCTGGTGCATGGAGCCTATATTCAAGGACCTTAAGGGCGTTATAGAGGTAATCCCCGGTTACTCTGGAGGGCATGTACCTAATCCCACATACGAACAGGTATGTACTGATACAACTGGGCATGCTGAGGTCGTTAACATCAAGTTTGATCCCAACCAAATCTCATTCCGAGATCTTTTAGAGGTCTTCTTTTCGGTGCATGATCCCACTACCCTGAATAGGCAAGGCGAAGACGTGGGGACCCAATATAGGTCGATCATCCTATACCGTGATGAGGAGCAACGAAGGATCGCGCAAGAGGTTATTGAGGAGCTTACCAGGAACAAAGTGTGGCAAGACCCAATAGTGACCCAAGTTGTACCCTTCGAGGCTTTTTATCCGGCAGAAGAGTACCATTGGGACTATTTCCGCCGCAATCCTAACCAAGCCTACTGCAGGTTGGTAATAGCTCCCAAATATGAGAAGTTTCGTAAGAGATATACAGAGCTAATAAAGCAGTAGGAGTAAATTCCATGTCCTACGAAACACTTATCAGCGTACAAGAGGCAGCAAAGCACTTACATGATCCCAACTGGGTCTTTATAGATTGTCGCTACACTCTTGGAGACCCTGAAAAAGGTCTAAGGGATTACCTCCAAGCTCACATACCAGGTGCAGTATATGCACATCTGGATAAAGATCTATCTGGAAAGGTAATACCAGGCAAGACAGGACGTCACCCACTACCAGATCCAATAGATTTCGACAAGACTATGTCCCGTCTTGGCGTCTCACAAGAATCACAGGTTGTGGCCTACGATGAGCAGACTGGTGCAATGGCAGCTGCCAGGCTCTGGTGGCTGCTTAAGTGGGCAGGGCATAACAACGTAGCAGTCCTAGATGGAGGCTTTAGAGCCTGGATCGCAAATGGCCTTCCGGTTGCCACCGGGAACGAGAGTAGAGCTAGTACGGAGTTTCATGGTAAATACAACCATAAGCTTGTAGCCTCTGCTGATGATCTCCTCGCAACAATAGGTTCAAGGTCTTGCAAAATAGTTGATTCGAGAACACGCGATAGGTACAGGGGCGAGAACGAGACTATAGATCCAAAGGCAGGTCATATACCTACCGCGATATCTTTACCATACACCGAAAATCTAGATACTGATGGCTTCTTCAGGCCACCTCAAATCTTGAGAGAAAGATTCGCCTCAATTGCAAAGCAATATCCTCCAGAGTCTATAGTGTTCTATTGTGGATCAGGAGTAACCGCAGCCCATAACGTACTCGCCTTTGCACACGCCGGTATGGGGATGCCAAAGCTGTATCCGGGTTCCTGGAGCGAGTGGATAACCGACGAGAGCAGACCCATAGCTACAGGTGATGAGTAAGAACACGCAAGGTAAGGCTAATCTATCTACAGCCTAGAGAGATAAACCTTTGATCGCCAATAGCCGATAGCTTAGTTCGAGTCGATATCACCATGCTTTACAAATAATTGGGCAAACAAAAAATACCGAGCAGTAGTGTTACCGCTCGGTTTAGGTATCTAGGATTATCTTCTGGCTCCCCGACCAGGATTCGAACCTGGAACCTTGCGGTTAACAGCCGCCCGCTCTACCGTTGAGCTATCGGGGAACGTACCACGCTTGTAATATACCAAAATATGCAGACAACTGCAATTTACAATACCAGATTAGGAAACATCAGAGCCTTCGCCCGACAAGGTGCCAACTATGCCGCCCAGGCTGGACAACAATGCTGTGATGAGAAGTCCGAGAAACGTAAATGTACCGAAATAGGTGGTATCGTTACGTAGCCTTTCCAAGAAGGGTTCGAGAGACAAGCCATTAGTGATGACATCTCCTCTATAAATGGCTATAGCTATGTATGTAAGAGGCACGGATACAAGTACTCCTAATATCCAGGCAAGAAAACCCTGAATAAATCCTATAAACCTGCTGTAGGTCCCTGAGCTACGTGCCGACACGAAACCGCCAAAAAAAGGTGCATAAGAGCACGATTGCCGCCAGTACCGAGGTTGATCTAAATCCTAACGCTAGAGCTAGGGTGAAGAGAAGCAGGAACAGACCAAATGCGCTTAGCAGTCCTGCCCATACTGCCCCCCACCTTACAGCATCAACCCAGGGTTCAGCTCTACTTACCCCTATCCTATTAGCATTAAGAGGAGCTTTACTAGCGGAGCTGCCCGCAGGTTTCCTCGATGTGTCTATAGGCTGCGTGGTCTCTGAATATATATCTTCTTGTGACATACCTATCCCTAACTCACAAGTTTATGACAAGCTGGATTATATCAGCATTATGATATCTGTAAAACAGCTGAACCGTTTATCTTGCTTTCCTTGAGTCTTAATAGCACATCGTTGGCTTCTTCTAGAGGATATACCTCTATCTCGGTACGTATCGGCACCCTAGGTGCAAGATCCAGAAGCTCTATAGCGTCTTGCCTGGTTGCATTTGTAACATTCACTATAACTTTCTCTCCACGCAGCAGCTCATAATCTAATTGGGGTATAGGTGTCATATATATACCTGCTAGAGACAGAACCCCACCTTTATCCAGCACTCCAAGGGCCTGCGGAATGATATCACCTGCCGGGGCATAAATTATGGACGACTGCATCAACACTCCAGGATCATCATTAGCAGTACCTGCCCATTCGGCACCCAGCTCCAGGGCAAGCTTTTGGTGTTCTCTACTACGGGTAAAGACAAACACCCTCGCTCCCCAATACCTTAGCACCTGTATGGCGATATGAGCAGAAGCCCCAAAACCATATAATCCCACTCGCTCAGCATTATCAGCCTTAGCAAGCTTTAGCGCCCTGTAACCCACAACTCCAGCACATAGTAGGGGAGCAGCTTGCAGGTCTGAATATCCATCAGGGATATGATATGTAAAGTCTTCACTTGTGACTTGATACTCAGCATAGCCGCCATCAACATCCCAACCGGTGAACTTGCCGTTCACGCAGAGATTCTCATATCCTCTCTGGCAATACTCACATCTACCACATGCCCAGTTAAGCCAGGGTACCCCTACTCGATCTCCAGGGGAGAAGCGCGTGACAGCCCCACCTACTTTCTCTACCACGCCTACTATCTGATGGCCAGGTACAATTGGCCGCTTGTGCAAAGGTATATCACCTTCAACTATATGGAGATCAGTATGGCATACTCCACACGCCTTGACTTTTATAAGCAGATCTTTTTGGCCAATAGAAGGTTCGTCCACCTCTACAAGCTTAAGTGGGCGTCTATCGATTGATGACTGCTCGGAAAGCATTTGTGCCTTCATACCCAACCTTCCAGCAAGAAATGAGAGCTCTGGAGCTTCTACGTGATTCTAACTCAGCAAAGCAGGATGAGGAAATCAGCTCTCGCTCGAGACCATATCCTCTTCGGTTGCCTCTATAACCAGGGGATGTGATCTGTTGAGATGGAACACACTTATTTCCCGGTAATCATTCGTAGCTTTGCTGTAGATGGTCTTGGTCTCGCGCTTGAATATACCATCATCTATAGCTATGTTGAGCATAGTAGCTATCTCTGAAACGCTTATAGGTAGTATTCCATTGTTTGCGGCATTCTCCACCATGAAGTTGAAGCTCATATAGGGACTGTTTCGCTCCAGCTCACTGATGAACCTTATTAGCTTGATGAGCATGCTTCTGCCATCTTCCTTATAGGGATAGGAAGAGGCATATCCAGTATTAGCTCCGCTAGCAGATAGCTCATTGCTGGGAATACCTTTCATGTGGGTATGCACATCAACTTCCAGCTGCTCATCCGGAAGGTAAGCACGATCTATTAGACCCACATTGTAGGTCTTGATCAAGCCTCTCCTCTCAGCTTCTTTCATGAATTCTCTGAAGTTAGAGAATCCATAGTGCCTCTCATCGAAGTTTCGCATTCTGGAGAGCATAAGAAGGCGAATCTGAGCGAAGACGTTTGGCTCACCCCTCCTGCGTATATCATGCATTATCTCTACTAAGGTCTTGAATGCATGTTCCAGGTCTACGTCCTCAGTGTTATCCTCACCGACCTTGTCGTATATAGGGTCGACCTCTATATCGTATGGTATGAAGTAGTCTGCCATGCTTGTGAGCTGCCAACTAGTGCTCCAGGAGCAGCCAATTACCACTACCTCTCTACCGCGCGACCTGAGAGCATTGACGAGATGGATGAAATCACCATCACCAGTCACTAGTACAAATGTATGTATATTAGGATTACTCAAGCAGAAGTCCACAGCATCCACTGTCAGCTTTACATCTACACTGTTCTTTCTGCGATTATTAGTCTTTACAGCGTCGGTTGAGGTATATGTCCTGGTAGGTACATAGATAGGTTCTATTCCAGCTGAATAAAGATCATTAGGATCAAGCTGGTGCTGGTGCTCCTGCCAATTGGCATAAGCCCTGGCTACGACTACACGTCCAAACTTTGAAGCTGCTTCTTTGAGAGCTGTAGCATTCGGAACCCTTGAATCCTTGTTCCAAAGGCTATATTTGATGTTCTCCCAGTCTATGTAAAGAGCTACATCATTTTGGTGTAAAAACTGTGTGCCGCTACGCACACGACTATCCAAGTTATGCACTACTTCTCCCTTCCCTTTCTTGAACTCCCCTCTGCAACCTAGAAGCTATTATAACCCAATAAAGATTTTGTAACGTTTTGCGAAATCCACAATTTAGGACATCTATAATCTAACCATCAGTAGATTAGCGATTGTGGATAACTTGTGGAAATTGTGGAAAACTTTGTGGAAAATGTAGCTGAGTTGTGGAAAACACTCTGGAAAAATCTTGGATAACTTCCAGCGATATAAAAACGTGTCCCAAAAGTTATAAACATTGTGCAAAAGCTCTCCGGTTTTTCCACATATATTTCCACTGGTAACTCCACTTATTTGGTGCATTTTGAGTTGTTTTCCACGTATCCACACTCTCTACTAAATACGTCTGCCCATCCTCTTTTCAAAATAAAAATATATTCACAGCTATCTAACGTAGGTTTGTGGATATATCGGTTACAATGAGGACTCTATCAGGGGAACAGTGACTGTTATTCTGGTACCTTGTCCGGGAGCGGTCCTTACATAGAGATTACCACCAAGCAGGTTAGCTCTCTCATACATACCCATAACTCCCATGCGACCCCGGTCGGCAAGCTCAGATATATTGGGTGGAGTTTGAAAACCTATGCCATTATCAGAAACTGTAAGCCTGCACCATGTATCTCCAAAGGTTAGCTCTACAGCAGCTCCTGTAGCTTGAGAGTGCTTGGCAGTGTTGTTAAGGGCCTCCTGGGCTATTCTGAACAATGCTAACTCTACTTCAGGTTGTAGCCTTCTTTCCTCACCCTGGATTTTCAGCCTGGTGGTTATCTTGTATCTCTTAGCATTCTCAGAGACCAGCCACTCTAGAGCTGGTACTAGACCTAGATCGTCGAGTATGGAAGGCCTTAGATCTCGGCTGAATCTTCTCACGCTAGCAAGGGTTTGATCTGTAAGGGCCTTTAGATCCTCGATCTTTCTTTGAGCTGCTTCTGGAAGATCTCCTAGGTCTTCTCTGAGTGAGTCTATACGTCTGGAGAGAGCAATTAGAGCTTGCGCTGTATCGTCATGCAGATCTCTGGCTATTCTTCGTCTTTCTTCTTCCTGAGCAGCTATCACAGCTGCAGCGTAGCCGCTGAGCTGCTCCTCTCGCTTTTGGGATCTTCTAAGCTGCCTCTGCCTGCGAGCTATTTCCCTTTCCATCCTCTTCTTTTCAGTGATATCTCTTGCTGTACCTTGCTCACCTCTAAATACTCCATTTTCAAACACTGGTGTACAGCTTATTTCAAGAAATACTGAGTTCCCATCTTTTCTTATGGCTTCTATCTCGCACCTGATGCTCAGCTCGTCTGCGGTCGATGGGTTTATTAGACATTCAGGTGTTATGCGCTTGGACTGAGGAGATATTAGATCCGCAAACATCTTCCCTAACAGTTCATCTGGTTGGTAACCAAGGATTGCTTTTGCGCTGCTGCTTGCGAAAGATATGCTTCCATCTGGGTTAAGCAGGAATATGAGGTCACTTGCATTTTCGGTCACCAACCTGTACTGTGCTTCAGACTTCTGTAGGTCGCTCAGGAGCCTGGCATTCTCTACAGCTAGCCCGGCTTGTTGCACGAACATCTCCAGCACTTGTATCTTCTCTAGGCTAGGTACTTTTCTATCGATGGGATCATCTACAAATACCAGTCCCGTAAGGTTGCCATCACGATCGTAGATTGGCACAGCTAATGCATCCTTCTGATGCCACTCATCTGGACCTCTCTCTTCATCGTTGATATTTGGTAGAAAGGCCCACTGCATGCCTAGCGTCTGCTCGAAATCTTCCTTGTGAGATATAAAGTAACTATTTGAGATTTGAAACCTGGGATGCATGATACGCTCGTAGAAGCTTGGAGGCCTTACAAAACTCCTTAGCTCTTGCTGCTCTTCCTCAGAGAAGCCTGCGAATGCTGCCGGTACCATCATCCCAGTGGTAGGATCCAGAAGACTGAGCTCAACTAGTCTGAAGCCAAGCGCACTACTGATAGCGTTACAGATAGCATTGAGTACTTTCTCGAGAGGAGCGTTAGCTCTGAAAGTGGCACTGATCTTCAAAAGCTCCTGCAGCTGACGCATCTTCTCTTGCAGCTGCTCTCTGCTCTGGGTAACAGTTGAACTGAGTTTCGCTTTGGCTACTGCTACTCCTATCTGGTTACCAATACTTGTGAGTAGCTCTATATCAGCAGGTTCGAATTTATTGACCTGCTTAGAGAATATATTGAGGACTCCTACGACTTTATTATCGGACCTTAATGGGATGCCCACACAGCTCTTGACTACGTCTCCGTAGCTAGATGGGCTAATCATGGAGCTTCGAGCTACGTTGTCCAGAACTATGGGTGACTCCGCCCTTATCACCCTGCTTGCCAGACCAATGCCGTAACTATGTCTTTCTTGCTCGGTCAGAAAAAGGTTGCTTATGCCTCTACTAACTACTCTGACCAAGTCTCCTGTCTCTTCATCACGCAAGAATACTGTTCCCGCGTCAGCACCTGTTACTTCCAGGATCCAGTCCAGGGCTAAATAAAAGACCTTATCTAGGTCGGCCTCTCTGCTTATAGCAGCAGCTATAGCATTGAGCGTGAATATCTTTTGAGTGGTTTGATCTACGGTTCTAAAGTCAGGCGGAGGCTTTTCCAATGGCTCCTGGACCCTTACTCTGGCAAACCTTCTGTCCATAATATATTACTCCGAAAGGTCTATAAGCCCCAACTTGAGAGCATGCAGCACAGCTTCTGTCCTTGATGCAACACCAAATTTATTAAATATATTGCTCAAGTGTACCTGAACGGTACGGGGACTCAGATGTAATTGTTGGGCAATTGCCTTGTTGCTCTCTCCCTTTGCCGCTAACCTTAGGACATCCAGCTCCCTATCAGTTAGAACAGGGCTTGGATGTTCAGGCTGTGTACTAGGAGATGTAAACCTTGAAAGCACTTTCTTGGCTATGGAAGGCGCAAGTACAGACTCTCCATTAGCGACCGCCTTCACCGCGTTCACGACTTCATCAGCATGTGCGTCCTTCAGTATGTAACCTGCTGCCCCTGCTTGAAGGAGCGCAAACACATACTGATCATCGTCATACGCACTGAGAACAAGAACAGCTATATTTGGATGTTTTTGCTTGATAATCTTTGTGGCATCTATGCCATTTAGCTTTGGCATGCTTACATCCATCAAGATCAGGTCTGGTTGGAGTTTTTGGGCAAGCTCTACAGCCTCCTCGCCATTTGAAGCCTCCCCTATTACCCTTATACCTCGCTTCTCGAGGAGCTCCTTTGTTCCTTCCCTCACGAGAGCATGATCCTCAGCTATCACTACACGGATAGCCTCTGTCCCGCTAACCTGCTCTTCCTGCATTCTGCTTTTACCTCTTTGGAAATCTAATTGCTTATAATACCGCTTTCTTTACCTCCTGTATGATACCCTGTGCATGTATAGCCGATATTTTATTTGCAGGAGTTCAGTAGATGGAAGAGATTGCTCCAAGTATAGCTAGATATCTGGATGCCCTCGTGCCGGAAAGAACCGGTGATATGGTGATCATGGAAGATTATGCTAAAGCCCATGGCTTTCCGATCATTGGCCCATCGGCAGGATATTTTTGTTACCTTATGACCAGGGTGATGGGTGCTAGAAAGGTTTTTGAGTTAGGTTCTGGCTACGGGTACTCCACCGCTTGGTTCGCAAGGGGTGTGCACGAGAATGGTGGCGGGGTGGTTCACCACACCGTTTGGGACTCAAACTTGTCAAATATGGCGCGCGTACATCTAAAGAATATGGGATACGAGAACATAGTTGTCTACCATATAGGGGAAGCGGTTGAGACCCTTAGAAATACGGACGATACCTTCGATATAGTGTTCAATGATATAGATAAGTCTGCTTACCCTGATTCTCTGCCCGTAATCAAAAGCAAGCTGAAGAAAGGTGGCCTGCTCATAGTAGATAACATCCTCTGGCATGGGAGGATACTAGATCCTTCCGAAAGGTCTAGAGACACCGAGGCTATAAGAGTTATGATCGATATGGTCAGAAATGATCCAGAGTGGATCTATAGCATAGTACCTCTAAGAGATGGTCTTTTACTTGCTTACAAGCAGTGATATTTCTGGAGGAGATTAAATTATGGGTGAGATGGTTACCTTTCCAAGCAATGGCACTACTGCTGAGGGTTATCTTGCCAAGCCAGATACTGACAAAGCCCCGGGTGTGTTAGTAATACAGGAATGGTGGGGGCTGAACGACAATATCAAGAGCATATGTGAAAGGTTTGCTTCGGAAGGGTTCCTGGCACTAGCCCCAGACCTCTATCATGGACGAGCAACTACCGAGCCAGATGAAGCCAGGAAGCTTGCTATGTCTCTTCAAATGGAGACAGCAGCCAAAGACATGAGTGGTGCAGTGGATTATCTTAGGGAACATGCTGGGTATACATCTGTGGGGGCAGTGGGCTACTGTATGGGCGGAGGACTTGCCCTGTTCATAGCTGCTCTTAGGGGTGATGTGGTCAAGGCAGTGGTGCCTTTCTATGGTTTAGTGCCTCCGTCTGCGCCTCCTGTGGACTGGAGCAAGCTGCAGGCCTCGGTGCTCGGCCACTATGCGGAGTTGGATCAAGGCATAACCGTAGAAAGGGTAAGAGAATTTGAGAATCAGCTGAAGTCTCTGGGTAAAGAAGTTGAGATCCATATATACCAGGGAGCACAGCATGGCTTTTGTAACGATACTAGACCACAGGTATACAACAGGGAAGCCTGTGAGTTAGCTTGGCAGAGAACTATTGCCTTTCTGCGTGAGAAGTTGGTTAGCTAGATTTTGCCAGCCTAATCGCTGTACATCGATAGGCTAATTGTGCCCATTGACTGATATAATTTTATAGTTATAGATAAACATAACTTACTACTTGATTCCTGATCTTCCGAGGGCAAAGAAAGCATGTATACTACGGCAGAGCCTGTGGAGAGGCTCATAGAGGAATTCTCCAAATTACCAGGAATAGGACCGAAAACAGCTTCCAGGCTTACTTATTGGCTGCTGAGGAGTAGCAAAGAGCAGGCTGAGTCTTTGGCCGATGCTATTAGGGAGCTAAAAGAAAAGACTACCCTATGCTCTGAGTGCTTCAACATTACAGATGTGGATCCATGCAGGATCTGCTCTAGCGAATCGAGGGATCGATCTGTTATATGCGTTGTCGAAGAACCCTTGGATGTCAGAGCTATAGAGAACACTAATGAGTACAAAGGTTTGTACCATGTACTGCATGGATTACTTTCCCCTTTGGATGGGATCACTCCTGACAAACTAAAGCTACAGGAATTGAAGGATAGAGTTGCCCGTGGAGGAGTGAAGGAGGTTATAATCGCGACTAATCCTACACTTGAAGGCTCCAATACGGCTTTCTATATAGCTCGCCTTCTGAAGAACCTGAACGTGAAGATAACTAGACTTGCTTATGGTCTTCCAGTTGGTGGAGATCTTGAATACGCTGACGAAGTAACGCTCAGCAGGGCCCTACAGGGTAGGCAGTCCATATAGGAAGGAATTTTGTGATAAATACGTCTCTCAGCGACTTGGCGCGTGCTGTATCCGATGCGGCCTCGCTCAAGGAAGGCCCTGATGCGGTAATTAGGCTCCTGCAGGTAGTCGCTGCACGTGGCCCTATCAGTGCTAAAGAGCTCTCTCAGTCCATCGGCCTTCCAATTCCGGTGTTGGCCGCTGTAAGGCGTGAACTTGAATCCAGAGGAATTTTGGAGCGTAAAGGCGGTATAGTACTAACGGATAATGGAAAGCGCCTACTAGAAGGACAAACCTACAGATTCCTCGGTGTTTGCGAAGCATGTTCTGGTGCTGGACTGCTGATACCGGACGAACTCTCCCCATTGCTCGATAAGCTGCGTTTATACCGGGCAAATAGACCTCAAGTCGACGTCAGCTTAGATCAAAGCTTTATATTGCCTGAATATAACCTTAGAAGGTGTCTGTTCGCACTCAACCACGGACTACTTGCTGGAAGGAGGGTGCTCTTTATAGGAGATGATGATGCTAGCTCACTATGTGTAGGTCTGCTGGCAGCTTATCTAGGTTTTCATGTGGATCTAACCGTTCTTGATATTGATCATAGAATATTGAGCTATGTTCAAACCGCATGTGATGAGGAGGGAATAGAGGTCAAACTGCTTGATCACGACGCCAGAGATCCTCTCCCCACACATATTTCTTCTACATTCGACACGGTCTTTATTGATCCTCCATACACACTTACAGGATTGGAACTTTTCCTGTCACGAGCCGTTGATGCCTTGGTCAAGCAGGAAGGATCTGCAGTGGTTCTATCTTTTGGTCGTAAGCCTCCGTCTGAATCGGTCCAAATCATGGAAAAGATCTGCAATATGCACTTATACGTCTCAGATGTGAGGCCAAGTTTCAATCGGTACGAAGGTGCCAGCGTTTTAGCTGGTGCAAGCGATATCTACTTACTTAGAGCTACTCACATCTCAAAGCCTACAATTAAGGGAAGATATACTAGGGAGATCTATACCGGAGATGTGAGACCTAAGGTACGCACTTATATTTGTACGAAGTGTGGCTCATCATATAAGATTGCTCCTGGCGAAAAATGGCAAACTATAGAAGCATTGAAAGCAGAAGGTTGCCCTAGATGCGGCAACAGATCTTTTAGGCGCCAGAGCAGTACACTTAGTGGGTGATGCTAACATATGTCCTTCCGGCATATACTATATGATCTCTGGGTAGAAGATCCCTCTATACTGGAACGTACCAAGCCTTTAGAGCAGATAATGCTCGAGGCTGCGCGTTGCAGTGGTGCCACAATACTTCATTCGTACTTCCACCAGTTTGATCCTCATGGCGTGTCTGGTGTTGTGCTGATCGCTCAATCTCACCTCTCCATCCACACTTGGTCTGAGGAAAAATATGCTGCTATCGATGTTTTCACATACCAAGGTATGAATCCCGAGCTAGCTATAAGCTATATAAGAGAGAAGCTGCGACCTACCAGAGAGAGAATAACGGATCTTAGCCGAGGGGGAACACTGTTATAGCTTCAACGCAATCCCTTACTAGAATGACTAACAATCCTATGTAAACTATAAGCAAGCCCTTGAGCTATTCATTCTCTTCTGCACTGGCAGGTTTGTTAATCAGCAACAGCAACAATAGCACAAATGGTAGAAGCATGAGTATTGGGAATAATACCCATCTTGGGTTGAACCCACCGCCTGAGGTATTTACGCTCGTGGCTTCTATTCTCACAGGATTACCACTTGCGTCGAGAGTAACAACTACGGAATCTCCTGCGTTGAGCTGACTTACTGTAACGGTCTGGCCATTCTTAGTTATCTGTAGGTTGCCGGTGCTAGTTGAGAAGTTGTACGTTTTGCCATCGTCGCCTGATACATTTATGCTATTGTTCCCTACTGATGTGATAGTACCAGTAACTATCCTTTCCGTGGGGGTAGGGGTAGCTGAGACCGATGTTGGGCTTACAGTGGGGCTGGCCACAACCGTAGGTTGCGCGACCTGAGTAGGTGTGGAGGTCCAAACTATGATGCTCAGGACCTTGCCACTTTTATCCCTTTGTACAGATATATTTTCTGTTGCCTGTAGCTCAGAAAGGGTCGAAGGCTTACCATTGCGCACGATAGGTATATCTTCAGAGACAGGTATTGTTACCAACCTATTACCTACATTGATAGTGACATCAGTGTCCGATACAGCGGCGATGGTGCCCCTTATGGAGTTGCCGCCCGATTGGGGAGTCAAGCTAACTGTTGCGGTAGGCTGAGGCGTTGCTTGATCCTGTGCAATTGCCTGCATAGAGGCTTGCACAAGGGTAAGCAAAGATATAAAGATTACAAGAAGTAATACAGGTACAAACTTCCTTCCCAAATAATATACCTCTCAGAATAGATTTAAAGATCACCTTAAAGCTTATTGGCTAATATACTCGAGATGTCAAGCTTACCTTGTAAGAACCCGTATCCATAAGGGTTTTGAGTAGTACCCTGGCTTCAGAATCCTTATTCTCTGATTACCGAGCGTGATCATATATATGCCCTTAGCCCTATTTCTGTAGGTCCTGGTCGCTATTAGATGCTTACCATCAGGAGCCCATGCTGGCTCAGTATAGCCTATACCTGATCGTATATCTCCAAAGATCTCTCTATTACCAGTAGAGACGTCTAAGACAGCCAATTGATCTAGCCCAGACGGTGTAAGTACTTCATATGCGAGCTTATGACTATTGGGACCCCATACTAGATGCTCAAAGCTTGATTCTGGGGCGAAATCCTCAACATGAATATTATTCTTATCTGGCTTATGTAGATCCAAGGTAATTAGGAGAGCAGTTGACCCATAGGCACTTATGGCTAGTCTTGAGCCATCATAGCTGATAGAAGGATGACGCAATAAACTGAGTTTCGTCGCAAAAGGTACTCCATATTGAGATAGGTCCTTAGGTAGATCTTTGATGGCTATGACCTCTTTGAAAGCTCGACTAGCTAGTGAGTATGACATTATCTTGTTGCCTTGTCGGGATCTAGGAGTTGCAAAGAATAATTGAGGCTTTCTTGGGTCCCATGCGGGATCAATCCCAGGTCCAACTCTTATTGTGTTGCCGCGAACTATATCTTTTATGTAAATCAAACTTCTGCCCAGGTAAGGTTCGAGCTTTTTGTCATGATTACTATCTCTGGTAACGGTATAAGCTAGATATCTTCCGTCCTGGCTCCATGCAGCTTGTATAACGTTATCAGAGATTATTTCCTTAGATTTATGAGTCTCCAGGTCTATGGAGAGTAGTCCTGTGCTTTTGCTCTTCGATGGTTGTATACAAGTTAAATCTTGAGTTCTAGGATTCAACAACAGCTCTCTACATGTGAGATTTAAAAATACCTCTGCGCCACCTCCGGATGGATCCATCTGCCAGATAGCTTTATCAGATTGAAATAACACTAGATTTCGTGGCTTAACTCGCTGCTGTTGGCCCGCTTTTGGGGTGACTGTTGGTACTGGAGTAATCCCACGAGGAGAACTGTTTGTGGGTTCAGGATGTTTCGTGCCTCTTTGATAAGAGGTTTGTGTAGGTTGTACCGCTTGCTTGCTGGTATTTCGACCTGTAGTACCCCACGAGCAAGAAGTCAAGAAAACAAATAGCACCATAAAAGTAATTAGCTTCTTCATAGCATTAGATGCTAAAGGGCTGTACACACAGGGTCAATGGTGTACTAGTGAAAGAAAAAGATTATTTATTCCCAGAATTTTATATTTTCTTTATAAACGAACCTGTGTTCATGAGAACTAGAGTGCTATTATCAGATAGCTATGTTTTGAGGAGTTAGATATGTACGAGAGAAATCCCTTCTCATATAACAAAGCCAAGTTCCAAGCAAATCTTATCGAAGACTTACTGGTGTCCCCTGAAGATTTGTGTAGGGTACTGGAGGCAGTTAACTGGACCATGGTAAGGCTATTAATTTGTGAACACACCAGCAAAGGGTATATAAGGGTAAGATGTATCTATAAGTAAATTCTAGATCAGCCTTGTCTCAAGCTTGTAAGGCACAAAGACAAGCGTGCCTTTTGTATCTAGGAAGTAAGGCTAGTATGTTGACCCCAGCTTTATCTTAGAGTAGAAGGAAGTATGCCAAGCTCAGCCCTATATTTGGCCACTGTTCTTCGCGCTACTCTTATTCCTCTCTCACGTAGCTTATCGCATATTTGTCGATCGGTCAGAGCTTTATCCTCGCTCATTATGATCTCTTTGATCACGTCTTTGATGCTAAGTGAAGCGGTAAAGAAGTCTGAAAAAGGTATAACTTTCCTGTTAGGCAACATTACATATTTGCCAGCAGTGGCGCGGCTGACTGTGCTCTCATGTACCCCTATGTAGTCTGCGAGCATAGCTCTAGTTAGAGGCTTTAGATGTCTGACTCCATATCTTATAAAATCCTCCTGCAGCTCGACCAGAGCGGAGGCTATTTTGTATATAGTCTTGCGGCGCTGGTTTACGTTCGAGATAAACATCTTCGTACGCGAGATGTACTCCTTGATATGAGTTCTCTCGTTCTCCGAATAAGAGTTCGGATGTGCTTCCAGGTCTTTTGCGATCTGCTGGTATGCAGGACTTAATCGAAGCTCGAACTGCCTACCCTCGACCACTTCTACCTCTAGCTTGCCTTCCCTCTCAAATATGATGACATCAGGAGAGATGTAAGTGGACCTGGAGGGGCTTTTCCATGTGCGTCCAACTGCAGGATCAAGTGAAGGATAAGGAGATAGTTTCTGCTTAATGAACTGCCTAGCTTCAGCTACTTTTTCAGGAGAGGTCTTCAGCTTCCTAGCTATGTAGCCGTATTTGTGACTCCCCAGCTCTTCGATATAGTTCTCTAGGATGGCTCTTACGTACTCGGGTATGATTTCTCCCTCTTGCTCCAGATATCTTAGCTGGAGCAGTAGACATTCTTGAAGATTCCTTGCACCTACACCCGCGGGTGCTATCTCCTGTAATCTCTGTAGTACCCATTCTACCCTCTGCACATCCCTCCCCAGCTCACGAGCTATAGCATCCAGCGGTTGCCTAAGGTAACCATTCTCATCCAGGGACTCTATTAGGTAGTCAGCTATCTCGTAGTCTTCTTCAGGGAGTATTGAATGTAGATCCGACCTCAGTGATTCATGAAAATCCTGCTCGGATGCCACTATGGACATGGGGTCAAAGTCATCTTCATCATCAGATACTAACGAACGCGATGTTGCTGAGTAGCTTTCATAGTACAGAGAATCCAGATCCTCGTTGACGGTATCAGTATGATCTGTTTTAGAGTCTTCCCGAGAACAGTTCTCGCATTTGCCACCTACCATGACTTCGCCACAAAAGGGGCAAGTTTCGTGGTCCACTAGCTCGAGAGCAGGATTCTGACTTAGCTCGTTTAGTATCGTCTGTCGCAGCTCTGGCAGGGACAAACTAAGTATGTAGTTTGCCTCTATCAGCGAGGGAGAAGCTTTTATAGTCATCTCTTGCGTTTGATTTTGTTCCTGCGACATCTGCATATCCATAAAAATCTCCTCCCTCAGATCTGTCGGTATTCAACTTAGGTCGTGTGGATTATATCATTGCTTGTAATTTTGTACAACATCGATGGCATCATTATTGCTGTGACCTTCGAACTTGATAGAAGGTGGTGGTGATGAAGACTTCTGAGAAGTTGTGGATATACAGCTTAGTAGAGGCGATGCCGGTAGCGTTGTTGGTCTTTGATCGTGATGCAAATCTTCTGGCTGCATCTCCCAAGGCCCGTGCGATGCTGCTACCCATTAGCAAGGGTGATAATCATAACGGCTCATTAGAAAATCCTGCTCTACCGGCAAGCATCAGCGAGTCTTTGTATAGGGTTCTGAAGGGGTACTCGCGTTCTGAGAGTGGACATGCAACCATTGCAAATACACGCATCGAGTTCACGGTTGCTGACATAGGAGACGTAGTGAGTGTAGCCTTTAGTGACCCCTCTCCAGGATACGATGAAAATATTGATTATCTATCCATAGCTGCTCATGAGCTCAAGACTCCTCTAACCGCTATTAAAGGAGGCACGCAGCTTCTGGAGAGGACACTTCTGAGAAATGGCGACCTGAGCGATAGAGAATCGAAGTTACTGGGCATGATAATCTCGCAGGTTAACAGATTATCCTACATGGTTGATAGTCTGTTGGATACCTCTAGATTAGCTTCAGGCAGGATAAAGCTTACCAAAAGCGATCATGACCTACGTATGATAGTACAGGAAGCTGTGGAAGAAGTGAGATCATCGATTCCTGGCCGAAACATAGACATAAAGATGCCTTCACACGAGCTGCGTGCAAACATAGATCCTGTAAGAATGTCTCAGGTGATCGAGAACATCTTGCGCAATGCTGTAGAGAACTCAGATCCAGACAAAGCAGTACTAGTGGAAGCATATGAGGATATGGATGATATATACCTGACGGTTACTGATTATGGCAAAGGTATACAGCCTAAGGACAGCCCTCATATATTCGAGAAATTTTACAGGGGAGCCGAATGTAGTGGAGGGCTTGGTCTAGGTCTCTACATATCTTCAGAGCTCGTAAAGCTTCACGGCGGGCGTATATGGTTTGAGTCAGAGCCAGGTTATGGTACCACTTTTTACATAGCTATCCCGGCCAGGTAATTTGGCAAATAGTCCTCAACTTGAGCGATAGACAACCCATTGAGATGGGATTATTATACCCTCAGAAGATCGCTGGCCATATTGGCCTTATCATTTTTGTTTACACGAGGGGAACTGGGGATGAACCTACATGAGTATCAGTCAAGGGAAATACTTGCCAAACATGGCATTCCTGTCCCACCCGGAATATTGGCAAGAAGCATGGAAGAGGCTGTTGAGGCAGCCTCTTCTCTTGGTTATCCTGTAGTAATTAAGGCTCAGGTGCATTCTGGAGGGAGAGGCAAGGCTGGCGGTATAAAGCTGGTAAACTCGCAGCGAGAGCTTGAATATGTAGCTCCAACTATACTAAGCATGAATATAGGCGGCCGCCCTGTTAGTGCTCTTTTGGTTGTTCCCGCTGCCGATATACAAAAAGAATATTATCTCAGCGTAGTGTTAGACAGGGAGCTGAAAACCTTTACCCTTATTGCCAGTGCTGAAGGCGGAGTAGATATAGAAGAGGTTGCTCGCGAACATCCTGATAGCATCTTGAGAGTGCCCGCCCATCCTTGGCTAGGACTACAGCCTTATCAAGCAAGAGAGCTAGCCTACAAAATGGGTTTCGAGGGATCGCTCGTTAGGACTTTCGTAGAGATAGCGATGTCTCTCTACAGATGTGCTCTGGATGTGGAAGCTAGTCTTGTGGAGATAAATCCCCTGGCCAAGGTTTCCTCTGGCGATCTGATAGCGCTGGATTCCAAGATCGTCGTGGATGATAACTCTCTCTTTAGACATCCAGATATAGCTGAGATGAGAGATCTAAGCCAGGAGGAGACTGCTGAGGTAGAGGCCTCTCGAGTAGGTATAAGCTACATAAAGCTTGATGGTAACATCGGATGTATGGTTAACGGAGCTGGTCTAGCAATGGCTACCATGGATCTCGTAAAGCTATATGGGGGTAATCCAGCTAACTTCCTGGATATAGGTGGTGGAGCGCATGCTGATCAAGTTGAAGCTGCGATGAATATCATTCTCTCTGATGAGAAGGTAAGTGCGGTCTTGATCAATATATTTGGTGGCATAACGAGATGTGACGATGTGGCCCGGGGGATAGTAGAGGGTCTTAGAAACATCAAAAGAGAAGTGCCTATAGTGGTCAGGTTGGTAGGAACCAATGAGGAGGAAGGTCATAGGATACTTGAGGATGCAGGACTTAGATCCCTATCCTCTTTGGAAGAAGCTGCCAAGCTGGCAGTTGAACTTGCCTCCAAGAGCACGGTCTCTAGATAACTCCGATTAATCTAAGTGGGGAGATGTGGCGTGAGCATACTGGTAGACAAGGATACGAGGCTTCTTGTGCAGGGTATAACCGGTCGGGAGGGATCCTTTCATACCCAGCAGATGGTTGAGTACGGAACCAACGTAGTGGCTGGCGTGACGCCAGGAGCAGCAGGGCGGGAAGTTTGTGGGGTTCCTGTCTACAACACTGTGAGAGAAGCTGTGGAGGCCACGGGTGCTAACACCTCGATAGTCTATGTTCCTGCACCTTTTGCCCCTGATGCGGTCTATGAGGCTGCCTCGGCTGGAATATCCCTCATAGTGTGCATAACTGAGCATATACCAGCTGTTGATGAGATAAAGATGTACCATTATGTCAGGGAGAAAGGTAGTAGATTGATAGGCCCTAATTGTCCAGGGCTGACTACGCCAGGGGAAGCCAAGGTAGGTATAATCCCAGGCAACATACACAAGCGTGGGCCAGTAGGCATAGTATCCCGCTCTGGCACACTAACTTATGAGGCGGTGGCTGCCCTTACAGCGGCTGACATAGGACAGAGTACGGTCGTGGGTATAGGTGGTGATCCTATTGTAGGCACAAGCTTTCGTGAAGTGCTAGAGATGTTTGAAGATGATCCTGAGACGCACGCCGTGGTACTTATTGGAGAGATCGGTGGGAATGCCGAAGAGGAGGCTGCAGAATACATAAGACAGATGACCAAGCCCGTGGTTGCCTTTATAGCGGGTCGCACTGCACCTCCTGGTCGTAGAATGGGACATGCAGGGGCGATAATAAGCGGTGGTAGTGGTACAGCAGAGAGCAAGATTCGAGCTCTTGAAGGTGCTAATGCTCATATAGCCGAAACGCCATCGCAAATAGCAGAGCTTGTTGAGGTTGCCCTAGCTGGCGCCTAATTTCACGTTTCACGTGAAACCTTTCGCTAAGATATAGAGAGCAATTTGTTGTAAGGAGTAGATTTCAGGGTATGTTTCACGTGAAACAGGGAAAGCTCAAGATAGCCCCTTCTATACTTTCGGCCGATTTTACGAGGCTTGGAGAACAGGTACAAGAAGCTGAAGCCGCAGGTGCTGATTACATCCACTATGATGTTATGGATGGTCATTTTGTGCCCAATATATCCATGGGGCCGTACATAGCTGAAGCAGTAAAGCGCAGTACATCTCTGCCTTTGGATGTGCACCTTATGATAGAAGATCCCGATAGATATATCCCGGATTTCGTCAGTGCTGGGGCTGATATCATCACTGTTCATTATGAAGCAGTCGTACACCTTCATAGGACAGTCATGAGAATCAGGGACCTGGGTGCTAAAGCTGGCGTAGCTATCAACCCTTCAACACCTCCATTCATGCTTGACGAGATCTTGCCCTTCGTGAATCTAATACTTGTTATGAGCGTCAATCCAGGCTTTGGGGGCCAACATTTTATCCCAACCTCTTTGCAGAAACTAAAGAGACTCCGTATGATGATCGACGATAGGCGCTATGATATAGAGCTTGAGGTTGACGGTGGTATAGATCCGAATACAGCTGAGCCGGTGGCTGCATCCGGTGCCAGAGTGCTGGTAGCTGGATCTGCTATATTTGGGCAAGGCTCAATAGAGGAGAATATACGCGCTATCAGGGAATCTGCCGAGCGTGGTTTAGCCAGGCAGGCCTTTTAGTTAGATTCAATATCCTCTCAGGGTATAATTGCTAGGATAGTTTTATGTTTCCTTAGCGACTGCTGGTTAATAATACGAAGTTGAGCAGTATATTTCTAACGGGAATCAATCATACTACAGCTAACGCAGATATCAGGGAGAGGCTATACCTGTCTGATCCTGATATCTCGACTCTACTTGCCAAACTCAATCAAAGGTTTGAAGAGGCCGTGGTCCTCTCGACCTGCAACAGATTAGAGATATATATCTATGATTCGTCTCCTGACCATAGATACGTAGTTTCCTGCATATCCTCCTTGGTAAATGCTCCTGAGGAGCAGATAACATCTCATTCATACACGAAATCTGATCGCGAAGCCGTCTACCACCTTATGTCTGTAGCTGCTGGTCTTGATTCAGTGGTGCTGGGAGAGTCCCAGATATTAGGGCAAGTCAGACAGGCTTGGGAAAAGGCAGCTTCTCTGGACACCACTGGTCCTGTACTGAATACCCTGTTTAGGTATGCCCTCCAGGCAGGCAAAGATGTAAGAACGAAAGTGCCCATAGGAAGGGGTGCTACGTCGGTTGCGCATGCTGCGGTGGAGCTGACTAGGTCTCGCTTTGGCAGCTTGCGGGATCTCTGCGTAGTAGTGCTTGGTGCTGGAGAGATGGGAAGATTAGCTGCTAGAAACCTTAGATCGGCTGGCGTCAAGAGGATAACTATAATCAATAGAACCTACGAAAGAGCTAAGTTCCTAGCAGAAGATATAGGTGGGGAAGCTGTACCGATAGAAGATATGGATCTTGCTCTGGCTTCTGCTGATGTACTGATTACTTGCTCGCTCTCTCCTAGACCCCTAGTGCTTACCAGCCATCTGGAGCATGCAGTTAGATATAAGCAAGATCGACAGTTGTTAGTAATAGACATCGCTATACCTAGGAATGTAGATCCCCAAGTACGTAGTCTGCCTTCCGTTAGCTTGTATGATATGGATGATATACAGGAGATATGTAATAGAAACAGGCATGCAAGGAAGATGGCAGCACGTCTAGCGCACAAGGAGCTGCAGTATTGGGTTGAGGAGTTCTTCAAGTGGAAGCATGAGAGGCTAGCTGTTCCTCTAATCCGAGATGTGCGTGGCAAGGCAGAGCAGATCCGTAAAGATAGGCTAGAGAAAACCTTCGGAATACTAAAGGACCTCACTGATGAACAGAGGTATGTAATAGATGCGATGAGCAAGTCCATCGTCAATGCCATACTTCACAATCCCACGACATGGATAAAGCAGGTAGAGGACGATGATTTAAAGAGGCTCTTCGCGGACATGTGGGGGGTAAATCATGAAAATCCTGGCAAATAACTCCTCCAAATTGTTCCAACGTGCTCAGAAGGTGATGCCTGGTGGAGTGAGCAGCCCGGTTAGGGCTTTTAGAGCTGTAGGAGGAGAACCTATATTTATAGACAAGGCGCAGGGTTCTCGTTTATTTGATGTAGATGGCAAGGAGTATATAGACTTCGTTGGATCCTGGGGTCCCATGATCCTTGGTCATGCCCACCCCGAAGTGTTGAGGCTTATTCACGAAGCTGTGGATAAAGGTACGAGTTTTGGCGCACCTAATCAATACGAGCTGCAGCTTGCTGAGATGGTTACTAGTCTTGTTCCAAGCGTAGATGTAGTAAGGTTCGTCAATTCTGGAACCGAAGCTACTATGAGCGCTGTACGCTTGGCAAGAGCTGTAACCTCGCGAGATCTAGTGGTAAAGTTTGATGGCTGCTATCATGGACATGCAGATTTCTTTCTCGTTGCAGCTGGCTCAGGTGCCATGACTCTAGGGCAACCAGATAGCCTTGGAGTGCCCAATCAGATAGCTTCCCTCACAGTCTCTTTGCCTTATAACGACATCGAACATGTCACTACTTTTTTTCCAAGAAAGAGGCAATGAGGTAGCTGCGGTTATAGTGGAACCTGTTGCAGGCAATATGGGAGTCGTGCTACCTAAGCAAGATTTCCTTGTGAAATTGCGCGAGCTGACATCTAAATACGGCGCACTCCTTATATTTGACGAGGTTATCACTGGGTTCAGGCTATCGTTAGGTGGAGCGCAGCAGTTACTTGATATAAAACCTGACATAACGACTCTGGGGAAGATAATAGGCGGAGGGCTTCCCGTTGGTGCCTATGGTGGGGCTGCGGAGATCATGAACATGTTAGCCCCTAACGGTCCTGTTTATCAGGCTGGTACTCTGTCCGGTAACCCTATAGCAATGGCNGCAGGTTACAAGACCATTCATATACTGCAACAGGATGAAGGTGTGTATGAACGCCTAGACTATATGGGATCATATCTAGAAAAAGGTCTCCAAGAGGCCGCGAAGGATGCTGGTGTAGGGGTTACTATCAACAGAGCAGGTTCCATGCTAACTATTTTCTTCTCCAGCTATCCAGTTTCCAACTATCAAGATGCCAAGCGAAGCGATACCACTATGTTTGCTAAGTTCCATTCAAATATGCTGGCGCAAGGCATCTATTTACCGCCCAGCCAATTCGAGGCCTGGTTCTTATCCACTGCTCATACTCGCGAAGATCTAGATAGAACTATAGAAGCGGCCTACACAGCCCTTAAGAAGATATAACATCCTTGGCATAATTTTTGTATTACTTGATCCTATCTAGAGGTATATGCTTCCTGTAAGCTGTTGGAGCGTAGATATGAGCACCAAGGGTGAAGATCACTCCCACGAGCACTCAGGCATCATTCATAGGCTAGCAGACTTGCTGCATCTGCATACTCATGGAGATGAGTCTGAAAACTTCGATATCGAGGTGATCTCTTCCCAAGAAGGTATAAAAGCTCTAAAGATCTCACTACTGGTTCTTCTGCTGACCTCTATACTGCAGCTAGCTATTTATCTGCCATCGGGGAGTGTTGCTCTGCTATCGGATACTATACATAACTTCTCTGATGCCCTAACGTCTCTTCCCCTGTGGCTAGCTTTATCTCTTAGTCGGCGTCCACCTAATAGAAGCTATACCTATGGTTATGGTAGGATCGAGGATATAGCTGGAGTCTTTATAGTACTTGTCATTGCTGCAAGCGCGATTATAGCTGCTTACGAAAGCATACTCAAGTTCTTCCGTCCTCATGAGGTAAGGTACCCATTGCTAGTAGCTCTCGCCGCGCTCGTCGGCTTCTGTGGGAACGAATTAGCAGCTTGGATCAGAATCAGTACTGGTAAGAAGCTAGGTTCGGAGGCACTGATAGCTGATGGCAAACATGCGCAAGCCGATAGCCTTACATCTCTTGCTGTGCTTCTCGGGTCTTTGGGAGTGATACTGGGTTTTCCTCTGATTGATCCCATAGTAGGCTTGGTTATTGCGTTCTTCATAATCTTCATACTAAGGGATGTGGGTTTCAAGATGTGGTGGAGGCTTATGGATGCCGTAGATCCTTCGATATTGGATGCTATAGAGCGATCGGCAGGCAGCGTCGAAGGTGTACAGGATGTTCACGATATACGAGTAAGGTGGCTTGGGCATAATTTACAGGCTGAGATGCATGTTACCGTTGACGAGGATCTCCCAACTTACGCTAGCCATAAGATACTTGAGGATGTTAGACATAAACTGTTCCATGATATCCCCAGACTCGAGGTCGTAAACGTGCATGCTGATCCCTGTGGTCACAGCGGTGTCGACCACCATGAGCACACCTCTCACCATGTAATCAATAGATAAAAGGTACAATTTCCAACATATTTACCCTCGTAAGTTATCATCTATGTTAGAATGTTTGCAGACCCCGAATAATTTGGAGATAAACAATAATTTTTGAAAAGATTTGCAGCGAGAAGTTAGCGTTCGGGGTGCTCTCTTCTTTCTCGTTGTAGTGAGCAGGAGAGATGAGAGGATCAAGCATAACCTTTCTGTGGCCTTATATAGCACGCCGTCGCCATTGGATCGTAGGGTGTCTCTTCTTAGCAGCTGTGGGAGGAACAGCCAGCGCATTTAGCCCTTTTGTCTTAGGGCACGCGGTGGATGAGCTCAAGAAGGGCGTTAGGTTGGACGTTATTATCTTTTACGCAATTGGCTTGCTCGCACTCTCTGTGACCGTTGCTGTCTTCAGATACCTCTTGCGTATGCTCACAGGTAATATGGCAGCTACAGTTACCTATGAGCTGGGTCAGGAATTCTTTCAGAAACTACTAGTTTTGGACCAAAAGAACTACGCTTTCTTTGGACGTGGTGATCTATTATCCAGGGGAACCATGGATTTCATCTACATATGGAGATTCTTTAGTGCGGGCTTCCAGATGATGCTCCATTCCCTGGTGTTGTTGTTTGTAGGCGTAGTCTTGATGGCTAGCTCCAGCCTACCGTTAGCTGCTCTAGTTTTTATATCTCTAGCACTTATAATGATGGTTCAAATATTCAATGGGCCCTTCCTTGAGAGATCCTTTGACAGGGTGCAGCACGATGTTGGAAGGTTGTCGGCGTTCGTGCAGGAGCACCTAGGGGCTGTAAGAATGTTCAAGGCTTATTCCCAACTGAGGGAAGTCGTCGAAGCTTTCGAGGATGTAAACAGAGCTTATGCTAGAAGCTACACTATGTTCGCACTTCGTAGCGGGCTTTTCAGCCCGCTACCAGGACTGGTAGTGCGACTGAGTGCAGCGGTCGTCCTAGGAGTAGGAGGCTTCATGGTAATAAGAAACCTCCTAACTCTAGGAGAGCTCGTGCAGTTTGTGGTATATCTAAACCTCCTCAGCAATGCTGCTATCCAGATGAGCTCTGCTTACGAACGCCTACAGCAGGGTGCTGCAGCAACCGCGAGAGTTGCCGAGGTGCTCAGGCATGAGCCACATGTAAAAGATTTGCCAGAGGCTACCGAAGTCAACATAAAAGGTAGCGTTGCTATGAGGGATGTTGGTGTACGAGCAGGCGGTAGATGGGTGCTGAAGGATGTGAATTTTGAGGTTCCAGCTGGTAGTACGGTTGGTATAGTTGGACCTACCGGCTCTGGCAAGTCAACTTTGCTTTCTCTGATAGCGCGAGTACAAGATCCAGATTCCGGGTGTGTTCTTGTAGATGATAGAGATATTCGGACGATCAAGCTAGATTCCTTGCGAAAAGCTATAGCCCTTGTCCCGCAGCAGACGTTTTTGTTTGAGATGACCATTCGAGAGAATATAACCATTGGGCTTGAGAAAGTCACAAAAGAGGATTTGGAATATGCAGTCAACACTTCTAGGTTGGTCAATGATATGCCTCAGTTTCCTAATGGCCTAGATACCATGGTAAGCGAAGGTGGCAGTAGCCTTTCAGGTGGTCAAAGACAGAGAACATCTATAGCTAGAGCTTTAGTTAGAAAGCCTAAGATACTGCTTTTGGACGATGCTTTTGCAAGTGTAGATGCGCATACTGCTACTCAAATAATACAAGGTCTAACACGCAAGGATCTTACTAACGGATATAGGCGTACTACTTTTATCGTCACTCAAAACCTCCTGGCTGTAAGGCATGCCGATGTGATCTTAGTGTTGGATAACGGCAGGATAGTAGAACAGGGTACTCACGAAGAGCTGGTGGAGTTGGGTGGGCTCTACGCTAACATGTATGCCAATCAACATAGAGAGAGAAGTAACAGATTGGATGATGCTGTTTCTAGTGCGGATGTGCAGATAGAAGATACTAGGAGAGAGGTAAAGACCGCCAGATGAGCAGCAAGACTTATGTGCAGGAAAGAGAAAGGGTAGGTGTACGCCAGTTATCACAGGATACTGCTCTGCTGTGGCTGATCATAACCACTATGGCTCCTTACTGGCGGCTTATCTTAGTTGCTTTGCTTATGCTTGGCGGAGTGGCAGTACTTGCAGCTGTTCCTCCTTACCTCCTTCAATTGGTAATAGATGGTCCAATAAGGACTGGAGATACAAGTGATCTTTTACCTCTGGCTATACTATATGCCATCACGGTCCTGGTGAGTTTTGGCTTCCAATTCGGGCAAACATACTTATTGCAGAGCAGTGGTCAGAAGGCTTTGGCTGATCTCAGAAAGCGAATGCTGGATCATATGCTCAAGCAGAATATGGATTTCTTCAATAGGCACAGTGTTGGGGAGCTAGTGCAGCGGATTACTGGCGATGTTGATGCCCTCAACTCTTTGCTTTCCACCAGTGTTGTGATGATACTCATAGATAGTGTCACTTTAGTCACTGTGGTAGTGGCTATGTTCCTGGTGAACTGGCGGTTAGCGTTGCTTGCACTGGCAATACTACCTTTCTTAGCGGTAATCACGGTCTTCTTCAGGCGACGTATAAGACGCACCTCGGATGTGGAGCGCAGTCTGAACTCTATGGTCAGTGGATACTTGAACGAGCAGATTCAGGGAATGTTGCTCGTTCAGCTGTTTCGCAATGAGAAGAGAAGCATGGCAGGCTATCAGGACCTCAATGCTAGGTACAGGCGAGCTTTGCTCTGGCAGCGTAAGGAGAGCGCTCAGTTTCTATCAGTCCAGGAAATAATAACGGCTGTAGCCTTAGCATCGTTGCTCTACTGGGGTGGTAAGGGTGTGCTGGCAGGCTGGGCCTCGCTAGGTGTTCTCGTGGCATTCGTACAGTACACGGAGCGCGCGTTCCAACCTGTTCTAAGACTATCTGAACAATACAACAACGTACAGATAGCCCTGGCTGCTGCTGAAAGGGTAGCTAGGCTCCTGTCCGTTGAACCCTCGATTAAGGATCCTCAAAAGCCTGTGCCTCTAGGTGAGGTAAGAGGAGAAATAGAATTCAGGGATGTCTATTTCAGCTATAACCCCGAGGAGCCGGTACTCAAGGGAATAAATCTCCATATTAAGCCTGGACAGAGCGTAGCAGTTGTGGGTCCAACTGGTGCTGGCAAGAGCTCATTGGTTTCTCTACTCGCAAGATTCTACGACCCTCAAAAGGGACAGATCCTGCTAGATGGCAAAGATATAAGGACCCTCAAACTTGATGAACTTAGACATGCCATCACGGTTGTGCCTCAAGATCCCATATGTATAGCAGGCACGATTACAGATAATATCCGGCTATACGACTCTTCGATATCCTTTGAGGAGGTTCGAAGAGCTGCGGAACAAGCGAACGCTGCAGAGTTTATAGAACAGCTTCCCGAGAAGTACGATACCCTGGTCGAGCCAGGTGGAGAGAATCTTTCTATAGGTCAAAGACAGCTTCTGTCACTCGCTAGGGCTATAGCACTCAGCCCCAGAGGCGTTCTAGTGCTAGACGAGGCTACCTCAAGCATAGATACTGCTACCGAAGCACTAATCCAGGATGCTTTGCAAAGAATTCTGAATAATCGAACAAGTATTATCATAGCTCATAGGCTCACGACGATCAGGAATGCTGATAGAATAATAGTACTCGAGAGAGGTCGAATAGTTGAGGATGGTACTCATGAAGATCTGCTGGCACGGGGTGGCCACTACGCAAATCTGTACAACCATCATATGCGTATCCTGATGGGGGTGGCTTAGCAGCTGCCTAATTAGATGCTCCAATGAGCAACTTTCCTGATGCGCCAGATAAAAATACTCCTTGCCAAGTTACTCTTAGGTTCTACGCAGAGCTAAACGATTTCCTACCTGCTGACAAGAGACAACAAGATTGGCTGATAGATCTCGATAGAAGGACGTCGATCAAAGACCTTGTAGAGTCTTTAGGCGTACCCCATACCGAGGTTGACCTGCTGGTTGCTAATGGAGACATCATAGATTTCTCCTACGTTCCCAAGTGTGGTGACAGGATAAGTGTATATCCAGAATTCAGATCTTTATCCTTGGGTCATCATCTCAAGCCTGATCTAGATCCAAATCCAAAGTTTGTTCTAGATGCTCATCTGGGCAAGTTGGCTGGTTATCTTAGGATGCTAGGATTCGATACTATCTATGATCCCGACTCTTCAGATCTGGATCTGGCGTTTGCCTCAAAGGCCGATGGCAGAATACTTCTTACAAGGGATATTGGGCTCTTGAAGAGAAAAATAGTTTTCAGAGGTTATTATGTGAGAGAAACCGAACCGAAGAGGCAGATCATAGAAGTGATAAAGCAGTTCAAGCTGCTTGATAAGATCAATCCTTTTGGTAGGTGTGCGCACTGCAATGATCTACTGATAGATGTCCCTAAGCGTGAGATCATTCATCTTCTACTGCCAAAGACCATACTTTACTACGACGAGTTCAGGAGATGCCGTGGTTGTGGGAAGATCTATTGGAAGGGAAGTCACCATGAGGCTATCCTGAGGCTGATTGAATCCATTCAAGAAGAAGTGAGCTTAGAACCAAAAAGGCTTCAGACCTCGTAGTAAATATTGGAGATAGCATAGAAGTAGATACGAGGTCCGATTTCATGAAGAAGAGACTACTAAAGATAGTACTCTTGTCATTAACTCTTATTAGCTGCGGAGCGTCTAGTGAGGCTACCCCTACCTTGCCAGTATCTCAGGGATTACCTTCGATTGTCCCTACTACTATTTCCATGCCTACGCCTATTCCCACAGAGGAACACATAGCCAGTCCCACCCCTGTGCCATCGATTAGCCCAATTACCACTCCAACGGTCACGGAGATATCGCCGAGTCCGGCTGCCAGCACGCCTCCAACGGGTAGTGAGTATTCCATTACTGTTACTGCGAAGGGACTCGCGTTTGATGTGAAGACTATAACTGTGCAACCTGGACAGTTGGTTGTTATTAAGTTCAAAAACGAAGACTCTGTTCCTCACAACATGGCTTTTTACACTGACAAAACCGCTAAGGAAAAAATATTTGTGGGAAAGATAATCAATGGCCCTAGCAGCACGACATATCGGTTTAAGGCTCCAAACAGACCTGGGAACTACTTCTTCAGATGCGATGTTCACCCTCAGATAATGACGGGCACATTTATCGTACAGGCCAAAGAGCCAGGTTATTAGGGAAGAATTTCCTCTTCTCCGGATTCTTCTTCGAACTCTATTGTTATGACTTGAGCTATGTTAGACCATGGAATGAATATCTGGCCTCCATCTTCACCCTCGACTCCATCCAGTAGGAGCCCTATCTCATTGTGGTCAACTACGTAACCCTGGACTATCAGATCGTCCTCATCTTCTGCAAGAGGGTTATGGATCTGGAGGACTTCAACGCTCATGCCGTGACTAAAAAACTCTTGTGTCACCGTATGGTCTCCTATGAGTTATATGGTTGTCCTAGTTGTGAATAGGCAATAGTAATAATAACCTATCGATGAAGCGCTCACATAGTCTTTATGAGGGTGTCTATTATCTGTCCGTCCTGCATTCTATAGAGTACATCAGCATACTCTTCTACCGCTGGATCGTGAGTTGCCATTACTAACGTCACTTTCGATTCATCCACAACCTTTCTAAGAAGGTTTAGGACCATTTGTCCAGTTTTACTATCCAACTCTCCCGTTGGCTCATCAGCAATCAGTATCTTAGGTCTCGTGACTAAAGCCCTAGCTATAGCAACTCTTTGCTGCTGGCCTCCAGACATCTCGTATGGCCTGTGCTCAGCCCACTTAGCCAGCCCTACAAGAGATAGGGCTTCCATCACTCGCTGCTTACGCTCTCTAAGGCTATACTTGCCGGCTATCCTTAGGGGGAGTTCTACGTTCTCAGCAGCAGACAGTATCGGTATAAGCGCAAATGACTGAAATACGAAACCAAATTGGCTACGCCTCAACTTAGTTAACTCGCCTTCAGAGAGGTTGCTAAGGGATTGTCCTGATATAAATACCTCTCCAGTGGTAGGTCTATCTAGCCCCCCTATGATGTTGAGCAATGTTGTTTTCCCTGAGCCCGAGCGTCCCATCAGAGCCACGAACTGTCCTTCAGGCACAGTCAAATTTATCCCCCTGAGAGCTTGCACCTCTTCGCTGCCTACCTTATATTTCCGAACTACATCTACAACCTGTATGGCAGGCTGTTTAAACCCATCCTTGTCCAATAACCAGCTATCAGGGTGTATCTGGGAACTTGATTCGGGCCTCATTTCTGTTCACTCTCTCCTTTACTTCCCATAGGGAGGAATTTTCTTATACGTGATACTAAGTTCTGCTTCTTAGGTGGTGGTTCATCTTCATCTACCAGAGGCTGAACCGTAGTAACTTCTTCTCCTGGCACGGGCCGGATAACTATACCGTCTGGTAGGGTCTCAAGTATCACTCTTCTCCCAATACGATATAGCTCTCTATACTCCTCTGGTACTTGCAATCTCCCTGCGGGATCTAAGACGGTGTACTCTATGAAATGGTGCTGTTCTTCCTTAGCCTCATCCTCTTTCTCTGTTTCGACTACTTGTCTTAGAGTCTCGGTACTAGTCTTGCCATCTCTTATTGCTACAGTACGAGATACGTGGCGTGAAATCTGAGGGTCGTGGGATACTATTACAACTGTTATCCCATACATTTCATTCAACTTATGGAAGATATCGAATATAGTCTTGGCTGTAGCTGAGTCCAGCTCTCCTGTGGGCTCGTCAGCCAATAGCAATTGGGGTTTGTTGGCTAGAGCAACCGCTATCGCTACCCTTTGTTGCTCACCTCCAGACAGCTGCGCCAGCTTATGCTTCTTGCGATTTCCAAGCCCCACTACCTCAAGGAGCTCATTAGCCCAAGCCTTTCTCTCCGCTGGCTTGATGCCTGCCATCAGCATTGGCAACTCCACGTTTTGTTCTGCGTTCAAATAAGGCACCAAGTTTCTAGCTACCTGCTGCCATACGAACCCCACCACGTGTCTTCTGTAGTGATTCAGCTGCCTGTCGCTAAGCTTTAGCAGCTCCTGCCCAGCTACCACCACCCGGCCAGCGGTAGGTCTGTCGAGTCCACCAATAACGTTCATGAGGGATGTCTTTCCCGAACCCGAGGGGCCGACAAGTGCCATGACCTCGCCTCGCTCGACAGTTAGATCTAATCCTTGTAGGGCTAGGACCTCAACCTGTGCTAGCTTATAGATCTTGACTAAGTTTTCGCATATTATAATTGGCTCACTCATACCGACTCCCCTAGCTTCACTGCCTGGAAGATCTTCATTCTAAGTAGCAGCATTGCCAGCATGACCAGCGCTAGACCAAGCAGCACAGCAAATATAAGATAGATAAGCATCAGCCTGTCCCAAGCTATAAGCACCAGAAACGGTGGAGTTTGTGGATGTTCCCCGGTACTCACCTGTAAGAACGGTATGAACATATCGCTGACAAGCACTCCCAGGACAGTTCCTATAACTACACTAAGTCCTATGATAATGAGCTGCTCACAGGCTAGCATCGCAGCCATCTGACCAGTCGATAGCCCTATAGCCCTGAGAGTTCCCAGCTCTACGAACCTTCGCCTGAAGGATACTATCGAGTAGAAAAGAAAGCCAAGCCCCGTAAGTATTGCTGAGGCAAGAAACCCTACCGATAATAATCCGTACAATCCTTGGCGCTCCGGCCTCCCTTGATCTGATTCTATCTCAGGCTGAGCTACATCCGTTACTATACTTCGGAATCCAAGTTTGGTTGTGGATAGCTCGATCTGTTCCTTGGTGGTACCCGGCTTTACCTTCAGCCATACTTCGTAGGGGAATTCCCCTCCTTCTCTTTGAAATATGTAGTCGATGTTTCCTACAAAGAATGGCCCGTCCTCAGGATAAAGCGTCGGGAAGTAATTTAGCTCACCCACTATAGTAAATGGAACTGGCTTAGACTCTTCTACATCCCAGAGGTTAAGTGTGATCTTAGATCCTATGCTTAGTCCTTGCTCTCGCATGAAGTCTCGGCTGACCAATAACCCATCCTCGAACGTGCCTAATGCATTCATTAAATATCCCAGAGGATAAGTGGCATAGTCATCTCTCCAATAGGCTATCTTGGGAAATTCCATTCTATCTATGCCTAGTAATGTGCCACGCTGACGTGAGTTGCCAACGACTGCCTCCGTATCGCTTCTCGTTACCCTCATGGCATTCTCGACTCCAGGTACTTTCAGATACTCAGTCACTGGCAGAAATAGCCACTTGGGAGTGCCTTCGTCCTGCTGTTCGGGCTGTTGTTGTGATGATCCGCCCCCGGGTCCTGCAGAGGAAGGCTCAGTGCTCTGTCCTAGATCTGCTAGTCTCATATCGGCGCCTATATCGTAGTAGACACGATCGTAAGTATGTCGATCTAGGGTCTTAGCCATGGAGGCGGTGAAAGTAGCCAGGCTAAGAGTCAGGACTATAAGCATGACAGGTCCGGAATACGCCCTGGGGGTACGTGTCAGGTACCTAAGAGCCATAACACTGGAGATACCTTTTAACCTCCCGATAAGCTGGGCAATGAACCCCAATACAATCGGTAGAATACGCATGCTAAGGAGCCCTAATGCTAGAAGCCAGAGCACGGGAGTAAGTATTAGTAATGGATTCTTGAACGGATCATCAGAAGGTAACCCTTCTCCTAAGAAAGAGATTGTGCCCCTCTGCTTGAGCTGTTGATAACCATACCAGGCGGGTATGAGCAACAGAATATCCAGATATATCTTCTGCCAAAACGGGGCTCCAAGTGACCTGGCGCGCTCTCTCTTGTACGAGATTATAGTATGACCTGCTGCACCTACTGCGGGAACCACGCTGGCTATCAGCGTCAATACCATGACCCAAGTACCGGCCCTGATGCTCTCTGGAGACAGCTCCACAGGGAAATCATACCTAGGTATGAAGTCGAGGAAAGATCTGGTCCATCCCATTGCTAGCGCTGTGTACTGTCCAAGGCCGAGCCCAAGAACTAGTGCCAGTATTCCAAGCCCTAAGCTTTCCAACAAGAAAATACCTAATATACCTGACCTTGAGATACCTCTACTACGTAGTACCGCGATCTCGTTTTGCTGTCTCTGTACTGCCATACTGGTGATCATTATGATGAAATAGGCTATAAGCCCAAGTATCGGTATGCTGAATACTATTAGGCTTAACGTAAGGAACCTTACTTGTGTATGTTGCTCAGTAAGGGCATCTTCTGGAGATACTCTAAGCTCAACTGTGGGCAGAAGGGTCGCAGCGTGACGCTCTACCCCTTGCATACGGCCAATCAACTCCTGAGCGTGTCTGCTACGAACTGAGGTCCCATCCAGTACGTAGTACCACAGCGCCATGTATATACCGTCGTTTGGATGGGTACGAAGTATCCTCTGTGAGAAGGTTTGCTCCGGAACCATGAGCACGTCCTGCAGGGACTGAGGACGAATAAACCAATATGAGTCAGAAGGGTCTATAGGCTCCCAGATACCAGATATCTTTATGGGCAGCCTAAGTAAATTATCTCCAACGCCTTTTTCCATTACTATATAGTTCTCGCCAACATGTAGGCCTAGCTTGTCAGCCAAACCTTCATGTACTAGAACCTCTACTGGGCTATTGCTATCGTTACTTGCAATCTTGGGCCATCTTCCCTCTACTATCCTGACCTTCTTTTCCAGGCCGCTGGCAAATCCCACGCTTACCCACTCAAGTTGCTCCTCGCCCTTCTCTTCTTTGTAGGCGGTACCTTCAGGTGCAAGTAAGCGTATCTTATCGGTGGTTACATATCTCACATAAACTAGCGGTGGCAAGCCCAAGTCTCGGGCTCCGTATTTAGTAAAGTACTCATCTGCGCTTCTGAATCCAGATAGTGGCACTCTTTGCTCGTTTGAGGCTACAGCCATGAACATGTAGGAGAACGGGGGTCTTAGGTTACCTTCCTGTTCTTCCAGAAGCTCTGTGCGCAGGATTCTATAGCCTACCGCATCAGCGTATAGAGGGATGCTTACCACTAGGGTGATGGCAACTATGAACCCTGCAAGCAGAGCAAGCACAAGCCCGAGATAACTTTTTTGTCTCAGGAAGGCTATCTTGACGATACCTAGTAAGTTAAGCAGCCAGTACACAGACAACCCTCTCCTCTTGGGTTAGTTCTATTGTCCCACCACTTTTTGGCCTTCCTTCAGACCACTTGTTATCTCAACTTTATCCTGGCTTTGTATACCTAGTTCCACATCCACTCTCCGTTGACGGTCTCCCTCTTGTACTACCACAAACTGCCTACCTTGGAATGTCCTGATAGCCTGTGGGGGAAGCCATAGTACGTTGCGTCTCTGTTGTAATATGACGGTGATATTTGCTATATCACCTATATCTACGTCTAGTCCATCTGGGTTGTAGCTTATACGTATTGCTCCACCACTGCCCTGATCACCTGTGGGTAGCATTCTGATTTCGCCACTTACCACTTTGTCGGAATAACGCAGAAACCTTATCTGTACCTTCTGATGGGGACTAAGCTGAGAGAGCTCAGCGCTAGTGGTGTTGTCTACTCGTATCTCCTTCTCACCAGGATCCATTATGGTCATGACTGACTGGAATGGCTGCACGGGATCTCCTGGCTTTATATTCACGATCTCGACAACGCCGTTGAAAGGAGCATAGATCCTTCCGGCGTCTATTTGGTCTTTTATCCTTTCGTAGTTTAACCTGGCTTGAGCTACCTGTTTTTGAAGTTCCTCATTGGTAGCTTTCTTTATCTGATCTAGCTTGATTTGTGCTCTCTTTACAGCTATCTCAGCAAGTTTTCTATCTAGCTCACTCGTAGCCGCCTCCAACTTAAGTTGTGCCTCCTGGAGGTCTAGCTCGGCCAGAGCCACATCTGTCTGGTGTTGATTTTGATATTGCTGTAGCGCTAGGTTTGCCTGATCCAACTCAAGCTGTGCTTGCTCCAGTTGCTTAACAAGGTCCGACTGGTCCAACTCCGCAAGTAGTTGTCCCTTACGTACTTTGTCTCCTACTTCGACGTTGACTTTCAAAACATTGCCCGACTTCGTAAACTGTAGATCCTTCTCGTTTACTGCTGAGACCCTGCCAGTAAGCCTAAGAAGCTCAACTATATCACCTCGTTTGACGGTATAGATGGGCTTCTCGACCTCTGGCTGTGGAGGTAGTGGGGTTGGTGTAGGTGGTACTTGTGCAACTCCTGGAACACTACATCCAGATAAAACAAAACAGAATACGGAGAACGCCATAAAATAAATAGCTACCCTCAGGCTCTTTCCTGCTTGCTTGAACATAGCTCCCCTTTCATATTCCTAATAGTCCCAGGTGTCAAGTTGTATCTAATTTTGGCCGTTATTTTATCATCTAACATAAATTTTGTATATCTTATCTGCTAATTATGGCAAACCTTACGAAATGCAACACAATCGTGGGGAATATTATAAATCGATTTATGATCAAGGTTAATAGTTTGAAAGAAACGAATCTTATAGTACGTATAAGATAGCTGGGACGTAAATATATTTACGTCCCAGCTATCAAAGAAGTCTTAGCGCTCTACGTCTTTGAGATCTACGACAGTTCCCTGCTGAGCCGATAGATATGCAGCCCTGAGAATAGCTAGATTATGCCTTGCCTTGGCTAGATTTGTGGGAGCTTCCTCGCCTCTTGCCCAGGCGTTGAATATATCTTGTAGCACACCATGAAAACCCTCTTGGAAGTTATCGTCGGCATAGCTTAGAGGCAGCCATTGTCCTATCTTGTTTTCATATATCTCGACAAATGGTGCTTCTATCTTGAATCTTATACTACCGAGCTTTCCATGTACTTCATGTACGAATGCTCCACCTCCATTGACCGCCCAAGCTACTTCAACTACGGTAGTAGCACCGTTCTCATGGGTGAGCATCACTACAGCAAGATCGTCCACATCTTGCTCTCGTACATAACGCCCGACCCTTGCGTAGACCTTTATTACTGGGCTTTGAGCTTCCGCTTCTGCTACGTACATGTTGTGGTAGCCATTGTCCAGGAGCACACCTCCCCCACCTCTTGTGGACTGCGTTCTCCAGTCGGGATTAGAAGGATCCTTGCCCTTGTAGTGACTACCGGCAAGACCTTCACTCCTCACAAGAAATACCTCTCCTACACGGCCTTCCTGAATTGCTCTTAGAGCATATCTCATGGGGCGGCTGTAAGTGTAATTATGGATGACTGCCAGCTTTACGTTATGTTCCTTGATGACTGCTCCTATACGATCGACCTCCTCCAATGTGGCAGCCAAAGGCTTCTCAGATATCACATTCACGCCAAATCTAGCTGCATCTGTGATAGCTGGTTCATGGAGGTGATGCGGGAGGGCTATAAGTACTGCATCCAGATTTGGCGTATTCTCTAGTAGGTCTTTCCAGGAGCTATATTGCCCACTTACTTTATAGTTGAGGACATTTTCTATAGTTGCCCGTCGCTCAGGGCTAGGATCCGCCAGGGCTACCACCTCAGCAACATGCCTCATATTACTTAGTGCTGGTGCATGCCCCTCCTCCACGATCCTGCCGCAGCCTATTATGCCTATCTTGAAGCTCATATCGATCACCTGTACCTTATAGGTATTCCAAGTTTATCTTGCACGAAGTCTCGACACTGCTTCAGACTTTGGTAGGGAGTACTGGTTGACTGGTCAATCTCCACGGTAAGCCATCCATCGTATCCTACGTCTTGTAGCGCCTGCATTATCGGAGCAAAATCGATCGTCCCGAGCCCTAGCTCACAAAATATAGGCAAAGCTTCCGTCCCAGAGAAAGCTGTGAATACGCTCGGATCAGGATTCTCGGGGGTTAGGTCCTTAAGATGCATGTATCTCATCCTGTTCCCGTATCTTCTTATGATCTCTGCCGCATTCATACCCGCAGCCGTCAGGTGAGCTGTGTCAGGGCAGAAGAAGACGTATCTGTCGTCTGTCATCTCCATTACGGCATCGAGCTCATCTTCATCCTGAAGCTCAGTACCTAAATGAGGGTGTACGCACGCAAGCACCCCTAAGTCGTACGTTCTCTTGGCAGCTTCGTTGATTGTCTTTGCCATTTGCTTCAGTCCTTCAAGGCTGGTCTTGCCTTCCCTAGGTCCTCCTGGGCCAAATACAATGCGGTCAACGCCTAACTTCGATAGAAACTGCGCTACTCGAGTGTTATAGGCAATGACTTCTGCCTCTTTGGAGGGATCACTGAATCTACCACCCCCATACAGAGCCGACAGCTCCAGATCATAAGATCCTAGAAGTTCCCTAAATTCCTCTACCCTGTTTTCGTATTCCAGTGCTTGGTGAGTAAAAGTCTCGCAAGCTTGGAAGCCTAACTCTGAGGCCTCCTTCATGCCTGTCAATAGATCGTTCCCCCAGGTAATGAGATGACAGGATATCCGATTTTTCATCATATTCCACCTTTCTCGATCTTTGATTTACAAGCTTTAGGTATCCTGTATGGGATCACTTCCATCTGTTTGCTTCAGGATCCTCTGTATCATAATCTAGAGATTCAAGTTCTTCCCAGACCCCTGCAGGTATATGAGTGTTTACTAGGTCTATAGTTTGCCTAATTCGTTCAGGCTTGCTCATACCAACAATGGTGGATGTTATTCTTGGATCCCTTAGAGAGAAGTGAAGAGCCACAGCAGCTATCGGCACGCCATACCTCTTACAAACTTCATCTATAACTCTTACTCTATTTAATATCTTGTCAGGGGCTTCCTGGTAGGCGTATCTAGGATAGGCATCTGGCCCTTTGGCAAGTATACCGCTGCCATAGGGAGCTGCATTTACAACTGCCAAGCCCTTCTTATGGGCGAGATCTATCAATGGTTCAGCACTTCTGTTGATCAAGGTATATCTATTATGAGTTATTACAGCCTCAAACACATCTAGCTCTACGTAACGTATCATCATGTCAATAGGTCCGCCCGCGATGCCTATATGTTCAATGACCCCTTGGTCTTTATAAGCCACTAGGGTATCAATAGCTCCGCCTTTCGATGTTATGTATTCGAACGTAGAGTGCTCAGGATCATGCAGGTATACGAGCTGGAGTTTATCCAGCCCCAATAAATTTAGGCTTCTCTCTATAGATCTCTTGATCTGCTCTCCGCTAAAGTCACCTGTCTGTAAGTTACGATCTGCCTTAGTTGCCAGCACGTAGTTTGGTGGGAGTCCGCCTATCTCTCTTATAACGATACCTATACGCCGCTCGCTCTCACCGTCTCCATAGGCTGCAGCTGTATCCATGAAATTTATTGGGCTTTTGAATGCTTCCCTAATAGTTTGCAGGGCTATTTCTTCTTCTACCGAATAGGCAAAAGTCTCTGGCATGTTGCCTAGCTCTGCACAGCCCACACATATCGGCGTAACTTGTAATCCTGTACTACCCAATGGCCTTAGAGGGAGTGTTTGCTGCTTCTCCAATGCATCGCCTCCGTTTTAGAATTTGACCAGAAACCGGACAATCAATAAGATAATCCAATTAGCGGGAATATATCTAGAGATAAGTTTGGAGGGGGAAAATGCAGACCTTGAGAGTATTGTTTGTGGGTGGGCCCATGTATGATCCTCTTTACACACGCCTTAAGGAGTTCGAGGATGCTCACAACATCAAGGTAGAGATAGTAGCCACCCTTATTCATCCGGAGCTTAACAGGACGATTGCTAGGGAGTTTAGTGAGGGTACTGCAGATTACGACCTGATATCCACCCACACTAAGTATGCTCCAAGTCAGATGCAGTGGCTTACCCCAGTGGATGATGTGTGGTCTATAGATGAACTCTCTAAGTTCAATCCCATGACCCTGGAATTAGCACGAATTAATGGGGAGCTTTATGGTATACCCAGGAATCTTGACGTCAAGTTACTACACTACAGATCGGACATGATAAGTACCCCTCCTAGAACATGGGAAGAATTGTACGAGCTTGCGGTGGCGCTTAGAAAGGAAGATTTTTATGGCTTTGTCTTCCCTGGGAAGGAATCTGGGTTATTCGGCCACTTTTTCGAGTTGACTGCGATGGCCGGAGGTAATCTTTTCCCCAATCCTGAACTACCAGAACCAGATGCTACTACTGAGGCTTCCAAATGGGCTATCACTTTGCTGAAGAATCTTTATACCCGAGCTGCTCCACCACAAACTCCAGACTGGCATTATGACGAAGTAGCCCAGTGCTTTCGAGAGGGATTAGCGGCGATGAGTACCGACTGGCCTGGGGGCTTTTACACTTACGAAGATCCCAAGCTGAGCAAGATAGTAGGTAAGTATGACCTGTCTATGTATCCTCAAGGCGTAGCCGGACGCAAGGTTTACTCTAGCAGCCATACCTTTGCCATACCTGTCACAGTAAAGGATAGAGCGGCTGCTGTCGAGCTCCTGCGTTTTCTAACATCTCGAGAGTCGCAGGCTTTTGAGGCCAGGTTTGGGACTTTGCCTGCGAGGCAGGACTCTCTTGAAGATGCAGAGAGTGAATGCGAACCTGGTACCTTACAGAGCAGAAGATGGTCATTACTGGAAGAAACTAGCAAATTCGCTTTGTTACCGCCTAAACACAAGAACTATCCATTTGTTGAAGACGTTATCTGGCAGAACGTCAGACAAGCGCTTATTGGGAATATAGACGTGGACCAAGCTCTTGAGAACATAAACAAAGAGGGATCAGCTGCGGCCAGAGGAGAGTCTTGAGAGTGTCTGTCTATAAAGTTCTTATAACAGATGCAGAATATCCAGATCTCTCGGACGAGCAGCGCTTGCTGGAAGAAGCAGGGTGCCAAGTATCTATTGCTCAGTGCAGGTCACCGGAGGAAGTCATTCTAGCCGCTAGAGATGCTTTTGCGCTAATGGTACAGTATGCTCCAATAACTTCTGATGTCATCCATGCCCTACCTAATTTGAAGTTAATAAGCAGGGCAGGGGTAGGGGTGGATAGTGTTGACCTGGATGCAGCTAAGGAGAAAGGCGTATGGGTGGCCAATGTGCCTGATTATGGTGTGCACGAGGTAGCGTCGCATGCAGCAGCAATGATTTTGTCCCTGCTGCGTCATGTATGCTTCCTGGATAGGAAAGTTAGGGAAGGGGTATGGCACTACCTTTCGACCGGGGAGATTCACAGGATAAGTAGTCTAACTTTGGGGGTTGTTGGCCTAGGCAGAATAGGTAGAACTCTGGCCAGCATGATGGTGCATGTTTTTGGAAGAGTCATAGGTTATGATCCCTATCTGCCTGCTAACGCATGGCCAGAGGGCGTTGACAGAGTAGATCTAAGAGATCTATTCATGAAGAGTAACGTGGTATCTTTACACCTGCCGCTAACGAAAGAAACGAGCAACATGGTCAACAGAGAGTTTCTTGCCCTGATGCCCGTTGGAAGCTACCTGGTAAATACTGCTCGTGGTGGGCTGGTGAATATGGAGGATCTAATATACTTTCTGGATAACGGTCATCTGGCAGGTGCAGCTTTAGATGTGCTACCTAAGGAACCTCCTGTAGCTGGAGATCCCATTATTCATCACCCAAAGATCATAATCACTCCTCATGTGGCTTGGTACTCTGAGGAGTCCGAGAAGGAACTAAGATATAAATGGGCCATGAATGTAGTAGCCTTTCTGAAGAATGGCAGTCCTTTATATCCAGTAGTGATGCCAGTAGAAAGATCAAGCTGAATATAGGAGACTAGGTATGATCCTTACACGACATTGGGATGATGACGGCCCTAGGTGGGCCCTTGATGGATACTATATGCCTAGGGCATTCAAACTAGAGATGCTCATGCAGGTTCCTGCCGCCAATTTACAAGAGGTGCTTTACCGCCTGTCCACAGGTCAAGAAGCTGATGGGCATATATTGGCCCCTATAGAACCCAATCAAGAAGTCTGGGCGAGTGGGGTGACTTACCTAAGAAGCCGCGAGGCAAGAAAGGCTGAGTCCGAGAGGGGTGATATATACGATGATGTCTACGATGCAGAAAGACCTGAATTGTTCTTTAAGGCCATTGGCTGGAGGGTAGTTGGTGATGAGGGTACTGTTGGCATAAGGTCTGACAGCGCCTGGAATGTTCCCGAACCTGAATTGGTGCTGTTGATCAATAGCCAAATGGAGATAGTGGGTTACACTGCAGGTAATGACATGTCGTCGAGAGATATAGAAGGAAGTAATCCCCTGTATCTTCCACAAGCCAAGGTTTATGAGAGATCATGTGCGATAGGCAGAGGAATCAAGATAAGCCCTGAGGAAGAGATCAGCAGCATTGATATACGCCTCACTATATACAGAGCGGGCAGCTGTGTGTTTGATGCCGAAACTAATACTGCCCAGATGAAAAGAACCCTGAAAGAATTGGTGGCCTATCTGGGCAAATCTATGTCCTTTCCCAACGGCGTGTTTCTGATGACCGGTACAGGGATCGTTCCCGATGAGGACTTTACGCTGCTAGAAGGCGATGAGGTTCGTGTAAGGGTAGGTGAGATACAGCTAACCAATAGAGTCATAACCATACCAGATAAAACTAGATTGATGAGGTGATAAGCCATGAGGCTTGAAGGTAAGAGGGCTATAGTCACGGGGGCCGGATCAGGGATAGGTAAGGCTATTGCTAGCAGATTCGCTCAGGAAGGAGCCCGAGTAGTCATAGCCGATATAGATCTGGAAGCTGCAGAAATAGTTGCCAAAGAGCTCGGCGATAACACAAAGCCCTATAGGGTTGACGTGAGTAAAGCAGAAGAAGTGCATAAACTTATAAATCATGTCGTGGACGAATGGGGGGGATTGGACATAATGGTCAACAATGCTGGAGTGGGTGTAGCTGCGACCACCACCGAGACATCTGAAGAAGACTTTGACCGCATAATAGCCATAAACCTCAAAGGAACCTTCCTTGGCATGAAGTACGCGATTCCGGCTATACGGAATTCTGGTGGTGGTTCCATAATAAATATTGCCTCCGTGGCTGGCCTTGTAGGTGTCCCGGAGAGGGCTGCTTATTGCGCATCTAAGGGGGGTATAGTGGCTCTTACTAGAGCGGCTGCTATAGATCATATATCTGAAGGTGTGCGTATAAATTGCATCTGTCCGGGCACCGTTCTGACGCCTTGGATTGAGCGCATAACGGCTAATTACCCTGACCCCGAGGCTGCGAGAGCTGCTATGGAAGCACGGCAGCCTCATGGCAGGTTCGTGATGCCTGAGGAGATAGCTGCCATGGCAGCCTTCCTGGCTTCTGATGAGGCCGGATCGATCGTAGGCGCGGCCATGGTAGTTGATGGTGGAATGACGGCTAAATAGGCTGATCATATATAATTTTGCAATCCACTTTGTAAGGAAGGTGCCGCAAGTGTCCGTCACTATAACTGATATAGAGACTTATGATATCAGGTTCCCTACGTCTAGAAATCTCGACGGTTCTGATGCTATGAACCCCTCTCCAGATTACTCGGCAGCTTATGTGATACTGAAAACCGATAGCCCTGATGGTCTGGAAGGACACGGCTTAGCGTTTACCATAGGTAGAGGCAATGAGATAGTGGTAAGCGCTATTCAAGCACTCAGCTACCTGATACGTGGGCTAACCCTGGAATCCATAACTTCGGATATGGGTACCTTCTGGTACAGGTTGGTTGGTGATAGCCAACTACGCTGGATAGGTCCCGAGAAAGGGGCTATACATCTGGGGCTTGCCGCGCTGGTAAATGCTGTCTGGGACTTATATGCAAAGGCCGAGGGTAAACCCCTCTGGAAATTGTTAGTTGACATGACCCCAGAACAAATAGTGTCCTGTGTTCCTTTTAGGTATATCAGAGATGTTCTCACTCCCCAGGAAGCTCTTGAAATACTCAAGTCTAATGAACCCACTAAGCACATAAGGGAACGCGAGATGCTTGAGAGGGGCTTTCCCGCTTACACTACTTCCGCGGGCTGGCTGGGCTACTCTGATGATAAACTTGCGGCTCTCTGCAGGAGATGCGTGGAAGAAGGATGGTCGCACTTCAAGATGAAGGTGGGCGCTAATCTTGAAGATGACATAAGGCGTGCATCCCTAATTAGGGACATAATAGGCTATGATTGTGCGCTAATGATGGATGCCAATCAGGTCTGGGATGTCGACCAGGCAATAAGTTGGATGAAGGAGCTTTCCAAATTCAATCCAGTATGGATTGAAGAGCCCACTAGTCCGGATGATATTCTTGGGCACGCCAGGATAGCCAGAGAGATAGCACCTGTGGGTGTAGCTACTGGTGAGCATTGTCACAACAGAGTTATGTTCAAGCAATTCATGCAGGCTAATGCTATTGATTACTGTCAAGTTGATGCCTGTCGGCTTGGAGGGTTAAATGAGGTGCTGGCTGTGCTACTCATGGCAGCCAAGTTTGGAATTCCTGTTTGTCCTCACGCTGGTGGAGTGGGCTTGTGTGAGTATGTTCAACATATATCAATATTTGACTACATATACGTGAGCGCCTCACTTGAGAACAGAGTGCTCGAATACGTTGACCATCTTCACGAGCACTTTGTCGATCCAGTAGTTATCAGAAATGGTAATTACATGCCTCCTACATCGCCAGGATATAGCATAACCATGAAAAAGGAATCGCTGGAGCAATATCAATATCCCACGGGAATAGTTTGGTCTCTAAGCGAATCCTCAGTCTAGAAAGACTATGTAATCCTCTACTTGTATGGCCTATAGGACCCTTCTACTTGATAACAGGTCCTATAGGCCACCTTGCGTACAGCTATTTCGCTAATTGAAAACTTTGCAATATGACCCCGTCGTCCATTGCTGGTAAGAAGAAGGCTTTATCATCAGTGACTATACTACCCGATGAACTGTACTTTCTAACTTGATCTTCATTCATTAGGTAATTGCTAACAAGAGTTCTGGAGTCTATCAAGTCATCTCTTATGCCTCTTTTATCTATCAACGAATCAAGAGCCAGAACTTCCTGCGTGGATAACTTATGGGGGGTCGCCACAAGTAACGTATGCGTACCGCCCACGTACCATAGAGTTGTGTGTGGAAACACACTTTGAAATGTCTTGATGATACTTATGTAGTCTTCTTTGGATATATCGTGGATAGGTAACCACTGCACCATAACACCATCCGGTGATAAGTGAGATCTAGCTAGCTTGTAGAACTCTTGCGTGAACATGGCCCAACTACTACTGTTTGTGGGATGAGTAGCATCTGCAGTTATTATGTCGTACTTTTTATCTGACCTGAGTAGATAATTGCGAGCATCTTCTATTGTTATATTCAGACCAGGATACGACAATACGTTTCTGTTCTCAGGTTGATAGAATCTGGCTGCTTCTACTTGTTGTGCAACTATCTCGACAGCATCTATATGCTGTATTTTGTGTCTGGATAGAGCTCCTGTTGCTATGCCGTTACCGAAGCTTAGTACTAGAGCAGATTTGGCATCTGGTTTGAGTAATGCAGGTAAGTGCCCCATAAGGTAGAAAGCTCTCATGCTATATCTATCTGTTGGCACTTCGTTTCTACCATTGACGAACGAGATCTTCAACGGCGGATTAGGCACTATGAATACTGATACGTTGGCATCTACACCTTCCTTGTAGTACACGAGGTAAGGATTGGTGCCTTCTCTAAATCCTAGAAAAACTCCCTGCGGTAGAAGTAAGGCTCCTATGGCTGCTGTTCCTAACAAAGCATAAGCTTCTATTTTGGGGGGATCACTTATTTGTAATAATGCTGCTATGCCTATGAGAATGTTTACTAGGGCTAGTATCAGAACAGATTTTTGTAGTCCCATAGTAGGTATGAGTAGGAAACCTGCCACTAGGGAACCTATCATTGAAAATACAGTATTAGCTCCATACAACTTACCGGCAGGATTACCTATCTTATACACATTGCTATTGGTATAGATCCTGGCCGCTAAAGGAAAAGTAGCACCAATGAGAACTGTGGGTACAAATATAGTAAGTGCAGCCGCTATGACTTCGATGGTTATCTCCTGTAAAGCACTGGAAGGTAAACCTATTCTAAGTAGGATAGTTGGTAATCTGTGGAATACATAGAGAGATAAAACTGCTGATACCCCTATGCCAATCTGGATAATTGCAAAAGCAGATATTGGTGACTTGGCAGAATCTACTAGCCTTGAAGCTAGAAAACTACCTATCGATAGTCCCAGAATAAATATTGAGAGAAGGACGGTGAATGAATATACCGAGTTGAGTGTGAAGTTGGATAGTATCCTAAACCATACTACTTCGTAGCCAAGGGATACGAAGCCAGATAATGCAAATCCCCAAAAAGCTATATTGACCAATCTCTTTGGGTATAGATCTATATTTTGGGGAGTAGCTTGAAGTGTTCTTAGGTCCTTGTTCTGTTTCACTATCCTAGAGGAAATAGCGAAAGCTAACGCAGCTAGCATAAGATCTATAATTCCCGAAATTAAAATAGTATCTCTAGTGCCTAAGAGCCTTATAAGTACTAGTCCAGATAATAGAGCTCCTAGTACTGATCCTATAGCGTTGACTGAATAGAGACTTCCAAGATCTTGCCGCGTTGGTTGTATATCGTATAAGCCTGACTAACCGCTGGGAAGGTCATTCCTATAAGTGTAGTCGGCCAAAGAAGGACCATACACGCCAGCCCAAATCTAAGAAGATTGAATGAGTAGAAATCGGGATTGTACTCATTGTATAGGCTGGTGTATATAGAAGGCATGAATCTGAAAATAACAGGTGTAAGGAAAGCGCAACAAGCTATTAGTAATTGCAAGCACGCGTAGAATTTGATTGCGTCGACCCTCTTTATGATCTTGCTTCCTAACCAACCTCCTAACGCTAGACCTCCCATAAATGCACTTACCACTGCCGCTGCTGAATAGGCACTAACTCCAAGGGTCAAGCTGAGTTGCCGAAACCAGCTCACCTCATAAATTAGCGAAGTGACTCCCGACATAAAAAACATTATCAATATGATCCCACGGACCTTTATGCTCATACTACCCCTTTCTAAATTACGCCTTAAAGGGAGTGAGGAGGGATAAGATCCAATTATCCCTCCTCACTACATGATTTGTCAGAGTACAGCTAACACTACTGACCTTCTTCAGCCTTGATACGTTTGAGGGCGCTATTAAACTGAGGCTCTATCTTCTTCAGGACATCTTCGGCCTTGGCATTTGGATTGTTCCAGAAAGTTGCCAGACCATTGTCCCAGATCTGGTTTAGCTCATCGAACTTCACCAGCAGGTGGTTAGAAGACTCTCTACCATGAGAGAACGCACCCTCAAACACTTCCTTCATATCCTCAGGCTTCATGCACTTGGAGAACTGCTTATAGTACTCCTGCATGAGCTTGGTTTGCGTTGGAGGAGTGCCAGTAGCTTCCATATACTTACGAGCCTGATCTTCACTTACTAGGAACTTAATGAAGGTCCAGGCAAGATCCTGTTCCTCTGGGGAGAGGTTAGCTGTTATGACCCACGGATCCGTGAAGAGCACGGCTCTTCTCTTGGCATCGGGAGTGCCCATTGGAAGAGGCGCTGCACCCCAGCAGAAGCCGTTCGGGTCATCTATCAACGGATGATATGCCCAGTGCCCCCAACCACCAGTCATGAACATGGCTACTCGTCCAGACTCAAACACTCCTCCTAACTGTGTAAGAGCAGACACAGCAGCGTTGTTAGGAGCAACCTTATCCTTGTATACCAGGTCGTGTATTGCCTGGAAGGCCTTTATGGTTCTATCGTTGACAACCTGTACACCATCGGAGAAACCAGTCTGTTGAGCTTCGTCTGGGATAATCCAATAGCCCCATAGGGCTCCTATAGCATCAACAGGTGGCCACAAACCATTAGCTGCACCGAACTGTGCCTTGTTCAGGTTGTTGGTGTTCTTGGTAAGCTTCTTAGCGGTAGCAATGAACTTATCCCAAGTCCAGCTCGTATCATCCCAACTAGTAGGTGGATATGGTACTCCGGCTTTATCAAAGAGCTCCTTGTTGTAGTAGACGAAAGATCCTGTAGTCAGGAAAGGTAGCGCCCAGGTCTTCCCATCTATCTGATAGATCTTGAGTACGTTCGGATCAAACACACTAAGATCAAAATTATCCCTTTGAATTAAGGGGGTGAGATCAGCAATTAGACCACGGATGCGGTCGCTTGCAAACCCATCACCATCCCAGTTAGGCGACCAAACGTGTAGAGGTTCGCCAGCTGCAATCATTGCCTGGCGCTTAACGGCTATATCATCCTGGTTTATGCTAAGAATCTTCAGACATATCTCAGGATGAGCTTTCTGGAACTCAGGGCGAACTATATTGGCCTCCCACTGATTCTCTACCGGACCATTACGGACCATCCACACTAGTTGCTTTTGATCAGGCTTGCATTGTATATCTGGAACGCCTGTGGCCTGTCTTGCGATGGCAGGTGGTGTAGCAACTATGGTTGGAACTGGGGTATTACTAGCCCCCATCTCGCCTGTACCAGCTGCTGGTTGCGATGCAGTAGGGGTATTAGATCCAGCTCCCCCGCCACACGCAGCAATGATCAACGCTACTATCATTAGGTATACAAACAAAACTGGAAATTTGTACTTGGTATACCAGTTAGTGAGTTTTGGCATTAACACTACCCCTCCTTCGAATAATTAGAAGGCTTATGGTTTATACAGCGTAGTTGTCACTTTCTTTTGATATGCATAGCAGAAGGCAACCCGATCGATCACCCCCTTCTCAAGCCTCTAGCGAAGTGTTAGCCCTTCACTCCGCTGATGACTATGCCCTGTATAAAGTACCTTTGAGCCACAAAGAAGACTATTACTGGAGGTAGCACAGTTACGAGAGAGGCGGCCATTAATAGATGCCAAGCTGTTCCTCCAAAGGGTGCTCGGAACTGTTGCAAACCTAAAGATACGGGATACTTTGCGTTGTCATTTATATAAAGCAATGGTCCCATGAAGTCGTTGTAGTGATACATGAAGCTTAGGATAGCTACAGCTCCAAGCGCAGGTTTAGAGAGAGGCAATATGATTCTAGCCCATATATTTAGGTAGTTTGCTCCATCCATAATGGCAGCTTCTTCATAATCCTTAGGCAACCCCCTATAAAAATTGTCTCAACATAAATATTAGATAGGAGCTACCAAAGAATTTGGGCACAATTAAGGGTGCGTAACTATTTATCCAGTCAAGTCCAAGAAAATGCATGCGGTCAAGTTTTACGAACATAACATATTGCGGGATCAGAGTTACCTGCCAGGGCAACATCATGGTAGCTAGTACCAGCAGGAAGAGTACATCCTTTCCCGGAGCCCTGAGACGTGCGAATCCATAGGCTGTGAAAGCACAGGAGAGTGTTTCTCCAATCATAGCCATTAAGGCGTAGAACATAGTGTTCTTGAAGTATGTGGGGAATGGGTTCTCAGTAGAGAAGAGAGCATCCCTAAAGTTTATCCACTGTGGATCCGCTGGTATCCATGTAGGTGGGAACCTGGCTACTTCCGCTCTGGTCTTTAGAGCGGTTGATAGCATCCATGCAACGGGAAACAGGATTATGATAACCCCGATTATGCATAGAATAGTAGCCCCTATAGTGATGGCTCTATCTTGAAATTTCTTGTTCTGCCAGAAATTTACCTGTGGCCTGGCAACTGTTGGTCTAGTAGTTATCTCTGCCATTAGCTTCTCACCCCTCCGACGGACTTAGAACCTTCCACCTTCAGAAGTCTCGTAGTAGACAAATCGCCTAGAAGCCCATAGGAACAAAATAGTTAGTGCAAGTATTACCAGGAAAAGTAGCCATGCTTGTGCAGCTGCAGTCCCCATCCTGTATCTACGGAAGGCATTAAGGAAGAGATACAATACATAGAACATTGACCAGTAATCCGGTGCTCCCGTGCCTCCATTGACTACCCAGGCCTGTGTAAACACCTGGAAGGACCCTATAATCCCAGTAATGAAGGTAAACAAAATCACTGGGGATATCATGGGAATAGTTATATGCCAGAAACGCTTGATTCTACCCGCGCCATCTATAATGGCAGCTTCATAAAGCTGCGTGGGAACTCCTTGAAGCGCTGATAGGTAGATAAGCATGGGACCGCCGAAACCCCATAGCGATATTAGCGTGAAGGAAGGGATAACCCATTTAGGATCCCCTAGCCAATCTGGTCCATTCCAGCCGAGTGGGATCAAACCACTGGTGCCAAACAGTGATCTTATGACATAATTTACGATTCCGAAATCAGGGTTAAGTAGCCAAACAAACAATAGTGTGGCTGCTACGGCAGGCAGAATTGCAGGTAAATAGAATAAAGTCCTAAATACGCCTAATGCTGGCACTTTTTGGTTTAGTAGTACTGCCAGCATTAGAGAGAAGAATATTCCTAGCGGCACACTCAAGAAGGTGTAATAAGCTGATACCTTGAGTGACTTCCAAAAATGGGATCTTGTAGTAACAGCTGATAATTAGCTAGACCAATAAATTTAGGCGGAGAAGCAATATTGTACCTGGTAAGGCTCAAGTAAAAGGACGCTAATATGGGACCTAGAGTAAATACTAAGTAACCAAATACCCATGGAGATATAAAGAACCAAAACCAGAGAGCTTCGCGACGGGCAAGTTTGCCCTTTGGCAATATACCTAGCATAGCCATACTACCCTAACCCTCAGCAGTTTCTATTTCCAACTATGGGTCTAATTTTAGACTCATAGGATGGAGCAAAATATAAGCCTACTTTTTTCTCTTGTCAAGACCTTATTAGGTGAGTTTCTACCCCTGAGGAGAGAAAATTATTACCTGCCCTTTAGATGTTCTTACGTATAATTTGCCGTCCGATAACACAGGGGAAGCGTTCGATAAATTTGGATAGGAAAGGCTCCACAAAACTTTGCCCGTGCTTTTCTCCAAACACCTTATGTGGGTCTGCGCAGATACTCCACTTACAACAAAGATCTTAGTTTTGGTTATGACAGGCATAGAGACAAAGTTGCCATCTTTATAAGCCCAAATTTCCCTTCCCGTTTTCAAATCGAAAGCTCTCAGAGTCCAAGATGATTTCGCAAAAGCTAGTTTGCCATCTGTTCCAACTGGTATCAGTGTTTCACCTGCAATTGCCTTGGTCCACACTTGCTTGCCACTCTGTAGATCAACTACAACTATAGATTTGTCACTGGTTGCTAGGATATATCCTTCAGCGATCACTGGGGAAAAGAATACTGAAAACTTGATAGGTGTCTTCCAGATCAACTTGCCATTGTTTTTGTCTATTGCATATAAGTATTGGGCATCTGATATTACAACCTTGTTTTTGTCTACTGCAGCAGATGAGGATACATAATCTGCCATATCGTATTCCCATAAGATTGTGCCGGTGCCCGCATCTAGTGCGTAGAGTTCTTTCCCGGCTCCTATGAAGACCTCGTCATCCACTATTACTGGAGACGTGATGTGTCCTCCCCAGTAGTCATTACTTGCGCTGCTTATTCTACGAGGTTGAAATGCCCATCTAATTCTCCCAGTTTGTACATCTAAGGCTAATACTTGGCCTTGATTTGCACTCTCGGATCTAATTATCACTAATCCTTTGTATAGCGCTGGTGATAGATATTCTCCTGCTAAGGGCAATGCCCATAGCTCTCTGGCTTTCCTTTCGTCTATAGCTCTTAGTGATTTGTTAGAGTCGATGAATAAAGTGTTGTTCGCTATAGCTGGTGGAGATCCTGTGCCAACATCATCCCTCAAGGATATTACTTTGATCTGTCTAAGTGGCGGAGATAATTCATAGTTCACACTTCTTGTTCTAGCCGGGTTGAATCCTTCCATGGGCCAGGATTTACTAGAAGTTGTTTTGCTTTTCTCGTCTGTTAGAGCATGGGGTAAGGTAAAGCTCAACCCGGGTCTTAGGATTGCATATAGTAAGGCAACCACAGCGATAATGCCGAACGAAATCAGCTTAGTTTGTGAATATGCAGACCTAACGAATTTGCTTATCATTTTTCAGTGACATTCCTTTATAGGGCGTGTTTAGATTCTCTTGCTCTGTAAGATAAAAAGGTCACCAGTAAAGAAGTCATCGCTAGTGAAACAGAAAAACCGATCAAAACTGCTAATACCAATGCCAAGCTGGTGCTACCATCCACTGCTACGAACCTGATGAGGCCACCTTCTCCCGATATCAAAGATGACTTTACCAAGAAATCGCCAGGAGCATTGCCTTGTAAGGGCAGCTTTACACTACTATAGCTATTTGGACTTTCGGATAGTTTCATCGTGTTATTTTGGATTATCGAGTTTTGATTCTTAGTCAAAACATCGAAGTTAACATTTCCTCTCCCTGCAATGTTGGAGGCTACTACAAATTCAGGATCTTGCTTGAAACTAAATAAAACTTCTCCTCTTGGTGAGTCCTTTGTGATCCATAGTTCTGAGGTGATTAGTTTGGAAGAGTGATAAGAGTAGGCCTTCAAAAGGGCTATAGTTGCTATAGCAGCAAGCAAGACAAATGCTATACCAATCTTTGAACTACTATTGCCCCTTGAGTAAGTTGAGGTGTCGAGTGATGTTGCTGTATTAGTCTCCCCAGTAGGTCTGTGTGTGCCGAAAACCCTGCACCAGAAGTCTTGCCACCATATCCAGGATATCCATATCAGATAGGAAAATGCCAAAGATGTAAGGATAGCCATGAACAGCCAAGTAGTATTTGATACTAGTAGGCTACGCAGGTCGTAGAATAAGCCAGGATTGTTTGCTAGTCTCTCTACTGCCTTTTCCTGCCAGATAAAAGCACCAGTGGTTGTGGAAAAGGATAAAATTGCTACTAATACCACCAAACCTAGATTTTCAGCCCATAATAACCTCAATCTATTACCTATCTCGTCTATGAAGGCGAGTATGAGTCCTAATATTCCCATTACAAAGAAACCATTTCTGGCGCTCCAGAGGTAAGATGGAAATGACAGTAGGGTTTGCTTAAGCGACTGGAGGAGTAAGCTCCAGAATGAGTGTCCGCTCCTTATCTGGAAAGAGACATCTCTGAGCGTCTCCCAAAAAGCCACCAGTAAATACCAATAGCGCAAAGATGAGTAGCAGGAATAATACGATACTTATTCCTGCCAAAAAGCCAGCAATAAATCTCCTTGGATCTACTCCCTGATATGAGGTTACTCTTATACCGCTCATTAGCTTCTGGCTCCAACTGACGGTGTAGAAGGTTATCAGATTTTACTTGTAGATCCATACAAAGTTAAGAGCACATCTAAAGCTAGATGTGCTCTTGGGTCTAACCTTAGAGAGTTGGGATTAGAATCTTCTATATGTGTAGCTAAGGAGCGACTTCCTAGGATTTAGTTTCGCCTTCGGGGCCGAGTATCAGATCAGTTATGTAGGCAGCCAACCAGGTTGCAACGATCCCCAATACTAGACCCAAAAGGCCTTTCAATAGCCTTCTTCTCACATCTTCTTCCATGGGAAAACCTCCATTTCTTTGCTCAAGGTTAGATCTCTGCCTTTTACTAATTGCTATTCGTCCCCATTATACCCTCGACGTTGTTCTGCCAAGAACATGTACAACAGTGTCTCTTGTGACTATTCCTTCTATTCGGTCATCGTCAATCACTAAGAAGAGGTTATGCCCTGTTCTCTCGAACAAGTTTATAGCGTCAAACAAAGATAAATCGGCAGGCAATCTGCCTACAGAAGCTAGGTTTATCATGATAGATCTTACTGGTGTGATATGCCAGAAGGGTTGCGGCAATCGGAGTATTTCGTAAGGTGTGAGTAAACCTACAGGTTCACCATGGAAGTCCACTATAAAAAACTGTCTTCCAGAAGACCTTATATAGTCCGTAAAGAGATCGCTTACTAAAGTATCTTCTTCAACATGGACGAGCGGTATGTACACATCCGCTAGCTTGATGTTGGACAATTTGTGATAAGTTAGTGATTGTCTATAGCTTTGTCTGGCCAGAATTATAATGAAAGCTCCTAAAAGGACCATCCATAGATATCCCAGATATCTATCCAGAATGGCAAATATAACCCCAGCAGCTATAAGCAGGTAACCAAACAATTGGCCTCCTAGCGCTGAGATCCTCGTAGCACGGATATAGTTGCCACTTATACCCCATACGATTGATCTAAGTATCCTTCCCCCATCTAAGGGAAAACCAGGGAACAGATTGAATACGGCTACCCCTATATTGAGTAATGCTAGTAGACTTAGAAAGGATCCTATTGCAGGCATACTTGATGTAATGATGTCTGACAATCCCCAAAAAGTCAGAAATAGCGCAAAGCTTACTATCGGCCCAGCTATGGCTATCCAAAACTCCTCTCTTGCTCTTCTAACCTCGCTCCCAAGCTGGGCTATACCACCAAACATGTGAAGCGTAATGGATCTGACAGGAATACCAAAACTTTTTGACACCAAGCTGTGACCCAGTTCGTGGGCAGTAAGAGACAGGAAGAACAGCAAAGTGCATACTATAGCTGCCAACCAGTAAAATAGATTACTTGATCCTGGTATGAACTCCGGTAACCTGTCGCTTGCCAGCGAGTAGACGATTAAGGCAAACACCAGAAACCAGGTAGGGTTTACGTAAATAGGTATGCCAAATATCTTACATAGTCTAAATCCGCTTAGAGGATTCATGCTCATACAAGTATAGCCCAGCGGAAAGGAAAAGCTTACATGCCTGAAGCTGACTTGTTAACCAACCTAGTACTAGCTTTATCCGTAGCTGCAATTGGTGGATTGGTTTCCACGGCGCTCAAGCAGAGTCCAATAATAGGCTACTTACTGGCGGGCATAATAATTGGCCCTTTTACCCCTGGTCCAGTAAGCAATGTGGAGATCATCAGTCAGCTGGCTAATATAGGTGTGATATTTCTTATGTTTGCTGTTGGGGTGCAGATATCTATCAAGGAGATCCTAAGCTACGGCAAGTTAGTGCTTATTGGTGCTCCTTTACAGGTATTGGCTGTAATTCTCATAGCCATGGGTATCGGGCGCCTGATAAGGATGGATACAGGCACATCACTTGTCTTAGGATTCGTGGTAGCTATCTCTTCCAGCGTAGTTATAAGCAAAGTGCTTGAGGATAGTGGTGAAGGCTCTGCAGATCATGGAGGTATAGCTCTAGCCTGGAGTACTATACAGGATATTCTGAGTATTATCATGGTTGCAGTTATGCCGCTCTTTTCCTCCGTAGGTACAGACAACAACTCGGTACTTCTTTCAATGGTCAAAACTTTTGGCTTCCTCGTAATAGCCTTTGGTGGAGGGTTCTTTGTTCTGCCTTGGTTCATGAATAGGCTAGCGCTCTTGCGTAATCGAGAAGTATTATTGCTGGCGACCGCGGCTGTAGCATTGATAGCAGCTGTGGGGGCTTCGATGTTTGGACTCTCAGTAGCTCTGGGAGCCTTTGTCGCTGGGCTGATAGTTAGTGAGTCTGAGATCTCTCACCAAATACTGGGAGATATCGTCCCGATAAGGGATGTTTTTTCAGCGCTCTTCTTTGTTTCCATAGGTATGCTGCTTGATCCGAGGATGATCATCTCTGACTGGCACCTGGTAGTCCTGGGGTTAGTGTTGATCTTGATTGTTAAGTCGTTGATATCTACAGGTATCATGCTCGCCATGGGTTATGCTATAAAGACCTCTGTACTGGTGGGTTTGCTGTTGGCACAGTGTGCAGAGTTCTCATTCCTGCTAGCGTCTATAGGTCGTGATCTGGAACTTCTTTCTGAAGACTCCTTTAGTTTGATGTTATCCACTACCACCATCAGCGTCATAATTAATCCTTTTATTTATAGGCTCAGAACGCCAATTGTAAGTTTTGTTAACAATCTGATATCTGCCAATAACATTCCACAACCCACTCAGGATGCAACACCTGACATTGACCTCCCAGATAGGCGTCACGCTGTGCTATGTGGTTATGGCAGGGTTGGAGCAGTAGTTGGAGCTGCATTAAGGAGAAGAGGATTCCCCTTCGTTGTTATAGAGGAAGATCCCAGGATTATCAAAGAGCTTCGTAGAAGGGGTATCCCGGCAATAATTGGTAACGCGGCCAACATGAGTGTGCTAAGTGCTGCCAATGTGGAGTCAGCACGTATACTGATAATAGCTATATCTGATGCAGTCGCTACCCGTATAGCAGTTGAAAACGCTAAGGCTCTCAATCCGAACATAGATATCGTGGCTCGTGCCCAAAGTGCTAAGGAAAGAGACTACCTTAGACATAGAAGAGTATCCCATGTAGTACTCGGCGAGATGGAGCTTGCGCTTGAGATTACAAGATTTACTTTGCATAGATTTGGGGTAAGTGGAGGCGAAGTGCAAGCTATCTTGCAAGGGCTGAGGGAAAGATCTGAGGCCGAACTCGGATCAGGTAGCCTATACGACCTGTGATCTCATGAATGTCTGCTCTCTTCGCCGATCTCTCTTACGACTCTCGCTGGGTTACCAGCCACTATTACACCTGCGGGGACGTCCTTAGTAACCACGGCCCTAAACCCTACTACCGAGTCATCCCCTATATGCACGCCAGGAAGTACCGCGCACTGGCCGGCAAGCCATACGTTTTTGCCTATTTTTATAGGAGATTTTCTTACCGGTGCATCTCGGTTCGTACTTCTGTCCTTATGAACGGAGTGAAAATCTGTGTCGAATACTACAGCTGAACCAAGAATGCAAAGATCCCCTATCTCTATCTGTCGACTAGCTATTAGGGTGGGACCGTTTAATCTGACGTTGTTGCCTATTATGATCTTTGCCTCCTTATCGGCGGTGATGAGCATAGTGGGCTCCTGATGAGCCCAGGCATTTACCCAGTCGCCTATCACCACCTTTCCAGGTCCTGATATCCTCAAACGCTGATTACATATAAAACCCCGTCCTATCCTAAGCCTACCGCGCATCGTTAATCTGTATCTCAGGAGGATGATTTCGGTAAATATCCGCAGCAGCGGGTAGAATCGGGGTTTGTTTATCCTGGGATGGAATATAGAAATTGGTCTTGATTTATCGCCCAACTACAGCTCGCTTCATCCTGTCGAAAGCTTTCTCTAGAAGGTTGTAATCAGTCGCGAAGGAGATCCTTACATGACCCTCTCCTGTAGGCCCAAAGGCGATGCCTGGTGTAAGAGCTACGCCTGCCTTCTCGAGCATAGCATCCGCGAATTTTATACTGTCACCATCCACTTTGGGGAATGCATAGAATGCTCCCTCCGGAGCTTTGCATTCGATCCCAGGTATAGCGTTGAGAGCCTCTACAACTAGAGCTCTGTTCTTTTCGTATTCTTTTACCATGTATTCTACTACGTCCTGAGGACCCTCGAGTGCACAGGCGGCTGCTTCCTGTGTAAATGTAGCTGCGGCGGTAACGGAGTGCTGGTGTACCTTGAGTACTTGAGATGCTATCTGCCTGGGAGCCGCAAGATACCCTAATCGCCATCCCGTCATTGCATAGCTCTTGGAAACCCCATTGATAGTAACTGTGCGCTCTCGCATTCCGGGTAGCGTTGCTATACTTATGTGTTCATGCCCATCAAATAGGATTTTTTCATAGAGCTCATCAGAGATCACCAACAGATCTCTTTCTATGGCAAATTCTGCTACAGCTTCGATCTCTTCCCTAGTAGCCACTCTACCAGTAGGATTGTTGGGCGTGTTGAATATAAGCACTTTTGCTCTTGGGGCCTCCACAGAGCGGAGTATCTCTGGGGTTATCCTGTAGTCTTCCGGCTCCAGGGGTATATATACTGGTCTGCCCCCTGCTAAATACACAGATGGCTCATAGCTTACCCACGCAGGTGATAGCAGTAGTACTTCATCACCATCATTTACCGTAGCCACAAGCGTGGCATAGATAGCGTGCTTGCCACCAGGTGTCACTATTATCTCTTCCAGGGAGTATTCCAGGCCGTTCTCGGATGCGAACTTCTTCTGTATCGCCCTTAGCAAGTTAGGAGTACCTCTACTTGGAGAATAGTGAGTTTCACCTCGGTTTATGGCTTCAAACGCGGCCTGTACTATATGCTGTGGAGTGGGGAAGTGGGGATCGCCGCCAGAAAGGTCTATTATATCCTTGCCTTCTGCTTTGAGCTGCTTTGCCTTATCTGCAATGCTTATGGTGGCGGAGGGCTTTACTTGTTGAAGCCTTTCAGCTATGAAACTGCGCATGGGAAGCTCCTGTAAAGATCATGTAATATCTTTTTCAAAGTGTATCACTTTGGTACAAGCGGTTTGCAACCCCAAGTAGGAGGGTAAGAAATGACTATTGATAGGCTAAGAGAAGTTGCGGCCTCTCATCGAGATAGAATTGCTGACTTTTGCTCGCGTCTTATTCAAACTCCTAGCTTGCCCGGTCAGGAGATGCAAGCTGCAGAGCTAATAATGAGCGAGATGAAGGCTCTGAGATACGATGACGTGTGGCAAGATGAGGTCGGTAATGTGATCGGTTTGATAAAGGGTGATAGATCTGGGAAATCGGTGATGCTGAATACACATATGGACCATGTCGATATCGGCGACAGGTCTAGTTGGGATTATGATCCCTACTCTGGAGAGATACGTGATGGTTACGTGTGTGGTAGAGGTGCTGTGGACATAAAAGGTCCTACGTCATCGCAGGTATATGCTCCTTTCCTTGCCAGGGAGGCGGGATTGCCAATCTATGGAGACGTATATGTTGTTGGTGTTGTACAGGAGGAAGTTGGTGGCCTCGGATCGATAGAATTGGGCAAATCCTTGCGTGTGGATTGTGCTATCGTAGGCGAGCCTAGCAGCAACACTCTTAGAAGGGGAAACAGAGGCCGCATAGAAATAATAGCTATCTTTAGAGGCAGGTCCTGTCACGCTAGCATGCCGGATAAAGGTATCAACCCTCATTATTCTATGGCTAACTTTGTCGCTGCTCTTAGGCATGTAGACAGGGTCGAAGATCCTTTCCTGGGTAGTGAGACTTTTACCCCAACACTTGTCTATACAGATCAGACTTCATCTAATGTTGTCCCGTCCGAACTAAGACTGCATATAGATTGGCGCACTGTACCCCAGCGATCGCCTGATGAGATCAAAGAGATGCTTGCTTCCTTGTTAGAAAAATCGTTAGTAGATGGAGCTTGGGGTGAGATTAAAGTAAAGGATATTACCCTTACTACTTATACTGGGGCAACTCGTAATGTGCCTGCACACTTTCCTCCCTTCCTGATAGATGAGGAGAATCCTCTAGTAAGAATAGCTCAGGAGGCTCTAAGTGAGTCCTTTTCTAGGAAGGTTGAGGTCAAGCGTTGGGATTTTGCAACCGATGCGGGACATTTAGTGGCTGCGGGTATACCAAGTATTGGTTTTGGCCCTGGTGATGAAACCTTGGCTCATACTAACCAGGAAAGGATCTCGATTGAGGAGATGGTTGAAGCATCTATGGCATATGCCTTTTTGTGTCACAGGCTGACTAATCCTGTTGCCTGGGCATCGTAATTGCTGTTATGACAGGCGGAAGATTAATTTTGCCTTCAAGGCTATTAGGAGGTCTACACATGGCTATGCACACTACCTCTTCTCACAGCATATATGCTGAAGAAAATGCTGCTAAGAGAGAAAAGATAATCCAGCTCTTAACCAAGGCTTATTGGATGGAAATTGAGTCTGTGATGAATTACATAACCAACTCCGTCAACCCGGACGGTGTGAGGGCAAGAGAGATCACTGAAGCTCTATCTCAAGATATACAGGAAGAGCTCGGGCATGCACAGATGTTTGCTTCTAGAATAAAGGAGTTGTACGGTGTGGTGCCTGGCTCCATGGACTTCAAGCCTGAGCAGAGTTATCTACAGCCTCCAGAGAACCAGACAGATATCGTCCATGTCATTAAAGGGGTAATAGAGGCGGAGAAGGGAGCTATAGAATTCTACACGCAGATACTACATGAGACTGAAGAAGTAGATCTGGTGACTCAAGATATGGTCATAGATATACTCCATGATGAGCAGGGACATCTTAGGCTATTTGAGGGCTTTCTTCGAGAGTATGAGGCAGAAGGAAAGGCCTAAAGGTTAGGCTAAAGGCTAGCATTCTTTTGAATTTTGTACTGGGCAGGGTTGGATTTCCGACCCTGCTATTATTTTTACTATGGTGCTCCTCATAACGGACGTAATAATACTTGGAGTACTATGTTGAAGCGCGAGCGCTCTAAGCCTTCCAAGTTAAAGCCCGCTCCCATTCAGAATGTCTTCTATGAGGTGGAATTTGTCCCGGGACTGGAACCTTTCGTGCTCGAGGAGCTACACGAAAAGTTGGTAAATCTAGAGGAGATCTATCCCTATGTAAAAAGCGGGAATTTCCAGTTCAATTTCTATGGTGACCCCAGACAACTATTGAAGCTGCGTTCCGTTGGTAGTGCCTTCGTGGTAAAGCTGTTTGAAGTGCCGAGGCCTCTCGCGCTATTAGGGCACCAAAACTTCAGCCAGTTGCTTACCCTGATAGAGAGTGTCCTGAGTTTACATCCTGAGGGGAGTTTCAAAACTTTCAGGATAAGCGCTGCAGGTAGTGATTCTCCTGTCTTCAGGAGGATATATAAGGAGCTAGAGTTATCGACAGGGTTAATACCTTCCCAGGATGGGGACTTATTCCTCAGAGTGCGTAAACCTATCGTCCGTGGGGACGGCTTTGAGGTATCCATTAGGCTAACTCCCAGGCCCCTCTCTGTACGTCCCTGGAGGGTATGCGATTTCCCTGGTGCCATCAATAGCACTGTTGCTTATGTAATGGCCAGGCTATCTGAGCCTTCTGCCGGGGATGTAATAGTCAACCTAGGTTGCGGTTCGGGGACTATCCTTATAGAAAGGTTGGAGATGCTACCTGCTAAGGCGGCAGTAGGAGTGGATATCGATCCCGAAGCTCTTGCATGTGCTCGCAGAAATGTCTATGCAGCTGGCTTGACCGGCAAAGTAGACCTGCTACGTGGTGACATGCGGAGTACGGGGCTCAATAGCGGCTTTGCAGATGTTATTTATGCGGATCTACCCTTTGGTCATATTCTAGGCTCACATGCCGATAACATTCATCTATATCCTGATACTTTGAAGGAGTCGGCTAGAATAGCACGGGAAGGTGCTAGGGGAATATTTATCACAAGCGAGATTCGCCTTATGAGAAAGGTTATTGATCTATGCAAACATTTATGGAGGCAGGAGGGAGAGGTAAGGCTTGAGATGGATAAACTAAGGCTTATGATATTCGTTTTGTCTCGCCTGTAATGCAGGTTGGATGCTAATTTGACACTTTGGTTAGCCCAACCTAAGATTTATCTAAGACGATAATTGAAGTTCTGTTTTGCTCAGAAACACTCAGGAGAGTTGATAGTGCCTATTGATCCCTTTCTATTTCGGCGGGTAATGGGGCAGTTTGTCACTGGGGTTACATTGGTTACCACGCTGCTTGAGGATGGTAAGCCCTGGGCTATGACAGCTAACTCTTTTACATCCATATCATTAGAACCTCCTATCGTGATGGTAGCGATAACACGTGGCTTGACCACTAATAATGCTGTCAGGAGCTCGCGAGTTTTTGGTGTCAATATTCTTAGGGCAGATCAAATATGGATAGCAAGGAGATTTGCAAGTTCAAACAGACCTCCTGACCAGTTTGCTGATATCGACATGAAGATTGCCACCACTGGTGCTCCCATCCTTGAAGAGTGCTTAGCCTGGCTAGACTGTCGTGTTACAGATTTTGTGGAGCAGGGAGATCACACGGTCTTCTTTGGTGAGGTACAGGAACTATCGCTGGGATCTGTAGGCGATCCCTTGCTTTATTACAATAGCGCCTATGCTCGCCTTATTCCTGAAATGGCGAACTTTGATGAATTTATACCTCGCCCAAGCAACAAAGAGTAAGGTTTGTCAGCACTTACTCTTCATCAGCTCTTACTACTCTGTAGGTTAAGGTTTCATGCCCAATTCCTGGCGTTATTACTCGAAGCCTGGTCATCTGTATGATAAAGGACCTTTTCTCGTGGGCAGGAGGTTGTTTTCCATTTATTATTCTTCTTACAGTATTGCTGACTAAAGCTCCCCCTATCGCTCCGCCTGCTATTAGGACTGCCGGGACACCTACTCTACTTGATATCAGACGGGTAAGCAGTCCACGTGAGCTGGTCCTAAGGGCGGACTTGAGTGGGACCAAATCCTTACTCTGGTTACTAATGCTTGGTACTATCTCTTTCATGGGTAACCTCCTCTGCGGGATTATCCAAAAGTACCTCTACAATGTGTCTCAATTCGTGACTGTGATAAGCCTTTTGAATCTTATCCTGTCTAAATTGTAATAGTGACATACATCTTACATCTTTGCCGGTTGATCTATTGGATATGCGGTACACTACACATATCTTTGAATCCTCCCCGACTATATCTTCAAAATCCAGGTGCAATCCTAGCCCTCGTAGGCTACTGACGGTCTTGTAAGTATCCTCTATGTTTAGAGTCCTGCCGTTGGATAGTTCGACCCCTTGATAATCCTGAGGTAACATTCTTTCTAGGGTTGCGATATCAGCATCAACTAATGCCTTGAAGAACCTGATAGCCTGTTGCTTGTATTCGGATACAAGCCATTTAGGAGTTCTTATCTGGAACTGTTGTGGCAGTCTCTCGTGAGTCGTTGGTATAAGAATAAAGCCTTCGTGGACATCGCCTATGACTTCGACTCTGCTGTCTTCCTTCCAAGCTAAATAGCCAACGTAGGCAGCCAGCACCGCATCCAAGATATCTGCTATATGCTTTAGTTGTCGAGGAGTTAGCGTTTCAAGTCGCGCTGGGTCTTCAATAGGAGGATGGATCCACCTGACTGGTGGGTCAAGCGCTTCCTGTATCAGCCTATTGAGGTGTAGTATTCCGTGAGCCAGGACTGATCTCTTGGCCTTAGAGCCCTTATAACTAGGTACCTTGCCGAACAGCCTACTAATGGTGGCTCGCGGATAAACCTCTACTATTGCCTTTGTGGGCTCGCCGGGACTTATACTGTCCTGAATCCTGAAGTCATGAATCTCTAGCTTGTGCGCAAGAATCTCTCCTCTTATGCCTCCCAGATTTTTCTCAAGGAGACTTCTATTTGATGGGTAGACTGGTATCTTCATGCTCTGAAGCGCAATCTCGCATCTTCTTGATCCCTCAAGGTTGGGCACAACTATGGGAGCATCTATAGCTACGATTGCGCCTTCTTGATCGATGTTGCTGAGCACAAAATCCAATATTGATTCGTCGGTACTTAGGTTAGCCTGCGATAGAATATTGCCGGACTCATCTATAACTGCTGCGCCTGTTTCTGGTCTGTCAGCATTTATCAGGCTCCACGCTAAGTCTATGCCAATAAACCTCATACTGTTATCCTTATTCTCAAATAGAGATTAGTGAATGGGTTTGGATTTATTATTGTAAATGCTGCTAAATTACACTCCATGATAGTTGTTTATACAAACGATATACGATGAACTAGGATGAGCGAATCATGTCTAAAGTACTAATTACTGGGGCGGCTGGCACTTTAGGACAGGCATTGATACCTGTAATAGCAGGTGCTGGATATCATCTGGAACTCGTTGATATACAACCGATTGAGTCTGAATATGAATTTCACCAAATAGATATCTTGGATGCGGATGCTCTGTCCCCTGTTATGGAAGGTGTGGATTTTGTAATCCACGCTGCTGGCTTGCATGGTATACATCTTTCTACTCGTAGCCCAAGAGAATTCTATTCTATAAACTTGACAGGCACGTTTAATGTCTGGGAAGCATCAGCCCAAGCTGGAATCAAAGGGTTTGTATTCTGTAGTTCCGTATCTGTTTACGGGGAAAGCAGACGTCCTCCAAGGGAGGATGCTGTAGTTGCATTAAGTGAGAACATGCCTCTTCTCCCAAGTGACATCTATGGATTAACTAAGTTTCTTGGAGAGGAGATGTCTAGATATTATGTGCGTCGCTATGGGGTGCCAGCTGTCGCGCTTAGGTTAGGTATGTTTACTCCAGAACCTTTCTTCAGACACGGTATTCGCTTACTCTATGGTGGTGTTGATCCTCGAGATGTTGCTCAGGCTGTGCTCAAGTCCATCCAGGCTATGGAAGCAGGTAGGATAAGATGGGAAGTGCTAAATATAGCCTCAGAAGTACCTTTTACCAAAGAAGATGGTCCTCAGCTTAGGAAGAATCCTTTGCCTGTGCTTGATAAATACTACAAAGATGCTGTCAACTTGTTGAAAGAGAGAGGAGTTGAAAGGCTATATCCAATTCACGAATTCATCCCAATAAGTAAGGCTGAGGAGAAATTGGGTTTCAGGCCAGAGTATAACTTCTCTTGGTGGCTGCAAGAGTTGGAGCAGCATCCAGACTACAGGACACCTAAGAATCCGCCCTGGCCTTAGTATCTTATTAGGAGAGTGTTGTTGAATGGGTCAAGCTGATTGGACTATAGAGGATGTGTTAAATCTAAGGCATGTTGAGGATGCGCAGATATCTCCAGATGGCAAATACGTGGCTTATGTAATCAGAGATGCTTACAGGGAAGAGTTAAAAGTTAGGTCTTCCCACATTTATGTGGCTGACATAACGACTGGAGAATCAAAACAGTTTACTAGTGGTCCTGGGGCGGATGCCTGCCCACGTTGGAGTCCAGACTCCAATAAACTAGCTTTTATCTCAGATAGAGAGGAAGAGGCCAGATTTGATCTCTTTACTATCGATGTTCACGGTGGTGAGGCTATCAAGCTGGCGGATTTGGAAGGTTCGGTTTTGGACCTAAGATGGTCCCCAGATGGAAGATATATAGGTCTGTTATTAGAAGTTAGTAGGAATCCAGATGAGGATTTCCCCATGGTGTTTGAAGAAAAAGATCAGGCGACTCGAATCTGGAAGGTAGCCTCATCAGGTGGAGATGCTGAGCCTCTATCACCTGAAGGGCTGCATGTATGGGAGTTTGAGTGGCTGGAGGACTCTTCTGCCTTAGTTGCTGTATGTTCAAGATATCCATATGAATGGAGCTGGTATGAGCCTTTTCTTGCTCTAATTGATGCTTCATCAAGCGAATATAAAGTTCTATACTCACCAGATAAGCAAATAGCAAATCCAGCGCCCTCTCTGGATTCGAAGCATATAGCCTTCATAAAGGGTTCTTTTAGTGACAGGGGTAGCGTTGGAGGTGAGGTATGTGTGGTAGATCTACAAGGTGGTATGTATAGGTCTCTTACGGAGGACTACCCAGGAAGTTTCTGCTCAGTACGTTGGTTGAACTCTTCTTGTGTGCTGGCCATAGGTTATGAGAACGGCAACGCATGTCTATTAGCGCTGTCTCTTGATGGTAATAGACGCAGACTTTGGTTGGAAGAATCCATGGTGTCCCATCGATGGTGCGCTCGGTTTACTCTGAATAGACACAAGAACTTTGGGGTGCTAATAAAAGAGTCGCATTCTTCACCTCCTGATGTATGGTCTTTTGCCCTTTCTGATAGTGATATTAGTGAGTGGAAAAAGATTACAGATGTTTTTTCAGATCTACGATCTAAGTACAATGGAGAACCCAAGACCGTGGTCTGGAAAAGCAGCGACGGCTTAGATATACAGGGTATATTTTTGCACCCTAGAAACTTCAGCGGGGAAAAACCCCCCCTAGTGACCATCGTACATGGAGGGCCTAGCTCCATGTACCATCATAGCTTTTTGGGCAGCTACTTTCTGGCTCCTGTCCTGGTATCGAACGGTTATGCAGTTTTCTTGCCTAATCCCAGAGGTAGCTATGGCTGGGGAACCGCCTTTGCAGAAGCTAACCTAGGCGATATGGGGGGTATGGATAAGGAAGACATAACCTCAGGTATAGAGTATTTACTAGAGTTAGGATATGTTGACCCAAGCAGATTAGCCATAGCTGGGTGGAGTTATGGCGGGTTCATGACAGCTTGGATGATCACCCAAACAGACATATTCAAAGCTGCAGTCATGGGAGCTGGTATTGCTAACTGGAGGAGTTTTCACGGCGCTACCAATATTCCTACCTGGGATAAGCTCTACTACAGAGATGATCCATACAAGCTAGGTGGCCGCTTTGATAAATTCTCTCCTGTTAACTGGGTTAGCAGTGCTAAGACTCCTACCCTGATACTTCATGGAGAGAAGGATGCATGTGTGCCTGTAGGACAGGCTTACGAGATGTACCGAGCCCTAAAAGAACACCAAGTGACAACCAAGTTAGTCGTTTATCCGGGGCAAGGGCACGGCATCGATAAGAAATCCTACGTCCGAGATATGTACGAACGTATACTGGATTGGTTTGGGGAGCACCTAAGAGAATAGGTGCTCCCCAGAATAATTATGATATGCGGTTATATTTGAATCTCAGTCCTAGATAGAGTATGACTACCCCTACTACCAGCAACAAAATGGGGAGTAAGCTCTCGTGGTTAGCCATACCCCCAGCTCCCGTTTGGGCAGGTCCAGACATTACTACTACAGTGCCTGCCATACCTACACCGCCTGCGGCGCCATGATACTTGCAGTAATAAGCATATTTACCTGCTTTAGTAAATGTGTGACTAAAGCTATCTCCAGAATTAAGGTTTCCTGAGTCGAAGCTACCGTCGTCAGCAGTTACTGTATGGGGATTCTGACCTTCGTTTTCCCACTCGACGGTATCCCCCACACGTATGGTGATAGTTTTGGGTTCAAAATAGTTGTCATCAACCTCCACTTTATGAGTAGTATTCGTGGTAGCTGACACTTTGGAAGGCATTGCGACTAGCAATAGGATTAGAAGTGCTATAAGAGGTTTAATCCAAGTCTTCATGTATCTCCTCCTGCAAAAGAACTTTACTAGCTTCTCAATTTCTGCCTTGTACAAACAGGTGCTTGTATTCCCTGCATTCCTTAATACGAGTGTGGAATTGGAAACGGTTTTATCCTTGTCAGCTCACTTGATGTACGAGTAAGATACATAGGAAAGTTTGAAAACGAAGACTTGATTGAAGAGAGAATTGCGTAAGCTAATAGATAACGAAGACTCTGCAAACCAGAGCAATAGCTACTCTGATCACGACGACGAGTATCTTTTGTACTTAATAAAAGAGCGAGACCATCAGGCTCTGGCAGAAGTCGTCAATAGATATGGCAGGTTAGCTTATTCTCTGGCGCTACGTATATTAGGTGATCAGGGATGGGCTGAGGAAGTACTTCAAGATGTGCTTGTAAAGCTCTGGCAGAAGCCTGATATGTACGATCCCAAGCGTGGGGATCTCAGGCGTTGGTTGCTTAGTGTAACTCACAATGCGGCTATCGACAACTTACGAGGTAGACATGGCAGTGAGCAAAAGTATGAGGTAGGTTTCGAGAAATTCGATATCCTGCCGGATGGTTATGAGGACCCTTCAGAGGATGTTGTCAGAAAGTTACAAGCAGAAGAGGTAAGAGGAGCATTGGCTTTAATCCCCAGCGAACAGAAGGAAGTCATAGAGCTTGCATACTATGGCGGTATGACTATATCGCAGATAGCTAAACTTACTGGCGCCTCGACAGGGACCGTCAAGACGAGAATGCGCTTGGGCATGATGAAGCTTAGGCAGATATTAACTAGCTCAGGGGCCTCCGAATGAACTGTGAAGTTGTAGAGGATAAAATCCCAGCTCTAGCCCTTGGGGCTCTGGACGATTCCGAGCTTGAGGAGATCAAAGCTCATATACTCGCGTGTAACAAGTGTAAGTCTGAATTGCTCTCATATACACCCGTGTTAGATGCCTTAAATCTATCAGTCGATGAGTTTGATCTGCCGACGGGTTTCAATCGCAGGCTTATGAAGAGGATCAATCCTCAAGCTGTAAAGAATAGTAGACAAGGAGAAACTGTGCAAGTACAGCAATCAAACTTTACCTCAAAGCTCGTGGTCGCTTGGGGTGTGGCTATAGTGCTGTTGTTTGTAGCTATTCTCTTAGGTGCCAGAGCTTGGACTCTGGAGAAAAGCTTGGCGGAGCAGCACAACTACGATGAGCACATGGTAGCTCTCATGACAAGCGATAATGTGCAGACTCTGGACCTCCGTGCTCAGGGTACCAATGTGCGAGCCAAGCTATATCTGAGTCAGGATGGCCGCGAAGGGGTATTGATGGTAAGTAATCTGACTCCAGACAGCACATATGAGGTTTGGCTTGTTGGCTCTGATGGAAGGGTGATGGCAGCCACCTTCACTCCTCTATCTAATGGTACTGCCAGAGTATATTTGGATCCTGAAGGTGGTTTATCTAAATATCAGAGAATAGATATAGTAGTGCAAGGTTCTTCTCGCCAGGTGATTACTGGGGATTTGTAATCTGTTGCTCTTTCTCCTCTGGAGGTACCCTATTGTACAGCTTGCATAGATGCTTTATTCTGCCTGCAATTTCCTCGGATAGCGCACTTTCAGGATAACTCCATTCCCAGTTTCCGAACTCTGTACCAGGGATGTTCATCCTCGCCTCTGACCCGAGAGTTAGAAAATCTTGTAGCGGGAAAATTGCATACTTTGCAGTCGAGGAGATCCCCATTCTAATAAGCTCCCATACTAAATCCTTTCCAGTTTTTCTACCTACATAGCTTCTAACTATGGATTTATGTTTGCTGTCTAGCTCTTCCCACCAACCCAGTGTAGTGTTGTTGTCGTGCGTGCCGGTATACACTACACAGTTGAAGGTTACGTAGTTGTGAGGCAAGTACTGATTTTGTGGATTCGTGAACGCAAACTGTAGTACCTTCATGCCCGGGAAGCCAAACTTGTCACGCAGCGCTTCTACTTCCGGAGTGATAACCCCTAAGTCTTCAGCTATTACAGGCAGTGAACCTAAAGCTTTTATGGCTGTTCTGAAGAACTTTGCCCCAGGAACCTTTACCCACCTACCATTTACTGCGGTTGTTTCTCCATATGGTACTTCCCAGCAAGCGCAGAAACCCCTGAAATGGTCTATCCTTACCATGTCAAAGAGCTTAAGTGACCACTTGAGTCTATCTATCCACCAAGAATAATTTTGAGCTTCTAGCATCTGCCAGTCATAGAGGGGGTTGCCCCATAGCTGCCCGGTGCTGCTGAAATAGTCCGGTGGAACACCAGCTATCACGCGTGGGTTACCATCTGGTTTGAGCTTAAATATTTCTGGATGAGCCCAAACATCTGCGCTGTTATGAGCAACAAATATGGGCAGATCTCCTAGGATCTTAACGCCGCGAGAATTACATGCCTTCTTTAGCTCAAACCATTGCTTGAAGAACAAGTATTGGGCGAACTTATGGAACATTATCCTTTGCTTATGCTCTCTACTTAATCTTTCTAGCGTCGTCTTGTCTCTTCTGGAGATATCAGTGTGCCAAAGGTTCCAGGGCCTACCATTATTCAGCTCAAGGAGTGTCATGAACATCGCATAATCATCTAGCCAGTAGCTGTGTTCTTCGCAAAAGGACTCAAAATCCTTGGTAGGGGTAAACCTTGAGAAGGCTTTCTGTAGGATGAGTGACTTTATCCTTCTTGCGAGGGTATAATCTGTCCGCTGATGCTTGGGATTAGGCTCTTTTGGTAAGTCTGCTGTTGCCAGTATTCCCTCCTCGAGCAGCAGATCTGGATTTATCAGTAGATGGTTGCCGGCAAAGGCCGAATAGGATTGGTACGGAGAATTAGATTCTCCAACTGGACCTACCGGTAACATTTGCCATATGCTTAGCCCGCTACTTGTAATAAAATCCAGAAATTCATAAGCTTTGGGCCCCATATCTCCTATAGAGTAGTTAGTGGGGATTGATGTTAGGTGAAGTAACACACCACTTCTTCTGTAATCATTCATTCCCTGCTCCTGAATGCCCCTTAGCTGTGCAATTGCTCCAAGATACATAGATAATTTATACCTAGGAAAGGGGTGTTTTGTTATGGGGTGTAAGTCAGCAAAAGGTCATGTATGGCAGAGGATCAATGTTAGAGGTAGTGTTTGGAGATGCCTTAGATGTGGAGCCACTCAGATAAGTTCGCAGATGCCTCGGCTGGAAACGAATCCCAAACAGATATCTGAGGAAAATAAGCAGAAGGTAAGCAGATTGTTGCCCATATATAAAGACAAGCTGAAGGACACATGGGTCTTTGCTCTTGAGATGCGTTATGGACTCAACGAGGAATCCCGCGAGTATTCATACGAAGAGATTGCTCAGGTTCTTGGTCTTAGCAAACTAACTGTACAGAAGATTATCCGTGGAGCTATTCATTCCCTGGAAGGGCTCGAAAGAAAAGACCGCTGGAGATCCTCCATCAAGGAGGATAAATACAAAAATATTATGGATGCCTAGAAGATACTAGCTTTGTTCATTATGATCATCCTTCAGCCTAGGCATCTGGTTCAGCTGGCTTCTGATATTCTCTTGCTTCTCCTGTATAGAATCTTCTTCTGTTTTTATGATCCTTCTTGATTCTTCCAGGGTGGCTTCAACTTCACCTTGAGTCTCATCGGTCGCCTGATCTATAGCTTGGCTTACGTTGTCTCTAACCTGTTTCTCAAGCTGCTCTTGTGCTGATTGAGCTTTATCTTCAATCTCTGCTAAAGGATCCCTGGTGATATTCCTATGATCCCTCTTTTCACTAGTATTAGCTTGCTGTGTATTCTCTCGAGGGTTATTGACCACATGGGTATCGTTCACTTGGAATGCAGTTCCAGGCATTCTTAATCTGCTAAGCAGGATCGATCTAGTTTCTCTGCCACTTCTTGGAGCAAAGAGTATAGATAATACAATGCCTATCGTAAACCACTTTAAGGCTGTGTAGGCTCTGCTCATGGTGCTAACCTCCCTTGTTTTCAGGGAGGTGAACGCATTTTCTATGCCTAGACTAGAGATGCGGCAGCCAGAGGTCTAAATCTTCTGAATTGAGTTCTGTCTGGCTCTGGGAACAACTCTGGGTGTATGGCGTGCGCGAGCATCTCAAGAGAGTCCACTATTCTTGGACCAGGACGCGCGAAGTAAGCCGATCCGTTGGATACCCACACATTACCGTTCCTAACAGCAGGCAGCGATTGCCACTCTTCCCTTTCATTGATTAGCATCAGCTCCCGCTCGGTTCTATCGGCATCGAACCCACAGGCCATTACTACTACTACTTCAGGTGCAGCCTGAGTTATTTCTTCCCAAGAAGCTCTGCTCGAAGGGATGCCCTCAAGACCAAAGACCTCTTCTCCTCCGGCTATTCTAACCATCTCAGGGATCCAATGGCCAGATTTATAGGGAGGGTTTACCCATTCCATGCAATATACCTTGGGTTTGTGGGCTGCGGACGAGGCCTTAGACTCTACCGCTCTGATGCGTGTTATCAGTTCATCTATCAGCTTCTGTGCTCTTGCTTCCGTACCGGTAAGCCTGCCTACAAGCAGGATGGTCTCAAGTATATCGTATAGCGTGTTAGGCTCCAGGGATACTACTGGTGTTTCAGCGGGTAGTATGCGTGCAGCCTTCTCTACAACGGTATACGACACTGCACAAACGTCACATAGTTCCTGGGTCAGGATTAGATCGGGAGATAGCTCTCTAAGTAGTTCTTCATCTAGTGCGTATAGTGTGCGGTGCTCATGTAGGCTCTCTACTACTTGCCTATCTATCGAATAACTGTCTTGAGTAGTATCTATCAACGACCTGGTGAGTATAGGCTTACCCATTACTTCTGGAGGGTAATCGCATTCATGTGTAACTCCCACCAGGCTATCTATGAGCCCGAGGGAGCAAACAATTTCAGTAGCACTTGGTAGCAGGGATACTATACGCACTCTGTACTCCTTAACATGCAACTACTTCGAGCTTAGTCCAGCCTCAACCAAGTTTGCAAGTTCATGATCTATCAGCGGTCCTCTCCACCGACGTATTACTTGCCCATTTTTGTCTATCACATAGGTTTCAGGTATACCGGTCAGGCCGTACTCTGTAGCTGTGCCAGTTTTAGTAGTGCCGTTGATGTAGGTCAGGTCGTTATCTTCTATAAATTGCTCAGCATTTTGTGGATCATCCCACAAGTTAACGCCGAGGAAAACCACGCCCTCATTTTTGAATTTTTGCCAACCTGACTCGAGCGTGGGAGCTTCTTCGGCACACGGTGGACACCAGGAGGCCCAGAAGTTAACTATCACGACCTTACCTTTATAATCGGACAACTTTACCTGCTTCCCGTCAAAACCCTTTAGAGTGAAGTCTGGTGCTGGGTGAGGCTCTATGGGCACATCTCCGCCTACAGATACGATCCTAGCTCCTTGCTCGAGGGTATCTCCTTCCCTCTGCTTAGCAAGTCCATAGCCGAACAATATCAGTAGTACTAAGACGCCGGCAAGTATACCAGCTACCAGCCATCTAGCAGCGTTCATAGATCTTCAGATACTCCAACGTTTACTGATCGTCCTTCGTATTTTGGTTTTCTTCGAATTTCAACTTCCGATAGTTGTTGACGGAGGTCGTTGAGTTTCTGACCAATGTAGTAGATATAGACGAAGATACCTATCCATACGACAAGTAATGCAGCGAAAAGAAATCCAAAATTATCCATTTTCTATACTCCTGATTTCTAGCTCATCCTCTATTAGCGCTATTCTTGTTCTTATGATAAGAATCCATATAAAGAGCAAGGTGAAAGCTAAGAGAGATACCATAAATGCCTGTAGCATCTCGGGAGGCATGCTAACCTGGCCAGGCTCTACGACCTGTTGTGGGTGGAGGGTTCTCCACCACTTGGTAGACATATAGACTATAGGTACGTCCACGAAACCAACTATCCCTAGCACTGCGGCATAGCGCGCGCCTTGTTGTTTGCTGGGAGCATAAGCTCTTAGCATGAGGTATCCAAGGTAGATGAACCACAGGATTAGAGTGGTGGTCATTCTTGGATCCCAACTCCACCATGTACCCCATACTGGCTTGCCCCAAAGGGATCCGGTGATGATCATAATGGTTGTAAAGACAAGACCCACCTCAGCAGAAGCACGCGCCAATGCATCCCAAAAGCGACTGCTCTTGAAGAGGTACACGACGCTAGCCACAAACACTAGGAAAAATGCCAGGAAGCCGTTCCATGCAGTGGGAACGTGATAGTAGAAGATACGTTGCACGTCACCTTGTGTGGCATCTGTGGGGGCATATATCAATGTCATGTAAAGAGTTAGTGCCATGAGTGGCAAGGTAACAAACGCTAGCACTTGGCTCAGCTTGTCTACCCAGCCATAAGAACGTGTAGATTGTACTGTTGCTGTTATTTGTGCCAAGGTCTTACTCCTCTAAGACTTGATCAAATAATATGTAACCAGCGCATATGAATAGCGCATCAAAGGCTATTAGAAGGCCCGTCCATGGAGCTCTGTTCATAGCTGTTGTGCCAGTCAAGTGATTAGCTGTGGCTTCCACAGTAGCTATGGTTACGGGTAGAAGTATTGGGAATATAAGTACTGGCAGCATGATCTCTCTTGCTCTGGTACTGGCTAGAAGCCCTGCGAACATAGTGCTTATCGATGCAAACCCTATAGTGCCTAATATCAAGACAGTTATTATAGGCAGTGTAATAACCTGCAGATTGAACAACACCACAAACATCGGTAGTATCAGGGCTTCTGCAAACAACATGAAAAGGATACTTCCTATAAGTTTAGCAACATACAAAGCCCCTAACTCCAAGGGGGCTGTTATAAGACCTTCCCAACCTCCGCGCTCTTTCTCGAGAAATATGGTACGCCCCACGTTTACTGCGCAACTAAAGAATATNGACACCCAGATTACTCCGGGTCCTATTGATTTTACATTTTCTACCCGAAGATCGAAAGCGTAGTTGAATATGACAAGTATCTGGAGGGCAAAGACGAACATCGAGATAATGATTTCTTTTCGCCTTATCTCGAGAACCAGGTCTTTGTGAACTAAGGCTAGGACTTGTTGCCAAAATTTCATGGTTGGATGGTTAGTTTATGCCTTTGTGTTGGATGCTGTAGATCTATTGAGTCGATCTCCTGTACGCTCTTATCTGCTATTATGCTTCCATTAGATAATACCAGTACACGATTGCCTACACTTAATCCAAATTCAATGTCGTGGCTGCTGAAGACTATAGTGCCATCGTACTGGGCAAGAACCTCTTCCAGTTTGTGAGTAGACTCTGCATCGAGTCCTGTGCTGGGCTCGTCCAACAGTAGTATTTCTGGTTGATGAATCAGGGCCTTGACGATCGCTAGCTTCTGTTGCATGCCTCTGGAATAGTTGCGCACTCTGGAATCTAGAAAAGATACCAAGCCAAAAGTATATATCAAGGGCATGTAGAGGTTTTCAGGGTTCTTTACTGAGTAAAGCTTCGAGTACAGGTTGAGATTTTCCCTTGCAGTGAGGTCGTCATAGAGGGTTAGGTTATGACCTAGATAACCTATTCTATTTCGTAGGTCACGCTTGTACTTTATCGCTTCAAGTCCAAAGAGCTTTAGCTCCCCCCTGCTGGCTCTGGACAGAGTAGCCAAAATCCTTAGCAGAGATGTTTTGCCAGACCCATTTGGTCCCCATAATAGAACCCTCTCCCCAGCAAAGACTTTGATATTTACGTTCCTTAGTGCCCAACGACGGTTATAAAGCTTTCCTATACCTTGGGCTTCTATAACAGGTACGGGGTCACTCATCGATTGTGAGGGTTTGTTGGAAAACATACATGTACAAGAGGTTTTTCTCTATGTGATATGGAAATCACTGGGCATATCCTTGGGATGGTTTGGACTGGAACTTGGAGGGGCACTTGGCAAGCAGGGTGTGAGCATGGAACACCTGCCCATCATAGGTGCCCTCCACCACCACATCAGCATTGTTCTTGAAGATGTCCGGCACCACACCCTGATACTCCACCCTCATCCTGCCAGAACCATCATAGGCTGTGAAGCTGAGCTTGTCTCCTTGCCTGGAGATGGAGCCAGGCAACACCTTGCCTGACACCCTGACCTGTTCCCCATGATAGGAGGACTGCAGCTCGGAGACCTTCAGGTAGTAGACGGTGTTGGCCGAGAAGTTGGAGACCACCAGATAGAGGATGGCGGCAGCTGCCACCAATCCCACAACTAGCAGTCCCAGGTTTCTTCTCCTCGTGGTGTCTACCGCTACAGCTTGTGCCATTCCCTTGGCAGTATACCACATGGA